>Ga0187844_10000036_pt1 | contig 84295 bp, 100 predicted proteins | sample SpaLakP09_SKY_50_FD_134517 | JGI IMG/M metagenome (GOLD analysis project Ga0187844, IMG submission 134517) | Oligotrophic lake water microbial communities from Sparkling Lake, Wisconsin, USA - SP09_SKY_50 | ecosystem: Environmental > Aquatic > Freshwater > Lake | place: USA: Sparkling Lake...
TGGTGTTGCTGCATTCGTTGAAGCGACAAACGCACCGGACGGCGGTGATTACGGCTACGAAATAATGCTTGAAACGTTATTCAAGACATTTCAGTCCGACCACGGAACAAGCGCAACCATTAACACAGTGCTAAGTTCCTTGAAGCCAGTAATTAAGCAGCACCACGACATCGACCGGTTGCGCTTGCGAATAAATGACATGCTGGACGAAATTTCTAACGGATAGATCGGAAAATTCAGAAATGTCTAATCTGAGAATAGGAACGAAATCGGGTGTTCAATTTGAATCACCGATTGAATTGTCTAACGAATGGTCGGTAAAGGCGCTTCCTGACTTGTCGAAAATTATTTTGATGAGAAATGTTTTGGGTATCTACATGGGTGCCGTAACAATTGATGAAGTAAATAGAACCTACGCTTTCGGGATGGACACTGAGGATAGAACGATGAAATCGTATTCTGGAAGAAATTGGCGGAAGCGTCTTTACTTGGATGCCACGAACGCGTTAATTCGCATGTTTAGTTAACAGGGAAAATACAGATGTTTGAACGAATCGACAATCTTGTGACGAAACACGGTTTCAGCTTTCAAGCATGGGACGACCGCTACAGTAAAGGTGTTTGGGCAGCTTTAGGGGTTTGGGAAAATCAAATTGACACCGTGCGTGATTTATCTAGCGATGGCGATCTGGACATGATCCCCGCAATGGAGTTTGTATTTTCTACTGGTTGGCTTCCTTATGTTACTGGGCGATCTCTTTTGGAAGCAATGCAGGTTCTCGAAAATAGGCTCGCTGAATTGCCAGCCGACCAACTCAATCGAGAGTCTGACTGGGCGACACTGGTCTGTGGGGCGATTGAAACATTGCGGGATTCAACTGATGGTCGTTCCAACTACGGGGAAATTGGTTTTGCCCAACTCTCTAATCTCCCTTACTCATTCGAGGCGGCGTTAGCCACCATAGAAAGATAGGAAAAATCGGCAATATGAAGGATATCGAAATTCATAACTACTCGAAAATGAAAAAGGATTTAAAGAGATTTTCATTTGACGTGGATGTGAATATGTACTTCAACGGATGGGAAAGAGTTACGACGATGGATGTTAGTCGTGCTGACAAATCTGTTGACCTGGTACGCGGCATACACATTGCAAGCAAATATCCTTCGGGTAGTGAATATGTATTTCGACGATTTAGTGCGACAGGCGGTGATTCTGGAGGACTTCCAATTATCACTATTTATCGAAAAAAATAAATTAATGAAATTCTAGGAAAATGCCGTGAAACAGCATGGTGTGAAACTGAAGCAAGCCAAAGATCAAGCGGGACAACCGCTGCCTGGACTTTGGGAGAGTGACATTGCTCTGCTTGAATCTGTGCCTAATGGTTGGGAATGCCGAGTGCCAATGCGTCGAATAGGTAAAGCAAATTTTTTCGAATTTAGTCCAACGACAATAGCGGGTAATTTTATGATTATTGGAACGTATAGCACCAAAGACGCATGTTGCGTGATTGCGGAGCGTCTGCAATCAGGTACGCATGTTTTGCGCGGCCAGTACCAGGACAGCATGGGGACTGCGCCAATGGCGGTTGTTCCGTGGGTTGTAGTCAGCGACGAAATCGCTTTAACCGCTTAAAGGAAAAACGTTTTGCCCAACTCTCTAACCTCCCTTACTCATTCGAGGCTGCGTTAGCTACCATAGAAAGATAGGTAACAAATTGCGTGAAATTTTTGCTAAAGTGATTTAAACCTTATCGGCAAAACGGAAGTTCATGCCAATTCGTTGTGTACTCCGGCGATTTCCTTTCCTGCCGCATCTGCCATGACCGGCGAGATCCATCTTGGCTGAGTTTCAGTGTTCCTTTCCCGAATCGTGCATTGATCTGATCGAGCGCAAGCATCAGCGCCGGATCTTCCGGCGCACCGGCAAACATATCGCCCTGATGTAGCGTTTCGGGGCAAATTTCACTCAGGATAACGCCAGCTTTTTTGTAGCGATAACCTGGACGAAACATCGCGGCCAGTGCGGACACTGCGTAGCCCTGTAAGGTCGTGCTGCTGGCGGTCGGCACCGGCAGCGGCACGGCAACGCTGGGGCAATACTGCGACTGATCGTCACGGAAGCGATCAGTCATGATGAATACTTGCAAGAGCGCCGCGCACGACTGCTGGGCGCGTAGCTTATGCGCTGCGTTACTGACGAAGTGCGCGAGCGCATCTTGCAGATCCTCAATCTCCGTTACCGACTGGCCGAATGAGCGGCTATTGATGATTTGCTGCTTTGCCGGTGTCGCTTCTTCCAGTTCTATACACGCCTCGCCGCGCAGTTCACGTACCGTCTTTTCCATCGCTACCCCAAAGCGTTTGCGCAGACTGGCGATGTCAGCAGTGCGAAGCTGCTGCACGGTTTGAATGCCAATCGCATCGAGCGCCTTAGTCAATTGCCGACCGATACCCCAAACTTCCTCTACCGGAACATTCGAAAATACAGACTCAGCCTGCCTGGTGGTTAGCATATTGAAGTTGAACACGCCCTGCGATTTTGGATGTCGTTTTGCGACGAAATTCGCCAATTTGGCTAAGGTTTTGCTGGAGCCAATTCCGACGCAAACCGGAATGCCGGTTTCACGCAACACCCGTTCGCGCATCGCTTGCGCACGCTGGCCGATATCGTGAATGCCGGTCATGTCTAAAAACGATTCATCGATGCTATACACTTCCTGTAAAGGCGCATACTCGCGCAGTATCGCCATCACACGATTGCTCATGTCCGCATACAGCACGTAGTTGGACGAAAACACCTGCACGTTATGCTGCTGCACCTGGTCGCGGATTTTAAAGAGTGGCACGCCCATCTTGATGCCCAATGCTTTGACTTCGTTACTCCGTGAGACTACGCAGCCATCATTATTACTGAGGACAATCACCGGCTGATTGTTCAGATCCAGCCGGAACACCCGTTCGCACGAGACGTAAAAATTATTGCAATCAATGAGAGCAATAGAACGCACTGATGGTCGCATGATCTCAACCTATACATTCAACAGGCGGTGCAAATTAAACGTCACCACGCCCCAGATAGTCATCTCTTGGCCGTCTTTGAGTGTAATCGGTGCAAACGCAGTATTCTCAGCAATCAGCCGGACATCTTGACCACGCCGGTATAGGCGTTTGACAGTGAATTCGTCATCGATCACGGCCAGCACGATCTGATTGTGTGCGGGAGTGATTGAGCGATCAACAATCAGCGTATCGCCGTCGTAAATGCCGATGCCGGTCATCGACTCGCCGCGCACACGAAATAGGTACGAGGCGTTTTCGTTTAGCAGCAAATGAGCATGCAGATCGATTTTACTCTGCGCGTAGTCTGCTGCTGGGGAAGGGAAGCCTGCGCAAACTGCACCCCCAAATAGCGTAAGCGGCACTTCGCCAGGTAAGTAGGGTATAGGGTGAGTCATAATTAATACTGTATATACATACAGTTATTGTATATCGTTTTTGTCCGTTGTGAATAAAGTCCTTTTCGAATCCCAGAATCGCCCTGGTAGGACTGATTCTGGCTGACGGTCGTTGTCAGCCACGAAAGAACTTTATTATCAATGTAAGTACTTTATTATTGATGTAAGAACTTTTTTATTAAAAGACATCATTTGAAAAAATACGCTAACTGTTTGCGGTAGTGTTATGATACTCATTGAGTACATTATGAGGTTTCGCATGACTGAAGTTAAAAATACACAGAATCAGCAAGAGTTCCTACGGGATGCTATGCGCCGCCTGAATATGACACGCGAGCAGTTTGCAGAGCGCATAGGCACAGCGAAACGGCGGCTGGATAACTGGCTGGTTCCCTCCGAATCCAAAGAATTTAGAGAAATGGACGGCATCGTTTGGAAGTTTGTGCGAGAAATTTTGCAAAACGAGCAAAAATAGCTTGCATATACTCATTGAGTATATATAATAGAAGTTATTAAACGCACCGACCAAAGGGAAAACGACCATGAACAGCAAAGATCCGATATTCGTTGAATACTGCCAAGCAGCCGACGCTGTACGGTGTGGAGATGAGTCTGTTGCCGCCGTGGATCGCCTGAAAAAGGCCGAGGCAGCGCTAGAAGCAAAGCGCCGCGCTGAAAGGGCTGCGGAGGCTCCGGCCAAGCCTGGCTGGTGGAATCTGCCAGTCGCGGCGTCATGCTGGAACGATGATGCTAAATATGCTGAGCAAAATTGAGAGATAACTATGTGCGCTGCACGCAAAAAATCAAAGCTGGAATTTGGATTCTCGCAGCTTTGTGAACTCGCCGCTGGTTTGGAGTCGATGATGGATTTGCACGAGTCGATGATTCGTCGTAAAGAAAATTTGACGAGTCACCGGCAGTCTCTCGCAGCTTGCAAAACTGCGATGAAGACAGTCCAGATAGGGCTGAAAGAATTGGCTCCAATCAATCTTATTAAATAGACCGGAAAAATCAGCATGGCGAAATTAACCCAGTTTGAACATGGTTATCTGTGTGCGGTAGCGACATTACAAAATATCGAAGGTTCACCATCACTGGCCGCAGACATTTTAAAACAGGCAGGCTTTTCAGATCGAGACTGCTCTGAACTGGATGAAGTCGATAAGGCCGCATTGCGTGAAGTGAATAAAGAACCAGACATGGGCTTGCAAGGTCTTAATTAAAGGAAAGAATGCTATGTATTCATTAACGACATTGGCTGTGGCTGGATACGAAATTCAGTCAGATGGCGGAGCAGAACCGGAGTCATTTGGTTGCGATGCATTCGATGAAGCGGATTATCGCTTGAATGAGTTGCGCGAACAGTTGCCGCAGAAGACGTTCAAGCTGGTCGCAGTAATTGACGCCTGAGCCAAAGGAAAAATCTTTTATTCCCAAAAAGCGTATCTGTTTTTTCGCGTGCGAAATAGCTCTTGGGGAAGGAAAGAAGTATAAATTGAATCCGGCGTAAGCCCCGCACCTGGCCGGTAGCCAGCAATCGAAATGATAAGGAACAATATGAATCAATACATGAAAGAAAACATTAAATGGATTACGCCTGTATTGGGTATGTTTTTTGTTGTCATGTCTCCGGTGCTTGCAGCTATGAGTGGTGCGCCTCTTCCAATTCCGTCATGGCTTGTACCGGCAGCAATTGGAATGGGAATGTTAGGTGCTGGCTATGGAGCCGCCATCACAGACACAATGTCGGCAAGGATCGTTCGTTTTGTAATTCCGGCTCTCTTATTGTCAATCGTCGCATTTAAAATCTTCGGGTGAGAAAACCACACTGGCCGGTTGCCAGAGAAAACAGAGACTGACTATGAACACAACGATTAACATTGACCATGCAGTTCTGGATGACTGCGGTATCACGGTTGAGCAGTTCCAAGCTGCTGCCAGCTACGCCTTGAGCAATCTGACTCACCCTGAAACCGGCGAGCCGATCTACTTCAACCGTGTGCAAGTAACGGTGATTGCAGACTGCCCCGAAGTCGCGGCCTCTTAACCCACGGAAAAATCTTTCTTCCCCAACAGCACCCAAGCCCCTCATGTCGGGGCCGAAGCATTGAGAGGGTCGGGCGCTGCGCCTGACCGTGAAAGGAAAATAGCCATGGAATGGATACCGAAAGTAGGACAAAAAGTTCGTGCGAAGATCACTATGGAAAATGATCTAACTGATGACGGAATGGGCATTCAGTTGTGTGCTAACCGTGGCGATACTTTAATTGTGCATAAGGTCAGTAGTGGATATTTGAATTGTATTTCAGTTTCTCATGAAGGAGTAGCTGACAGAGCATTTTGCTGCGCTCCGAATGAAATTGAACCTGTCTCTCACTGATCGAGGAAAGACGGCATGAACAAAGAGCGCCGAAAGAAACTTCAAGAGGCTATCACTAAACTGGATGAAGCGCGTAGCATCATAGAAACGGTGCGCGATGAAGAGCAAGAAGCTTTCGACAACATGCCTGAAAGTTTTCAGTACGCCGAGCGCGGCCACAAGATGGATGAAGCAATTGGATCGATGACAGATGTTGCTGATGATCTTGAGTCGGCAGTCGAAAATTTGAACGAAGTTTGTGAATAAGGATGAATAGATCATGGCTGAAATTCGCATCGGTAAGTTGCTGTCGCGGGATATAGATGTCATTACACTGAAGTCAGGACGCAGCGATTCGCAGTCGCATCGCATGGTACTTTTGTGCGACAAAGACGGACACCCAGTTTCTGAAGTTTGCCGTGTTCACTTCCCTAGCGATGTGCCGCATCCGCAGTCGTTGAAGAAGCTTGAAAAAATCATGCAATTGCTCGACGCGGGCATGACTGCTTCAGCACAATAACGGAAAGAAAACCAAATGGACAAATTGCCGCGGGGTGGTGGGTTGCTTGGAGCGACAGCAAGACTTTTGATAACGCAGTTTTCAGAGTCAGAAAATTCGAAGCTGAGAAAAATTTCAAAATCGGAGCAGGCAATGGCCTTGGTTATTCAGTCCCTGCTTGATGCTGGCTTTCACCCCGATGGTGAAACACGGGAAGAAACGGTTCGCGTGCCTACCTCCAAGAGTCTGTTGTATGGAAAGTCTGGCGGAGAGCTTGCGAAGTTTGGAGGACGCCAACGTTTTGCTAAAGCAGGAACCACTGTAAAAGCTACGGTTGGGGGACGCACGACTGCAATCTACAGGGTTGAGGGTAAGGGGCTTGAAGGCGTTAAGGGCATTGCGACGCTGGATACAAAGAATATTGATGCAGTGCGCAATGCGCTGGCAGGTTTGTAAAGGAAAATATGTCTAATGCAAAAGAAGTGTCAAGTTGTGTAATGGAATGTGATGCGTGTTTTCTTCAATTTAGGTTGATTGAAACAGAACTAAATCCAACAGTTCCTGAGCGGCTAGTGCAATGTAATTGTCCAGAGTGCAACCACTTTGTAGCTAAAGTTGCTACTGAACATAAACTTTCAACAGAGTTCATTCATTAATTGAAAATCCGAGGAAAAAAGGGAAACGCCATGCAAATTGACCTTACTCCAGACGAAATTGAGTTAATCCGTCAGCGCCGTAATGAAAAAGCGGCACGTCAGGATGCGCGAGACTTCCAGCGGCACGCCATATGTACTGCGCATCGTTTTGCCGAGTGGTCTTCGCAGGCTGGTTATGGGCTGACCTTCTCAACCTTCGTCAACCAGTTTGAGTACCAGCATGTTGACGCCAAAGAGGTGTTCAACGCTGTCGAGCGCATCATGTGCGCGGCACAGCCGCAATAGACGGGAAAAATCTACTTTCCCTGTAAGCCCATGCCCCGCATCGACGGGGCTAAGTCAGTGAGAGGGGGGCGTGGTGCCTAGCAGACGAAAGGAAAAATCGGCAATATGAAGGATATTGAAATTCATAACTACTCGAAAATGAAAAAGGATTTAAAGAGATTTTCATTTGACGTGGATGTGAATATGCACTTCAACGGATGGGAAAGAGTTACGACGATGGATGTTAGTCGTGCTGACAAATCTGTTGACCTGGTACGCGGCATACACATTGCAAGGAAATATATGATCAAGCTAGGTGATTCTGTCGAAGCAAAAACCGACGCTCAGTCACCCTTGCTTGCGAATATCAAAAGGCAACTTCAAGGGCGCGTCGGAATCGTCATAGCAGCCTGGGAACCAGTGAACGGAAATCCATCATTTTGGATGCAATGCACAGTGAAATTTCCTGCTGTTGGTAGAAAAAAAGAAGTGACCTTTGATCTCATGCAAGATTGGCTAACGAAGGTCAAACCAAAAGCTATTTAATCTAGGAAAGCGAAATGTTAAACGTCACACATGAAACTAAGGTTGAAAACAATCACGTCCCCGAAGCAGCCACGGCAACGCCACCAGTTCGTATCGAATTGTGCGGCGAAATTGTTTGGTTACGACCATCCAATGTATTGAGAATGGAAGTCAGAAAAGAATATTGTGGTTGGCCAAATCGGGTTGTTCTGACGTTAAGTGATGGACGGGATTTTATTTTTTCAGGCGGGACGCAAGAAACAGCAGATGCTATCGCTGCGCTCTTGTGGCCCTCCAAGTAACGCGCTGCATCGAGCTTCACGCTTGCAACGCCTTCAAAGCGATGCCCGAATTCGTACATACGCCGTCACCGCGTGGCGACTGGGGCGAATACCGGTTCATCACCACATTATTGCAACAGACTTGATAGCCAGGTAAATAGCCTGGCCGTGAAAGGAAAACGCCATGAAAAGCATTTTTTATCGCATCGTTGGACTTATGCTCATTGCATTTTCCAGCTTGGTGTGGGCTTGGATGCTCGGCGCGTTTTCGCGCCTTTCCGAAGTCGGTGTAGGGGTTAATACAGCACAATGGTTTGCTCCTGGCATTTTATCTATGCCTGCGACTGTAGCAGTGGTCGCCGGAAAAATTGGAGTTCTATTTCTGTTCGGGTTTCCCCAAATGTTCTCGGATGAAAAGAAAGGTGCTTCATGAAAGACAAGCAATCGTTTTGGGGTAAGGTAATTGGCTGGGTAATAACCATCATTATCGTCATCTACGTGTTTGCGAACCATTGGGACAAGCTGAGTGCAGTCCAATAAAGGAGAAACTTCCCTAGTAGTACCCATACCCCGCATCGACGGGGTTAAGTCAGTGAGAGGGTGGGCGTGGTTTGACCTGGCAACGACTTGACTATACCGGTTGGTCAAATAGTGGCTGGTTAATCATGATTGCAGCATCTGCAATTTGCTTCTTCGTTGCAGATGCACTCATGGATTCAAAACGAAACAGGTATTAAAGGAAACTACTATGCAGTGCAAGTCGAGAAACCAGCGCGAGGGATGGTATGCAGGCAAAGTACCGCATTCACATGTCTTCGATTTCATAACCAAATCTCGACAAGTACGACAACGGCATAGCCCAGGGAATAGTAATCGTATTCGGTCGATGCAAGCATGGCTTACGTTATCCAGACGTAAGAAAAATGAAAGAGATTATCAATCTAACTATTCGGAGTTTCAAAAATGAATTCTTTGATTTATTTCATCCCTCACGCAATCATTTTGCCAGAAATTATAATTATTTTTGGGGCGGCTTTGTTGTCCCATGCAATGACGACTCAGATTTCAAATGTTCAGATTAGATTGTCTGCACTTTATGTTCCGATGCTGATTGCGGGATTACTGCTAGTAAAGATGCCGCCAACATTAAATGTAGAAAATGCGATTAAAAATCTATTTATTCACATTTTTTCGATGGCGGCTGCAATTACCGCTCCTGGCGTAATAGCTCTAACCATTGTTCATTTTGCTGGTGGGAAAACGCCGACCACAGACTTTATTTAACGATCTAGGAAAATCGTGGCAAATTATATGAAACGTAGTCCAACTCCAGGAAGCAGAGACATACCAAAAGCACTGAGTGAGGATGTGCTCGATTCACTTTCTACAATATCGTTTGAAGTTTCTTCGCGTCTTGGTTTTACAGACGACATACAGAGAGCGAAGTTGGCCGCTGCGGCCTTAACTTATTACCATAAATATGGTGAAGTGCCGAACCAAATTGGTTTGTTTGAGTTTATGGTGCTTGGTCGAAAAGCGATGATGCCACCATATGCCACATCCGCGATACAAGGGTCATTATTGTCAATTATTCAGAGTTTAATCGATGATCAAAAACTAAATGACGAGCAATGTCTGCACCTGGTCTCGTATGTCAATTCGATGGTTTCAAAATAGAACGGAAAAATCCAATGAGCAATAAAACGCCCGGCTTGACCGGGCTTGGCTACTGAGAGCGTCGGGCGTGGTGCCGGACACATAAGGATGAGAAGATGAACAAGAAGATCGAATATGGAAGCAATCTGACGGCCACAGCGAACGACATCGCTTTCGCCCTAGAGACGATGAAGCACGCGGGTTTCGTGATTCGCCAGCCGGTGGGCGTCGATCTGCGAGAGGTGGCCTGCCAGGTGCTCGGGATTGACGGTTATGACGACGTTGAGAAATTGGTGAGTGAGTTGGCCACCGCAATCGACCTCGCAAGCGTAAGTAAATAGCCTGGCCGTGAAAGGAAAACACCTTGCCAGAAGCCAAACAAACTCAGCAAGTTCCTGCTACTGAAGGTTCTACAGAAGCTACCTGCTTTCATCTATTGGATGCATATGGTCGCTCATGGACAATTCCAGCTGAGGTAGTACCAACAAAAATGAAGAAGCACAATTTTGTGGTGCACAAGTCGCTTGATCTTAGTGATAACGCATGGGTGGTTTCTCACTATGAAACTGGAGCCGCTGTTTGTGGTGGTGATACTAAGGAAGCTGCGATTGCAAACGCCATAAAGAAAATCAATGGCACAACGATGAAAAAGTTCGATGATGTCGTTGCGAAAGTCCGCACGACTCGGCGCGAAATGGAAGCGAAGCTGCGTGCTGATCGCGTTGCACAGATTCTCAACGCTTAGCGAAAAGGGGAGGCGCATGGGACGCATTTTTATGCAGGCGAGTTACAGGCTTGGTTCTGATCCTGTTCAAAAGTGCGTCGAGTTCATCGCTCGCAAAAAAGAATCGTCCGAGGGATGCAACCTGGTTGGCCGGGCGCAGAATGCAGCGGCCAGGCGTGAAAAGGTTCCCGCTTCGAAAATCAAAATCACTGGTTGCGCAAGCGACTGAACGGCTGAGGGAAGTCGGGATGGCAGCACTTTACAGGCGGGTTGGACTACTGCCCAAAATGCGTGAAGCGCGGCATCGCCGCAGAGCGCCATACCGGTATGAATGCATAATCAGTAGTAAGAAACAAAATGGCAATTACTGTAAGTGTAAAAGATGTTTCGTTGTCGGCCCCAGTTTCTCGGACGCTAGGGATACTGCTCGGTGCCAGTTATTGTTCTGCCAACACACCATATTCGGTTCCGAACGCGGACATGGCCATGCTTGGTGTTTATGTTACCGATTTGCTAGCGGTTCTAAGAACGGGCCTAGTTCGCAAGATGGACGCCAGCGGCAACGAAATTCGGCCGCAAACTGGGATTATGACGGCAGTCGGTCAGGATGCAACACATACGGCATTTCGATTATTAGTAGATCTCATCGCATAGAGGAAAAATAAAAATGATCAAAACCATTAAACCTAATTCAGCGACCAATGGGAAAACGACATGCTTCATTTGACTGATCTTCAACAAACGATTGTCACTGTCATTTTTATTGTCGCAGTTTTGTGGATTGCACTCTCGGATTTCATTGTGATCCTAGCGGCCGACACAAGAAGCCATGCGGCTAACTGATCTTGCAAGGAAATTGAATGCACAGGCTCTGCAAGCAATCGGCTAACAAATTTAACTTTCAAGGAAAGATATGCTTCAATACCAATTACTTAAAAATCACGCTGGGATAATGCTCTGCGGCGATTACACAACGCTGAAAGTACTTCATGAAGTAGTGCATGAAGTTAATGAAAATTCTCCAATCATAAAAAACAAGGAGGGCATTTTTCTTGGCCTTGCATACGACGCAAGGAAAGCCTACGAGGGGCAGCGTGAAACCATTAAAGCGCCAAAACATTTTGAGGAAATCGGTATACGCTACGGAGTAAAAATTCTTTGGCCTGTCTTGCTACTCCAAAGCCGAATGCTTAGAACTTCCCTGGGTTTTTTTGATAATTCAAAGCGTCAGCAAGCAATTGCTTTTTCATTGGAGTCAGTAATCGAATCAGCAATAAACGATGATTTTGGAACAAATGGATTAGAAATATCTGAGCGATGGTTAAGGATTGACCCAACACATCCATACGCAGAGGAACATCTTGATAGTCGTGGCGCACAGTTCTGCATGTGGAGCAAAGCCGAGAGAAAACGAAACTTCGCAGGTCTACTTGCGAGTTTCGACCCCATGTATCCATTCTTCTATGAGCAAAGTATTCGTGCGGGAATAAAAGGATTGATTTCACCAACTGATCTTGATGATTTGGCGGGAACCGAATGGGTTGACCCAAAAGCATGAATCGTGAGAAAAACAAACATGAGCCAAGAAAACTTGGATTTGGGTCGGCGAATTGTGATGAGCAACATCATAGATGACGATACCTTCCCAATCAGTTCCGATGATAAGCCCCGCGCTGACCGGTAGTCAGAATTTTTGAAAGATAATATGACCTTCAAATACGAGATTGTTGCAAAAGGCGGAATTCCAACCCGGAATAAAGAATCAGTGCATGACTTTCAAAATCCTGTTCATGTAGGAGAATTTATAAAAACAGGTGAGACAGGTTCAAAGTTACTTGAAATAACTTCGGTAGAACACTATCCGAATGTATCAGTCTTATATTTTGTTGAGGCTGGAAGCATCAAGCTGGCAAGAAGTATTAGATGGAAAAATTTGTGAATTTTTGAATCATCGCGTAACAGATTCGAAGAATTTAATGACTTCGTTAATTGACCGCAAATAAGGCTAGGAAAACCGCCGTGAAATACAAACTCTACAACGGCTCAACACAGTGTTCCTTTTGTGGGGTTCAGTCGAATAATTTTGCACCAGGTAACGGCTGTCACGCATGTATGCGTGGCGTTATGCAACCAATTTAAGATCGGAAAATTATGGTTCGCGCTCGACTGCATAATATCTGTGGCAACTGCGGTTGCAATGATGAATTGAGTTCGCCGAACAAACCTAGAACGACCGAAATCTGATCGAGGTAAAATTAAATGGAGAAAACTTTGCTTCTGTACCCAATATGGTCGTTCGCGATCCTGGCCGTGTTGGCTCTGGTATTTGGATACCTTGCTCAAATTGCTTTCAAGGGCGTCTTTTATGGAATTCCTCATCTGCTACTGGAGTATCCGTTGACAGTCCTAGAAGCTGAACATCCCGACTGCCGGGCAAGTTGGCTCACCAACGGCATCATGTTGACCTCACTGTCCACCGGCAAGACGGTTGAGGAGATTCCTCTATCGAAGATACACGCGGCTTTATCAAAACGTGGCGGAATCCTTGCTCATATTTGTTGGAGATTCAATGATCGGCTTGGGGCAGGGGATAAATAAGACGTCGGTTACCACAGTGTTTTTGTCTCAAACCGAATAAAGAAAAATTTTGAAGCGTGATTCCCACGTACGCGTGGGTTAAAAGGACTCGGTACATGGTTCGCGGAGGTCCACCACGTGATTCCCACGTACGCATGGGTTAAAGGGAGAGAGCGGAGCGAACCGGAGTCTAAAGTAAGTGATTCCCACGTACACGTGGGTTAGTGCATCATGCAGGACAACGTACTTTATACGTGGTAAATAGCTTAAAACTGATCGCAATAGAAAATTAGCCTTGACTCGATGTTAGTCGAGTTACGTGCAAATAACTTTCAATGTGAAGCTTGACGTTCGTTAGCAGACCATCAAAATTAGTATCTTCCAGTCGTCCATCGAGAACAAAAATCTTACGATTGTTTGGCAGCCCCTCACGTCGAACAAGCCTACCTAATCCTTGTCTAAATCGTATAGCCATTTCTAGCATTTCCCAGGGTATTTCAGGATTTTTTAAAATGCGATGGGCATGCGTGATTGAGCGGTTATTTCCAAATGGAAGTCTTGGAATGACGAGTGTAGTCAGTACATTATCAACGGCCGCGTCTAAAGGGGGAGTCAATTGATGTCCACCAATATCCAGTCCTGTCCATGCCCCACCCACGGCGAGCCATATCGGTTTTTTCTCAGATTGAGATAGATGCAAAAATTGTTCAGATTGCGAATTTAGATTCGGCCCATTGTCAAGTGCAAGAACTAAACAATGTTTCAGGTTAGGTAATTTTTCAGATAAATATTTGACTGACTCAAAACTGCTCATCAAAACCAATACACCGCCTACCGATTCCTCATAAATACTTTGAAGTTCTGTAGCTACTTGATTTAGGAACTCAGTTTCGCGTCGTTCACGCTCTTGTGGATTTAAACGATCTGATAAGGTTGGCGGTCTTAGTCTCGGTGTCCCCTCTCGGGTTTTGCCTGGCAAAACGACTTCCTTGACAGTTTTAATTAGCCACGCGGGTGAAATTGGTTGGTATTCCTTTACCCTCGTTTTTGGGACGTTGAGAATCATTTGCTGGTACCCAGAAGAGTACCCATCACCACGCCGTAAATATAAGGTTGCTGAAACGATTGCAACTGCAACTTGCGTATCCCACAGTCGGGCCAATACGTTCGCTACAGTCAGTTTCCCGACATATAGCTGCGGAAATTGAAGAACGGGGGAATATTGCATAAATGCATTGGATTTTCGATCGCTACACGCAACGCGAAGCGTAGACAGCATTTTTTTCAATTTAAAGTAGCAGGCCGATAATTCAACGGGCGCATTTTTCGGAATTTTTATGTCACCGATCACATCGCTTATTTGTCGGCATATGGCGTATATTTCTTTTCCTGATTCTTTGCCTAATTGAACAATATCTTTCTCATAAGAACCTGCTTTGCAAATTGAACTGACTAACTCGGCAACGTTGGAAATAGTGCTATTTGCGATTTTCCCGCCAAGTTTTTTAAACTCACTCAGTGAGCGCAACATTCCTTTCATCGAGACGTAATCAGACAAGGCCAATGACAAGTTGGTTTCGAATTGGTGTGCTTCATCAATGAGCAAATAGCGGGATGATGGCAATAGACCTCTATCCTCAGTCAAATTAATGAAATTCTCGCGGCGCTGTTCGTCTATTTTATTAGCGACACTTCGTAAAATGGATTTCGTCGTTATGTCGTCGGAATCTTTTATTTTGCCAAGCAGCTCAAAATACTGTTCATTAAATTCTTTGCCGGTCTCGTCACGATTGGCAACGTTCATTTTTCGCCGCAAATCTTGTGCCAACATGGAATGAGAGCATATTTGTAGTTCTGCACCATTTTCTCTTCCAACTGAAAATGCGTTTTTATAGGCGATATATCCAGGATCAGTTTCTTTGACAAATTCTGGGAGCGTTACTTCCGATAACGGAATTTTCGGTTCCAATAAATAGAGAGACGCGGCAAGCCAACGAGTATCTTCAAACCCAAATCCTTCTGGGGCGGGAGCGTCATTTTTTATCCACGTTAATATTTTATTTTTTTCTGGGCCATCATATCCATCGAGAAATGCTATTAGAGCATCTTTGGACACAAATTCATTTCTCCCAAGAATAATGCGTAATGCTGGCGAATCTTCAAGGTATGGGGCAATTGATTGATACGTTTTTGCCGCCTGGTACATGAGTGCAATGGTGGGGAACGTGAGAGTGACGCGAGAATTTTTCTCTTTGGCCATGAGAAGTGCCGCATACACCATCGCCATCGTTTTACCTGTCCCAGTACCTGCCTCACACATACCGATTCGTCCATTTTCTAGAGAATCTAAAAGATGCGTGAAATGCACGGCTTGTTCATATCTTTCTGAGGTATCGAGACCAGCCTGTTTCATTTTTGCGATCAAATTAAGCAAGGGACTAGCTTCTGCTGGCATCGTGAGTTTGTCTTCAGATGTTTTGCAAAAGGCAGCGTGCCCGATTAATTTTTTGATGTATTGTCCAGGCGACAATCCTGCTTGTTTGGCCCGATTGATTGCAATAGATCCGGCTGGTTCAGGAATGCTTAAATTGATTGTGAGTTTTGGAGGGATCTCATTCGGCGCGAAGTCATTCAAATTCGCACCTTCTAAAATTTTCTCTTGCAGAAATTGACGCAAAGTCGATTTCACCCAAGTAGCATCGTTTTGCTTTACATCAAAATCCCGAATGGATAATCGCAGCCAATTGACCGGAATGGAGATGGTGGTAATGAGGGCCATAATGGAAATTGAATTTTGTGGATAATTTTTTATCGAAAAAAGTGGCTACTTGTTTCGTAAAATCATATATTATTCAATATTATAAATCTAGTTTAATTCGATTTCCCCAGAAAATGGTTAATTAAAATGATGAACCAGTTACTATTAAAATTTCAACTCCCTCGCGGCGTGCGTTTGTTTCCAAATGCATTCAGGGAGTTGGTTGCCAAGCAAGATTTGGATATGCCTGCGGCTTTTCATCGAAATGCCGTTGGAACATCTAATGTAGGGCTTCCGCCAATTAGTTTTGTAGGTGGAGTGAGCTGGGTAGGCATACTAAGCCAACCAAATCAGGATCATTTGCTCCATCAGCTTCTCGGGCCTGCGGCAACAGCGATTAGCCGGCACTTAAACACCAATGTGCCAATGAATATGGTGACTTTGGAATTGGGGGCGGAAAAAAAGTTTTCTCCGATCAATTATCGACTTCGGGAAATGGCACTGAAACGTCGTTATGACTCAACACGGGCAAAACCAGTAGATCTACTAATTCGTGAACGTTTATTGTCTGGTTTGGCGCGAATTGCTTCTACGCATATGATCGATTTGCCTTCTGACGACTTTCTAGATGTAGCGGTCACTATCCGTAAAGAGCGCGGTTTGCGGCTTCAGGTGCATAACGTCATGACGAATGAATATGTTCATCTAGTCGATGCTGATATTTCCATGAATGTAGCACTCAGTGGCATGTGGCAAGTGGGCAATTTGACTTCACGGGGTTATGGACGACTGATTCAGGAACACCCTGGAATTCCATCGCATAAAAAGATCATAGGGGTCGAGCATGCTTAGTCCTTCCGATATCGTTGTCAAGGCCGCAGGACTATCATTGCCAAAAGGGGAGGCCGCCACATCTAATGGGCGCTGCGCCATGTGCGGAAAAGTTCATCATATAGGTGATGGCGTTTTTCCATTTGAACCAGAAACTAGCTTTACTGACATTGCATCACTTTCAGACCCTACATCACGTTATACCTGCACGGCGTGTGTGGCAATCTGGAATGGCGAAATTATGAGGGCAGTCGGTCGTACTGTCATTAATAGCGAGGGGGTTTTCCCAGCTAACAAATCAATGCATATCGCGTACTGGCTGCTTAATCCTCCTAAGCCGCCTTTTCTGTTCATGCTAAGCGATCAGCAGTTACAGCATTTGGCGTGGCGGACGCCAGTGAACTATTCTCAGAAAATTTTCCAAATCCGGTTTGGCTCTAAGCTCCTGACCATTCGGCGCGACAGATTAACCGATGCGGTTGCATCTTGCAATACGCTGTGTGCCGCAGCATCAGTTGGGCGCAAAGGTGCGGCGTTGAAATCACCGTTTATGTCACTGACACGCGACCTTGATAGCGTACGGCACGGAAAATTCAATCCAAATGTACTAAAAGCAGTAGCTTCCAATCCAGAACTATCCGTTCACATCGACCGCATCAATCAGTTGTCTCCTGGTGAAATGTGGGCGCTTTCAACCGTTTTGTATGCAGTTCCCGAACGTCCTGATGCATTGATGGCTGAACCATCGTAATTGCATGTTGCGTTGACTGAAGTTTTTTACAAATTATTTACGAGGATTTTTAATTATGACTGTTATTCAAGGCATTCTCCGCTGCATCACACCTCTGCATTCTGCTACTGAATCCACTAAAAATGCAGATGGCACAAATGTGACACGCACAGCTATTCAGAGTATTTTCACAAAATCAGGACGTGAGGATGTCCCTTATTACAAGGCAACGAGTCAACGTGGCGGGCTGCGCCGTGCTGCAGCTCGTATTGTGTTGGATCGTCTTACCTTGGACGAAAAAATTTCACGTGCTTTATTTTCTGGCATGATGACTGGCTCTGAGTCCGGAACGCCAGACAATGCGCAATTGACCGTCGAAGAAGCTATTCGCGCTAAAAACAACGTGTTTATGGGGCTTTTTGGAGGGGGAGCGCGAATTCTGAAATCGCGCTACCGTCCAACAGACATGATGCCGGTCATTCCTAGTACTGTTGAAATTGGCATTGTACCCAAACGGTACGTTGAAAACGAACAAAATTGGATGGTCAATGCACGCGGCGACCAACTCATTAATACGTATGGCTTCGTAAGTGTTGATGACGTGTTACGACTTGCCGATGTCAGGGAAATTGAAAAATATATAGACAATTCGCTTGAGGCAGTAACGCAATACCAGTTGTCTATTGCAGATAATAAGTCTGCCAGAAAAGCAGACAAAGACGACAAGTCAAAATCTGATAAAGAAAAGACCAAAAAGATCGATAAAGCAAACATGCTCAGTTTCGAAGCGATCGCTCCTGGCGTACCACTGTTTTTTCGCCTGGAAATCGATGAAGGTGTCAATGATGCGCAAGTGGGTTTAATGCTTCAGGCATTGACGAATCTGATCAACGAGCAAGAGTTTGGCGGATGGATTCGCGCAGGTCTTGGCCGTGTTTCCGCACATTTAGAAATTTCGAGCAATGGCGAGGAATATGCGCCTTTGTTCGACACGGATGCCACTGATAAATATGTTCTCACTGAAGCGGTGAGAAACCAATACACACCAGCACTTGAGGATGCACTCGGGAAGTTGACAGTTGAAGACATGGTTCATTTCTATACAAACAGAGGTTAATCATGGTGCCGCTTCGCTTAGAGTGGCGATTGACAAGTCCGGTCGCAGGGATGTCATTGCCACTTCATTTGGATGCCTTGGTTGCGTATGCCATAACTGAAGAAGCGCTGCGTTACGGTACCGCGATAGGTAATGTGCGTGATATCGCGAACGAATTACCATTGGAAAAGGCTCAGAAAGGAGATCTGTTCTGTTGGAAAGCCTCCGCTTTACTTGCAGAACACATTCATGGCCACGAAATGCAGATGTGGACTAGAAAGTTTCCTGAACAAGATTATGCAGATCTCTACATCAACGGGAAATTCAGCGATGTTAAGGCGAAGGTAAATCCAGAAACAAACATGCTGGATTTAAAACAATATGCTGCCGTAATGGATACACTGCGCGGTCAAACCAAAAACCATTTTCAGTTCATTCCGGTGCGCCACATTGATCGGTTTGTGGCATATTGTATTGGAGATATAGATCGTTTAACTGAACTCCTTTCACCAGAGTCAGGATATATAACGTCAATCGGTGCTCGGAAACGTCAGTCAGCAGGAAACATCGTAAAAACCGGAGAAGGCTTCGCAATCCAAGAAGATGAGAGAGCGCTGGAGTATTGGGAAAAGCGGATTTTACCTTGGCATAAAGAGGGGTACGAACCAATTCAGGCAGCACACATTCCACCGTATTGGGCGGTCGAAAACCGTGCTGTCAGTTATATTCATGGTGACTTTCTAATCTGAGTTTCTTTTGCGTCCTATACCAGTGTCAGAACGTGTGTCTATCCCGTATGTTGATCGCGGGATCATAGAGCAGGATGGACATACTGTCATTGCTCATCATTCTGGAATTTCTTGAAATACGGCCGGGTGTTGTTGTCGGTAATGTATCGAAGCGAACATCAGATGAGATCTGGAGTGAAATTAAGAGCAGTCAAGTAAAGTCGGCTGCACTCGTTTACCCAGCAAAAAATAAAATAGGCATTCAAGTTGTCGAAATTGGCAATCACTCTTATAGGTGTGTGGACCATTTCGGTATTCCCTTGATTGTTAGACGTAGTAAAGTTGGTGAGAATTCCGATATGAGTTAAGTATATGATTCTACGAAAATTATTTAGAAGAGTGATTTCCACGTACACGTGGGTTAAAGGTGGGCGAAATCCTTGCCGGGCTAGGTCTTTCGGTGATTTCCACGTACACGTGGGTTAAAGGCGATAAGGACTTCATATGCCAAGGCATGCAGAGTGATTTCCACGTACACGTGGGTTAAAGGCATACACGCGGGACGCGTTGCGATGGAGTGAAGTGATTTCCACGTACACGTGGGTTAAAGGGAAACGCGGGCAGCGTTCATGGCGTCAACTTCGTGATTTCCACGTACACGTGGGTTAAAGGAACTTGATACCAGAATACCGGGAAAGCCTTGGGTGATTCCCACGTAAACGTGGATTAAAGGCTGTCGAGAGGTTAATTTGTACAGATCCATACGTGATTTCCACCTACACGTGGGTTAAAGGGGGGAATGGTGATGAAGCAGCCGGAATATTTGGTGATTTCCACGTACGCGAGGGTTAAAGGTCAGATTCGATCCATGGAATGTAGGTGTTATCGTGATTTCCACGTAAACGTGGATTAAAGGCTGTCGAGAGGTTAATTTGTACAGATCCATACGTGATTTCCACGTACACGTGGGTTAAAGGCTTGCTAGTAATTAAGCACGTCCCGCATTCTGGTGATTCCCACGTACGCGTGGGTTAAAGGTTCATGACGGTAGGCAAAAAGATGACAACCGTGATTTCCACGTGCGCGTGGGTTAAAGGTGAAGATTAGTGTTTCAAATCGAATGACATTAGACCGAACGTCATACACCGATTGGCGGAAGGAGTACGCCGTTGCCGCAGTCCAGGCTGCCGAGTTCGCCGGACAAACCTAGAACGACCGAAATCTGATCGAGTTAAAATTAAATGGAGAAAACTTTGCTTCTGTACCCAATATGGTCGTTCGCGATCCTGGCCGTGTTGGCTCTGGTATTTGGATACCTTGCTCAAATTGCTTTCCTGGCTCATATTTGTTGGCGATTCAATGATCGGCTTGGGGCAGGAGTTAAATACGTCGTTGACCACAGTTGAGGCAACTGCAGTTGGTCAATATCAATGACTTGCTGGGCATGGTCCCAAAACAGATTGATCAGAAGTCTCCTACTTTCTGCAACTCGCCTATCCAGGTGCCACAGTTATTTCCAAACTGATACCTGGCGCTAATTAATTTTCTGAACACATATCCTCTTTTGTTCTTAATAAAAGGACATAACCATGTATCAAAATTGCGTGCCGCACAATTAATAAATTTAGAAATCTTATATTATGGCTCATAATGAGCTATGATCCTTTCATCGACAGCAAATTGCATAAAGACCGAAGCAGCGGAACTGCTAATTTAGGAGAGAGAAAATGACACAATTAGGCAAATACAAAGACACACTGAATAACGTTAAAGTAGTTGAGATCAACGAAGTTGATTGTCTTGTCAAAGATGGTGTAACGATTGCCAAAGTGGGCGATAAGTTTGTTGATATTAATCGGAATGTATTGCGTTTGAAGTCAGTAGATTTGCACTTTATGACGTTCACAAACAGCATGAGCAATACTTGGAACCCGAAAATTCAGCAGTATCAAACAGTGCATTTTTTGGAAAATGAGCTTGGATTAAGAGATTTCAATTCGCTCAAAGAGTTGGTGCTTGAAAATTCAAGTTTCTCGGAAGAAGTTCAGGAGGTCGAAAACGGCAACACATTTTTAGATTGTCAAGTTGTCGTGTGGTGTCAATCATTCGGGAAATCCTGGTCAATCTGCTTTCAAAATGGCGACATGAATGGGGACGGAAAAGGCATTGCAGTCTGGACAAATGACGGCGCGAATTCAGGCATTGACGAATTTCGTGACATTCTGATTGATCGCGCTGAGTTCCAGTGCTTGATCGATGAGACAACATACTGGAAATATGAAGCACTGAATGAATTCATCAATGACTTCATCTCCGATTACGCTAATGAAACGAATCCCGAAAAGCACTTTGCAAGTGATGAAGTTGACGACCGTGAGGATATCGGCGATAACGAAGACAATGACGATTAAGAGTTGAAAATGAAAAAGCCCACGGTTAAGTGGGCTTTTTGCTGCCTGTGCGGCAGTAAACGGTTGCTTAAGCTTTAAAACAAGCATGAGATTGTTTTAAATATAGTGCCTTTGCTATTTCTTTCTAAGCTGCCTGTGCGGCAGTAACTACATTAAAACGTATACAAAAAATCATGTCAACTGAAAACGATGAACGAAAAACTTCTGAGCTGCATGTCACTGACATTCCCCGCGATCAGAAAAGCGCATGGGTCGCGGCTGCGAACAGAGAGAACAAAAAATTAGTGCCGTGGGTGATCGAGACATTGAACAAACAAGCGCAGGAGATTTTGAAAAAATGAATAGCCCGAACGACGCTTTGATTGTGTACTCGCGAAAATATCCGAATCTGAACGCGAATATCCAGAAGTTTTATTTTTCAAAGGGAATCGACCTGCCGAACTGGCACAACAATGTATTTTTACCACTTGCCGCCTGGTGCGCGATTGTCTCAAACGGCGGAGATTTAACAGCAGAAAGTGTGAAAGATATGGGTGAGTTGGCAGCGCTCGGCACTTGGCAATACTCAAAAAGCGTGTACGAGTTTGACCCTGATATTTACGAAAGCCTGATCGATGCAGGCATCAGTGGAAACATCCCAGACGAAGTGTTATTTCACCTGCCCGAGTGGTGCGTTTATATAAAGACGCCGAATTTAGTATTTATGGGGGAAGATGTGCTCGGTTTTTTTGCGCACTTAGAAGATGATGTGAAAACGCGCAAAATGGAATTACGGATCGTTTTGCATTTTAATGATGCACTGCATTCGTTACCGCTGTTACTTGATAACACAACTATTGAAGCCTCCTGGAATCATCTGATGACAAAAAGCGGATTGCAGCTAACTCAAGACGATGAAGAGCTGGTCGGGCTATTTAAAAAAATAGTGCCGTTGATATTATATTTGTGTACTGACGCCCCTGAATTTAAAGGCAGCTCCAACAATATGCCGAGCAACGCTACGCCCACAAAAACTAAAAAAGGGCTGAAATTATTTCCTGTCGATAAAGTCAGGACATGGAAAGTCGGTTATGAGATTGGCGACGCGATACGATCAGCGCACAAGCGAGCTGGCGGAAAAAAATCACCGCACCTTCGCCGAGCGCATTGGCATCATTTCTGGACGGGAAAGCGCGATTCTGAACAACGAAAAATATCTTGCAAATTTTTACCCCCGACATTTGTCGGCGATATGGAGTCACCATGAAACCGGATCATTTACGAGCCTGGCAAAAGCAAATGAATTTCACACAACAACAAGCTGCTGAAGCTCTCGGAGTGAGTCTTGCAGCTTACAAAGATTGGCTGCGTGGCTTGTCACGCAATAGCCGCATGCCGGTATTTATCGATAAGCGTACAGGATTGGCCTGCGCAGCTATTGCAGCAGGCCTATCTGAATTTCAACTGTTGCAACACAACAGCTCAGAATGACAGCATCGACAATTCAAAGCAATACGGATACCAAAAAAAACCTACTCGATACAACTGAGTAGGGGTTTTTTTATTAAAACGTTTATTGTTTTTAGTCAACGTAACTAAAAGGATAATTTGGAACCTCTCCGTGGACTCGTAAATCCAAAAGGGGATCTTGGCGTCTTTGGTTCTCGCATAAATACCCCGTCGCCATTAAAGGATCCACAAAGGTAAGATGACCCTTCCCCTTGCCAGACTCCGAAAACGCTGCTCCGGAATCGCAAGCTACGCAATTTCCCAAATATTGCAGTCCGCCAAACAATGTCGTATGGCCCATGAAAACCCTGCCGACACCCTTAACACCGTCTTTACGTCCTGTAAGGATCCGTTGCCTTGATGCCGGAATGCGATCGTCCATATCCATGCCCAGTGCCATATTGCTCGCATAACTATCACCAGCTTCAATGGCCTCCAAAAAACTGGACCAATCCATTTCCTGTGGGACATCCGCGTGTACTATGCCAACATGCCCACGCCCCGTTTCAATGTCGATCGCAAAAGGCAAGCGGTCCATAGCTTGAGCAATTTCGATCAAATACTCAATGGACACATCTTTCATCCACCGCATGCCATTAAAGTCCATGTTCGCAAGGGCATCAATAACGTCTCGCTGTAAATGTCCATCTTTCCAGGCTTCAACCAGCATGCGTTCATGATTTCCGGCAACCGCGAAGACATATGGCTGCTGTATAAATTTTAAACATCGTGCAGATCCAGCACCACGATCGATCAAGTCGCCGACAGACAATAAACGATCAACCAATGGATTAAATTTAACAGCTTGCATAGCCCGCCAAACCAAGTCATACGCACCATGGATATCGCCGACAATATAATCCCGGCCGTGTTCATTTTTAGGCAAGCGCAAAACACGGCTTGTTGTCGTTTTGCAAGGCAAATTAGGTTTTACAGAACTCATATTTTTCTCCTAAACATTCTGATTTAAATTCAACGCGAAGCGCACCAAATCAGGAAATGTAATTAGCGACAAAAGCAATTTGAAAAATTTAACTATAATAATCGCAACTGGGAATATATAATAAACATATAGATTATTATATATTCAGCGAGACTAGCTAATTACCGAGGAGTGTGAAAGATGACAACTATGCAGAATTTTTCCGATATTGAAATCAACGCTAATCACAGTAACGTACTCTTAGACCAGCTATTGAAATTGAACAACCTTAAAAACGACGCTGCACTAGCAAAAATGTTGAAAATCGCGCCGCCAAGCATCAGTAAAATCCGACACGGTAAGCTGGGAGTAGGGGCTAAATTGGCAATCAGAATTCATGAAACAACGAATATGGGCATCCACACTATCAAACGAGTTTTGATCTTAGGCACCATTTGAGGCCATTGCAGCATGAAACGATTTCAATATGTACGTGAATGCTACGGAGTTCCAGCAGAATACGGCCGCCGTGTCATAGTTTCAAATAACCCAGGAATTATCGTTGCCGACCGTGGCCACTATATTGGTGTCACATTCGATGATGATAAGCCGGGAACCATTTCAAATTGTCATCCGACCAGCAATGTTCAATATGGAGAAATAGGTAAGGTAAGACAAGTCAGCCGATCTTCAGCTAGGTATCATCGTTACCTAGAATACGGAGATGGTTTTGATAATTTTATTGAATATTGCCGCTGGGATGCTCAACCTGAACGTAGCTGGAATACCGGGCACCATGAATAATCGAGAATTGATAAAACAAGCAGCAAAGGCAACTAAATTTACTATCTTTCTGTGGAGATGGGATGGTGTTGCCATGGCGCGAAATATGGAAACCGGCAAAGAATTTCCATGGAATCCGTTAAGCAATGACGCTGACAATCGACGCCTTCAAATAAAACTAGGTTTAGGGTTAATACCCGTTAATGAAAACAAATGGGCATGTATTAAAAAAGTCAAAGATCAAAACATTACGTTAGCAACCGATATCAACCCTAATTACGCGGTCGTTCTTGCTGCAGTAGAAATTAGCAAACAGAAAGGTAGTGAAAATGAATAACAAGCCAATTCAGAACCGAGATGAGTCAAAGTCGACCGAAGAACAAGGTTTATTCAATAAATTTACAATTTTCCGAACTGACGGACTTGATGCGCCAGGCAAGAAACATTCAAATTGCGAATACTTTGTTCTGGATATACGCCATGATAAATTTGCAAAATCCGCACTGGCAAAATATGCCGAAGCATGTCAAATTTCGATAACTCACCAAGAACAAATGTAATGGAAGTCTACGTTGAAATAGTGAACGTACACGATGACATATGATCCATTTTTAGACGAGATGCCCAGCAAAATACGGCAAGCTTGGATTATCGCGAGAATGCAATCCGGGCATCTCATGGCAAGGTATCCGCAGTCGAAAAATGATGTGCTAAACGACGCAAAAACTTTAGGCTACCTTGAGCATCTAGCAGGACGAAATCAAACTCCATGCATATTTCGCGACCTGCCAATACTGACAGAGGCTTGGAAAGATGGTCAGACGCAAGCTGAATTAACGGAGGAATTAGCCAATATACGAATGAAAAAAATCCAATCAGAAATCGTAGCTATTCAAGATTCCGAAATATACTTTTTACACAGCACTCGTTTTCCAAATTTAGAATTAGAAAATTCAGTTATTACAATATGCTAATTGCAACCGTAAATACTAAGTGTTATTCTACGGGTAGCGATCAATATTTATGGATGAGGCGATGAAAACTGTTTGCCCGAATTGTGAATCTGATAATCTGTTTTTAACAACCAATTCTGGCTTGATTAAGTGCGCTCATTGCTACACTCAATACGACGGATTTTCACACTTAAGAAAACATCCCGACCCTGCAACGGATGTCAGTGAAATAGCCAAACCGACGGCACAACAGCCACAAATCAAATACTTCGTGATCTTCGCTTTTATTGCTCTCTTGGCAGCAGCAAAATGGTGGGGGGGGTATCGAGATATGCAAAAGCCTGCAGCACCCTCCTCAGTGTCCGTGCCCGCAAAGAATACGGATCACAAGATTACAATACGGCCGACTGCGATACCGTCAATTCCTCCAGCAAAAGATCCTGCAAAAATTCTGGTCACCGACATTGAATTCAATATGGTCGCGGCTAACACTTTTTTTGTCCGGATGACCTTAGAAAACAACAACACCACAAAATCTGAATGGCCAGCGCTTGATATCGCCTTCTTATCAAAGGGCAAAATCATTGAGAGAAAACTGGTAAAGCCTATCGAATATCTGGCCAGTCAGGTCGCATCAGGCAAAACACCAGACACGTTTATTAACCCTCAGGCTCATCAAATAGTTTGGGTCAACATAAGCTTGACCCAAACAAAAGAAATACCCGAAGACTATCAAATCAATCCCGTCTACCCAGAATAAATTTCGCCCATGAAAATCACCTCTTTCATCGCAGCTTCCATATTACTCACCATGTCATCAGCACATGCTGACGAACAATCCCTGCGTACGACACTGGCAAAAAAATACCCGGCAACATCATTTAAAGCAATCGAAAAAACGGCGGTGCCAGGTATTTACCAGGTCACGATGGGACAAAATATTGCGTATGTCTCTGAAGATGGGAGGTACTTCTTCTTTGGGGCACTCTACGATATGGAAACACAAACTGACTTGACTGCAAATAAAAAAGAACAACCAAAAACATTGGATGTTTCCAGTATTCCGCTCAAAAATGCCATTGTCACAGTCAAAGGAAATGGCTCAAGAAAGTTGATCGTCTTCACGGATCCTGATTGCCCATACTGCAAAATATTGGCCAAGACCTTGGATTCAATGAATGACATCACCGTCTACAATATTCTGGAGCCTATCTCCGCACTGCATCCTGACGCTCAACGCAAATCAGAGAACATTTTCTGTTCTAAAGATAACGCTCGCGTTCTCAACGATTGGTTCATAAAAGGCACGCAAATCAGTAATGCCAGGCCTTGCAAGAATCCCATTCAGGACAACATCGACTTGGCCAACAGCCTCGGATTCAACGGTACCCCTATGATTGTTTCTATGGACGGCCGGGTTTTACCTGGTGCGGCAGATAAGAACAGGTTAGAACAGTTTCTATCGCATAAATGATTTCTGTCCAATTCTGTTTGCCCAACAAAAAGTGTGCTTAAATGAAACGACTTCTAACTTTGACCTCGCTCGCTGCGCTACCAGTTACAAGCATTGCAGCGACTGATGTATCGCCCGCCTTGACCTTGGTATTACCAGCCTTAAATGTCGAAGATATGATTGTCGGTGGTGTCAGTCTTGTTGCGTTCATAGGCCTATTCTACGCAAATAAGGTTTTTCGAATTCTGCCAAAGGCAAAGCACGCATTCACCACTTGGAAAGTGAACCGGACATACAAACGAAACGAAAAGAAAAAGGGCAGTCCTGTCGTAGTGTCCACAAAAGGGGCGGACCCAAGAATGGAGGTGATGTCTCCAGCGGTCGGATCAACGCTCTATCTCTTGCTAGAGTCCGATAAGGTAGACCCTGTTTACATCAAAAATTTGAATGTCATTTTGATAGAACAATTGCGGCACGCAAAAGCGACGGCCCAAACTATTAAAAATAACAGCTCAAAAATTATCAACAAAGTTGAGCTGTCAAAAGCCAATAACATCACTCTACCCAAGGACTTGCAAAACTCAGCGGCTTTAGCAAAATTAGCCTATGAAGCCGCAAATAACGTCATTCAAACGGAAGATGTGTACCTGCATAATCGACAAACTCAAGCAGCAACACTGTGGTACCGGGCTCAACTGGATCAATGTATCTCCCAACTGGCAATAGCAAGATCGAAAATGCTTCCTGCCATTGAATCATGGAGAATTGGAATATCAAAATCCGAAGAAGCCGGTGCAGCTATTGAAAAAGCAAATCAGCTTTTGACTGAAGATCTAGATAAAGTAGGAGCCTAAATGCGCAACAAAGCATTTCGAACTGCGTTAATGTCAATGCTGATCGTGTCAGCACCTTTCATATCTCGCGCAGAAGATCTGGGTAATTACGGGCCGGCATGGACGATTGCCGAACCTGATGCAATCGAATCCATCAAAAATAAAATCCGGCGACTCGAAAGAGATGGCACGCTTAAAAAGCGCCAGGAGGAATATAAAAATAAATCAATTGCTGGGATCAAGAATCCGCCACCGCTACCAGGTATTACTACGTCCACATTTTATCGTTCCCGCCGTTTCGATCCCACCTATGTCTACCCTGAGGATGTTCGCGATGAAACCGGGAAAATATTAGTAAGGGCAGGGACCAAAATCAATCCACTTGATTATCAGCCGCTCGGGAAGCGACTGATATTTATTGACGGGCGGGATCGTAGTCAAGTGGCATACGCGAAAAAAATTGTGGAATCAAACATCCAGGACAAAATTATCTTAACAGCCGGCTCGTTTATAGATTTAACCAAGGAACTAAAACGCCACGTCTACTTTGATCAACGCGGCGTCTTGACGCAGCACTTCAAAATCAAATCAGTACCAACGATGATTACGCAAACTGGCAATATATTGATGATTGAAGAAGGCATACGGTCATGAGTCTAAAGTCAATCTTACTTTCTGTTTGTGCGAGTGCGGCGATCCTTCAAGTTCCATTTGCGGAAGCCGCAAATGGCATGCTTTGTTCCGGAAAGTTCCCAAATCTCATTACGGATATTTGCTGGTCCTGCATGTTTCCGATTACCTTTGCAGGTATTCCGTTATCAACCGGCGAAGACTACAAGTCCCGGTCCAGCAACAGTCCACTGTGCTTATGTCCCCAGCAAGCCAAAGCCGGCATTCCCACCTCATTCTGGGAAATGGTGTACATGACGGAAGTGACCAACATACCCGGCTGCTTTCCACTACTCGGCGGCGTCATGATCGATACGGGTATCAACAGCATGGAGTACGGTGCTGAGTCACAAACCGCAACCGGACATTCGTTCCAGCAAATCAACGAGTACATCAATCCAGTCATGTACCTCCTAGGTGCGGTTGTTGATAGCACCTGCATGGATAGCCGCGGTTTCGATATTCCATGGGTGTCATTCGCTGACCCAACGCACAATGACGATGCCCTCGCTATGATACTCACGCCTTATGCTTATCCTTTTGCTGGGCTAACCGCACTTGCGGCCGGGTCTGTCGACGGAGTTGCTGCATCTGTTGGATTTCCGATCCCGGAACTATTTTGGGTTGCTGGTGCGTGGGGACCGATGTATCCGCTGACAGGCAACGTCGCTGCACACGTTTCGCGTGACCAAATGGGGCGGCTTCAAACAGCACGTCTGCTCGCTCAACTCCACGCGATGGGCACACAATGGAGTGCCGCTGGCGACGGCGCGATGTGTGGATATTTACCTCAGTTGATCATGGATAAACGGGAATACAAAATTTCTCGTTTATATCCGTTCCCGTCTCAATCAGTACTTGGCAAATGCTGTAGTCCAATTGGACGATCGACCATTCTTGATGAAACCGGCACTCAAGCGCCATTAACTTCTATGAAAGATTTCGGCTATGCGATTTTCAGAAAACGTGATTGCTGCAGCGGTGTTATTGGCAAGTAGCTCGAACTTTGTCTTAGCGCAGCAGCTGCCAACCGCATCGGATATCGCGAAACAGCAGAAGCAATTCAACGATGCCATAGGCCAGGTACCAAACGTCGCCGCTAGTCCTAAGCTCGGCACCAAAATGGCAACCGGGCCCGTGCTTGTGCCCGCACCCAATCCAGAGGAAGTCGCAAAACGATATGATAAGGCGCGGCAAGCAAACAGGCCAAAATCTCCGACTGACCTTATGATCTTCGTGTCACTGTCGATGCCCCAAGAGGTTATTAAGGAATTGACCAGGCAATCAAAACAATATGGCGCTACGCTAGTCTTGCGAGGTTTTCAGGATGATTCAATGATGCAGACTGAGCAAATCATTCAGGTGTTGAATACCGGAGGGGCTACCTGGCAGGTTAATCCTGATGCCTACAAACAATTCAGGGTTCAGACAGTCCCGACCTTTGTTCTTGCTACTGCAGGTGCGACCAGTATTCTTGAGGAAGGATGCGCAAGGCCGGCAAACTACGTGTCGCTTAATGGGAACCAATCGATTGATGTCGCATTGCAAACAATTAAACGTCGATCCGCCAATGTTTATTTGGCGAATGACGCGGCGAAACGCCTCGCGAGTAACAATAAAATCGGCGCATTTTAAACCGGACAACCTCTATGAGTATTAATAAACATTCGCTATTTGTGTAGTTGTGCGTATTATGTGATAATTGCAACAGAGAATATTTTTAACATTAACCCATGTCGCTCAAGCTCATTTCCATGAATGGCCGCCGAAAATGAATAAGAAAAGCTTTCTATTTTGTGTCTACACCGCTCTGACACCGTTCGCCGCACCGCTGGCACATGCCGATATCAATGATGATTTGAGTGACGTTCCAAGCCTGTCAAAGCCTTTGGATGCTAAAAAAGCCAAAGCTTCGAATAAATTGGCAAGCGACAATAAGCCTAAACCCAATGCCAAAAATTACGATAACGTTTGGCTCCAAACACATATCGTAGGACAGTCTGAACCCATTCCGCTCGAACAAGCGTTAAGAGCACTGGTTCCCGACGTCATTACCATCATTTTAAAGTCCAATGTTGATACCTCGGCCATGGTGACATGGAAAGAAGGAACGGCATCAACTGCTTTGGACGACATTTTATTTCAAGCCCACGTTTCGTATTCAATGCCGAAAATGGGTTACATTGTGATCGAATCCATCCCTGCTGCATCTTACCGACCAGATATCATCTGGCCAGACCGCCAGCAAGTGGACGCAAAAGCCTCATTGGCCAAAAACGAAATCATCGTGACGCCTGAGCAAATTGCACTCGAAGCAAAATCAGCAGTTAAACCGAGCCCCGCGGCAGTGAAACCACTGACGCCCATCGTCACAACAAAACCAAGTTCCCAGCAACCGATAATCAACACAACAATTGCGCCAATGCGACCATTGCCAATCGTTGAATCAACACCGACGCCGACCGTTTTGCCATCCAATGTGCAACCTGTACGATCGGCACCGGCACCAACGGCAACGCCGACGACAGTCACAGCACCAGTACAGGTACCTGTATTAGCACCCGTACCTGTCACGCCGCCAAGTGCCCAGACTAATTCGGTCATGCCTACACCTGTTGTATCCCCCGTACAGACATCATCTACCGCCGCGTTAACTCAGGTAACGGTCGAGCCTCGCCACGTTATGCCGGTAACCACCACTACCACACCGGCAAACATCGAAAGCCATCAAGCGATTACTGAAACGACAGCCATGTGGTGGACGATCGCTAAAGGCACGGTACTCAGCACCGGGTTAAGCGCGTGGGGAGAAAAACTCAACGTCAAAATAGTATGGGAGTTACCAAAATTTGCAGCAGGCGATGACATCAAATTCTACGGAACTTTCGATTACGCACTTTTGGAATTCCTTAAAGGAGTGAATCGCGATGATTCCGGTCCGAAACAAGCAAAAGTGAAAAAAATCAAAGCTATTGACTACAGCAAAGACGGTCAACGCACCATCCGCATCGTGGAGAAATCTTAAATCATGAATAAAATCGTTACCAACGCGGTGCTGGCCGTAGTAATTCCCGCCTTATTTTCTGGCTGTTCAACACCGATACTTAAAAGCACGCGCAATGAAATCGCTGCAAACGAAACTTCTGCCAATGAATCGTTAAAGAAACAAAATCAAATCAATGAAAAAGCCAACGATTTAATTGAAAAAGTCGATGGCGCATACATTCCATTGGTAGCCATCGAAGACAACGAATCTTCGAATCCATCCCTGAATCGCATTATTACCAAAAACAAAAAATATGCGAATCTGCAGGCCGCAATTCAAGATATCGGTGATACAGCTGGTATGGCAATCACGATTTCCCCTGACGCTCTGGAATACATCAGTAGTCGAAATGCAAAAGACAAAACCACCCAGGTGCCACAAGGTAGCGTCATCGTCCCGCAAGGCCAACCCGGAATGCAACAGCCTGCACAAAGCCAATCTATTAATTTTACCTATGAAGGTAAAGTGAGTGGTGCGATTGACTTACTGGCCGCAAGAAATGGAGTTTCTTGGGAGCCCGCTGGAAACGGGGCTCGCCTATTTTTGTATAAAACGAAGTCATTCGAACTCTTTGCGATTCCAGGTGAAGCGAACGGATCTAATTCGATTTCTACCACCGGCGGTTCCTCCAGCGGCGGAAGTGCAGGGGGCTCTTCTGGGGGATCCGGTAGTACCAGCTCTGTCAGTGGTAGCAGTTCACAATCAACCGCAACGAATTACAAACTATCGATTTGGACCTCCATCGAAGCAGTCATTAAAAATATGTTGAGTTCGGGCGGCCGTATGGCGATGAGCCCGTCCCTCGGATCCGTCGTCGTCACGGATACACCGCGTGTGCTTAATGAAATCTCCGAATATTTGGCCCCACTCAATGCCCAGATGAGAAAGCAAATGTGGGTTAACGTCAAAGTACTGACCGTTACTCAAACCGATGCGGACCAATATGGATTGAACTGGACTGCGGTGTACACTAAGCTCAATAAACTAGGCTACACCTTAACCAACAATAATACGGCCGTCACCACAAGCGGTGCCAGTGCAGCAGTGATTTCAGTTCCAGCAGGTGCCTCAGGCAGTAACGCTGAATGGGTTGGATCTAGTGCCATGATTCAGGCGCTAACAACTCAGGGAGCCGTGCAACAGCTGACATCCTCTTCGTTGCCAGCGCTGAACAATCAGCCGGCCCCGCTATTAGTGGGTAATCAGAAATCTATTTTGCAATCGTCCAGTTCCACCGCAGGATCTGTCGGCGTTCAACCAACAGTAACGTTGACACCAGGCCAGGTGAATACAGGCTTTGCCCTCTCGGTCGTTCCGCATATCACTGAGACTGGCGATGTCTACCTACAATGTACAACCGATATTTCGTACTTGAATGGCATAGGCACCGTGACATCTGGAACCAGCTCTATTCAAACACCTGACGTTGACACCCGAAGCTTTATCGCCAGGGTCCGGGTCAAGCTTGGTGAAACGATCGTACTGGCCGGCTTTGAACAAATGAATTTGAATGCCTTGTCCAACGGGATTGGCAGCGCCGACTTCATTGCAGCCGGTGGCGGCATGAGCAAAAACAAAAATAAAACAAAAATCGTGGTGCTGCTTCAACCACAAATGATGGACTGAGTGAGTATATGGCGAGCCCAACTTCCAATAAGGCTAAAAGACGTCCGCCGGCCAGGAAAATTCCAGCCAATGACGATAAAAGCCCACTAGGTACGATTGAGATCAACAAAAAGACCTATGCATGTGGTTTATTCTGGCAAACCCTGAGCGGCACTGGTGCCAATCGCAAAAAAAGTATCAAAGAAATAGCTGCCGAACAGTACATGCATCTCTATTTGACTCGAAATAAAAATGGTCAGGTAGGATTTGGTAATTACCAAAACGGTGTCAAAAAAGGACAACAATCGTTTGCATCCATGTTGGCCGGTGGATTAGCACTCAGCAATATCAAAAGTTTTATTTATATCGGTCAATTCGGTGAAAAGTGGGTCTATGTATCCTGCTTTAACGGGAATATCACATTAGACGGCGACGAAGTTGGTGATGAAGCTAAGATAAAAAGTACTTTCGCAAGAAACATTGACAATCGCGAGTGGGGGCTAATTATTGCGCCCCCAGAATGGGAGGTCGAAGGCAGTGTAACTCGAAACATTCTCGACGACATCGCGAAAAATACAAAAGATGCTCACAATCTTAACGATATCAAGAAATCGTATTGGAAGTTGGTGCTGTTGACTGCCATGACTATGTCAGTTGTGGGTGGAGCATATTGGTATCAGCAAAAACTGGAAGCAGAAGAACAAGCCAGAATTCAACAAGAAGCTGAGATCGAAAACCAAAAACGAATACGAAGTGGTGGTGACCTACCTAATCCCATGGAATTCATCAAGAAGTGCGAAAGTGCCATATTTAGCATTCCTCCCTATCCAGGCGGCTGGCCATTAACAAGCGCGGTTTGTATGAAAGATGCCGTGACAATGAAATGGTCTCGGGAAGATCAATCACTTGTGAAATATTTCAAATTAGTTGTCCCTAACGCAGTAGTGACACCAGACGCAAAAATGGCTTCTTTGAAAATCGATTTTCCTCAGCAACCATCAATTGCCCAAAACTTAAATGGCGTCACTATCGAGCAACGATTTCAAGAAATAGTAGACACGGCAGCAATCCATAGTATCGATATTAAAACCAATATTCTCAATGATGCCGGCATCAAACGAATCGAGTGGAGCATCGAAGACACATCGTTAAAGCCGAGTGAAATTGTCCCATGGTTTGATCATGTCGGATTCAAAGTCATACAAATCGACATGAGCTACAAGGATGGCATCGAAAAATGGTCAATGAAAGGTAGTCAATATGGTCAATAATCACATTTCACGGTTCCAATCCACCTCTTACAAAGCTTATGTTATTGGCTCCACATTATGGCTAGTTAGCCTCGCGGGTACCGTGTTCGCTGCGGATACTGTTCAAACGCAAAATCCCAGCCAAATCAAGTCAGCCTCTGGTGGGAAAATTCATGTCAGTGCACAAGAAGCACCGACGGCACAGCCTGCACCTGCAACAAGCAGTGCGGCCGCTACAAATACGTCAACTGCAGCGATCAATGTTGCAGCATCAGGTGCCACAACAAAGCAGGATAAAAAAGCAGAAGAATCTCAAGGCATGCAAATCAAGCGAATGCAAGATGAAATCGCGATTTTGAAACTCAGAATTGACTTAGAAACAAAACGGAAAGAGCTGTCAAAATTAACCGATTCTGATAGTGATTCTCCGTCGTTGAATGCCAAGTTGCCACCAGGTGTAAATTCGGGAAGCGACCCAAAGCAGACGCAACCTAACACTCCGGTTGCGTCAAAGAAAGTAAAGACGGCTACGAATCAAAAAGCAATTTCGTTGAATTCGGTTGAATTACCAACCTACGATAGTGTCGACGGTATCGATGGTCGCAACACAGTCTCATTATGGATGCCAGATGGTACTAATCAAAAAATGAAAGTGGGAGATGGCGGGCCAGGATGGACTATCTCCAGTATCTCGTCTAATAGAGTAACTGTTCAAATCGGAAAAATATCGAGCGAATTGCGCTTCCAGGAAGCCCCGCAAACAAATAATAGCGGACTCAATCCAACGTTAAACCAAGCTTTGCCACCGGCCTATCGATAAGAGCTATGGAAACTCTCAATCCTGAGATCGTCCAGAAAAACAACCGTGTTTTAGCGGAGATTCCTGATGGACATGGAAACATCATAAAAATCGACGAGGCTACTCGAAAGAAATGCGCCGTATTTACTGACGGGCGAATTTTCGTTACCAATACAACTCGTTTTGACCCAGACGTTGAAAACTTATTGGGCAAATTAAAACGCGTTAATTTCAAATACAGTCTGCTCATGGTCGACGCGGGAATGATTTCCCGCGCATATAGTGGAGTCGAGAAGAAAAAACAATTTGAGCCTTCCGAGATGCAAACGATGGCGACAGATATTTTTAAAAAAGCGGCTGCAAGCTATGCCTCGGACATTCACATAGAGGTTTATACCGAAGAAAAGACAGATGTGTTGTTCCGTGTTTATGGTGACGTTGCAATATATGACTCGTTCAGCGGAGCACAAGGTAAGCAACTTGTCCAAGCTATTTACCAGGCAATGACAAGCTCCAGCGACTCCACTTTTGATATCTCAAAAAAACAGGATGGTAAGATTTCAGACCCCAAATATTTACCCGATAACATCGTCAGTATTCGTATTTCAACTGGACCGATGCTTGGAGGGACTACTTGTGCATTGAGGTTAATGTACAAAGTGAATGAAACGTCAGCTCAAAAAGGCGTGGATACTATTGGTCTGCATCCGTCTCAAATTGCGAGCATTCGCCGCTTAAAAAGTCGCCCTTTCGGCGTCATTATCGTATCCGGTCCAACTGGTTCGGGTAAGTCGACCACACTCTCGAAATTGCTCGCCCAAATTATTGAAGAGGCAGGGCGGTCAAAACGTGTATTTACTGTAGAAGATCCTGTTGAACTACCGATCCCAGGCGCAGTTCAAACTTCAATCACCAACGCCAACTCTAACGCCGAACGTGCTGAAGCATTTTCGGAAGCAATTCGTTTAGCGCTTAGGCAGGATCCTGACATTATCATGGTTAGCGAAGTACGTGACATCGAAGCAGGCGGACTTGTTTTTGAATGTGCCCTCACAGGACACATTACGTACACGACGATACATGCCAATTCCGCGTTTCACATACCAGTTCGCTTACAGGATATGGGAATTGAGCCCTTCTTGGTTTACGACGAGTCGATTTTCATTGGTGGGATCGCACAACGCCTTGTACCAACACTTTGCCCCGACTGCAAAAGAGAGCTTTCAAAAGAAGAAGGAAAATTAGAAGAAACAGATGTCTATAGATTCCAATCTGCATTTCAACAAAACTACGACAAAGTTTATATACGCAACAAGGCCGGATGTGCTTCTCTTTCAGAAGGGCACAAAAAAAATCCGAAATGTAGGGGCGGAAGTATTGGTCGAACCGCTATCGGAGAGGTTGTTGAGATGACCAGCCAATTGATGGCTGAGTTTCAAAAAAATGGCCGACACGCAGCCCGACAAATGTTTATCAAACAAGGTGGTTTAACACTCATGGAGCACGCACGTAGCAAGGTCATGAGTGGTCATGTTGATCCATTCGATGCCGAAGTGGAGGTCGGATATTTTGACATTATGGATGTAAAACGAGTGCCAACAGTTGTTGAAATTAATCAAAAAGTCAGTTGAGGTATCGTGTGGATATAGAAAATATTAAATACAAATTTGCTCTTTGGCGGTTTAAAGCCGAAATGGATTTTCGAATCAAACTCTGGCGAAAAATTGGCAAGCTGATCGACAACGGCGTACCAATCATCACTGCTCTTGATGATATCAGACGACACAATATCGATGTCAATGGAGAGGAATCACCGGCATCCATCGCTATCACGGAATGGATTCAATCGATGGGAAATGGCCTCGAATTTAACGAGGCAATCCAGGACTGGGTGACTCTGGAAGAACGTCTGATCATTTCTTCCGGCGAACAAAATGGAAAATTGTCGGAGTCACTTGAATCCGCTGTCATCGTGATGGGAAGTAAGCGAACCATCAATAAAGCAATCCGGAGCGCCATCATGGCTCCCGCTTCAAAATTTGGTGCCATGATGGGGTTGCTGATATATGTGTCCATCGAAATTGTTCCTAAATTCGAAATGCTGATGCATGGCCGTGCATGGACAGGATTTGCGTACGTCCTCATCACGACTTGCCAATATGTGAGAACTGCTGCACCAGTAGGCACGTTACTATTGATCGCTGGCATAACATTTATGATTAAAAAACTCCCCACTTGGGACGGGGATCTTCGAGTGAAATTGGATAAATATCCGCCGTTCAGCATTTATGCAATTTCAGGGGGGTGTGCTTGGATGATTTCATTGTCAGCGCTGATTCGGGGCGGTGCGCGATTAGAAGATGCTCTCCAGAAAATTATGGATGCTGCTGAGGAAAAAGGATCGTATTGGCTAATGAATCGGACGGACGATTGCTTGATCGGTGTGCGCCAAGGCTATTCACTGGGGGAAGCTCTCTTAAATGCTGGCAAACATTTTCCTGAGAGAGAAGTGATTAGCGACCTTATGACGTATGGTAACCTGAAGGGCTTCGATGTTGCACTCGACTTCATTGGACGAGAATTGTTGGTAGATACCGAAGAAAAGGTTTTAGCGCAATCAGAACGCATGAAGGTATGGACTAATGTGTTTGCTGCACTGCTACTGACCCTATTCACGAATGGCATGTTCGATATACAACAACAAATTTCAGCTGCAGCTAACATACATTAATCCGATATTTGCAACGGTAAATAAATATTGTATTATCTGAATATCCAAGGATTTTGGATGAATTACCGGTAAATTCTCATCAAGCTGCATCAATTTAAGGAATCTTTATGAAACAGAAACAACCAATGAATGTGAAATTCATGAACAAGCGTAAGCAAGCGGGTACGACGATTATGGAGTTTATTCTGTATTCAGTCCTAGCCCTGTCCGTCATTGCCGGCGTCGCTGTATTTGCTCTAAAAGGTAACAACAACAGCAACGTTCTGGGCTTGTCTAAAGATCTCGCTGGAGTACAAGTTCAAATCAAACAGCACTGGGGTGGCTCGTATGGTGCAACTTCCCTGAATGCAGCTCTGGTCACTGATGGCACTATTTTACCAAGCGACTGGACGATCACCGGTGCATCGACTATCACCGGACAGGGAAATGTTGGCTTGGTTTTTACCGGCGCAACAACAACATTCACCGTGGCACTGAGCGGAGCAACAAAAGCCTTGTGCCAATCCGTTCTGGCCAATTCCAGTGCGGCTAACTGGTCATCTGTCGTCGTCAATGTCGGTTCTGGTACCGGTGGTACACCGATCACCACCTGGCCAATAACTGAAACGCAAGCGGCTGTGGCAACTGCATGCGGTGCAGCAAATACCGGCCTGACAATCACCTTCACATCGGTCTAAAAATAGTTCAAATTGCTCCCTCTTATCAATCGTGATTCGTCGCGGATAAGAGGGAGCTATTTTTTTATATTTCTATGGATGAAATAAGTTTTTTTGAGCACTCTGATTTGTATATCAACAAAATGAGTAGAGAAGGTTTTTTATTTGACGCTCACGGACAACGCATAGAAATATCAAAAGATAATATTTTTATTAATGAAATACTAGAAACCAATATAAGCTCATTAGATAGCGAGTTCCGATTAAAGCACCGTGGGCATTTTTATCGAATTACGCAAATTAAAACTATGGCAGGTTATTTCTTGGTTATTCGAAAGTTAGAACCAGGTTTTACCACGCTTAATCAATTGCGTCTTCATACCGGAGTGCTAAATAAAATGATGGCTATTAACTCCGGACTCGTTTTAATTGCAGGGAAAATGCGTAATGGAAAATCGACGACAGCGCGATGTTTTGTTTTAGATCGTATTCTTCAAGGGGGTATGGCTACCACCATCGAACAACCAGTTGAAGTTGAAATGCAAGGACCATGGGGAAGCGGGTACATTTTTCAAATTGGTGTTAAAGAAAATGGAATGAGCGAAGAAATTCGAAAAGTAGTTCGTTCTTCATCGAATATTATTTTAGTTGGTGAAATTCGCGACGCAGATACCGCTGTCGCCGCGTTGAATGCCGGCACCACCGGAGCATTGGTCGTCTCTACAACACACGGAAATTCAATTGTCCAGGCTTTAGTGAGGTTACATTCTTTAGCGACAGAAAAAATGGATACACGCGATGCAGCTAGCCTTCTTTCAGAGAGTTTGAGTGCCATCGTTCACCAGCAACTAATTGCCGACAGTAAATTAAGACTGGCTTGGTTATCGTTATGCAACGGAGATGAGCGGGTCAAAGCATTTATCCGCAATCGAAACTTTGAATTATTGGAAACCGAGATTGATGCGCAGCTCGCGAGAATGAATAACGGAGCAAAATCATGATACCTTTGGTAGCTATCGCCATGATCGTCGCGCTATTGAGTTTTGGTTATGTCACCACCGTACAACCGCAACAGTTGAAGACAGTTCAGTTCCAGCACAATACAACCGCATTGCAAACGGTTGTATATATGAATGCCTTGCAAACTTACCGAGCACAGAACCCCAGCTTTTTAGGCACTGTTCCATTTAACTCGCTGACTATACCCAGCCCCTATGTGCTCGCCAGTTCTAATGTGGCCGGATGGAACAATTTAATCACATCAAGCGGCTTGTTTATTTATACCAACGGTCCAACTCAAACAGTCTCCATTTCTACATTAAAAACTGCGGGTATCGATCCCACACAAATGGGAACTGTTCAAAACCAAGTCGGGCAAGTCGCGGCCGGAGGCACCGTTCCTTTTCCTACCAACGTCACCGACGGAACGATTTTTCTGTGGATACAATAATTGCTCACTATCATACGTTTGCCTGGATTGCCATCATCAATATGGCATTCTGGACCGGTAGCTTAATGAACGTCGTGATCTATCGCCTGCCTATCATGGTCGCGAACCGAACCAAAAAAAGCACAGCCACCTACAATCTGGCGTGGCCCCCTTCATCTTGCCCTCATTGTGGCCATCAAATCAGTGCATTAGAAAATATTCCCGTACTGTCGTGGGTTTTCTTGAGAGGGAAATGCAAATCTTGCCACCGTAGTGTCTCCATCCGGTATCCAATCGTCGAGATCTTGATCGCAGGAGTGATCATACTAACTTTCAAAATCTATGGCCTCGATCAATGGGATCAAGGCCTGGCCGCCGCTGTGCTGAATACCTTGCTGGTGAGTGTCATTTTTATCGATTCCGACACCGATGATGTCCCTAAGTCGCTTTTTCATTTCTTGGCCGGCGTTGGACTACTGAATCTTATTTTTCATTTTGATTTTCATCACTTATTCTTTAGTGCAGTCGTTACATTGCTTTGTGTAGTGTTGGTACCAACGGCATCTGATCGTAACAAATCGGATAGACAATTACGGAACGTCAATTTTCTGTGTGCTGCCCTCACGTGGTGGTTACCGGCAGCTTATTCGGCAGGAATTCTCATTGTAGCGGTGGTTGCGCTTGGGCTCATTGAAATAATGAACCACCGTAGTGAAAGAAAATTGATTTCGGGTGTCCAAATCATTGCCTTTGTCGGCATCGTGTTTTCATGGAGAGTGGCATGCGCTCAATAAAAAGAATGGCAGGGGTGACGATACTTGAAGCGATTATTGGTATCGCCATGATGTCGACAGTCATCATCGTTTCTGGCGGACTTCTAACAGACTGGATGAAAGTTCAGAATAACCAAAAAGTTGCTTCACAAATCAAGCTACATGTCGATGCGCTGGCCAACTATATCAGTAACAATCCCAGTGCCATTACGGCAGCGACAGCAACGACACCGGTATTGTTGCTGCCCGCGACCTATGCCAGTGGCAGTGGTTTGACTGGCGGTCTGTCCGGGACGCTATCCGGCTACAACCTGTCCATTTGTGCGCTGGTCCTAAACCCCAGTCCAGGTGTCTATACCTCATTGATTGTTACTGAACCTACCACCAACGTCGCCTCGCCGAAACTGATTGATGATGGGACACTGAGTAGTGTCGTGACTGCATTGGGATCCACGTCAGCTGCCGTGTTTTCGACCAGTGCCAACACCACCACCCTGCAAGGTGGCAAGCCGGCCAGCTATGCCGCAAATAATACCTTGTCATTGCAATGGGCCACGACCTTCGGGCAAGCAAATAATCTGGGGCAACACTGCGACGGTACCGCCGGCAGTGTCAATCTCGCAAGAGGGACAATTCACTATTTCGCCCCGATCGCAAGTTCGTCGATTGTTGTCAATCAGGCAGTTTTGTATCGTAATGCGGTCGCTGGGCAACCTCAGCTGAATCAAATGAATACGCCGATTGTCATGAATTCCACTCAGACTGCAGGTGCGGCTTGTACGAGCACAGGAGCGATTGCTCAAAATACGAACCAAACAGGCCTGGTGATGTGCGGAAGTAACGGCGTATGGAATATTGTGGGTGAAGTCGTGTCAGGTATTGCTCCAGGTGGGTCCTGCTCGGTAACGGGTCAATCAGGAACAACAACGGGGGGGGTTCGGTATTTGTGTAACGGCTACTATTGGGTAGCCATGCAAAATTTTGCGAACCCAGGGAGCGCCTGCACACAAACCGGTGAACAAGCCATTTCTATACCGACAGGCGAAAGCTTGCTGTGCAAAAACAACGTCTATATCAAGTTGGCTAGCATTATCAGCAAAAATATCGTTATTTCGCAGCAAGTTGTTACGGACAATGTGACCATTGTCAAACCAACTTGTGACGCAGGTGGTACACCTGTCTATGACTACGAAATGATCCAGACATCAATGGATGTTGGTGTGATCCCGGCAAGACAGTTCATGTATCTCGGTGCGATAGACAACGGCCCAACATGGACAAGCGTGATTCGCGTCAAGGACCAAAACGGCGGTGATTTTTCGGCCTCTTACCTGAATGTTCAGGCAATTTTCAAATTAGAGTGTTCTTATTAGCAAGAAAAAATTGGTGTAATCTGTCCGCATGGCCTGTTGCACTATTCGTAATCACAAATTTAATTGTTATTATCAATTGCGAATACTATAATTAAGAGTTCACATTCGAAGCATAACCCTTTTATTTTGTTAAATCTTTCCATTCGAATGCTGGTGATTAAGATCCAACTTTGAAATGTAAAGTCAACAAAACCGGAGTAAATCGATGCTTAAACGAAAGCTACTTGCAGTCGCTGCTATTTTATTTGGAAATGCAGGACTTATCTTTGCTCAAAATCAACCGGGCACGACAACAATAAGTGGTGCGTCCCAAACAAATACGAGCACAACTGTAAGCTGCCAAGCGTATAACATCGTCGATAAATCTTCGATAGTTCCTTGCGATGCTGGTTACACTGGAGTTAAGTTCAAAACCATTACGAAAACCTGCCCTAGCGGGACGGTCACCAATTCATCGGATTACAACACCAGTGGCTGTATTCCAAACTCCAGCATTGTTCAAAATCCCAACACGACGCGGGCTGTCGTCAACTGTAATGCTGACGCAAATACGAGTTGTGCAAGTATCCCTAACGCTGCTGGATGTCCAATAGGCGAACACTGGACCCTTTTAGGGACTGGTACTGCGCATTGTGTACTTGATGATCCAACCTGTGGAGTAGGAACTGCGCTTACACACGACAGTAAAGGCAATCCAAGTTGCACGCCTATACCTCCAACTTGTGTACCATCGAGTTCGTCGTCAACGACAGCATGCGGAACGGGATACACCGGTAATGCGGTGATAACAACCACGACCAGCTGTCCGAATGGTTCCTGGGGAGCTCCTGCCACCGGCACGTCGACAAGTACTGCAGGTTGCGTAGCAATGCCTGTCACATGCGTTCCTGGTACCAATACGGTGGCTAATTCGCCAGTCTATTGCGGCACATCGACAAGTTCCGGTACAAAATACACCGCCACCACCACTACTACGACATGTCCAAGTGGAAGCTATGGTGCACCTTCAACGACCACAAGTACATCCGGCTATTATACAAGTGGCTGTAACGTGACCTGCTCGCCAGGTTCCAGTCGATATGCCCAAAGTTGTGGAGCCGGCTATTCAGGAACCATGTACCAAGTAATTACAACCTCGTGTCCAAACGGAAGTTATGGAGACCCGTCTACCAACAGTACCTATGATTCAAGCAGTTGTGTATCGACGATGCCAACATGCACTCCTAGCAGCACAAGCTCGAATAATGCACCGGTATCCTGCGGTAGCAGTGGAAGCTCGGGAACCATGTTCACGACGACAACAATAACTACAACTTGTCCTTCGGGCATTTATGGATCGCCATCAGTATCTACGTCGACCTCTGGATATAATACTACCGGGTGTAATATCACTTGTACGCCATCAAGTTCGGTAAGCACATCTCCATGCCCTGCGGGGACAACAGGTACGATGACTTCTACAACTACTACCACTTGCCCGAATGGCTCATATGGAGCTCCGAGTATCAGTTCAACAGGATACAATTCATCGGTCTGTGTTCAATTATCATGCGCACCTCCTCAAGTGCTGAGTGCAGATGGAACGTCCTGCATAACGCCAGTAGGCCTTAATTGCAATGGAAACAGAATACGATACGCATCGAATTCTGCCCCAGCAGGGCATTCTGTAAAATGTTGGGATGAAGAGCTAGTCCCTAACTCAAATAACACCGCATGTGTTTGGGTAGCTACAGGCGATGTTGGACTATCCAGAAGCAATGGGAGTGGGCAAATTACTGGTTGTATTTGGAACTGATTAACATTATTCACAGGTCCTTAGGGCTAAGGATAATTTGATTTAAATTATTTTTTGCTTAAAAACAATAAAAAGAGCACATACTAAAAAGTATGTGCTCTTTTGTTTAGTAAAACTAAACACCACTTCCAGTAGTAAAAGTAATATTTCGATCAGAGGAAATGGTACCAGTACTACCTGTCACAATTCCTGTAATCGAGTAATGAAATTTAATATTGTAAGTAGTATTTGGCAGCAAGTTTTGTGTCGGTACAAAGAATGCGAGATTGTTTGCCCCAGCCAAATTGTTATCAGTCGAAGCAGTAAACATCATTGTGCCCAATGGAGTTGTTGTACCTACTTGGGTAATGGTGAAATTTGTGACTGATAACTTTGTACTGTTTTCGCTCGCAATACTGATTGGATAACCTGTTTGGGTTAGTGGGTCAATATTACTTGGAAATGGATTTGGCGATTCAGGATGGGTATATGTGCCAACACCAGTTTGCCCGTCATATGGATACACTCCGAGGTAATCCCCAGCATTTTTTTGAGGGTTAAAATAGCCAACATCCACAACTGATGCAGTTTGGCTTCCCCCCATGCCAATTGCTACGCCAAAGGAAGTTAATGGTTGGTACATTAACTGAGCCCTATGGTAAACACTATCTACGAAAGCGCTTAAAACAGACGCACCACTACCTTTTGCACCAATTGTCGCTGGGATTCCAATGTCCTCGCCAACATAATTAGCATTGCCACCTTGGAACATTACACGTGCCATAGGGTTGCCGCCAGTATACCCGCTTAGTCCTGGTGCTTCGCCGTGACTGGTGCCGTTAATATTGACATAATTAGCATGAGCTGCAGCCGCTTTATCATAGGCAGGATCTTGATTCAGCGGGCCCAGACCTTGCGAAGTGCGGAATGCGTTCAGAGCTTGATAAAAGCCATACTCTTCAGAAGTTGTGGAGTAGGTAGGTGTTACAGCCGATTGCAAGCTGGCAGCTTGAACCGGATTGCTTGGAGGAGTAACTGGTGTCGTTGGCGTTGTGGAAGTGCTGCTTGATCCACCACCGCCACCGCAAGCAGTCAAAACAACAGCAACAGCCAAAGTCAGAGCAGATAATTTAAGATTTTTCATGATCGTTTCCTAGTAAATTGAATATATGAAGTCGATAAAGAATAAGGTACGATAGAGAATATACACTATAATATTTGCAACGGTGCATTTAACACGTTGAAATTAGGAAATGTAATGTCAGAATAAATATGATTATGACATTAATTAGCGTTGTATTGAGGTAATAAATTGATTGTGTAATTCAAAGAAAGGTCTTTTATGAAGCTGAGAACTGTTGCTGCAATCTTCTTCGCACTATCTGCAATGACAAATAAGGCCGCATCCGCCAGCGAGGCAGATATCCCCGGTCAAATCGAGAGTGCCATTATCAAAAGTCAGTTGATCGATGGTGTGAAAATTGAAAAAGTCGTTTTTTCAAAGCGCGTAGGTCTTTGGGAAGTGGTAACGCCTCGCGGCGTGTTCTACACTGATAAAATGGGATCATTCCTAATTTTCGGTGGCGTGATCGTCGACACCAAAACAAAAAAAAATCTCACCCAAGAGCGAATCGACGAATTAGGAGCGTTTGATTTCAAATCCCTCCCTTTGGATGACGCAATCAAAACTGTCCGCGGCGACGGGTCACGTAAAATCGTGACTTTCGAAGATCCCAATTGCGGTTACTGCAAAAAACTCTTCGCAGAACTACAGCAGCTCAATAATGTCACGATCTACACATTCCTGATTCCGATTCTGTCCCCCGATTCCGCGCTGAAAAGCAAGCTGATCTGGTGCGCCGGCAACCGCAACAAAGTCTGGGCGGACTACATGACATCGAATGTCACCTTGACAGGTAAAGACGATTGCCCAACCCCTCTTGACCGAAATTTGGCACTACAGCAAAAGCTGAGAATTATGGGCACGCCAGCTATTTTGTTTGAAGACAATTCACGTATTTCAGGGTACGTCGCCGTGTCAGAAATCGAAAACAGGCTAGCAACAAAAAAATAGCAAAATTCAGCAATTCGGATATAATCATTGCAACGCTAAATTAAATCTTATATCTTAAATTGCCTACATTCATGATAAAAGCCTTCGTTGCCTCCATCGGAATGCTAACTGCTACCGTTTTTGCCTTCGCAGATACGGTAGCAGAGCGGGTTTTGCCTGCAGAACAAAGCAACGTGATTGTGCGTTCTCAACTCAAACAGGTGATCGGACCTTCTGTCCGATCACCTGCTGGATCGGACCGCCAAAGCAGCATCGCCGTATGGTCTGTTAGCGATGATAATGACCAGTTAGTTACCGTCGACGAGATGGTAACACCGGCCATCAATCAACCAGCTGCCCCGGAAAAGATGCTAAAAGGGGCAAGAAAGAAAAAGAAAGTCAGTATTAAGCACCACGTCAAACGTGCGCCAAAGCAAGCAAAGGTCACCATCAACTGTGCCTCGGACAGTACTGGCGATAATGCCGCGGCCAGTACTTCCGCATCGAATCCAAGGACGAAATAATGCAACCGATACCCATTCCACAACATGTGGATTCGCAACAGCAATTTTTCATTTACGAATTAGATGAAGCCTTACTCTTTTTTGGCTGCTTTGGTATTGGTACCCAAATCGGTGGCTGGGGGCTGTTACTGATGATCCTCATCGGTCACCAGGTCGTTAAGCGTTTTCAGCGCTATAAAAATGGCCAGATGGACGGCATTTTGCTGCATCTGGTTTTTTGGAATGGCTTCCTTTCTTTAAATGATCGCTATACAGATGGGCTGGAGCGGGAGACGTTTTTATGAAAAATCTGTTCAATAAGATCAAAATGCGTGGCGAAACGGTCGAGTCAACAAAAAGCCAAAACGGATTTTTACTATTCAGTAACCTGGCGCTCTCTCTGGCCGTCGTTGTATTGGCGATCAAAACTTTTTCAGATCACGAAGTAACGCGCCTTGTGCCACCTGGACTCAGTAAGGCCGCCACGGTTGGTTGGGATTCTTCCGATCCAGAATACAAAAAAAGCTTTGGTATGTACGTTGCTATATTAGCGGGCAACATCAACGCCAAAAACGCCACGTTTGTGGTCGACCAACTCTCTACGTTGGTCACACCTAGGATTTATACAAAGACCAGAGTGGCGCTTTTAAAGCAAGTACAAAGTGACTCTTTTACGCGAGACGGTGTGTCGACGGTTTTCAGCGTTGATCGCCTCGTATATGAACCTGCCAAAAACCGGGTGTTCGCCATTGGTACGAATACGGTTGAAGCGGCAGGAAATAGCGCAGCAGTCAAAAAGCCCTGGACATACGAAATGGTCATTGTGATTTCTGAGGGTAAGCCTGTGGTTGATGCCATCACCAACTATGCGGGATCTGATCCGCATACCGAAGCGTGGCGAAAACTGCATCCAGAAGAACCTAAGCCGGTGGAGGCGGATCAATGAAATTGAAGAGCTTATGTGTTGTGCTGGCAAATCTGTTGGCATGGAATACCGGTTTTGCTCAGGTAACTGGAAAGATCAATAAGGATATTGATTTGTCAGCGCAGGTGCAGCAAGCTGAACCTGCTACAACGGCAGCACCGATTGTCATTCACAAGCCGGCTGCAAAAAAGCCAAAACCGCTTCTCAATAAAGCGCAAGAATTGCCTGGCGTCGGTGAATTGCCGGGATATAAGGATTATTACAAGCCGGTCGTCGTTCAAATCAGTAACGCACACACCAGCGTCGTCGATGTCTCTCAGGAATTCCAAAATCGGATTTCAACGCCATTTCGAAATCCGCAAGTAATGGACAAAAGTAATGCAGACATCAACACGCTCGGCCAGTCTGTCTATTTTACCCCGGCTGCGCACAGCAAGCCCGTCACCATTTTTATCATGGAAGCGGATGCAGCAAATAGCCCGGTTTTATCACTGACGCTGGTACCCAAACAGATTCCGTCACAGACCATTTTACTGCAGGTTGAGAAGACAGAATTGCAGGCCTTGGCTAGCCCGCAAGATGAAGACAAGCCAACCTCGGATGTCTATACAGAGAATCTGCGGTACTTATTCCGCCAGGTCGCCATGGGCAAAATACCGGCAGGTTACAGTGATGCCCCGTTACCGAATGCTGTTTTATCGATGAAAGGGCTGGTTATCGTCCCTGTAACAAGGTTTTCTGGACCTAAGGGCGATATATATGCCTACAGGGTAGAGGGCGCGACAGGTACGCCGATTGAATTGCATGAAGAGCAGTTTTACAAAACAGGCATACGTGCCATTTCCTTTTTTCCGACAGCAACAGTGAAATTTGGGAACCCCACGATGGTCTACATTTTCGCAAACAGGATGAACTAAGATGGCGAAAGAGACTGAAAAAAGCAAAAGCAAATGGATGCAGCAATTTGCCAAATTGTCGCCAAGAGCTCGTATGGCGTCCATTATTGGTGGCTTGGTGTGTCTCGTCGTTCTGGCATCGGTTTTCATGACGCCTAGTTTCACTCCAGCCGTCGTTGGACCGGCAGCCAATGAAACGAATCTCACCATACCAACCCCTAAGGACGTCTCTAACGAACGGCTCGCGGCCGATCAAGCTGCTATGCAGCAAAAAATAAACGATACCAACCAGAAAATTGACCAGCTGGTTGCTCAGATGAATCGTGTCAACGAAGCAAAACAAGCACCTGCAAACGCAGCAGAAGGCAGCAATCTCGATGCTCGGCTTGAAGAACTGAATGCACAGGTCAACAAATTGTTGACCGAAAAAGACGAGGCGAAACAAAAATTGCCCCCACCAGCCACGGCTGGTAATGGCGAAGGTCCGGGTCTCGATACAGCATTACCCAAAGATGAAGTGCCACCATCTCGTGTGATAAAAAACGCGACAGCACCTAAGCCCATCAATAAAAGAGATGAAAAACCCAAACCCGTAGTTTATCTGCCGGGGCCGTCCATGTTTGAGGCTGTCACACTAAACGGTATGGACGCGCCGACCAATCCGGCTGCAAGTAAAAATCCCGTTCCGATGGTCGCCCGCGTTAAGTCAACGGCGATTTTGCCAAACGCATTTACTTACGACATCACAGAATGCTTTGTTTTAACGTCAGGCTACGGCAGCATGTCTAGTGAACGAGCGATTCTTCGAGTTGAAAATATCGCATGCACCAGAGAAGACGGTCGTGTTATTGAAGCCAAAATGGAAGGGTATGTCGTCGGTGAAGATGGCAGGGTTGGTATGCGAGGTCGTTTGGTGTCAAAACAGGGACAGTTAATTGCACAGTCCTTAGCTGCCGGCACACTGAGTGGTCTAGGACAAGCACTTACACCCTCTGCGACGCCTGGCCTTAACCTGAATTCCGGCACCAGTTACGCGTTACCAAATCCAGGTGCTGTCGCCTCATCGGCAATCGGAAAAGGCTTTTCAGACACAGCATCATCTGCATCTAAATTTTTCCTTGAGTTGGCAAGTCAAACCACACCGGTTGTCGAAATCGATGCGGCAAGAAAAATCACGATCGTGCTGACAAAAGGTGTGGAACTTAAATAAGTCTGTAACTTTTTTTGAATATTGAATATGACATTCGCAACCATAAAAAATCTCATAGCTTTGTCGATGATCAGTGGCCTGATGACTGGTTGTTCGTCTGTGCTAAACACGGCGTCTGAATCGTCTTTCTCATGTCCAGGCATGCCGCAGGGAATTACCTGCAAAACACCCTTGGCGGTCTACAAATCCACCAATGGGTCGTTACCTGAATCGGAATTCGATAAGCCGATTCAACGGCAGGCTACCCCTTCAGAAAAAGGGGAATCCCCGTTGCGGGGTGGAATCCCTGCATTGCCCACCGCGCCGATAGCAAACAACGAAAAAGTGGTTATGCCAGTGCGATCCGAAGCAAAAGTAATGCGAATTTGGATTGCGCCATACACAGACAAAAATGATGATTTGCATCTCCCATCATTTCTTTATACAGAAGTCGAAAGTCGAAAATGGAATTTGGGTGAGGTGGAATTTTCCGGTAACGGTGTAGCCGTTCCTCACCGTGTCTTGCAATTAGCTCCTGGTCAATCACAGAGTGTCACACCAAACAAATTTGTATCCAATCAGGATGACCGACAAGGTGCTGTAGTACCTACCAAATCGAATTTCCCAAGTAGTACCACGCAAGGCAGCGTGACCTCAACAGGTTCCGCTGAAGATTTAAACCTGAACGATTAAGTTCTATCTCTCCACAACTCAAAAGGTGACTTATGTATATGACCCTAGCAGCTTCTAAAAATCCGATTAAAACCGATCTGCTGTTCACAATAGTTTTAGTACTCACAATGAGTGCCGCCGTTGCTTATGCCGGTTCAGATAACACATTTGCTGTGGCCTCGACTTGGCTTGCCAACGTCTTGCAAGGTTCGTTAGGAAAAGTTTTCGCGTTGGCATCGCTGGCAGTAGGTCTGGGTGTCGGCATCATTAAACAAAGCGTAATGGCTGTGGCCGTCGGCGCAGGTATGGCGCTGGTTTGCTCGATTGGCCCTGGCATCATCATCGGTATGTTTTCCGCAGCGATGTAATGGCTTACGTACTCGGTGAAGTACTTCACCGAGTATCGTCATTTTTTGTCATAAAAATCAATTGGAGTAAGCATGTTGCGTCGAAGCTCTGCATCCCTTCCGTATTCTGACTTGACCGTACGCGCAGTTGACGATGCGGAAACCATTTTCCATGGATACGATGATCAAGATAAAGGTGCATGGCTCGGATCTGCATTTACCATCTCACCACTGATGGGGGCGAACCAGGGAACAGTCGACAGCATTAAAGCCGCACTATCCATCGGTTTGCCACCAGGTAGCTTTGTACAGTTTGGCTTACTGTCACATCCTGATGTGAATGAATCAGTCGGCCGATACATGAGTAAAAAATATCAAGCAAAGCCGTTGACGGCAGAATTAACTGCTCGATTAGAAATGCTCTATAAAAACAGTACCACTCAGCCAATTATTCGAGAGAATGGCGTTCTCATGAATCGCCGGGATTATTTCGTGACCATTAAATTACCGGCCACACTGACACCCAGTGAGCGTGAAATTAAAGATGCCAGGAAGAAGATCTTGCAAGTCATTGAATCCATCGGCGCTACCAATATTCGGCACCAGGCGATGACCACAGGAGCCTATTTAAAATTGCTCCGCCACCTACATAGTATCTTCGCAGTGCCGAATTCAACTGTGAATGAAATGGCTCCAATTCGCGAGCAGGTATTTGGTCCAACGGAAGGCATCGATTTCAACGATCCTACCATTATGAATTTTAATGGTGGGGAATATTACGGAAAAGCGCTGAGCGTTAAATTTTTCCCTCAATACGCCAGTCTTCAACAAATGTCACAAGTATGCGGTGATCAGATGGGTGTGATGAATCAAATCACGGACCCATACTACATGGTGACGACCATTCATTTTCCCGATCAGATCGACAAAGCAGACAAAATCCGTAATAAATCCATTTGGCTTAATCAGCAAGCTTTTGGGCCTATGCTGCGTCTCGCGCCAGTCCTTAAATATAAAAAAGAAGGCATGGATATTCTGATTGATGAAGTCAACGGGAAAGGCGGCGTCGCATGCGAAGTAAATTTCACGATTTTCATGTTCTCAAAGGACCAGGAAAAACTCGAAGCGTTGACCTCTAGCTATTCATCCTACTTGGCAGGACCGCTTAAATTTAGCATGAAGCCGGACTCGCATATTTTGCGTCCACTATGGAATGAATTGTTACCCCTCAATACAACCGTCAAGGGAATACAAAAACTACATCGTTTTAAAACGATGGGGGTGGTTCATGCATGCCAGTTTTTACCCATCCTGGGGGAATGGCTGGGCACATCCAACGCTTCAATGATGTTCACGACGCGTCACAATCAAATAGCGACTTTTGATTTGTATGATTCTGATTCAAATTACAACGCATTAATTTGTGCCAAGGCTGGTGCCGGTAAATCGAATGCCGCACAAGGAATGATTCGGGATTATCTCGCAGAGGGCGCAAAAATATGGGTTGTCGATAATGGAGATTCCTATAAAAAACTAAATCGATCTTTGAATGGCACTCATATCGAATTTTCGAATCGATCTGCAACTTGCTTAAATCCATTCCCGACTATTGATGAATTCGAAGAAGAGATCGACATTCTTAAAGCCACAATGGCTAAGATGGCCGCGCCAAACGACGGATTGGACGACGTTGAAATGGCTGTGCTCGAACAAGCGATCACCGCAACATGGCAAAAATATGGTCGCAATGCCAGCCCTCAAAATGTGGCTAACTGGTGTATGGAGCAGAAAAATAACCCCATTGCGGACAAAATTGGGAAGCAACTTTTCCCTTTCACCGGCGGTTCATTTTCGAAGTGGTTTAATGGTGACAATACCTTGGACATGGACAATGATTTTGTCCTGCTGGAACTCAAAGATTTACAAGGCCGAAAAGATTTGCAACAAGTCGTACTATTGATGATGCTTGCTCGGATCAATCACGACATGTTTTTGACAAAAGGCCGTAAAAAACTCCTTTTTGTCGATGAATCTTGGGAATTGTTGGATGACCCTATGATGGAGAAGGCCCTCGCCGCGTTGTACAGAAAAGTCCGTAAAACTGGAGGCTCCATTATCATTATTACGCAATTGTTGGCCGATTTAACTGCGTCCAAAAATTCAAAAGCCATTTTGGGCAATTCAGAATGGCGCTTTATTCTGGCCCAAGAACCTTCATCAGTCGATGACGCCATGAAATCCGGAGCCTTGACCAGTCTTGATCCTTATGCTGCCTACCTGATGAAACAAGTTCATACAGTCCCAGGAAGCTATTCAGAAATAATGATTTTCAGGGGAAATAATTATGGTATTTACAGAAGTGTTTCCGATAAATTCACTAACGTCATGTTCTCTACCCGTGGTAAAGAATTCGATCTCATTTTGGATGCTATTGATCGAGGCATTGGCGCTGTTGATGCCGTCAATTACTACATCGAGCATGAGGCTGAATTTGCATAACACGTATTAATCCTATTTTTAATTGAAAATCATGACTGAACAAATTTCTACACAGGAAACAACAACCCCAATGACATCAGAATCTGTCTCCGTTTTGGCAGTGATCTTGATCGCATTGATTTTTTCCATTGGCAGCAGTTATATAACTTGGCGCTTCGTTCAAGCTTACCCTCCAAAAGGACAGGACCGTATCGTGACGGTCGATATGGCGCGTCTGGCAGTGAGTAGCGCATTCGCCGCGGCGAAGTCGTCTCAATCGCCGGAAGTCGCCGCAAAACATTTTTTGGCAGAATCTGACAAGATCACTGATGCATATACCAAAGCCGGTGTGTTGGTTATCAATTCTCAAGCGGTGCTAAATCATCCCGGTACTACTGATGTGACTGAAAGGTATGCCAAGACATTAGGGATTGATCTGTCGAAACAACCAAACTGATGTATGGATTTTTCTTTCAAGGCGTTTTATTTGAGCCGCAGGCGTTTCGCTATGAAGGCGATCGCCGCGACCGGTGTAGTGATGTTGATCGGCATGCAATTAGGTGGTGCATTTAAGGAAAAACATCGCATTGGACTCGATTTAAATGACGTTCGTTGTCTACCGTGGCGGGTGTATTACTTAACCTTCAGCCGTGGGCCATTCAGTAAAGGTCAGTATGTCGCCTTTGTTGCCAGAAACGGGATTATGGGGCAGCGGTTCGAAGGTAAGCTCGTGGGAAAACAAGTCGCAGGCGTTCATGGCGATCATGTTGTGATCAAAGGTGACGAGATCTACATTAACGACCAACACGTTTCGACACTCTACCTTCGGCAGAAATTAGGGCGGCCGCCAGGTTATTTTGATCGCGATTTGATTATTCCGGAAAACCAGCTCCTTTTATTGGGCACAGAACCACACAGCTATGATGGAAGATATTGGGGTTTTATCAGCAGTCAGCAGATATTGGGTGTGGTGGATCCAATATTTTAATTATGTTTTACTCGATCTAAGTATGTGATAATTGCAACATGAGATTTTTAAATTCATTTTTAATTGCATTCATTTTGCTGCCACTTACTGGGTTGGCCGACGAAGTTGAGCCACATGTATCTAATCCTGTCTTTTTGAAGGGGGCAGGAGATGGCTGGTTTTGGTATAAAGATCCCAAAGAAAAGCCCATTGTCAAGCCAAAAGAGCCGCAGTCACCTACCAAAACGGCTCCAGAAACACCAACGACAGCCAAGAAAGAAACGATAGTGCCATTTTCGGTCGAATGGTTGCGAATCAATCTGCCAAAATTACAGCAAGAGGCCATCGACAATCCCACTAAAGAGAATATCTCTGCATACTATTATGCGCAGCGCGTCGCTATGGACAAAGCGCAAAATTACGCAGAGAAAGCACAGGAAGTTGTCGCGAGTGATCCTTTTTTGGATGAAAACAATCGTGTTCCGATCGCCTCTTTTGCAACTGCTCAGCTCGAACGATTGGTCAGCAAAGGCAAAGATGATGCATTGAAATATATGGCAGGCAAAGGCGGTTTATGGGTTTTCTATGACTCTAAATGTAGCTTCTGCGGTCCACAGGTTAATACGGTCAAGGAAGTGGCCAAAAAGTACGGTTTTTCAACGAAATTCATTTCGATGGATCACAAAGGAATAGATGGCTTGTTACCCGCTGGAACATGGGTTAATGAAAGTGGTCAGGCTCGGGTACTGAATGTCAGTATCACACCGACCACCATTTTTGTCAGTCCCCCCAACAACTACTACGTTTTATCGCAAGGCTTAATGGCGCAAGATGGATTATCTGATCGTCTGATCATCGCGGCAAAATCAAACAATCTTTTATCGCCCGAGATGTTGGCTGGCATACAGCAATACCAAAGGGGCCTGTTGAAGCCTGAGGATATGGCTGAAGGCGCGTCGGAAAACCCCAAAGAATGGGTCAAAAAACTGCAAGATCGCTTGAAAGGCAGATACTGATATGATCAAAACTCCTCTCAAAAAAATAGCTTGTATGGTCATGATTGCGTCTGTGTGCATAGCCACAGATAGTGGTATGGCCAGCTCGCTCGATAGCGCCTTGAATGGCATGTTTTCGAACCTGACATCTGGTGGCGTCGTCAAAACACCCGACAGAACCGCCTTTGTTGGAGGCGGACTTGAAATCAGAACGCCAGTCGCGAATATCAATTTGGTGACCTTCGATCCGCCAAGAATTAGTGCAGGATGCGGCGGATTGGATATGTTTGGTGGTTCATTTAGTTTCATTAATTCAGCGCAGCTGGTCGCCTTGCTTCGAAAAATTGCCGCCAATGCCGTGAGTCTGGCGTTTAAAGCAGCGATCTACGCGATCAACCCTCAGTTGGGTACATTGATGAGCGAGTTTTCTAAATTGGTGAACGACATTAATCAGGGCGCGATGAATTCATGTCTTCTCGCACGAAAACTTGATGATACCATTTGGAATTCAGATACTCTTGCATCCATCCGGCAACCAATTGATGCCGCGCTGGCATCCGCAAAAGGGATTAATTCTGACTGGACTCAGGGTCTCACCCAATTCACCTCACAAGGACCAGCTGCTTCAGATCAACAAGTGGCCCAGTTTGATATGTCAGCAGGAAACGGCGTGTGGGACATGATTAATGCCAAAGGTCTTGGCCGGATGTTGACGGATCCAACAAATCCATCCAGTGCGGACGGTAGTAAGAACTCAAACGAAATTATCATGAGCATTACGGGCTTGGCTGTGAGTCAAATCAAATCCATGGGAACAGATCCATCCGGTGCACTTTTGAATAATTCAGGGAACGGAAACTATGTGTACACATTGGATATCAGCGACTTGCTTAACGGGAGTAGTGCATCTCATCCGCTTCGAAAATTTGTATGCGACACCGATTATGATCCTACGATGCCACATCAAACCTGTTTAAACATCACGTTTGAAAATTTCCAATTTCCGGGCATGAAAGGGTACGTCAACAGTATTTTAAATGGTGTTGACAATGATGGAAATCCTACCGGTCAAACACTTGTTGATGCAATCGCTGCAGGTACATTAACTCAACAACAACAAATCTTGCTTCAATCGACACAGGTGCCAGTTTTGGCATTTTTGAACAATATCGGCAGCAGTCCGGCTGCGCAACAGCAAGTAATAAAATACCTGACGAATGTGATCGCCAATGGCATGCTGATCAGCTATGTCAGCGCTGTGTCGCGGGTAACCTCTGAACTCCAAAACAATCCAACATCGCCACTGCGCAATAACGTCGCTGATCGCATTAAGGATTTACGTGCCCAAGCAGAAAAACTCAAAATCGAACAAGACAAAGAAATCGATCAAATCAATAAAGTCCAGCTGTTTGTAGAGACTGCCAGAAAAGGCAATATCGCTGCTTTCTATACTGCCAATCGCGCCGGGACACACTAATATGTTCACTGTCAACGTATACACGCTGGGAGACGTCGGTTCCTATTGGTCGATGTTAAACGGGGTGGCCATGATCTTTGGCCTAAAAGGATTTTGGGCATCAGCGGGACTCACTGGGGCATTGATGCTATTGGTGATGGTTTGCTTGTATATGCTTGCCAAATCTGGTGGCGGGTCAGGTGGACATAGTCCATTTTTGGGACCAATCTATTTCGGAGGACTATTCTTTGCATTGTCGATTAACACCAGCGTGGTGGTTCAGGATATCTACACTGGTAAGATCATCAAAGTCGACAATATACCGCTGATTATCTCTCTGCCGTCCAGTTTAATGACTACAGCTGCCTATAGAGTGGCTACGACGATCGACACTGCTTTCTCTACTGTTGACGGAAACTATGTGGCGCTGGGAACATATGGAATGGATTCGCCGCTGAAGTTATTAATGTCCATGCGCAAAGGTTTTTCTACTACCTCTCCAAATCTGGCACTGTCAATCAAGATTTTTTCCCAAACTTGTACGACTGGAAATGGTTCCAACTTCGATAAAGGAAAATATGAGGCAAGTCCCAATGGTTTTGCGTACTTAACAGCGCCAGGTAATTATAATCCGACCGCATTGACATTTGATTTCCCAGCCGCAGGTAGCACACCTGTAGCGCTTAATTGCGACCAAGAAGCAAGAAATCTGATTGCTCGTGTTCACCAATATATGACCATGAACTCTGCAGATGGAAATCCAAATATGGTCATCGCTGCTAACATGGGATCCGTCGTCAAGCCGGACGGAACACCCAATAGTTTTAATGACGCTCAACAGACCATACAGTCAGTCGTCATCAATCACTTGCATAGCGCGAATCAACAAAGTTTGGACGTCATGCAGAATATGCTGTTTTATGATGTGATTAATTCCGGACTGGACTGTGCTGGTGTTGGTATGTCAGCACAAGAATCCAACGCCTGTTGGTCTGAGAACGCGGTGATTCGGCAAGGTCTTGAGAAGTGGAAATCAGATGCCGCTGCCGCCGGTACTTTCTTCACCAAATTGATGGCACAGTCCATCGTCTTCTTGCAATTAATGTTCTTTGGTTTTTCCCCCATCATTGCTTTAGTGTGTTTATTTATGGGTGAAAAGTCACTTGGACTTTTTGCGAAATATCTGATTTTTGGTGTCTGGACGATATCCTGGCTTCCATTTGCCAGTGTTATTCAGATGTATGTTCAAAATCAGATTGCATCCAGGATTGGCGCGATTACGACGGTTTCAATTGGCGGGATTACGCCAGGTAATCTTTCTGACTATTACGATATGGTCTCCGGAAATATTGGCCTGGCATCGGATCTATTGGGCATGGTACCGATGGTTTCCTTGGGGCTTTTGACCGGTAGTGCGATGGCTCTCTCTGGTATGGCGAAACATTTCGACGCCATGAGTACACACGGTGATGCCAGCAATTCCACCAGTCCTGGTCTCAATAAAAATGGAACCGTCTTTAGTGAAGATAGTCGTGCTGTTGGTAATACGGCTGGTACCAATTTATCTGGAACGGAAAAATTCGCTCCAACTTTTCAAAATAGAATCGACGGTTCGACAACCATGCAGAGCACAGCGCAATCCGTTATGGCGTCCTCCAGTGAACTATCAAAATCAGCCAGCAATTTGTACAATGCCATGCATAGCAGAGGGGCTGGCTTAACCAGGAACATGGAGGCCACGACATCATTAGGCTCAGCGCTTACTCGTCAAAGTCAATCGCAAAGTGCATTTCAAACAAAACTCGATAATGCAACCAACCTCAGTGCACAGACGAAAGCAGCGCTAAGCGCCGGTGTGTCAGGAGGTATTCCACTTGGTGACATGATTAGTTTTTTAAAGGTGAATGCAGGTGCAAGTGGTGAAATGGCCGGAGGAAAAGGCGAAGCGATGCAATTTCTCGAAGCAAATAGCGCTAGTTATAGCAGCGCGGCTTCGGCTACCAAGAATCTCCAGGCAGCTGCCAGCAACGCTATTTCAGCATCTTCGACTATCAAAGATGATACGGTCAATGCAACTTCACATGCTGCATCAAATGCCTTAAAAAGTTCGCAAACGGCATCCAACTCCTTTGGAAAAACAATGTCCACCATGCAGGGTGCGAATATTGCGTACGCTGTCGACGGTAAGACGTTTGCAGCAGGTGTATTGGGCGATCCGGCAAGAAGTGCAATGGCGACGAATATGCTGAACCAAATTGAAAATGCAGGTGGTGCTGATGCAAGGCGTATCGCAGATCGTTCTCACTTTTTCCAAAACCAAGGGGGTATGCAGCAACAAAATGCCAATGTACTCGCATTAGGTGAAATGCTGGCCGAAAGGAAAATGAGGAGTGATGCGAATGCAGGTGCGAGCTTTGATGCACTGAATACGGTGGCCGCACCAGCTCAAATTGGAAGTGTTTCCGATAATACCGGAGTCAATGCTTCAGGACTTGTTAGTTCTGCCGGGAAACTTCAACAAATCCCTTTACCTGCTGGGAATGTGGTTGGTAGCTCTGGTTACAGCATACAGAAAGAAAGCCATTATGATAATCAGGTACATCAAGATGGCGTTCCACTAATTTCTCCAGAACAGGCAAAAGGCGTATGGGGTGGCGACTTTGAAAAAAATGCGACAAACACAATGCGAGACACTGGCAACCCAGGTGCGGTGGATACAACTGTCTCTGAAACGGTCAAATCGCAAACTAATGAAGTGCCAAAAACAATAGCGCAAGGGCAGCGCGTGATCAAAGAGGGGAGTGCTACCGAACAACTAACGGCGAGAAAGTTTGGAACGCCAGAAACGAGAGAAAATAAACAATTCACAAAATCGCTAAAAGATGCGAATCAAAATTTCACCCCTATGTAAACTCGGGGTATGTGTGAATGTTCAGTAATTAGAGAGATAAATCAACAAGTGGCGAGATTTTGTAAATCCTTGATTTACAAGGAGATATCAAAATTATGAACTTCATTGACATGATATGTTTAAATGTATCATACAGAAAAATGTATCATCTAAGTCTATGAATTTAAAAGAGATATCAAAAATCTTCGAATATTTTCAACTGTCAATAATTGTTGAGACAAATTACATTGTTTACTGATCATTCACAGTATGTGACCGATCTGAAGTAAATAAGATTACTCTGAAATCATATTGAAAACCGCATGGATATTCGTTCATATCAGAATTGATAATGCGCTCAATTTAATTTTGATCGTTCACAGAGTAAAAAAGCCGGAAAATATAAAGGCTCAATGGTTTTCACCGTTGAGCCTTTATATTTTGAGTTTGAAACCGTTGTTTTACATTTCTCCGAACGACATTACTGTTGAATTGTTAAGAGTTACAGCGGGCATGCCAGTATTGATGTCAGTCATTTTCAACATCGGGATCGAGTTATCAGTAATCATCATTTCGTCATTGCGGATATTGTGCATTGGGCTTGCGAATTGATACCGAGAACCTGCATCTTTAACTTTATCACGCGATGCAACGACGCCGGAACTATTGAAAATAAAACCAGGTTCAGAATGAGTTGGAGTATCACTCAGCGCAATCGCGATAATAGTGACAGTGCCGACGACAACGAAAATAGCGAAGTAAATAAAAATAGACATTTGCAACCTCTTTTTTTCTTAAAATTAATCTGTTGCATTTATCGTAGTGCATCAAAAAGGTACTGTCAAACTATTTTTAAAAATTTTAAAATATATTTTTGAACAGAAACAACAGCACCTCGCACCTATTTGAGGGAGAACCTGGATAGGAGAGTCCTTATTTAAAGGACCGTCCTCAGCAAAGTGAAAGCCCGCATCGCGGGCTTTTGGTTTGATGGAGCGTTGTTTAGGTGGCTCAAGTGGTTTGCTTAGAGCTGGAAGTGTTCCGAGAAAAGCGATTCAATTTTAAATTCAGTGTCAGTTCTAAAAGAAGTAAGGCACATTTTAAAATGCAATGTAAAGTGGGTATTCGCATAAAGTTAAACAAATTTCGACACAAGACCGTTTGCAAGGCTGATAAATAACCGTTCATCTCCATTCGTATTATCTGGAGTAATGACATACCTTCCGCAAATGGCAATCGAAGGTGTGGCCGTAATTTGGTAATTCTGTACCAAATTGGCCAGGCGCTTCAGATCTTCCTGACGAACAGCTTTCAACTCCTTATCAAAGCCAGGAGCAACACCTGTTTCTTTGAACACCGCATTCCAAAATTGAGTTTGTGATGTCGTTGGTGATAACCCGCGCTCTTGAACCACCCGAAATAGCGCCGCCCCCAATGCCGGCAGTCGTTCAGGTGCCACTTTTTTCATAGCCAACCAGACTGCCGTTGTAATCATGCTGTCTTTACTATCTACAACGGGGATCAGATCGAAAGAAAATGCGCGGGGTAGTGAATTCCCCCAGCCTGTAAGCATGTTGTGATACTTTGCACACACAGGACAAGTGAAGGCAATGATCGCATGCACTTTCTTAGTTTCACCGATAACGGTAGGGGTGATCTCAGAATACGGCAGTGCTGGGGTGGAGGACTGTGCGTTATTTCTGCCGGTAGGATTTGACTGTGCGAACGTTGAGCCTGCAATCATACCAACAGGAAGTGCGCTTAACGCCTTAATAAAAGTGCGACGTGCCATATCATGATTCTCCGATTGCTTGCGGTTGTGGGGCAGTACTGGTTTCCTGCAGCACTGGAGTTCGCCTATTGCGAGCCAAAACTTCTAACGAATTCAAATGTCCTTTTTTCCGCATCTTGGCTTGAGTTTCTAAAAGTGGATTCAGCTCACTGGCTTTGATTAAGTTGCGTTGAATTAACTGCTTCCCTTCTGATAGCTCGGTAGGTACGATGGCATCCCTGCCAACGACTTTCATGATTTGTTCCATCGTAGTGCGTCCTTCCAACGCATAGCGTAATGCGGATTCCGCCAGCAACTCAAATTGAGGTTGGTCTTTCGCGGCATTCAGAATATTGACCTCACCTTTTTGCTCAATGATTGCTTTGGAGACCTTGTGGTCAACCGTAATCATCTCTAATAATGGCAATCGTCCTTTATACATTTGTCGGGTACCATCATCATGTGGTAGTGAAGTCGTAGCCGGATTATCGAGGAAAATGCGATGTCGATTAATCCAGTCCCTTTCAATCGAATCCATGGCACGCCACCGCAAGACCTCAGGTCTTGGAGTGGCTTCAAGCAAACGCTGGGCAACGACAGCACGCAAACAACTTGTCAACGACATCGGATCCACGCCCATCTCGATCATTCTGGTAATTGTTGATGCACTGTTGTTCGCATGGATGGTCGACAAAACAAGATGGCCTGTATTGGCCGCCTGAACGACGGTCTCCGCTGTTTTTGGGTCTCGGATTTCACCAAACAAGATGACATCTGGATCTTGTCGCAACGCGGCTTCTAAACCGGCTTGAAAAGAGATGTGCGCTGACACATTGATTTGAGTAATTTTGGGATGGGTATATTCAACAGGATTTTCAATCGTGATGATATTTTTTGTGCCATCCTCAGCGATCAAACGTAATAAGGCATAAAGAAGGGTCGTCTTACCACTTCCTGTCGGCCCGGATACCAAGAACAAGCCTTCTGTCATCGAAATGATGTCGTCGAAGCAGTTCCGTGCCATTAAACTCATCGGAATATCATTTAACGTTCTCGCGGCGCTGTTTTCCTGCAGCAGGCGACAAACAATTTTCCGACCACCAACAGTGGGGACGATCGACACTCGAATGTCGATACGATGACCTTCTTCCCCATAAGCATCATCACGTATAAACCGGAGAGACATTCGACCGTCAACGGGAATGTACTGCTCCGATTTATTCATGTCTGCGCGAGCACGAATAATAGTGTCAATATGATCTGCCATACTTGGAGAAATGGAATCGATGTCCACCATGACTCCGTATTCCCGACGCTGCACAAAACATAGATTATTTTGCGACAAAATATGAATGTCCGACGATTTCGCCATTGAAGACTGATAGAACAGCTCATTCAAATAAGCAACTATCTCCTGATCAGCATACGAAACTGAAATGAACTCATCTGGCATGATCGCCATTTTTACCTGCCTTCTTTGGTCAAAGCCATGAGATTACTGAGCCTTTCCTTTGATTTCAGGCAAAGGCGGCAAATTATACGGATTGAGATTAGTTTCCTCCTCAGGATGCGTCCTGTCTGAAGTCTGCTTAATTGTTGCAGGCAACTGTTTTTGAGCAGGGATGACAATTTTAGTTTGCGCGTCCGTTGGCTTAACTTCGTTCGCCGGTGAAATCGATACTGGTGCTACTGCAGGCCTATTGCACTGCGCGTCACGCCCCATAAAAGTAACCTTGACAATGCCTTGAAACCAGTTATCAAAATCGGAAGCGACATGTCGAACACTCACCCTGTCACTAGCCGTCATCCAGTTATCAGTCAAAAAGAATAATCCTTGTGCTGATACACGAATCACACTACCTGAGCGATAAACTCGTTCGCATGGACTGCCGGAAAAAAACAGATAGGCGCTATAAAACAAAATCACACCGATCAATACGGAATGGAAAATTTTTTGTATCAATGACATAAATTAGCCTGGCGCTATACAGAAAAATGCAAAATCACATTCGAGATTGACATTGTTACCTATAAATACTATATTTGCAACAGCATATTTTATTCACTAAATGGTGAGTTGTGAAAGATAGAAGTAACGATAATTCGAGTGATTTGCCACAGCAATCCGTCATTCCCAAATTGACTTTGGGCTTCGTGGTTTTTTGGCTGTTTGTGTGTTTGACGCTGACTTCGACGAAAACATTCGCGAACAATTTTTGCTTCCACGATGCGGCGATTCGGTATGGCGTTTCTGAAAAACTGTTGATGGCTATTTCAAAAACGGAATCGGAGTTCAACGCCAGTGCCACCAATCACAATAAAAATGGGACCAAAGATATTGGTCACATGCAAATTAACAGCACGCATCTTGATGAGCTCATCGAATATGACATCGATGAGCGAAAGTTATACCGAGACCCCTGTATCAACACCAACATCGGAGCATGGATTCTGTCTAAGAATATAGCGAAATTTGGGAATACTTGGAAAGCGGTAGGTGCTTACAACACCGGTCCGAATGGGTCCCCGGAAAAGCAAAAAAAATACGTCCGAAGAGTAGCCAAAAACCTTGCACTACTGGAGCGAAAATGATCGTCAACACACATCTAAAGCCAATCATATTTTTTGTTATAGCAACGGTATGCAGTCAAACACTCGCATTGAATACCTCCGAATTTATCAATAAAACGATCGGAGAAGCTAGGGCAAAATGGAAGGCTGGCCAGGCCTCGCTGGCGGCTACATCTGCATGGTCTGACGTTAAAAAATACGCACCAGGTGCTGTCAAACGTCTCGACGATATCGCCAAACAAGGTGATCCTGATGCATTAAATATGATGGGGTGGCTATATGACAATGGAGAATATGGCGTGCCGACCAATCCAAAAAATGCATTGCAATACTTCCAGGTCGCCGCCGACAAAGGCAATGACGTGGCGATCTTCAATATCGGAACGATGACTTATTATGGAAGAGGTGTCACTGCTAACGAAGAGGGATCTTTCAAATATTTCTCCAAAGCAGCCGAAAATAAAATGGTCGTTCGTGCATGCGTGCGATCAGCCGTTTATGCGTTCAAGAAAAAGATGTCTCAATCACAAATTGCAGATTGGGTTCAATGCGCTACTGATAAAAACAATCCGACTGGGTTCTATTTGAGAGGTAGGCTTGAATATCAGGCAGGGCGATTTGATACGGCTGCTATTTGGTTGCAAAAGGCAGCCGATGCGATGGAACCAAACGCACCATGGCTGATGTCCCGCCTCTACAGTGAATCTCCAGGTCTTAACCCCGACAAAATTTTAGCAGCAGGCTGGTGGGAAATCGGTGCAATGCTGAACTCAAAAAAAACCGGCATCAACGTTGCCGGGCTAGACAATTTTTCGTTGACTGACGAAGAGCGTGAACGGGCAAATCATTTCGCATCCCAATGGGTCAGTAGTCATGGCCAAATAAGCCCGCTGAAGTACTCCAAAACCATCTTAGACGCGAAGGAGTAATGATCCAGAACTGCAGTATCGTTTTTTATTTTACGTAGTTAACCTGAGAAAAATTAATATGGAACATACAAACATTTTGAAAAAAATCTGGCGTGCCGCTGGAACAACATTAATCGCGATTGCTATGGTGGGTTGCGGTGGTGGCGGAGGTGGTGATGTGCCGCTGACAAAAACAGGCGTTCCACTTTATACGACAGCATCTCCGACCGTGGCGATTGTCGCCGGCAGCTCCTCCTCATTTACGATTGGGGGCGGGGGCGGGGGTGCCGCTACGACGACTTATTCCGCCACTAGCAATAATACGGCCGTGGCAACAGTCACTGTTTCTGGTTCCAAGTTAGTCATCAATGGTATCGCCAACGGGACTGCAACAGTCATGGTAATGGACTCCTCCGGAAGCGGTAACAGCGTTTCAATTACTGTGAACGTTGGAGGCGGTGTCAACGGTACGACGACAGCACTGTACACAACGGCTCAAACCGCAATTACGATGGCAGCCAATATCTCATCATCCTATCTGATCGCTGGTGGAACCGGGCCATATACCGTCACGACCTCCAATGCGCAAATCGCTACCGCCAGCATTGCAGGGAATACTTTGCAGATCAATTCTGTGGGTTCAGGTACCGCAACAATTGCAGCATTTGATACCACTGGAACTTCGGTTAAAGTGACAGTCACAGTCAGTGGTCAATCCAGCGCGAACTTGTACACCACAGCACCTTCCACACTGACAGTAGCGCCTGGTATGACCTCCTACAGCTATACCATTGCTGGCGGAACTGGACCTTATGTTGCAAACAGCAGCAATCCCGCTGTTGCCAGCGCTTTAGTTTTGGGGAACACATTAACTGTTACCGGTATCTCAGCAGGAACCGCATCTATTTATATTTATGATGCAGTCGGAGCTAACACAATGGTGGCTTTAACAGTAGGTACTGGTACTGCTTCAAATACAGCTCTTTTTACAACATCTATGGGGGCTGTTACGATTGCATCTGGCGCAAATGCAACGTACATTGTTGGCGGCGGAAAACCACCTTACACGATCACTTCGAATAACACCGCGATCGCAACGGCCACTATCGCAGGAAACACTTTAACCATCAATGGCGTAGGCCCAGGTATTGCAACGATTTACATCGTCGACTCAATAAATACGAGCATTAGTACAGCAGTCACCGTCGGCTCTGCGCTTGGTTTGTTTACCACGGCACCAAATGCTGTCACCATTGCAGCTGGTTCATCTCCATCATATGCTATTCATGGCGGAGTAGCTCCATATACCGCTACAAGCAGCAATACAGCCGTTGCAACGGTTGCACTAAGTGGAACCACTTACACTGTTACTGGCGTAACAGCAGGAACAGCAACGATTGCGCTGGTGGATTCCTCTGGTGCATATGTGTCCCTGTCCGTGACAGTCAAATAAACAGCGAGCATAAAAATGAAAAACTACCCACGTCAAGGCCAAACATCTGGCTTTGAACATACTGGCATCCTGGACATGAGCATTGATGAACACATTGATCCTATAGTCGGATCATTGATGCTTGACGTCTCCAAAGATCCGGGTAAAGTCTACAAACTGGAAGAGCAGATATTAGAAATTCTTGGTTCTGATCTGAATTGTAGTGATATTTTTATCCAGCAAGATGCGCCTATCATGGTGAAACTTCCTAGGCAAAATGTGAGAGTTTCTAGTGAAAATGTTTCTGCTGTTGCGTTGACCGAGTTTTTCTCAAAGCTCGATCCAAGTGGTACATGGAAACAAAAGCTCAATGTAGGTGCTTGGGACCGCTCTATTTCGCTGCAAAATGAGCGAATTCGTATTCACTGCATCTATCTTGAAAACCGCTCCAGGCTGGGCGCAATTATTCGGCGGTTTCCAGCGGAGCCGCCACTTCTGAGCGCCTTGGGCTTGCCTCAGCCAGCCATGGAATTCCCGAAAAACACGCGAGGTTTGGTATTGGTCATTGGGGACACCGGACAAGGAAAATCTACAACTTTAGCCGCCATGGCCGACGAAGTAAATCGCACGAGGCAGGGTCATATCGTCACCATCGAAGATCCAATTGAAATTACCATTCCCCAGAGAAATTGCCTGATCACCCAACGTGAAGTTGGCCTCGAAGGTGATGTGAAGTCTTTTTTTATTGGCGCAAAAGACGCATTGCGGGAATTACCATCAATGGTCGTGATTGGCGAAACCCGTGACAGCGAAACAGCTAAGCAGGCGTTGGCATTAGGCGAGTCAGGGCCGCTTGTTTGTTCCACTTTACATGCGAAATCAATCGAAGATGGACTGAGCAAACTGATGCGTATGCTAGGCAATGATAAGGGCACTACTCATGCTGTAGCCAAGGTACTCAAAGGCATTGTTTGTCAGTCTTTGGTGCCAGCGATCGACGGTAAAAAGTACTACTTGGCCACTGAGTGCATGACCATGAATCCGCAGCTGAGCAAGCTCATTGAAGATGGAGACCTTCACGCCATACGTGAGCAGATTCAAAAGTTCATGAAAGAACCAGATGGTGTAGCTAAGTATGGTTGTTATACATTGAACTACGATCTGTCCAGACTTCATAAGGAAAAGAAAATCAGTGCGGTTGATGCCCGTGCCGCAAGCAACGACTATCTCGACATTCAGTTTCATCAATCGATGGAAACGGCCGCTGTCATTGAAGGCCGAAGATCATCAAACTGATTTCGATTTAACACTTAGATCCGGAATTTACAAAAGTAAAATCCGGATTTTTTTTTGAGGAAAAAGAACATGTATGACTACAACACATTAATCGCAAATGCAATCAAAAGCTCAAATCAGAGTTGTGGGCAGTCTGATGTATTGTTTCTGGATCGATTACAGGCATCTTTTGAGAATATTTTAAATAATGCCCCAGAGCAGTATCGCAACGAAACGGAAGCGGCATTAATAAAACATGGCTACGAACGTGATTACAACCCATACGAGCCGTCAGACAATGAATGTTCAATCACCGGCATAGAAGAGGATAGTTGCCCTTGTGGCCGGCATCCTTAACGCGAAATATCAACAGATCCGAAAACGCGGGAGCAATAAAAATGATTAAGGATACAATCCCTACGTTGGAACCACACAGTTTTGTTGTTGTCGATTCCGTTTTATCAAATATGGCTTTGTCTGACACTTTAACGATAGGACGTATCGAGCGATTCGAAGGGGACAATGCCATTGTCCGAATCATAGATTACAGAAAGCCAAGCGTGACAGTCAACATTCCTGTGCGGGACCTTCGTGGTGTGTGCCCAACGCCATGGCAATATACCGACGGACCGGTTTTGGACGGTGATGACGTGGAGGAACTACTCTTACCTGCAATGTGGGTCATGGTCGCTCGTGTAAGGCGACCTAAGCTCCCGTTCATGACAGACTGGTTTGATGGTCGCGTTGCACCAAGTCTTATCGGGTGGTACGAACGTTGTTTTATAACTTCCGCGGATAATCAATCTGAACGGTGTATGCATTACTGGGATGGACGTTACTGGAGAAAGGCTCCGCTTGCACCAGAGCATTACTGCCAAGTCGGTGACTATCCATCTTGGCGCGGTCTTGCGGCCGATCCAACCAGCGTACCGACAATAGGACTGTTTTGGGATAGATTTGGCCCATGGTTTAATCGCCCATTGGCAGACAGCGACGTGCTCTAATAGTGGATTTACCGGCCGTAGCCCGAACCATGCTTTCGGCGGGATTCGGAGTTGTCCGCTAGCGGCCAAGTCCTACCGGACCGGCTCCTACCGCCTCACCGGAACCCAGGTTCCGGATCGCTACATGGTTCGGTGTGAGAGCAACCTTGTGCAGAGGCCATGGGTCTTCAGCAAAAAAAAACCTGCATAAGATCACTTATACAGGCTTAAACCAACCGTCGACCAAGGTCAAAGGAAGTTGAGGAGAATCGCGTTAACAAAGACTTTGAATGCGGATTCCATTAAACTAGGTGTCAAATTGGAATATATGTCCCGATTTATCCCTCGGGCCGGGCTGGAAAGTCATTATGTTCACGGTTGCGATTATTGTAGCCTCATTTCTCATTGACTTGCAAGTTAAAAGTACGAACAACTCCGGAATTTCGTGCAGGAATAGGACGCTGTGCGATTACCTTTAATGCATTCACATCTCCGATAATTTGAAGATGAAATTTTGCTCGGGAAAAGCCGGTAAAAAGCAGCCCACGATGAATAAAATTAGGTGACCCATTCATCCCAATAAAGATGACTTTTTCAAACTGCGACCCCTGTGCTGAATGCACCGTTAGCGCATAGGCCAAACCCAGTTCACTAATAGATTCATTAGGATATTTAATCGTCCGTCCATCATCCAGTTCAATGATCAAATAATCGACCAGGTGCGGTTTCTCATTGTTTACTTCGAAGTGACGAATAAATCCAATATCTCCATTCACAACCAGTTCTATAATGGGTTCACCATTAGAATCCATATCTTGTTCAAGGCGCTGGTTGGCCCGAATAATAATACGATCATCGACGCAGAGTGTTGAACCTGGGATTTTAATGCCATTAGGGTTAATAATTTTTTTGAGGCAAGCGTTGACATAAGTAATGTTCCAACCAGGTACATCTACTTTGCCCTTTCTGGTTGGTATTAAAAATCCGACTTTGGACATGTCACCATGTTCGGAGCGTACAGCAGAAAGATATTGCCTTATTGCAATGTTGATGCCGGCTTCAGTCGGCTCGGGTAGTTCTGGATAAATCGATACGCCATCCGTTTCTTCATTTTTAAAAATACCTTGACCAGCGAGTCGAACCACGTCCAACAGTCCACCGCTATTTCGATGAGTGGTATTGAGTCTGTGATGGTCAAAGGGCAATGACAACAAGTTTGCAAGACAGTCGCCTGGGCCAACAGATTGCAACTGGTCCTTATCGCCCAAAAAAATGATATGAGCATGTGGAGAAAGTGCTGAAAACAAAGCCGTCATCAATTCCAAATCGTCCATCGACGTTTCATCTGCAACAACAATTTCTACCGGTAATGGATTCTGTTCATTGTGCCGAAAACCCTCGCTAGTGACACCCAATAAACTATGAATTGTTGTGGCTCCGATCCCCCATTTTGCAATACGTCCACTAAGTACTTTAGCTGCAATACCCGTTGGAGCACAAAATGCCATGCGTTTAGAATTGCCAATGATTTCAATAAAAGCTTCAATCAATGCAGTTTTACCGCATCCTGGTCCACCAGTCAGTGTATGAACATTGTGTGTCGAGGTAAGAATGCCAACCAAAGCTGTTAGTTGCGAACTATCCAAAGAAAACCCCATTCGCTTCTCAGCGATAAAGATGCTTTGGGTTAAATCGTGCGCGCTTTTTTCAAACATCGGCGGCAAGGAATACCGAGTACGATTAACAAGGTGTTTCACTAACTTATGCTCAAGCCGATATAAATGCCGAGAGTAAAAATACCCATTTTCTTCTTCAATAGGTTCATCTAATGAAAATGCAGCGTCAACGGCTTGGCGTAAAAGTATTCGTCCGTCGAGTGCAGCTAACACTATTTGTAGTTGCTTCTCAGTTAGATAGGTGTGACCAAATTGAGAACACCCTTTCTGAATAGAATAGCTAACCATCGCCGCCATTCGTTTTGGGTGATTGTATGGAATTCTCAAAAAGTGTCCTACCGCATCAGCAGTCAAAAAACCGTAACCAGGGATATTTCGAATAGGAAAATAGGGGTCACTAGAAAATAGTTCCCAAGCTTTTTTCACGGGAAATTCTTGATGTTGTAAGTGATCTGCATACCATTTCGAAATAGCTTTCAACGCTCTGGCATTGATAAATGAACCGAGCCTTGCTGATAGATCCCTCAAAATCATCTCGGGTAAGTCGCCGCCGATTTTTGCCGTCACCTTACGTTGTGTCACCACAGAAAAATCGATGGAAGCCGGATCAATGACCAGTAATTCCCGGAGCTTATCGAGTTCATTTTTTTCGGCGTAGTATTTGACTAGCTTTTCCGCAGTTGCTGCGCCTGCACCACCGAAGTTCCTTTGAATGAATTTGACAAGTGATGCTCTGTTGGAAGGAATATCGATAGATGCAGAGATCGCTTGCAGTTGAATTCCGAACTTTGGATGCGAGTAAAAACATCCATTGATCCGATAACGTTCATCTAGTTCTAACGATTCCAGCACCTCGCCTACAACAAGAGTGCGAACTCCCTCATCGGTCAAAATTACTGCCCGACACCAGCCCTGGTTGTAAATTTGCAGATTTATCAATTTTCCAACAACACTTTGGATGTCTTTTTGTTCCATAGGTTGCGTTGTTTAGATATGAAAAATGGTGCGTGTTGAAAGTACCATATTGTATAATATATTATTCGCAACGGTGCATATTATTCTTTTGAGGTGTTTTTTTTTAAAAAAACATATCCCTATTTACTTACTTGAGGAATGATTATGTCCACTCAATCAATCACCCCTTTATTGGTCGCGCTGAATAATATCCTCGCAGATAAAGGAAGTATGCAAAGCGAGGGATTGATATGTGTATTTAAAGCGCATTCAACCGAAAAGGGTATCGAGCCGGTTCTTTATCACTCATCGGGTGAATCGTTATCTGGTGGCGTTTTTCATTTGCCAGAAGATATCGGGAACCGCGAAACGTATCGTGCTGAAATTTTGGAATTGTGTTTTGGTATTAAACCTGTCCCATTTGCTCGACCTGGTACACAAAATTATTCTGCGACCGTTAGCACACCAGAAAAAATATCGTCTAGTACGGACGCTAGCATTTTGAATGATCGTGATATACCGATGGTCGCTACGGATTCCGAAGTGGAAACCGAAGAAGACACGCTTCAGCAAAAATTGCAAGCCATTGCTGATTACACTGATAGCAATCGAATTTCCAACGTAATGGACCGCGCTAGCGAATGGTTCAAAAATTTGGAAATTAAAACGACATTTGTAGAAGCATGCAAAGCACGTATCGCTGTATTGAAACAGCAATCTGAGCAACATAAGTAATCACCTAAGCCCTCCTTGTCAAAGGAGGGCTTTTTTACTTGCAAATTATGACTAAAACCATAGAAAAAAGTGAACGCCCTCAATACTTAAATACACCGTTTAAGATTGAAAAAATCCTTCACACAATTATCAAGTCAAAAATTGGTGGGCCGCATGAAACCGCAGGCATTATGTCGATCATGGGTTCCCTGGCCGCGACATCTCCACTGGTTTATAGTCATCTACCTGAAATTATTTTGGCACCAACTGCTTTTGGATTGGCGGCCTATGGTTCCGCAGTACTCTCGGATACTTTTTTAGATGGTTGGCGAAAACATTTTCTTCTAAAGAATTCGGTTGGCATCAAATCATCGAAGCCCCCGTTCCCATTATATGAAAAATCCGGACTTTGTTTCGGCTACACCACTGAAAAAGCGGAGCCAGTTACCATCAGCGATGACGGGCTAACACGCCATTGCATTATTCTTGGTCAATCAGGCGTCGGTAAAACAGTTGCCGCATCACTGTTGATGACCCAACAAATTCAACGTGGTGGTGGTCTCTTGTTCGTCGACGGCAAACTTGATGTCGACAACATTATTGCTATTTATCAGCAATGTGTTTGGGCTGGTAGAGCACAGGATTTTCAGGTTGTGAACCCTGGCGATCCTTCGTTAAGTAACACGTACAATCCGATTGCTGACGGAGATCCTGATGAGGTGGCATCGCGAATTCTGTCGATGATTCCATCGACTGAAAGTAATGCGGGTTCAGATCATTACAAACAATCCGCATTCGAAGCGTTAGTCGTTATTATCGGTGCCATCCAAAAATGCGGCATGAAATACGACTTCTATGACCTGGCTGTTCTGATGAACAGTGCGAAAGCGTTGGAAGATTTGTTGGAACGGTTACGTATTAAAGCGCCGAAGTCCAATGAATTCCGCAATTACTTGCTGTTCCTCGACCGATATCGGGTTCCAATTAACGACCAGCGCAATCCGCTCGCAGGCCAAATTGATACGAAACGTTTGAAAGAGACCTTGGGCGGTATTGCCGGACGTCTGTTTACGTTCGGTACCGGAAACTTCGGACAGATCCTCAACGATTACGATCCAGATGTCAATTTGTTCGACGGCATCAAAAATAACAAGATCATCTACGTCGCTTTACCCACGATGGGTAAAGATTTAGCAGCATTGAATTTCGGTAAGATGATTCTTGGTGATTTAAAGACCGCGGTATCCTGGCTCCAGTTGGATAAGTCAGCCCGACCGAAAATCCCATTCATGGCATTTTTTGACGAGGCAGCAAGTTACTTTGCTGAATCGATGGCAGTCTTTTTTGAACAGGCTCGGAGCGCTAATATTTTTCTGTTACCAGCGATTCAAAGTGACAGTGGATTCTCTGCCATCTCAGAAGATTTTAAAGAGCGTGTGATCAGTAATACCACCTCCAAAATGTTTTTCAGATTGGGTACAACCCAGTCTGCAGAAATGGCAGCCGACTTTATTGGAAAAACGAGAAAAGCAGTCATGTCAACCAGCGAGAATACGGGGTCAAGCCAATCATCACAGTATATACAAGTCAGTCCGCAAAAAACCTCCGGCGATTCGGCGAGTGGCGGACAGTCGGAAAAAGAAGAGGAGCAATATTTGATCTCACCAGAAAAGTTGAAATCCATCGGAATCGGTGAAGCAATATTAGTCTATGAAGGCAATAAAATTTACAACTTACTGGTTCCGATGACAAAATTGACCGCCACCGGCATCAAAACCGTTGGGGATTTGCGGCTCAATTTCCGACGCCGTCGTACCATTCCGCGAGCAAAACAAGGACTCGACATGATGTCACGGGCACACCTTTACATCCAAACCGGTGAAATGTCTCCGGAACCTAAAAAGGCGAAAGAACGGCCTGAGAAAAAGGAGGATGCTAAACCAATTGCCACACAATTTGTGCCGACGGCTATGAGCCCATCAAGCAGCAATAATGATTTTGATATAACAAATATTTTTTAAAAGTACCAGAAGCAGTTTTACGTAGTAAAATTATTCTAATATTTGCAACGCGACATTTTATTATGGATAAAAATGGAAATCACGGGCCGTTTGATACTGATGTTTTTGATTTTGATGATGATGCTCTTACTGATCCCTCCTTTACGGAGCCTTCTGGGGCAGATTTTGACGCCAGCTTTGGTGGAGTCATTGAAAGCGATGATTTTTGGGACAATGTGGTTTCTCCGATCGATGACGGACAGCCACTTGTTGTTAATAAAGAGCTTACTGACGCCGAAAAGGATACTGTTTCCGTCGCTATCCGAAGACTTGCAAGATTTGGAGGACGAACATCATCAGCGGTAGTGGAAAAGCCAGATAGCACTGGTTATGTCACTTACGAAGATTTTGAGGAAGGACCAGCGCAAGAGGCATTCCTACTGTGTTATGGCCATGCCTGGAACTTATTCGGGAAAAGCCAAATAAAACAAGCGGAAATAACGCCATCGGCCGATCGTGCATTGAATTTTTATTTTTGTCATGACCCTGATGAAATGACATTCGAAGACGCGGGACCAGCCATGTCAGAAACAATTCGCCGTGACGTTGTTCGTTTGCGAATCATGTACGAATTTTGGCTCATTTGGGCCAGATTACCAGCGATGCCATTTTCCATGGTTCCGTTACCAGAATTCATCGAAAACACGTCGGAATACTTAGCAGGTCTGGAGGCCATTGCATTGGCCAACGTCATCTGGAACCAACCGGGCATCTACTGGGATGAGGCTATTGAGGCCGCCCATCTGAGATATAAATCATCTGACGAAAAAATGGATGCCTCTTTGAACGCGCTGGTAGCGCATTACATCGTGAGCGAGAAAGGCGGCAGCCTATATCTCACCGGCGCAAATCCAATACAGGAAAAACAGGATCGACTCCAAGATCCTGCGCAAGCACGACGGAATCAATCTACCGTTTGGTGGTCAAGGATCTTTTCATGATCGAAAAAACATACGTTCGGTACCACTATGGTAGTCGATTTCGGGATGGATTTAATGCAGAACAACGCTTGCTTTTACAAGAGCGAAATCGCGCATGGAATCAGTTGTGTGACATCGCGAACAAATACATCGTCGATCTCAGAACCACTATCGAAGCAGAGGATGTGCGCTTGGTTCAGTTGAGAGAGGAGCTACAACAAAAACCTTCCTATGAAACAAAAAACGCTTGGAAGAGGTCTATTCGTCAGTTCCGCGATCGAATTTCTTCAATAGATCCGCTGCTAAATAAAGACATTGCTCAGCTCATCCAAAAAACATCGATTTGGTGGATGAATAAGGACATGCTATACAGCAATTTTGTCAGAGCTCTTCGGACGAATAAAAATACATTAAGACTCATTCGCCATGCCGATTTGAATAAACCACATGGCAGCTTTACATATCGGTTCACAAAGGGTTTTACATTCAACGATCTACTCGAAGGAAGAAGTGCTGTTAAATTAAATATTAATGGTACACATGGCCAGATCGATTTTCCCATTCATGCTGATGGACATGGGAAATACGTGTACGGTTCTTGGGAATTTACCTACCATCGACCGATTCCTGCCGATGCAGGCCTACGTGGTATTTCCGTCATTGGGAAAATGGAAGGAGCCCAATGGCGACTGGGAATATCTTTCTTGCTGACCAGGAGAATTGCGCCTGTTCGAAAGCTCCCAGTGAGATGCGGGCTTGATGTCGGGTGGCGTTTAACTGACAAAGGTATGCGAGTCGCGACTACGTTTATCAATGGTGAATATCATGCTTTGTACCTACCTCAGGAATGGGTTAATGGGTGTCGACATATCGATGATATCGATGTCCAACTCAACAAATCAGCTATCAAAATATGGGACGGTTCGGGTCGCAAAAGTAAATTCCCCGGCTGGATGGCGATGGAGCGGGTAATGGGGGAAGAGTGCCGGGACTGGTTAACGGCTTACAAGTGCTTAAGAATCGAGCGAAAGAATAAAAAAGCCCGGTTAGAAAGACAACGTTTAGACATTTATAAAAAATTCGCTGCTGACTTGGCCAATCAATGTTCTGTTATTCATATCGAAAAATTGACATTGGAACGCCTATTAAATGGTGAATCTCAGCAGATTCCGCAAAGGAAAAAGCAGCAAAGACTCGCTGCTGTGTCGATTATTCACCAGTGCATTGAAAACAGCTGCTTAAAGAGCGGCACGTTGTTAATCAGAAAAAATTCCGCAAAGACCACCACGCGCCATACTGCTTGCGGCTACATCAATGAGCCCTCAGATCAACAATTGGTTAAATGTGGTGGATGTGGTGTCATTTACGACCAAGACGAAAATGCAGCATTGAATATTTTCCAGGATTCTTAATCATGAAAACTATATGCATTAAAACTGCTTTTGGATTAATTGCATTGACCACCAGCTACTGCTATGCATCAGATGCCCTCACACTGGAAGCATTATCAAAGGGCCACGCGTCAGGGACAATGAGCGAGGATATTGCGTCTAATATTAAAGCAAAAACACGATCCAATGCACCGGTATATATGGATGTCAGACTCGTTAAGCGATATGCACAAGAAGGCTGTGGCCGGCTGGCTTACATCGTCAAACAAGAAAAAGTGCCGACAACGGATGGAAAACTTGTACCGCTCGTAATGAACTGGCAAATGAATGTTTGCATGGATGGCAATCCACCGCGGGAACCTATGATCGAGGTGCAAAAATGAATCGCTATCAGCTTGCTACCGTAACTATCCTCTCAATAGCCTGTCCCATTTTGGTCGTTGCACAAACTGATACGACATCAGCGATCAACGCTGGAAAGCAATTTGCGACAACCATGCTTCCACAGAATTTAAATAATGCTACACCAGCTGCAGCAAATCCGTCAGCTGCAGTAAATACGTCAACATCAACTCCGCTATACACGACAAATCAACCTAATGCAGTTAATTTTAGATCTGGTGTGAATCTTACTAATCAAGGTTCTCAGGCGATTAATGATTGTAAAAACTATGTTTCTAACGGAAATCCAGTAGACGACCAAGCTTGTGCAGGTGTCAATTTTCTGACAAATAATCCAACGACAAAAAGTTTTGTCATTCAAAATAATGACCCAGCACTGGTCAGTTTTAAGCAAGCATCGGCGAACGCGGTTAACACAGACTCACCAGGTCAACAATGCATCACACAAACAATTAATAAACCTGGATCATATGTGCCAGACGTGTGCTCACAAACTTCTCCAGTAGACTCTGTTCCATGCACCAAAACTTATACGCCATCTTGCAAATCTGTTCCGGTAACAATTACAGCATCAGCCAGCGGTGAGGGTGCATTAAGTGCCTCTATCTCACCGACTTCGCAACCAGGAGTCTATAGCTTCACTGTCGCAGGCGGAGGAACAGGAACCATTGGATACGCGACAATCGCTTTTCAACCAAGCCAATACAACACCAGTTTTTATGTCACTCTGTCGATGGAACCGATTGATGACGCCGGTGTAGTGGCTTTTAATGGGATTCCAATTTGGGCAGGATATCCAAATTCAGGACCACAATATTCAAATTTCGGTGCCACGGCAACATATTCAGCGAGCTACGCGTGGACAGAACCACTAGGAGGAACCGGCCCCAACACTACTTTTTACGCAGACACTAAGCTGCTGGATAGTTGTCCATCTGGCTATTCTCCGCAGTTTATGCCTACAGGCCAAGGGAGCGATACTTCCCAATTTCAACCAGGATTTTTCTGCAACAGCAATGGAAAATTTTTAATGAACCGTCATGAAGGTTCCAATGCTGCAGGAGCAAGTTTCGGTGGTTCTTACCCAGTTCAAACGGGTACCAATACGATTCAAGTTTTTTGGGGAACTTCAGCTGGTGGCTATGGCCATATCAGCCTTGCTGGCACTCTTTACATGCTCTCTACTAACTGCGAATCATCCAACGTCTGGCAAGACTCTTGCGCTCCAATGAGGCTCGCACAATGAAAAATACACATTTTTGCACACCGCGTCATTTTTCACTTTGGCAAAAAATTCTGACACTCATTGTCATTCAGATTTTTGTATTTGTACATATTGAACCAGCCTACGCAGGGCCATCGTTAAAACCGCGATCCTGCGTTCAGACTCAGGTCGATACCTGTGTGGACAACACCCCCTGCAAGACTCTGCCTAGCGGAATTACAATTTGCCTCAATAATGCCCCATTGCCACTACCAGTAGGCGCGACTCAAATTCAGGAAAGTTGCTGGCAATACTCAGCCCAGTTTGATTGTATTGATTCAGCCGTCTACGATACGTGCAGTGCCCTGCAGAATAAAGGATGTGGGCAAGTAGGCTCTGTATGTCAAACAGACTCCTTTGGTAATCCCATTGCACTGTCCAACGGTACTTGCACGTCATTTACTCAGCAATACGAATGCCCAGTAGAACCTCCCCAGTCTTACACCATTCAAAATTGTTCAAGTTCTACAGTTTGCTCATCAGGAAATTGTTGGAGTACTGCTGCAACACCTAATGCCGATTTTGCTAATGCGGCAACACAAATGGAAATAGTACGCCAAGCTTCCGTTTATATGGATAGCAATATGCGCGTATTTAGTGGCAATCCAGAGTCATGTACGGAGGGCTACGGAGGATTGCGTAAATGTTGTGATGGTTCTGGAGGTGGTAGAAGCAACAACTCGATTTTAAAGTCCACTGCAGCACAAGTGGCCATGAGCGCAGCCTGGTATTTTGCTAAGCCTTATGCTACTCAGGCCTCGGCCTATGTACAAGATTTTATGTTCGGCCCAAACGGCGTGCAACAATGGGCACTCGATGGTGTTCATGCCCTTTTTAATTTTTCAACTGAAGCGGAAGTGAGTTCGACTATTTCTGGAGAAGTGTTAGGAAGCGCAACTGAAGGATCCATTGCCGGCACATCTGGTTTCGGTGCGTTTGGTATTACATACGGAACAGAAATCGGAAGCAATGTTGGAGCGACAATCGGGGGGAGTAGTTTTGCTGGATCGCTCTCGACTCAAACCGCAGGTACCATTATTGAAGGAGCCGGTACCGGTGGCGGACCGTTGGTGTCCCTTGGAAATGGCTTTGCTTTTGATCCTGTTTCGCTTGGCGTTACAATCGCTATTACAATTCTTATAAAAATGTTGTCATGTACCATGGATGAAGCCAAGCTGCAGATGCATAAAGGCTCTAACTTGTGTACACCGGTCGGAACCTATTGCTCGCAAAAAATTTTATGGGTGTGTACAGTTAATACGCAGGCATACTGCTGCTACAACAGTATCCTGGCCAGAATTATTAACGAGCAAGGTCGGCCGCAATTAGGCAAGACCTATGGGCCACCCCAGTCGCCTGACTGCAGTGGATTCACGATAAATGAAGTGCAGCAGCTTGATTTTTCAAAAATAGATTTATCTGAATTCACTAATTCGATCATTCCGACATTACCAAACGCTCCAAACGTTCAAGGGATACAGACTAATGTCGGACAGCGGATGTCGACCGTCACCACTAATAATACCGCACCACCACTAGGAAATTAGCCAGGACTGTACCAAGACACTCGATGCATTGTATTTCAGCTATCCGGGCAACTGTGTATTAAAAAATACCGTCGCCCGGATAACAAAAAGTCAAGACAAGGCGGGGTAGTAATAGGTAGTCAGCTTCATGTCTTGCCAATCGTCCGAATCGTCTCTTCGTTTAAAATTCGATCCATGAATTCCTCTTGCTCTTGCTTGTCAGTAATGGAATCATCTCCCTTTACTTTTACTTTTGGGAGCCACTTTTGCTACCGGTGTCGCAATATCTTCCGGAGATGGCATTGCAGCTAAAATACTGGTCCGCAAAGCTGCATCTTTTGTCGGGCCAATAATTTTATTGACCATTGAATAAAGAATATTTTTAAATTCCTGTGGCGTTGTCTCACCCCGAACAATGCCCTCTAATTTGCCTTCCATGAATGCGGTCAGATCAGGTTCAATAATGAGTTTTGGAAGCATTTTGACGATCGCGTATGCCTTTTTAGTCGGGATATACGTAATCACTTTTTTGATTTGTTCAGTGACGATGAAATTGGATTCAATGGCTTTCTCAATCATCGCGTCGCGAGTTGCAGGCGTGCCCAATCCTTCAATGTCTTTTAAGCGTTTTTTGATTTCGGGATTGGTGACAAGTTTCCACACTTCCGCCATGGCATCCAAAATCGTTGCCGCCGTATACCGAACTGGAGGTGTCGTCTTCTTGGATTCGATCGAAACTGGATCAGCCGTGCCAGTATCGCCCACCGAAACGTTAGGCAATTTATCGACCAATTCCTCCTTAGAATCCGTTGATTTTTGCTTTTTCTCTGATGTTGGAAAGACCGATTTCCATCCCAAACTGACCGGAATGCTGCCGGTTGCCTTAAATGCGTGATCGCCGATGTTCGCTTCGATGACCGTGGAAATCGTCTCTGAATCTGAACAAAATTGAGCGATGTATTGCCGCAAAATCAGATAGTAAAGTTCGCTTTCGCGCTTACTTAATGTAGAAATATCGCACCGAGTCGGCAACGGTAAGATGGCAAAATGCTCGGTCAATTTGGCATCATTGAAAGAGCGCGGTTTTCGTTTGACATCGACGTCGTGACTGAAATCCCAGCGGTCGCCCAAATTGGCTTTTGCGGTATTCAGCACGTCGCGTACTTCTGCCAGCTTTGATTCCGGGGCATATTGGCAGTCACCGCGAGGATAGCTGACGAGTTTATATTTATCGTAAAGCTGCTGAGCGCCTTCTAATGTTTCTGCCGGCGAGTATCCAAGTCCTGCCGCCGCTTTCTGCAATTCAAGCAAGTTGAACAGTAATGGAGGTGGTTCCTTCTTGGGCACCTTATCCATTTTCGTGATCGTCGCAGGCTTCTGGTCGCAAGTTTTTTGAATCGCTTGCACGACCGATTTGTCGATTAGCATCTTACCTGTGGGATCCATGCCTTCAACCTGATCGGCTGGTCTGACCCAATTCGCTTTGAATTCACCTTTCCCCGGAATGGTGATGATTGCGCTGAGTGAAAAGTGGTTCGTTGGCACAAAGTTTTTGATCGCCTCCTCACGTGCCACAATCATGCCCACCAAAGGGGTAATCACCCGACCAACGTTGATGACGCCTCGCTTATGTCCTTTTTCCCACCACAGCGCTGTATAGGCCCGGGTCGAATTCATGCCGATGACCCAATCCGCCTCAGCGCGGCATTCCGCGGCGTGGAAGGTATTCAGGCGCTCGGAATTCGGCCGAATATTTTTCATCGCGGAAATGATGCCAGGTTCTGTCTGTGCATGAAGCCACAACCGATCGGTTGGCCCTTTCCATTTTGCTTCGCGCAAAATAATATCAACAATGAGTTGGCCTTCGCGATCAGGGTCACCAGCGTGAATGACACGATTCGCCGATTTCAATTGGCGTTGTATTTCATCAAACCGCGCCTTACACATTTTGTCTGGACCAGCGGCACTGCCGGCTTTGTCCTTTTTCTCACGCTTGAGTTCCCAACGAAACTCCGCAGGAAAAAGGGGGAGGGGGTCAATTTTCCACGGGAATTTAAAGGCGTCGCCGTAATACTCTGGTTCGGCCAGTTCAAATAAGTGACCTTGTGCTCCTATGATTCGATAGTCGCCTACATGAAATACCAATCCATTTTTTGTGACGGGACTACTTTTCATCACACTAATGGCTCTGGCGATGTCATCGGCCATATTCGGTTTTTCGGCGATGATGAGCGTCGTCATAGTTAGGCCTCACCTTTCAGTTCGCCACCTAACGCATTGGTCAACTGATCGAGCAGATTGGCCAGTTCGCCCGTCATCAGCACAAATGCACCATCGAAACGCTCATCATCATTGGTGCCAGAATCGACCTCTTCTGAAAGTACATCCAGGGCCTTCACCCGTTTGATCGTTAAATTGTCAGTAAGGATAAAACTCACTCGGTCATTCCAAGTCATCGCCAATTTCGTAGACTGTTTTCCGCCGGCGATATGCTTTTGGACATCGTCGGATTCCAGTGTGTGGCGCACGTATCGCACGGTCGCCTTGTCTTCGCCGGCGCTTTTCAGTTCAGCATCTCGATCAATGGTGAATCCTGAAGGGGCTTCGCCGCTGGCCAGCCAACCAGTCATGGCAGTTTGTGGTGACGTTTTTACACGCAATGATTCCAGCGGCAATTTATCGACGCATTTCAATAGGAATTTGACTACTTCGTCTGCTTTTGTCGGGCTGGCGGCATCAATGGCCAGCCAACCATTTTGAGGATCAATCCAAACCTGCGTATCTTTCCGGACTGTAAAGGCGCGAGGCAATAATTCCTCTGTTACACGCTCCTTTAAGTCTTTCAAAGCCTTGCGACCGGGGGCAAAACCTTGTTCCTCCTCCAGATCGGCTGCACGGATTTTGGTGACTTGCCGAATAACGCTGGCCGGCAATAATTTTTTCTCAGAAGCGAGAGTGATTAAAAATTGATGATTGACGCAATGAACCAATAAATCGTTGTGGCGGGGAGAGGCCCAACCGCAACTTTGCATTTCGTTGGACGCACATTTTGAAAATTGAATCTTGGAGAGTTGTTGGTGCAATTCATCTGCAGATATTTTCAATGACTTAGGTAACCGAAATAACTGCAAATTTTTAAATAAGAACATCGTGTCACTCCCCAAAAAGTTATCCACATTTTCTGTGAATAACTATTCAAAAAATACGGGTATCCCCGCGCCGTTAATTGATTCCATCGGTTTGCAAAAAAAGGCAGCATCTGTCGTTTTAAGCTGTTGCAAACAAAATAATCACTGGTTTAACCTTCTAAATTCAACAATCATGATATATTGTTTGCGTTGCAAATACTATATTAACGGCTTTTTTTTTCAGAATACATATCCTCTTTTTAGGAAAGAAATTGAATGGATTTCGATTTCTTCCAAAGAAAAAGGACTTTTTTTTCTGAACACATATCCTCTTTTAACGCTGACCAACATGTTGTTGGACAGAAAATTTAATGCCTAATTGGCGAAGGAAATTATCATGACTACTGCACAAACTATCCAAGCTGCAAAAAAACGTCTGTTGACCGTCAAAAACTTCAACTTGTTTAACAACGACAAGCCACAAGTCACTTTTACGCTCGGCTACAACAAAGACACAAAAGAGTTCAATAAGGTTCAGGCCGATTTCGGCGGCTACGACAAAGACAACGATCTGAGCATTCGTGGTCTGAATGCAAAGTCGAAATCTTCCGGTAACTCGTACGTTCGCCTGAATCTTGAATTCGGTGTCGATGGCGTACGCGCTTACGCTCACGGTATTTTTTACCACAATCGTCACAAAAAAGTTGGCAGCAATCAGCCAGACTTCCTGGGTGTTATCAATCTGGATAACAATGATGACGGCGAAAAGCTGGAAGTCGCGCTGTGGAAAAAAACGGCGAAATCTGGCTCCGGTGAATACCTGTATGCTGTCATGTCTCAGCAGGCGGCTCCAGTTGGTGAATCCAAGGCTCAACCTGCTTCTGCAGACCAATCGCAGCACGATGCGGCCGAACCTGACCAGGCAGCGATTGATGCAGCAAATTCAGCAGCAGCGGCTGCAGCTGATGCGGACAAAATTCCATTCTGATGCCAGATTGGCAATATTAATCTAAACGATGCAATACATAAAACCCTCATGCTTGCATGGGGGTTTTTCACTTTTTGAGAGAAAAAAAAATGAGCTTTAAACCTTGGCGAGACGATCTGCGCGAAGCCGTCACCTTTCTAGTTCTAAGTATTGTGTTGGCCTATTTGGGCTACAGGGCGATGAATTGGACTTGGCTACATGCTCACAAACCCATCACTGCCGATACCATTGTATTCGGATGTTGGGGGATGAGTATGTTGACCCTTTATTACACGAAACAAGCAGTCAAAGAAGCGTATTACCGGTTCCGGGGCATTTCAACGGAAAATAAGGTGACAAATAACATTCAAAAAATCCTTCCGGAGGGCTGGGCCTGTCAGCAAAAAGTGCTTTTGCCAAGTGGTGGCGATGTTGACCTTTTAATTCGCACAACTGATGAACTATTCGTGATTGAAATCAAATCGGCGACCACGACGTGGGGCTGTGACTCATTCTTTCGAATGAAGACAGGTATAGGCATTCATACAAAGGCGAAGAAGGCTATGCAGCAAGTGGTCCGTAATGCAAGTCATTTTGCGGACCAGGAGCCCGTGGCAGTGCTATGGTTGCCGCTTACCAAAAAGTTTACGCAGACGCGGCACAATGTGCTGGTTATTGGCGGGCCTCAATCCTATTTCCTGAAAATCGTTCAAATGCATTAAGCAACTCGTAAGGGGCAAAGTTAAAACTCTCGTCGGTGACCACAGTTGAGGCAACGGTAGTGGGTCAATATCAATGACTTGCTGGGCACAGTGCCAAAGCAGATTGATCAGAAGTGTCCTACTTTCTGCAACTAGCCTATCCAGGTGCCACAGTTATTACACTTTAA
>Ga0187844_10000037_pt1 | contig 83894 bp, 86 predicted proteins | sample SpaLakP09_SKY_50_FD_134517 | JGI IMG/M metagenome (GOLD analysis project Ga0187844, IMG submission 134517) | Oligotrophic lake water microbial communities from Sparkling Lake, Wisconsin, USA - SP09_SKY_50 | ecosystem: Environmental > Aquatic > Freshwater > Lake | place: USA: Sparkling Lake...
AGAAACCAGACGAACCACCATTCCTAAACGTCCTGGAAGAAGTGCGTCTACACCATGTTCATTTGTTGCCATTTTTTAATTTTGCCTTAGTTAGTAGAACTTCGCACCTGGAAGATGAAGTTTTTTCGCAGTTTTACGCAATATGCCAGTAAAGCCCTCTTCACGTTTAATTTCACCAATTCTTCGATAGTAATAAGTAGGGGTTTTTCTTGGGTGACGTTTAAGTGCCAAAGGATTCTTTTTTACTTTATAAGGATTAGCACAATATTCTAGAACTGGTTTCAAGACTTTATTCCATCTAAACTCTTCTCTTAATCTTAAACTATTTTTTCGAGCGCTTTCTAAATTAGTTTTATCAAGTAACTTAATTATTGCCTTAGCTAAATCTTCAGTATCTCTTTGCTTAACGACTTCTCCACATTTTTCTTTATTTACAACATCAGCAAAATAATCACCTTCTGTTGTGATAATAGGTAGCCCTGCCCATAAGTAATCAAGAATTCTAGTTCTAAAACTAAATTGGGTTTCTAATGATTTGTAATGAGTAGAAACACTAATTGTGGCATTGAATAAATAATTATGTCTTTGGTTGTAATCAACCCATTGGTCATTGAAGAAAATATTTTTATTTAATAAACCAAATGAATTTGCTGAATCAATTGCTTTTTGAACAATTTTATTTACTGGCACATCTGGATTTGGGTGTTTACCACCCATAAAAACTAAACGAATATTAGGAATTGAAGTTTTTACTTTATTTACTGCTTCAATGAGAGTCAGGGGGTCAAACCAGTCATAAACTCCGCCACCCCATAAAAGAACTGGATCATCTTTTTGGATTCCAGAAAAATTAGTTAAGAAAGGATTAGTTGTGGTTGCTGGATCTTCATTGCTTATTCCAAAAGGAACTATGGCTGTGTGGTTTTTTAATTCAGGATCTTTGTCATATTCGGTTGGATCAATCACATTCCAGGCCGCCATGTGTGATTGCCATAAAGAAACTTGATTTGGAGACGCTGCCAATATCAAATCACTTAAACGCATTTGTAAACCAATAGATGCAGCAGTGACAGATAGAACTGCACGTCTTACATACATGCTGGTGTTTACAGCCGAGCCTAAATATTCAATATGAAGCGGGTCATACATATCTGCAATTAAAAACTTTTTACCTTTACGTAATTGTCTAAAGTGCTCTAAAACAATTCCTTGATAAATAACAACATCTGCCCACTTAACCCACTTTTTACCATTAGATGTAACAACTTTGGCACCGGAAACTATTTGCTCACTTGCCTCATTAAGACTTAACAAAACTGTTTCGTTTTGTTTTGAAACTGCATCGGCAATAGCTGCGGCTCTTATGGCAGGACCAGCCATTGATGGGCCTAAACGATCAGGAGTTATGACTAACACTTTTGGTGTTGGCATTTATTTACTCCTTAAGAATGCTTCACGTTCTAGGTAGGCAATATCAGGATAGTTGGTGATAATTGCATCAATTCCTCGTTCAAGACAAAAACGCATATCTTGAGGAGAATTCACGGTCCACACAAAGATCTTTTTACCCTGATCTTTAAATTTTGTAATCAACGAAGGATTCTTGGTTAAAAGTTCAATTCCTGGCCCCACAATTTTAGGATTTCCTGGATTTGGATACAAATGCAACAATGGATAATTCTTTTCTTTCAATTGCACCCTTGGAATAAAAGGATTCAATTTAGAGAATCTCAATACCGCTAATGGATTAAAAGACATTAAAACAATTTTGACTCGTTCATGTTGATTTTTATCTAATTGAAATTCGGCTAATAATTCATTAAGGCTTTGTTCCAAAAGACCGCCCTGTTTAGTTATATGTTTTGTTTCAATTGTGAGAGTCAAAGATTTTCCGGAATCCAGCGCCAAAGTTAGAAATTCTCTTATTGTCATTACCTTGGCTTCATTGCCTTGACTAGAAAAATCTAGTTCCTTAAGTTCTTTCAGAGTTGATTTGGAGACAACCAAATCACGGTTTGAAACTCTGCCAGTTTTTCGATCATGAATTCCAACAAGTTCTAAATCTTTAGTTAAACGAACACCTGTTTCAAAACCATCAACATTTTGTTTCAAGGCTAATTCATAAGCAGGAATTGTCATCTCTGGTTTGTAACCAGAAGCCCCACGGTGAGCAATTATTAAAGTCATAAATACTAAAAATTTATTTCTTTAGTTGGTTTTTAATTAACGCTAACTCTGTTGCTAGATTTTCAATTTGGCGTTGTTTCTTCGAAATATCTGTTGAAAGCAGAAATGTTAAAAATAGTGCAATTAATAATGCGATACTAAAAAGAAAGTTAGCAGGGATTTCAAAACCAAAAGAGCTTGCTATTTTAAAAACTGTTTCAGGAAAAATTACCGCAGCTGATGAAAACAATGCTACAAGTAACCAGAGGATTGCATACTTCTCTTTTAATCTACCTCGTCTTATTGAAACTAGAACTAAACCGATGATTAGTACAGCCAAGATGATTGCCACAATCGGGTTATTCATCATTTGTCCTTTCTTGGCTTAACAGTAAGCGTAGCGATAATTACTAAAATACTTCGGAATAAATACAAGGTTGAGCGAAAAATGTTTTGACTTGGCATCCCACCTTGTCTTTCTTGCATAGTTACTGGAATTTCACCAATCGTTAAGCCTTTGTCATGAGCCATTATTAATGATTCAACAGTGTCGGCTAAATATTCTGATGGGTAATGGTCAGCAAATATTTCAATTGCTTTTTTATTTGCCCCACGAAATCCAGAAGTGACATCTGTCATTTTTATGCCAATATGCCTTGTTACTGAGTCTTTTAATAATCCCATGGCCAAACTTCGCACAAATGAAACCTTGTAGTCAGAATTTCCAGCAAATCTTGAGCCAACAACAACATCCAATTCATTGAGTTTAGAAACTATTTTATTTATGTATTTTGGTTGGTGCTGTAAATCTGCATCAAATTGAATTACTTTTTGAAACCCATTTTCTTTGGCATACTGAAAGCCTGATCTCATTGCTGCACCAACACCTAAATTGAAAGGTAACTCTAAGAGATTAATTTCTTTATCTAAAACAATTTGGGAAGTTCTGTCTGTGCTTCCATCACTTACCACCAATACTTGATTGCTAGGGACTTCTTGGAGGAGAGCATCCAAAGTTCTACCTAACACTGCTTCTTCGTTGAATGCGGGAATAACGACAAGGAGAGATTTATCCACAAGCAATGATTGTGCCATCTCTTTCTTAGGTAGGTTTATCAATTAACTATAAGGATGAAAGTAGCATTGAATTTGACATGAACCAACCTTTATTGCACGTAATGATTCCTGTATATGGCGATAGCCCCTATTTGGAAGAAACCTTAAATTCTGTAGTGAAGCACTTGCCTGCCAAATTTCCCATAACCGTGATTGAGGATTTTTCTAAACAATCAAAAAACCAAGAAATTGTCAAAAGATTTGCGAGAATTCAGTACGTTCAAAATGAAGAAAGATTAGGAATAGCTAAAAATTTCAATAAATGTATAAATTCCAGTACGGGATTATTTACACAGATAATTGGCTCAGATGATGTATTTATGAGTGAAGTAATAACAAAAATCGAGAAAGATTTAGTTATAGACCCAGATCTAACAATGGTAATAAACGATATTGAAGTAATTAATAAAAACGGCAAGAAAAGCTTAACTCTGACCGATACCGTAAAGCAGATAATCAAACCTAAACGAAGACGATACCTAAACGAAAAGCAATTTTTGCGATCTATTTCAATTGGAGATTGGGCATATTTCCCAAGTATCTATTGGAATACTGAAAATACTAAGAAAATAGGATTTTCGGACAAATTCCACACAGCAATGGATTTAGCAATATTTTTTGATATATGTAAAACAAAAACTAAAATTCTAGTTAGCCAAGAAAAAGTAATTCAATATCGAAGACATAAAAATAGCGCCTCGGTTAGCTATTCCTACTCAACAGATAGATACAAGGAGGAGATGGAATGTCAATCTAAGGCATACGAAATTGCAAGAATAAATAATTGGAAACTAGAAACATTCTTAGCTCAACTCGCATTGATGATACGTCTACACATGTTTTTCAAAGCAATTCTCATGCTTAAAAGTAATTATTCAATATCAAAACAAATTTTTTTACTTGCCATTAAAAAGTTGTCTAAGTAATTTAATTATAATAATACTTATAATTCTAAGTTTCATCAGAATTACAGTAAAAAAACTCAAGGATTTATTAGAAGCATTTAACCAAACCTTTAGATACTCAAAAGACGACTTTACACAAGTTAGATCATCTTGATATTTCTTTCTGTAAGAATCCGATGAACTATTTTCATAATTGACAGTTCTATTTTTTGTTGTGCAAAAATTCTTTAAATAAGAAATCTTAAGCCATGCCACATAGTCTTCATAAACGGAATGCTCCTTTGAATAGGGGAATAAATTAGGCTCAAATATTAAATTACGAGGCACAACAACACTGCTTGTGATAATTTGATTTCGAATAATTAATGATTTAAATGATTTTCCTGATTTTATCAAATACTTGTTTGAAGAATTTGCATACGGAATCCCATTCAAAACAAATGGGATAGAGCTCTTAAGATGATGTTGGTACCAAGTGTCATCAGAGTCCAGAAAAGCAATTATTTGACCAGAGCTTTCTGAAATACCTATATTTCGGGGTTTAGCAGGCCCTCCAGAATTGGTTTCCGTGAAGATTAAATTGATTTCATCTCTCTCTAAGGCCATAAGTTGATTTCTTATTAGTAAATCTGATTTATCGTCTACGATAATAATTTCAACCTTGCCAACATATGATTGATTTTTTATTGAAGTAACGGCTTCGATTAGAGAGTTAATTCGATTATAGTGAGGAATAATTACACTAATTTTAATTTTCTCTGAGAAATTTTCCAGAGATTGAATAAGATCAAGTCCTTCTAACTTCAAATATTGATCTTTTTGAGAAGCGTTAAGTATTTCACCTCCCTTGTAAATTAGAGACTTAATAAAATTTGGACTTATGAGAAACAAAACTCGCAAAAAAAGACTTAGAAGAGAAAATATAAATAACGATGGCTTTAATCGGACCTTCAAGAGCAGAATTCTTAGTTCTGATTGTAAAATTTTTATAGAGGTTCTTTTATGCAGGACGTTCGTAAAATCAAAAATTACTAAAGCTTCATTTATAAAACCAAATGAGGTATTTAATTTTAATACTTTTAACCACAAGTAATAATCCTCAGCAAAACGAACATTTGTATATCCACCCACTTCGAGAATTTTGGAAACCTTGAACATAACCGAAGAGTGTGCTATCGGGTTCCTGATAATAAAATTTCTAAAATGATTGGCATCTAAACCACTGCCGCTTTTTCGCATAAAACCCGTTTTTCTATTAAATTCAAGAATTGATGAGTGAATTATGTCCACATCGCTTTTCTTACTAAATTCTTTCAGTTTTTCAACTCTGTTAGGTAAGGAAATATCATCAGGGTCATGTCGAATTAAATAGGTCGACGAGACTTGAGAGATACATTTATTCAATGCATCCCCAAAATCCAAAGTGATATTTGAAAGCAGAATTAACTTTTTGTACAGTATGCGGCTAAAAAAATCTTCAATAATTAATTCTTGGATGGGGGAAAGTAACCCATTTTTCAGAAGAACAATCTCATCTGGATAAACAGATTGAATCTCGAGTGATTTCAGAGATTTAGCTAATAGCTCTGGCCCATCACTCGGGGATACAACTAAACTAATTGCATAGGTATAAGAGACTTTTGGGGTAGGAGCCATCCCAACATTTTTGCATTACCTTTAAAGACTTGGAGTAGGCGCATTAAAGAACCGGTAATGTTTTTTCAGGGCGGGCTGGGAAACCAATTGTTCCAGTGGAGCTTTGCTAAGTATGTAGAGGCCCAAACAGGTAAAGCCTTTAAATTTTCAGACATATTATTAAAAATTCCATTGCCTAAAGTTACAAAAAGAGATCTGGAAATAAAGGGATTACTTGAAGAGTCAGATCTAGTTAATAACATTGAATCAATATCCAGACTTGCATTCCTGAAATTAAATAAAGACAAAAGGAAAGTAATTGATGATAATAATTTTTTGAATATAGATAGTTTTAGTGGATTCTCAAACTATTTGGGTTTTTTTCAATCTCACGTATTTATAGATAAAATTTGGGACAGCATTGCACCAAACATTAAGAAGTTAGAAATGTTTAAGGGCTTAGGGGCAAGAGAAACCCCCCACTATATTTCGGCTCATTTAAGGTTAGGAGACTATTTGCTCGATAGTAAAACTTCCAAACATCACGGGGTTGTTTCAATAAATTATATTGTTAAGGGCCTTAATAATCTTAGAGATCAAACTAGTATAAATAACGTGAAAATTGTAACTGATTCCGTCGAATTTGTTTTAGAATATGTCCATGCTCTAAATAAGAATGACTTTAGTGTACATGTCATATCAAGTGATTCAAAACATGATTTTCACACCCTAGTGAATTCTTCGGGAATTGTTATCAGCAATAGTTCTTATTCTTGGTGGGCAGGTTATTATTCAAATAAATTATTTGAAACAAAAATCATTGCACCATTTCCATGGTTTAGAAATATTGATATCCAACCTAAATTTTTAATTCCACCTTCATGGCTGAGAATCGAAAGATAAATTAATAGATGTCTAACTTAGGAATCTTATTGATAGCAACTGGGGAATATTCTAAACTTGTTCAGAAATGCGTTGAATCCATAGAAACACAAGATCATCCCTATAATGAAATTGATTTACACATTTTTACAAATGATTTAAACCTTGAGTTGCAAACCAAATTGAAATTCCACATTCATGAATGGTATGAAACTAAATGGCCGTATCCTACATTGTTGAGATATAGTGCAATTCTAAAAGCCACAAATTATTTGCAGTACTATACGCACTTGCTTTATTTAGATGTCGATATGAAAGTAGTGGCACCTTTACCAATAGTTATTAATAAAAATCTTTTGGCGGTAGAACATCCTGGTTTTGTAAAAAAGTCAAATAAACCATTTGAAATTAGAGAGCAATCTACAGCTTTTTATCAAGAACAACCTGGAAGCATTTATGTTTGTGGAGGAGTACAAGGTGGAACCACACAACTGTATTTAACCGCCATTTCCGAAATGTGTAAAAGTATTGAAATTGATTTACAAAATGAATTAATTGCAAAGTGGCACGACGAATCCCATTGGAATAAATATGTGAACCAACATATCGATCAAACAGTTATTTTTGGGCGGGAATACTGCTGGCCAGAGCAGTGGGTTACGAGTAAGAACCCCGGTAAAATCATTGCCTTAAAGAAGAACCATTCGGCTACAAGAAATAATTACAGCTTTAAATCTAAAGTGAGATTCTTACTCAGTGAAGTCAGAATGAAGTTACTTCGACCAAGGACCTACTAACCGAGGCTCATCTAGATAAGGGTTATTCGATAACCTAGTGCTTCTGTTTGTTTTATTTTGGGCCTATAGCTCAGGTGGTTAGAGCGCATCCCTGATAAGGATGAGGTCGGAGGTTCAAGTCCTCCTAGGCCCACGATTGAAAAATCAACGAAGTGAGATGATTAAGTCATGGCAAAAACACTAGGTGCGATTCTTCTACTTGGAACCGCTGCTGCAATTGGTGCTGTGGTTTATCGCGCTGTATTAGAACAACGTGCAGAACAAGATCTTTGGACAGATGCAGCATTTGATGCATCTTTAGATCTTGGTCCCGTTTCTAATTTGGCGTAAAAAGAAAAGAATTATCCCGGGGGCATAGCTCAGTTGGTAGAGCACTGCCTTTGCAAGGCAGGGGTCAGGGGTTCGAGTCCCCTTGCCTCCACCCGGAAGTGAAAAAAAGAAAAGGAAAAAATAAATGTCAAAAACATTTGCAACATTAAAAACAAATCTAGGCGATATCAAAATTGAATTATTTCCTAATCACGCACCAAAAACTGTTAAGAACTTTATTGGTCTTGCTGATGGCACAGGTGAATGGACAGATTTAAAAACAGGCAAAAAAGCCGACAAAGCTTTATATGACGGAACAATTTTTCACAGAGTAATTCCAGGTTTCATGATTCAAGGTGGAGATCCACTTGGAAGTGGCCGTGGTGGACCGGGGTATCAATTTGAAGACGAATTTCATCCAGAATTAGGTTTTGATAAACCTTATTTGTTAGCAATGGCAAACGCAGGACCAGGAACTAATGGTTCACAATTTTTTGTCACAGTTGCAGCAACTGCTTGGTTAAATCGTAAACACACAATATTTGGTGAAGTTGCCGATCAAGAAAGTCGCGACATTGTTGACAAGATTGCAGCTACTCCAACTGGAGCAATGGATAAACCAAGTAAAGATGTTGTTATAAACAACATCGAAATTTCTTAAAAACTTAAGGTTTAAAATTGAGTCAGACACCATTAGAACCGGTGTGTGTAAATCACTCAAATCAAGTAACTTACGTTCGTTGCTCGCGATGCGAAAAATACATTTGCACCGATTGCATGAGAGCGGCTTCAATTGGATATCAATGCCCGACATGCGCATCAGACTCAACACCTGTAATTAAAGGGATAAATAGAAATAGATTTATTCCAAATCAAAAAGACACTCCCGTTACAAAATTTTTAGGTATTTCATTAATAGTTGTTTATGTTGCACAATTCTTATTAGGCGATGTTTTAATTGCTAATTTCGCACTTTTTGCCCCAAGTGTGGCAAGTGGTAAATGGTGGTTATTAATAACAGCAGGTTTCTTACACGGATCAATTCTTCACTTACTTTTTAATGTTTATATTTTGTGGGTAATTGGTTCACAATTAGAAAGTATTGTAGGAAACGTTAAATTTATAATTATTTATTTTGTAAGCCTGATTGGCGGTTCTCTGGCCTCATATTGGTTTTCACCTTTTGGTTCTTATTCAATAGGGGCAAGCGGAGCTATCTTTGGTCTTATGGGCGCAATGCTTGTTGTTGGAAGAAAAAGAAACTTAGATATTTCTCAAATCACAACTCTGGTTGCAATAAATGTTGTGATTGGTTTTGTGCTTTCAGGAATTGACTGGCGTGCTCATTTAGGTGGACTTGCTACAGGAGCATTTATTACTTGGGTATTAATTAACGCCACTTCGTTGAAAGAAAAAAACCAACGATAATAAAGCCAAAACCGATTCCTATATTTGCTGCAGCACTTAGAGAAGACATTCCAGGAACACTTGTTCCGGCAAGATAAAAAGTAATTACGTAAAGCAAGCCAATAATGAAAAAAGCAGACATCAATGGAGCAAGCCATCTCGGGCTATCAAAATTTACACTTTCCTGAGCAACTTGCTTGTCGTGAACGTCACTTAATGCTGTTTTCTTTCGCTTCTTTGAAATTGGCATCTGTTTCTCCAAGAAATCTATTAGGCCTCTAAGGCTACACAAGTCTTACTACTAACCTTAATTTGTGCATCGTTTTACATCCAAAATCGCAGCAATCGTTGCTTTCGCAGCCGCCGGATTTCTGCTTGCCGCCAGCACACTTACTGCTAACGGCAGCGACATCCGTGTTGAAAGACCAGCTCAATTAAGAGATTTAGTACAAAACGAAGCCAACAAAATAGATAAATTAGAAAATAATTTAATTGATATTCAATCTGAAATTGAAAATATTACTAATGGAACTGCTCGATCAGAAATTCAATCAACTCAAGCAAAAATTGAACAACTTTCACCAGTTGCAGGTTTTACTTCTATGGTTGGCCCAGGTTTAGTAATCACACTTAATGATGCCCCTCAGGTTGATTTATCAATTCCAGAAAGTGAACGACCTGATGTTAATGATTTATTAATTCATCAAGAAGATGTGCAATCTGTCGTTAACTCTTTGTGGGCAGGCGGTGCTCAAGGAATTAGCTTGATGGGCAAACGCGTTATTGCCACCTCTGCAGTTAAATGCGTTGGAAATACTTTGTTGTTACACGGAAAAGTTTATTCACCACCTTTTCGAATAGAAGCTGTTGGCGATGTTGCAAAGTTAACTAAATCTTTAAGAGGTGATGCAAACGTTGCAATTTTGCAGGATTACGTTGATTTGTTCGGATTAGTATTTGAAGTGCAAAAGGCAGCTTTAATTGAATTGCCACCATACGAAGGTTCTCTTTTACTAGACAACGTTCAAGTTAAAAGAAATATTTCATGACAAAAATACTTGTAGTGGATAATTATGATTCTTTTGTTTTTAACCTTGTGCAATATTTACAACAACTAGGAGCAGAAGTAGTTGTTAAAAGAAATGATGAAGTTAATGCTGAATCAATAAATGGTTTTGATGGAGTATTACTGTCTCCTGGCCCAGGAACCCCCGAAGATGCTGGAGCTTGCTTAGAAATAGTTAACGCTGCGATTGAAAAGCAAAAACCACTTTTAGGAGTTTGCCTAGGACATCAAGCAATTGGGGCAGCTCTTGGTGGAAAAGTTTCACGAGCTCCAGAATTACTTCACGGAAAAACAAGTCAAGTGCAACATAAAAATGAAGGTGTCTTTAAAGATATAAAATCTCCATTTAGAGCAACTAGATATCACTCACTGGCAATAGAAACACCTTCTGTTCCAAAAGAATTATTAGTTACTGCAACAACAGAGTCTGGTGTGATCATGGGAGTTAAACACAAATCAGCACCAATTGAAGGAGTGCAATTTCACCCCGAAAGTGTTTTAACTGAAGGGGGACATCAACTATTAGCTAACTGGCTTAAATCCACTAATCCTAGTGAATCAAAAAAAATTGAAGATCTCCTTCAACAAATTATTAAATTTTAAGTTCGTTAGATTTAGAATCAAATTCAGAAACAAACCACTCATAAGTAGATGTTACGCCTTGAACTAAATCAGTTTTCGGTGCCCAACCTAAATTCTTTAGTTTGGAAATGTCAAGTAATTTTCTAGGAGTACCATTTGGTTTTGTTTGGTCCCAGTAAACTTGTCCCTTAAAACCAACTACATCCTTAATTAGATTGGATAATTCCATTATTGATAAGTCGTCACCAACACCAATATTTACGGGCTCATTTTCTTTGTAATTATTAAGCAACAATAGAACGGCTTCGGCTAAATCATCAACATGAAGAAATTCTCTTAGTGGACTACCATTCCCCCAAAGAGTCACACTTTCATTATTGATTTTTGCTTCATGAAATTTCCTGATCATTGCAGGTAACACGTGACTAGATTTTTTTGAAAAGTTATCAAATTCACCATAAAGATTTGTCGGCATAACAGAAAACCATTTACGGGCATATTGAGATTGAAAACTTTCGATAAGTTTCATTCCAGCAATTTTTGCTATTGCGTATGCTTGATTTGTTTTTTCTAATTCTCCAGTTAGTAAATAGCTTTCTTTTATTGGTTGTTTAGCAAATTTTGGATAAACACACGAAGAACTCAAAAATATGAATTTAGCGCAATCAATTTGATGAGCAGCCAGTATAAGATTATTTTGAATTGTTAAATTATCAATCAAGAAATCAACAGGTTGAGTGGAATTAGCATAAATTCCACCAACTTTTGCTGCTGCATCTATTACTACTTCAGGTTTGTGTTTTGCAAAGAAATCTATTACGTCAGATTTATTCCGTAAATCTAGTTCTTTTGAATTTGTAGTTAAAACTTTAAAAGAACTTTCTCGTGTAAATCTCTTGACTAACGATCTACCAACCATGCCAGTCGAACCAGCAATATAAACCTTCATATTGGACAATTTACCTCTTTGGTGGACTAATATTGTTTAAGTCTAGACTTACTTTAATTCGTATGGATGCAGGGGAAAATGAGTAAAGTCGCATTAATCACCGGGATTACGGGGCAAGACGGCTCTTATTTGACCGAGTTATTGCTATCAAAAAAATACGAAGTTCACGGAATTATTAGACGTTCTTCATCATTTAACACGGGACGACTAAATGATGTATATCAAGATCCACATGTGGACAACAGAAATTTAATTCTACATTACGGGGATTTGCAAGACTCGTCTTCGTTGATAAATTTAATCCGAGATATTAAGCCAAGTGAAATTTATAACCTTGGAGCTCAAAGTCACGTAAAGGTTTCTTTTGAAATTCCAGAAAGTACATCAGACATAACAGGTTTAGGAACAATTAGATTGTTAGAAGCAATTAGAGCAAGCGCTATAGAAACAAAGTTTTACCAAGCTTCTTCTTCAGAACTTTATGGGAGCACTCCACCGCCACAAAATGAAGAAACACCTTTTCACCCTCGAAGCCCATATGGCGTAGCAAAAATATTTAGTTATTGGGCAACTGTTAATTATCGCGAATCTTATGGCCTCCATGGAAGTAACGGAATTCTATTTAATCATGAATCTCCAAGACGAGGTGAAACTTTCGTAACGCGAAAAATCACAAAAGCTGTAGCAAGAATTGCAGCTGGTATTGATAAAGAACTTTACTTAGGTAATTTAGATGCGGTTAGAGATTGGGGATACGCAAAAGAATACGTAGTTGCCATGTGGCTAATGCTGCAACAAAGTGATGGAGATGATTATGTAATTGCCACTGGGGAATCGGCGACCGTACGAGACTTTGCGAGAGTGGCATTTTCAAGGGCTAATTTAGACTACGAAAAACATATAAAGATTGATAAAAGATATTTACGACTAGCTGAAGTTGATGCTTTAATTGGCGATGCTTCCAAGGCAAAGAAGAAACTTAATTGGGTACCAGAAACTAAATGGAAAGAACTAGCAGAGCTTATGGTTGATGCGGATATTCAATTACTGGATGACAAATTAAGTGGAAGAAAGATTGATAACTAACCCGAATGGATAATTCAAACGTTTGCATAATTGTACCTATTTTTAACGAAGAACAAGTCGTGAGGGGAATTGCGCAAGCCCTGGTAGCAGATGGATACACAACCGTAATCGTTGACGATGGAAGCTCTGATAACTCATTTAATTCAATTTCAGATCTACCAATATCAATTCTCAGTCATTCAACAAATTTTGGACAAGGCGCCGCCTTGCAAACAGGTTTTGATTTCGCAAAAAAGAATCCAAATTTAGAAATATTTGTTACTTTTGACTCTGATGGCCAACATCAGGTTAAAGATATAAATAATATCATTTCGCCAATTCATCAAAATAAAGCAGATATTGTCTTTGGAACAAGATTTCAAGACGACAAAACTAAGATGCCGCTTTTGAAGAGAATTATACTTAAGCTCGCAATAAAGTATACGAATCTTTCCACAGGAGTGCCACTAACTGATGCGCACAATGGATTTAGAGCCATGAATAGACGCGCAATAGCCGAAATGAATTTAAATCTAAACGGCATGGCTCATGCTTCTGAAATCGTGACCATTGCGCATAAAGCAAACTTAAGAATAACTGAAGTTTCTGTAGAAATCCTTTATACAAAGTATTCAAAAGCAAAAGGACAATCTATTTTAAACTCTATAAATATTCTTTCAGATTTGTTTTTGAGGTAATTATGATTCTAAAACTAATCCTAATTATATCGATAACTCTCTTTGGCTTTTGGCTAATCAAGGAAAGAAAAACTGTAAGAGTAAGAGCCTGGCAAAAGTTAATAATTCTTTTGTTTATAATTGGAACAATAGTTGTAACATTATTGCCCAACTTGTCTCTACAAATTGCTCTATTAATAGGTTTAACTCGAGCAACAGACTTGATAGTTTATGCAACAATTATTTTGCTGCTCTTTATTACGGCAAACATTTATTTGAAGTTTCAAGATCTACAAAGCCAAATCGCTAGAATTGCTCGAGAAGTTTCCATCCAGGAAGGCTTAAAAAATTATCCATCTTGGGAAGATAAAAAGTAATTAATCCCATTTCTCCAGTCTAGGTAAATAAGATAGGCTTCAGTGACTATGAAAGCATTAGTTTTATCAGGTGGTGCCGGTACAAGGCTTAGACCTATCACTCACACTTCGGCTAAACAACTAGTTCCTGTAGCCAATAAACCTGTTTTGTTTTACGGTCTTGAATCAATTAGAGATGCTGGTATTACTGACGTTGGAATCATTGTTGGTGAAACCGCTGAAGAAGTAAAAGCCGCGGTTGGTGATGGTTCTGCTTTGGGAATTAAAGCAACCTATATTCCGCAAGATGCACCTAAAGGTTTAGCTCACGCAGTTTTGATCGCCAAAGATTTTCTGGGAAATGAACCGTTCGTAATGTATTTAGGAGATAACTTCTTGCTTGGCGGAATTACAGAGTTAGTTAATGACTTTTCAAAAGGTGACGCTGAAGCCCAGATTCTTTTAACAAAAGTAGCAAACCCAAAACAATTTGGAATTGCTGTTTTAGATGATAAGGGAAACGTAAAGACTTTAGTTGAAAAACCAAAAGATCCACCAAGTGATTTGGCACTAGTTGGCGTTTATATGTTTAGACCAAAAATTCATGATGCCGTTCGAGCAATTAAACCGTCAGGACGTGGCGAATTGGAAATAACAGACGCCATCCAATGGTTAGTTGATCAAGGTCACACTGTTAAACCTCATCTTGTAACCGGATATTGGAAAGACACCGGAAGATTAGAAGACATGCTGGAATGCAACAGAGCTGTTTTAGAAACCCTTGATGCTTCAAATGAAGGAACTATTGATACTGAATCAAAACTAATTGGGCGAGTAGTTATTGAAAAAGGTGCTGAAATTATTAGATCAACAGTTTCAGGTCCAGCAATAATTGGCAAAAATACTAAATTAATTGACACCTACGTGGGTCCGTACACTTCTATTTATAACGATTGTTTGTTAGAAAAGAATGAAATTGAAAACTCAATTATTCTTGAAAACACCTCAATTAGAAATGTTGGAAGAATCGAAGGAAGTTTAGTTGGTAAAGAAGTTGAAATTAGTGGAACTTCAGATCAACCAGAAGCCCACAAATTAATGTTGGGCGATCACAGCAAAGTGGTTATAAGTAAATGAAATTATTAGTAACTGGTGGAGCTGGATTTATTGGCTCAAACTTTGTCCGCATGGCTTTAACAGATAAATTTCCAGATTTTAAAGTTGAACAATTAACAGTTTTAGATTTATTAACTTACGCAGGCGATGAAGAGAATCTTAAGCCGGTCTCAAGTGATAAGCGTTATAAATTTGTTAAAGGCGACATTAGAGATCTTGAACGAGCAAAAAAATTAATGCAAGATGCAGATCAAGTAGTTAATTTTGCAGCAGAATCTCACGTTGATCGTTCAATTGAAGGTGGTTCAGAATTTGTCAGCACCAACGTTATGGGCACACAAGTTCTATTGGATGCAGCAAGATCAACAGGCATAAAAAGATTTGTTCATGTTTCAACTGATGAAGTTTATGGAAGTATTTCTGAAGGATCTTGGCCAGAAGATCACCCATTACTACCGAACAGTCCATATTCAGCAAGTAAAGCGGGATCTGACTTATTGGTTCGCGCTTACAACAGAACCCACAAACTAGATACCGTTATTACAAGATGCAGTAATAACTACGGTCAATATCAATTTCCTGAAAAAGTTATGCCACTTTTTATTACCAACATCATTGAAAGTAAAAAAGTTCCACTTTATGGAAACGGATTAAACATAAGAGACTGGCTACACGTTGATGACCACTGTCGAGGTATCGCACTTGCTTTAACAAAGGGAAGATCTGGAGAGGTTTATAACATTGGTGGCGGAACTGAATTAACAAATGTTGAATTAACACACAAGATTCTTAAAGCAATGGGTGTTGGAGATGAATTTATTCAACCTGTTGAAGACAGAAAAGGACATGATCTTAGATACTCTGTTGACATATCAAAAATCAATAAAGAACTTGGCTATTCCCCACAGGTTAATTTCGAAGAAGGATTGCTGCAAACGATTAATTGGTACAAAAATAATGAAGCTTGGTGGAAGAAACATAAACAATCAGCACCAGCAATAAAATGACCTGGCTGGTATTGGGAGCAAATGGCCAATTAGGCCAAGAATTAATACATTTACTAAAAAGTAAAAATATTGAAGCAATAGGTACTGATCGAAATGAAATTGATTTCGCCAAACCAAATGAAATTGCAGAAAAACTAGCTAAATTAAATTCTTCTCACATTGTTAACTGCGGTGCCTATACGCAGGTGGATAAGGCTGAAGAAGAGCCAGATTTAGCAAATTTAATAAACGCTAAAGCTGTAGGAGTAATAGCTAAATTTGCATCGGAAAGAAAAATTTCCTTCGTTCACATTTCTACAGATTATGTTTTTGATGGTTCGTCAACTTACCCATATCCAGAAGACAAAAAAGTTAATCCGCAATCTGTTTACGGTTCTTCTAAAGCGTTAGGCGAAAAAGAAGCTGTAGAAAACAATCCCAAATCATATATTTTAAGAACTGCATGGGTTTACGGCGAGTATGGAAATAATTTCCCTAAAGTAATTGCTAAGAAGTTAAGAAATAACGAATCATTAAATGTTGTAAATGATCAAATTGGGTCTCCTACTTGGACTTTCGACTTAGCTTCAGCAGTAGTTGAAATTTTAGAAAAGAAACCAGAACCAGGCATTTATCATGTAACGAACAATGAAAGCTGTTCTTGGTTTGAATTCGCTCAAGAAATTGCAAAGACTCTTAAAGTTGACCAAAAACTTGTTAAACCAACTGATTCTAAATCTTTTGTAAGACCAGCAGTAAGACCAAAATATTCTGTGCTCTCAAATAACAAATGGCAAAAAGCTGGATTAACTCCACTTAGATCTTGGAAAGAAGCTTGGGCTAAAGCAGCACCAACTGTTTTATCTAATTAACTTAAGGTGTTGCAGTACTAGTTGGACTTGGTGAAGTCGTAACAGTAACTGTTGGTGTTGGAGTAGGTGTTGGAGGTGGAGGAATCACAATTGTTGTTCCAGGGGGAACACCAACAGTGATAGTAATCAGTGCACCACCACTTGATCTAGTTCCAGGTTTTGGAGCTTGAGCTAAAACAATTCCAATTTGTTCATTCACAACTTGTTGCAATATTTGAACTTGGAATCCAAGATTTGCTAAATCTGTTCTTGCTTGAGCTTCACTTAAACCAACTACTTGAGGAACAATTTTTAATCCACTTGAAATTGATAAGGAAACTTCAGTTCCAGCACTAACGGCAGATCCTGCAGCAGGATCTGAACTAATCACTACACCTTTGTCACTATCACTTTCTACTTCAATAATTGGACCTAGCTTTAATCCCTTGTCACTTAATATTCTTCGGGCATCTTCTACAGATAACAAGCCAATTAATTTAGGAACTACTACCTTTGACTTACCAGCACTTATTACTACATCAACTGATTTTCCTGAAGTTACGGAATTTCCGGCTTGCGGAGTTTGACTAATAATTGTGTCAATTGGTCTTTCAGAATTTTCTGGTGAAACTTCACCTAACACTAAACCTTCTTCAACAAGTAAAACTGTTGCTTTTTCAATTGTTAAACCATCAAGGGACGGAACTGTTAGACGATCTCCAGAGCTTAAACCAAATATTTGGGTAGCTAACCAAACTGTTAATCCACCAACAAATAATCCAGCAATTGCCAACATAACCAAAACAGAATTGCCGCGAGGTTTAGTTCTAGTTAACTTTGTGTTTGGACTCATTTTTTTAGGTTTCGGGGCAACACTTGCTTCCGTTGGTATTCCTTGCAAAACTCTTTCAACATCTGATTGAAAATCCTCTGCTGTTTGGTAACGATCATCAGGTGATTTGGCGAGTGCATGTAAGACAACTGTATCTATCTCATTTGGAATTTGTGAATCCAGACTTGAAGGTGGTGCTGCGTACTCAGAAACATGTTGATAAGCAACAGCAACTGGGGAATCTCCACTAAAGGGAGGCTCTCCCGTTAGTAATTCATAAAGTAAAACTCCTGCTGAATAAAGATCACTTCTAGCGTCAACACTTTCTCCTCGAGCTTGTTCAGGAGATAAATAATGTGCAGTTCCCAAAACTGTGCTGCCACCAGTCATTGTTGCTTTAGTGTCAGCTAAGGCTCTTGCAATTCCAAAATCCATAACTTTTACATCACCATTTTTAGTAATCATTACGTTGGCAGGTTTAATGTCTCTGTGAATAATTCCGTGTGCATGGGAATAACCAAGGGCATCTAAAACACCAATTGAAATTTTTAGTGCACGTTCAGTTTGAAGTTTTCTACCACTTTTAACAATGTCTCTTAAAGTTGTTCCGTTTACATATTCCATAACAATGTATGGAACATTTGTGGCACTTCTTCCCTCGCCTTCAATTTCTTCACCTGTGTCATAAACAGCAACAATTGTGGGGTGATTTAAAGCTGCTGCAGCTTGAGCTTCTCTTCTAAACCTTGCAATAAAAGCAGGATCTCTTGCTAGATCATCTCGAAGAATTTTAATAGCTACTGTTCTATTAAGCCTGGTATCAACGGCTTCGAATACTTCTGCCATGCCACCACGGCCAATTAAATCGCCTAATTCGTATCGATTGGCAAGTTTTCTTTTATCGTTCAATTCATTATCTCCATAGGTTTAGTTTAGTCAGACTTATAATTTATTGCGGCTTAATGGAACTCACTACATCAGAGCAAAACGAATATGAATAATCCTTGGAGCAAAGAGCTCTTTGATCAAGTCTTCTAACAATGAATCGCGCTTCTGTTAATGAATCGGCATTAATGCCATTTAAAAGGGTTTCTTGATCATCTTTTGTTAAAACTATAACTTCTAGATTGAAACTTTGCACAGGACGAGAAAAAGAGATTGGACCAAGAGAAGAATTTATACCCTGAAAGATTGCTAAGTTATCTCCCAAATTACTTACATAAAACTGTTGAGAAATCCAATTGGTGACACCCCATGAAAGTAAAAACGCCAGAAAAGTCGAGATAAATACATATGTAAATTTCTTAATCCAGGTTACAGATTTTAAAGCAGGAAATTCAGAAGTTATAAATGGATGAATATCAGTAGGAAACTCCAAACCAGGTAATTTTAATCTATTTCTTGGTTCAGCTGCGGCACCTAAAACAATTACTTTATTCTCAGATTTTCCTTTAAAAATATCTGCAACAATTACCGTGATGTTATCTGGTCCGCCATGTTCAAGTGACTTTTCAATTAATGCAGAAACTGCTCCTACATAATCAAATTTATTAATGGTTTCAATTATTTCTGCATCTGAAACTACATTTGTTAAACCATCACTGCAAAGAATCAATTTGTCATTTTGAAATATTTCATGATTTGAAATAACGGGAATTGATTCCGTAATTCCATCAATGGCTTGGAGAAGTAAAGATCTTTGTGGATGAGTTTTTGCTTCATCTTCAGAAATTTCATTATTATCAATTAAAGATTGAATATATGTTTGATCTTTTGTTAAGCGGATCATTTTCTTGTCTCGAACTAAATAAGCACGTGAATCTCCAACCTGCGAAACTTTCAATAAATTTCCATCAATGACTGCGGTAGTTAAAGTTGTACCCATGCCCGCTCTAGTTGAATCTTTACTTATTGCACTTTTTAATTCTTTTGTTATAACGATTGGAATATTTTGTAATTTTTGATTTAAGTCTTCTATTTTGTCTTTATTGGAATCAACTTGAGCAACAATTGATACTGCGGTCGAACTTGCTAATTCACCAGCTGCGTGGCCACCCATACCATCAGCAACTAATAAGAAGTGTTTACCAATAAATCCTGAATCCTCATTGTTGTCTCTAACTAAACCAACATCAGATCTGCCAGCAGCTCTAAAACTTAAAACTTCACTCATCTATTTTCGCTGACAATTTTTATTTCGGTGACACCAACTCGGAAAGTAATGGTATCCTCCACAATTATTTCCATTACTCGATCATTTCCTAAGAAGGTTCCATTGGTTGAATTCAAGTCAGTTACAACTACTTTTTCATCAACTTGAATTGATAAGTGTTTTCGCGAAATTCCTGGATCTTGAATTTGAATGTCAACATCAGTGCCACGACCCAAAGTGTATGTACCAGGTTGCAAATCTTTTTTCAAACCATTTATATCCAAGATATAAACTTTTGTTTGAATTATTTCTTCTACATACTCTTCCTTAAACGTTACCAAGGGAGACTCAAAAGTAATAACTGGAATACTTTTTGCCACTCCTTGTTCCAGGTTTGAATCTTTAATAATCTCAATTTTGGTATTTGTAATTGGATCTATTCTTTTTAATTTTGCTGTTTTGTGAACTAAATCTTCAAGACCATCTTTTAAAAGAGTTTCAAATTTTGATAATCTGCGGAAATCATGAGGCGAAAGGGATAGGTGAATTGATTCAACATTTTCTGATGGACTTAATTCGTTTTGAATACGTGAGATCTCTTGGTTGACTATTCCGGCAAGTTCTACAGGTTGAAGTTCTGAAAGATCTCCATCGACAATTTCGCCATATGAGAGTTCATTAAATTGTACTTCAAATTGGTCTAACAGGCTCAAATTGATTCCTAACAGTAATATAAAATAACATTAGAACCTTTTTTATCACTATGCTTGTTGGACACGAGAAGCGTAATCAAAAATTCTTGGGGGTGCACAATTTCGGAGGTTTTAGTATTTGTACCAACATATAACTCTGGGGAATATCTTAGGGATTGCCTAGATTCGGTCCTTCAGCAATCATTTGAAGATTGGGAGTGCATCATTTCAGATGATGCATCTACTGATAAAACAATTGAAATAGCAAGAGAATATGAAAACAAAGATAAGAGATTTAGAGTTTTAGCCCATGTTAAAAATGTTGGTGCTGCAAATAATTGGAATAGAGCTAAGGAAAACAATAAGAGTTTTGCTACCAAAATACTCTGCGCCGATGATTATTTAAATCCAGACGCTATAAGTCACCAATTAGATATCCTAAAGAAAAATGAAACTGCCATTGTTTTTAGCGAAAGACACATAGTTTTTCCGAACGGGAGAAAAATCCATCTAAGACTTCCTAAATATTCAACTAGAATCTCTTTTAATGACACTTTTAGATTTTTTATTAAGTCAGGGCGAAATATTTTTGGAGAACCCCTAACGGCATTATTCCGAACCGATCTCTTTGTTAAATCTGAAGGCTTTTATCCAAAATTTGAGTACGCTCTTGATGTATCGGGTTACATGGCAATCTCAAGGGGACACTATGTAACTTTTGACAATGGCGTGGTTGGCTCTTTTAGGGTGTCCAGGAGTCAATGGTCATTTGAATTAAGAAATAAACAATTCTCCCATGCTTTTGATTTTATAGATCACCTAGTTGAAGTAGAGGCTATACAAGTGACGAAGCTAGAGGTCTTCATTAGTAAAGTAAAGATAGTGGGAGCAAATTTATTCAAGTTGTTTTTATACAAGTTTATGAGAGATTAAGACATGTCCGGTCAATTAAATAAACGGGGACCCTTGGTTACCTTAGTACCTGCTGGCAGATCTTCAGGTGTATTCAAAGACGTTAAAGATTTATTGGGCACGCGTGAACTTCTTTTGGCACTCTTAGGAAGAGAGTTAGCAGGAAAATATAAAGGAAGCTTTCTTGGTCTGGGCTGGACATTAGTAAGACCTTTGGTAATGCTATTTATTTATTCTGTTGTTGTTGGCCAATTTTTAGGTGCTGCTAGGAATGTTGAACAATTTGCGATATTTGTTTTTATCGGTTTACTATTTTGGAATTTGATTTCAGAATCAATCAGCATGGGATCTACTTCTATGACTATAAATGGTTCATTACTCAAAAAAGTTTGGTTTCCAAGAGAAGTCTTACCTTTAACTAGCTTTGCGGTTGCTGCGGTTAATTTTTTGGTTCAATTTGGAGTTTTGATTTTCGCATTCTTAATCTTTAATTCTTGGCCAGAGATCGGAAACTTACTTTATTTGATACCCGTGATACTGATTGTATTTCCGGTAGCTTTTGGAATGAGCTTAATTTTTTCAGTTCTAAATGTTAGATTTAGAGATACGCAATACATTGTTGAAGTTGGACTTATGCTCGGGTTTTGGTTAAGCCCAATTATTTATCCTTGGACCTTTGCCCATCAATTCCTAGCATCATTGCCATTAGGGTCTTTGTGGCAACAGTTGTATTTGGCAAATCCATTTGGTTTGGTTGTGATGGCTGCTCAACAAGCGCTATGGGCTCCAATTTCTACCGAAGCTGGCAAGGCCTACCAATTCTTCGACTCTCCATTTGCAACCCGACTCTGGATAGCAGTATTGGCTAGTTGGGTTTTTCTCTATATTGCGCAAAGAATATTTGCTCGTATGGCAGGAACCGTGGTGGTTGATTTATGAGCACCATAGTAAAAGTCGAAAATGTGAGTCGAGAGTTTCGAAAGTATTACCAAAGAACATTTAAAGAATTCTTAACAGATCGTCATGCCAAGAATTTCAATAAAGTATTTATGGCACTACAAGATATCTCTTTTGAAGTAAAAGACGGTTCAACTCTTGGACTTCTAGGCCGAAATGGATCAGGTAAAAGCACATTGTTAAAAATAATTAGTGGCGTTTTAACTCCAAGTCAAGGACAAGTCACAAGACCTGTTTCAACTGCGGCACTATTGGAACTTGGAGCCGGGTTTCAGCCAGATATGACTGGTCGAGAAAACATATATTTAAATTCATCAATTCTTGGTAGATCTAAAAAAGAGACTGAATTAGTGATTGATGACATTATTGATTTTTCAGGAATTTCAGAATTTATTGATACACCAGTTAAATTTTACTCAAGTGGAATGTACGCAAGGCTTGGTTTCGCAATCGCAATTCACACAGATCCAGAACTACTGCTAGTTGATGAGATTTTAGCTGTGGGTGATGCCCCATTTCAAAAGAAATGTCTAGACAGAATTAAACAAATGCAAAATGAGGGTAGAAGCATTATTTTGGTAACACACGACACCATTACAGTGGAAAACTTTTGTGATTCAGCAGTAGTGCTAGATCACGGAAAATTACTTGCGCAAGGGGACACAAAAAGCGTTGTAGCTGCTTATCAGGCTTTACCTTAAATTACGCTCTACCAATTAATTTTTTAATAATTTTCTTTGCTACAGCTTTAATTCCTTTATCTTTTAATAAATCCGCAACTGTAATTAGATTTGAACGAGTTAATCTTGGAAAATTTGCCAAGTAAGGGTTAGCAAACCTGCGTTCACCTAATAAGTCTGGCATCAATAAACGATCAGCAGCAGGAGTTGCTGTTTTAATAAATTTATAAAGTGGTTCAAGAACTTTATTCCAAGTGTAATTCTGGCTTAAACTTAAAGCATTGGCTTTATATGTTTTTCTCAATGATTCATCAGAGATCATCTTTGACAAAGCATTAACCCAATCGTCAACATCTGAAATTTGAACAGTCAGGCCTGCTTTGTTTGATTCAATAACTTCAGCTAAAGCATCACCCGTGGTAGAGATTGTTGGCAAACCTGTCCAGAAATGATCTAGCAACCTTGTTCTAAAACTAAATTGAGTTTCAATATGTTCTTTATGAGCACTTACGCCGAAGTCTGCATTAAGCAAGAATTGCGCTCTTTCTTCGTAATTAATCCAATCTTCAACAAAAAACACTGAGCTGTTTGTCATTGATAGCTCATTACTTAAATCTCTAAGCTCTTTAACCGCGCTCATGACAGGAATGTCACTATTTGGATGCTTTAAGCCCATGAAAACTAATTTCAATTTTGGATTATTTAATTTCTTTACTGCTCGAACAATTACTTGTGGATCGAACCAGTCATAAACTCCACCAGCCCAAAGCGCGACAACATCATCAGATTTAATTTGAGGAAAAAGTTTTCGAATCGGATCATTTCTCTTTTCAGGAGATTTGGAAGAAACCCCAAAAGGAACTACATCAATTAATCTCCTTAAATCAGAAGATGCATCGTAGGTATAAGGATTAACTCTTCCCTCTGCTGCAAGTTGACCTAACCAAAGACTCCTTTGTCGCTCTGATGCACAAATAAAGTAATCAGCACGTCTTAATTGACGATTTAAGGCATCGGTTGTGTCTCTGCTGCCTTTAAGTCGATTATTAATTCCTTGTTGTTTTCTTTGCTCCAATATTTCTAAATGGAATGGATCATAAACATCAGCAATGAGAATCTTTTCAGTTTCAGCTAACCATGGATTTTCAGAGATTAACAATCCTTGGAAAATTACGATATCTGCCCAATCAACTAAAAGATCTAATTTTCTATGTCTGGTACTTATGGTGGATACACTTTCATGTTTTAACGAGTTACCTTTAGTGGTGGCAAGCAATACGTCAAAATCTTGAACTAAAAATTTAGATATTTCTAATGCTCTAATTGCAGGTCCGGCAAGGTTTTCAGAAAGTGGTTCACCAGTTACAACTAAAACTCTTTTACGCTCACGCCCAAATGAAGATTCGATATTAAACACATCCACTAGTTTTTGGTATCCCTCAAGATATCGTGGCCATGGATAGGCAGGCTCTAATGCTTGTCTAAATAAGGCAACCATTTCACCATCTGACCTTTTTCTAGTGGCCTGAATCTTGTTTCTAGATTCGGTTAAAGATGGAAGATGCTCAACAAGGGAATCAATTGCTAATAAACCAGTCAATGCATCTTTTTTAATTGTCACATCGTCAGAATCTGTTTTCTTTGAATTCTTAATATCTAATAAGTCAGGATTTAATTCACCTCTGGTAATACTTCGTCTAACAGTTAATGCCATAGCAGCAGGTAGAACTCGATCGAGCGAAGCTGCTTCATAGTTTTTATAAACCGACATTAAGGCGTTTCGTTCTAATAAGAAGTTTTCGTGATATTTACCGAATTTATCTATTGAAGCATGATGTTTGTGAAAAGCAATTGACTTTGGTTCATAAATTACTTTGTATCCAAGTAGATTTAAACGCCAACCTAAGTCAACATCTTCATAGAACATGAAGAAGCGATCATCAAAGCCACCAACTTCAAGAAAAACAACTTTCTTGAAAAATAATGCAGACCCTGTTCCAAATAGAACTTCGCGTTTCAAATCAATAATTTTTTCAGTTGGTTTTAAAGCCTCACGCTTGTAGCCCATTCCATACCAAGTCAAAGATCCATCAACAAAGTCGACAGCACTTCCATCCCAAGTTAAAACTTTTGATGCAACGCTTGCAATTTCTTTATCTTCTTGAAAAGTTTCAACTGCAGCTGTGATCCAATTTTTATCACATTTAGCATCGTTATTTAGTAATCCAATTATTTCACCACTTGATTTACTTACACCAAGATTTACGCCACCAGCAAATCCAAGGTTTTCATTTGATTCAACTAACACAATTTGATTACTTAATTTTTTAAGTGATTCTACAGAATCATCACCGGATGCGTTATCGACAACAACAATTTCAGTTAATTCTTTAGGATAATTTGTTTCTTGAATACTTTTAATTGCATTTAATGTGTCATCAATACCTCGAAAATTAACGAGGACAACACTTACTTTGGGTAGACCCATGAATAAGAGTTTACGAGAGGCTTGCTACGTAATGTTCTGCGATCTGTAATGTGTTCAAGGCAGCGCCTTTTCTCAAGTTATCTCCACAAATGAAGAAATCCAGGGTATTTGGGGCACTTGGATCTTGTCTGAGTCTTCCCACCCAAGTTGGGTCTGTTCCGACGACATCAGCTGGAGTTGGGAATATCAAATTTTCTGGATCATCAAGAACTTCAACACCTGGTGCATTTCTTAATATTTCTCTTGCTTCCTTTACATCTACTTTGTTATCAAAAGTTGCGTGCACCGCTAAAGAATGAGTTGTTACAACAGGAACACGGACACAAGTTGCTGTTACTTTCAAATTAGGCAATCCTAAAATTTTCCTTGATTCGTTTTTAACTTTTAATTCTTCACTAGTAAAGCCATCTTGTTTTAATGAACCAGCCCACGGAATAACGTTTAAAGCTAAAGGTCTAGGAAATGGTGCTGGATTTCCAACGGCATTTGCTACATCTTTGGCATTTGATCCTAAATCTTTTCCAGCAACTTTGCTGATTTGTTCATGCAGAGCATCCATTCCAGGCTGACCAGCACCAGATGCAGCTTGATACGAAGCAACTACTAATTCATTAACTTTGTATTTTTTGTGTAAAGCACCAAGGGCGACAATCATAGACATTGTGGTGCAATTTGGATTTGCAATTATTCCTTTAGGACGATTATTGATTTGATCATCATTTACTTCAGGTACTACCAATGGCACGTCTTTATCCATACGGAAAGCTGCAGAGTTATCCACAACTACTACACCTTTTGATACAGCAATAGGTGCCCATTCTTTACTAACTTCATCTGGAACATCAAACACTGCGACATCAATTCCAACAAATGCTTCTGGGGATATTTCTTCAACAGTTAATTCTTTGCCTCGAACTTTAAGTTTTTTGCCAGCACTTCTTTTAGATGCTAATAATTTAATTTCGCCCCAAATATCTGCTCGTTCATCAATGAGTTCAATCATTACTGAGCCAACAGCACCGGTTGCGCCAACTATTGCCAAAGTTGGTTTAGACATTAATTATCGACCAGTTCCTGCATAAACAACTGCTTCATTTTCAGAATCTAATTCAAATGCTGTGTGTATAGCTTCAACAGCTTTTGCTGCATCACTTGATCTTGTTACAACAGAAATTCTAATTTCAGAAGTTGAAATCATTTCTATGTTTGCGCCAGCTTTTGCCATTGCTCTAAACAATGTTGCTGAAACGCCAGGGTGAGATCTCATACCTGCACCAACAAGTGAAATTTTTGCAATTTGATCGTCGTAATCTAAAGATTCAAAACCAATTTCAGATTTAATTCCCTCTAAACATTTAATTGCTTTTTCACCATCTGCTTTTGGACAAGTAAAGGTAACGTCAGTTTTGCCACTTGCTTTAACTGAAACGTTTTGCACAATCATGTCAATGTTTACTCCAGCGGTGGCAATGTTTTCGAAAATTGATGCGGCTGTTCCCGGTTTATCTGGCACACCAATAATTGTTACCTTGGCATCGCCTAAGTCTTGAGCGATTCCAGAAATAATTGGTTGTTCCATCCCAGGTTTCCTTTCGTGATCACTTATTAACCAAGTTCCTTCTTTGTCTGAAAAAGAAGAACGAACGTGTACTGGTACTTTAAAGCGTCTGGCATATTCAACACATCTTGAGTGCAACACTTTCGCACCATTAGCCGATAACTCCAACACTTCTTCATAAGTGATGTGTTTTAAAGGATGAGCCTTTTTAACAATTCGGGGATCAGCAGTAAAGATGCCATCAACGTCTGTGTAGATCTCGCAAATATCAGCTTTTAAAGCCGCAGCTAGAGCAACTGCAGTTGTGTCAGATCCACCACGACCAAGTGTGGTTATGTCTTTTGTACTTTTTGATACACCTTGAAATCCTGCAACAATTGGGATAGCACCTTCAACAAGGGCTTGTTTAATTCTTTCTGGTGCAACATCAATAATTCTTGCTTTGCCATGTGTTGCATCTGTAATTAATCCAGCTTGGGAACCTGTGTAAGAACGAGCTTCCATTCCTAAATCATGAATTGCCATTGCTAATACGGCCATAGAAATTCTTTCACCAGATGTTAGCAACATATCTAATTCTCTTGCTGCTGGTTTTGGTGAAACTTGTTCAGCTAATTCAATAAGTTCATCAGTTGTGTCACCCATTGCAGAAACAACAACTACTACTTCATTTCCTTGTTTTTTAGTATCAACAATTCTTTGTGCGACACGTTTAACGCTGGCTGCATCAGCTACTGATGAACCACCGTATTTCTGCACAATCAGAGACAAGAAAACCTGCTTCAATATGTAGAAGGAAGTTCTATTCTAGAAGATGCAAGATTTACTTAAGAAACTTGTCTCCTGCCCTTTAAAGCACGCCCCAGAGTCACTTCATCGGCATATTCCAGCTCGCCACCAACAGGCAAGCCACTTGCTAGACGGGTCACTAAAACACCTGTTGATTCCAGCACTCGGACTAAATAAGCAGCAGTTGCTTCACCTTCTAAGTTTGGATTAGTAGCAACAATTACTTCTTTTGATTCCTCAGTTGTAACTCTGTTGATTAATTCTTTAATTCTTAATTGATCTGGTCCAATTCCATCAATTGGGGAAATTACTCCACCAAGGACGTGATAGCGGCCTTTGAATTCTCTAGTTTTTTCTAGTGAAGAAATATCTTTTGCTTCTTCTACTACACAAATAATTGTTAAGTCGCGACGAGTGTCTGAGCAGATATTGCACATTTCAGTTTCGGAAACTGCTCCACAAGTTTTGCAACTTTTAACTCTTTGTTTAACTTCCAAAAGTAATTTTGCTAAATTTTCTACAGTTGCAGAATCTGTTTGCAATAAATGAAAAGCTAATCTTTGAGCACTTTTTGGACCAACACCTGGAAGACGGCCTAGTGCATCAATTAAATCTTGGAGAGAACCCTCATACACTTTTATTTTCCGCCGTTTTCAAATTCACTTATTTTGACAGCACCCAAAGATTCCATAGCTACTGAAAGTCCATCTTTATATTCAACTGATTCGTCATTCATACTTGGTTGATCAACTTCTTCAGCAACGTTTGATTCCATGTGTTTAAATTCAATCGAAACATTTAAAGAAACTGCAGAAACTAATACATTTTTTAGGTTTTCAATATGTTTCATTTCGGATGCCATAAGTATCTTTGATGCATCTTTTAGTCCAACAACCAATACTGTTTGATTTAATTCGAGTGGTCTTGAATCCATGTAAGCAAGCCACGCAACTCGGCTGACTCTACTTAGTTCTCCCATAATGTCTTTCCATCTAACTTCTAATTCGGCAACATCAGTTATATCTTTTTTTACAGTTGCTTTAACTGATTGTGGTTTTTCTAATTTCTTTTCAACCGGTTTAACTTCCACTTTTGCAACAGGAGCAGATTGATTTGGTGCACTCTTTTGAATTTGAGTTGATGGTTGAACAAATAATCTGGCAAGTGCAAGATCTAGAGAAAGTTCGGGATTAGATGAAGATTTTAACTGGGAAAGGGAAACTGAAACACTTGTTGCAGCTGTAACAAGAATTGACATGGCGTCTCGATCATTTGTGTCTGCTTGTCTGATTCGAACTCCTAGAAAGTTGAGAAAATCACTTAATAATCTGTGAGGTTCAATTCCTTGCGCACAAGCATTTCTTACTACTTCTAATGCTTTGGCTAAATCATTATCAATTATTGAATTACTTAATTCATCCAATATTCCAAGAGGGGTTAAACCTAATTGCCATTCAACATATTCTGTTGATAAACCTTTTTCATCCATTCCGGCAGAAAACTGACCTAAAAGGCTTAAGGCATCTCGAACACTTCCACCACTTGCTGTAGCTATTGCGTTTAGTGCTGCATCACCACATTTAATGTTTTCTTTCTTACAAATTTCTGCTAAATGTTTAGCTAACACGTCTCTATTAACTAATCGAAAAGCATAATTATGAGTTCTCGATCTAATAGTGCCTAACATTTTTTCAGGCTCAGTTGTTGCAAAAATAAATCTTAAATGACTTGGTGGCTCTTCAATCATTTTCAACATTGCATTATTTGCTGAAGTTGATAATTGATGAGCCTCATCAATTATGTAAATTTTGTATTTATCTTTGATCGGAACATAACCAACTTGTTCCCTTAAGTCTCTGGCGTCATCTACTCCACCATGAGTTGCAGCATCAATTTCAACGACGTCAACTGTTCCAGATCCTCCTGGAGCAAGAGCAATACAAGATTCACATTTTCCACAAGGATTTGAAGTTGGACCTTTTTCACAATTAAGGGATCGAGCCATGATTCGAGCTGTACTTGTTTTTCCGCAACCACGAGGTCCACTAAATAAATAAGCGTGATGAACTTTGTTCGAATCAATTGCTCTAGCTAATGGTTCTGTGACATGTTCTTGTCCAATGACTGTAAGAAGAGTGTCTGGACGATAACGACGATAAAGAGCAAGCACCATGATTAGTTAAGCCTATGTCTGGGAGGCGACAGATAAGAAATTGCTCGCCTAATACCTACACAGACTAGATAAACTCAAGACTCAAAGCGAGCAATAGTTGCAACAAGTGTTACTTGTGGGAAATGGAATAAAATAAGCGATGGTTAGCACACCGCAAGAACGCAAACGACTCATTCAAGGAGTGATCGTTGTAGGCGCGGGTTTAGCTGTGCCACAAGTTCTTGCTTATGCCGCAAGTGTGATCGCAGCACGTTTATTGGTTCCTGCCGAATTTGGCGCCTTTGGTGCAATGCAAGGAATTACCCAAATTGGCACACCCATTGGTTTAGCAATTCAAGCAATCGCTGCTCGAAGACTAGTTAAGAATTCTGCCAACAAGCATCATGATCTTTTGAAATTTGGTCTAGAAGTTTCAATTGCAGTAATGCTCGCAACCCTTTTGATTTCATTCCCATTATCCACAATATTTAATATTGATTATTTTGTTTTGGTATTGACTATTGGAGCAATTGCTCCTTTTGTATTTATTAGTACTCAGTTAGGCATTGCTCAAGGAAAAGAATTCTATTTCAAGCTTGCTGCCATTTACATAGTTTTTGGTATAGGGCGAAGTGTTTCAGCAATTGTAGGACTATTCATTTATCCTGAATTGATTTCAGTTGGAATTGGTTTCTTTGGCGGTACATTATTTACTGCAATAGTTGCCCACTTTATTTTGGGAAATAGTAAGAAATTTTGGAAAACAGAACGGGCAGACGAAAGTATAAAAGAATTATGGAAAGCAACTCAAGCCTTATTTGCACTATATGTTGTAGTAAACATTGATGTTTTGCTAGCAAGAATTGTTTTAACTCCAGAAGAGTCAGGTATTTACACAGTTGGAATGCTAGTTGCAAAAATTGCTTTCTTTATGCCCCAAGCAATAACGATCGTGTTATTTCCAAAAATGGGAAAAAATGATTCATCTGCACTTCGTCTAGCAGTTCTTGGGACCTCGTTAATAGGCGCTATGTATATAGGCGTGACTTATTTCGCTTCAGAGTTTGTAGTAAATGCAATTGGTGGATCAGGATACGCAGAACTTTATTCAGAAGTTTGGTTATTTGCTATCGAAGGATCTTTATTTGCCGTATTACAAGTTTTGCTTTATGGACGAATTGCGCGAGAAGATACCAAAGTTTCTGTTTTGCTTTGGATCGGTTCAGTTATTGGCACAATTAGTGTTTGGGCAATTGCCACAGACACGATTGTTACCGTAGTTTCATCTTTGATTGGTGTGACATTTATTTTGGTAATAATTGCTGCAGTTACAGAATTAACACATAGGGCTAATGAAAGAAGCGACTCTTCGTACACCTAGCAGCAAACAAGTAACACCTTGCTGTTTTTCAACCCTGGGGTTAATCACAAGTCGCGCTACCGCACGAAGAGTCATCATCAAGACTATGACTTGTAATTAGTTAATTAGTAAGTAAGTACGCTTCAATACGGAGGATTCGCCTAGTGGCCTATGGCGCTGGCTTGGAAAGTCAGTTGGGAGCAATCTCTCAAGGGTTCGAATCCCTTATCCTCCGCCAAAATCATTTGATTAAGCGGTGGCGGTGGGATTTGAACCCACGGAAGATATTTCTACCTTCACACGCTTTCGAGGCGTGTACCTTTGGCCACTCAGACACACCACCAAAGAAATGTTAATTATTTTGTAGAAGATTTAAAACTTTCTCTATTTTTTAAATAAGGTTGTAAGGCTTTAGGAATATAGACAGTGCCATCTTTTTGTTGATGGTTTTCTAATAGAGCCACAATTGTTCTTGTAACAGCTAAAAGTGTTCCATTTAATGTAGAAACATAATTTGTTTTTTCTCCCGCACGTGTTCTGATTTTTAGTCTTCGTGCTTGGAATTCTGTGCAATTAGAAGTTGATGTTAATTCTCGATATTCATTTGATGAAGGAATCCAGGCTTCGCAATCAAATTTTCTAGCAGCACTAGATCCAAGGTCTCCAGTTGCAACATCAATAACCCTAAAAGGCAATTCAAGTTTTATTAACACTTCTTTTTCAACTTCAAGTAATTGCTTGTGAATTGAATCTGCATCTTCAGGGTTAGCAAAAACAAACATCTCCACTTTGTCAAACCAGTGAACCCTAAAAATTCCTCGAGTATCTTTACCGTGGGATCCAGCTTCTCTTCTGTAACAAGGTGAATATCCTGCATATTTAATTGGTAATTCTTTATTGTTAAGAATTTCATCCATATGCATAGCCGCTAATGGAACTTCACTTGTACCAACAAGATATAAATCATCTTGCTCGATTCGATAAACATTTTCAGCAGCTTGACCTAAGAATCCAGTTCCTTCCATTGCTGCAGGCTTAACAAGAGCTGGTGGAATAACTGGAGAGAATCCATGAGATTGCGCAATATCAATTGCAAAATTAACTAAAGCTAATTCGAGTAATGCACCATCGCCAATAAGATAATAAAAACGAGAACCAGAAACTTTTGCTCCTCGTTCAATGTCAATTAGTTTAAGTTCAGTTCCAATTTCAACATGATCTTTAACTTTTATACCTTCAGCTGAAAAATCTCTAGGCTTACCAATTGTTTCAAGAATTTTAAAGTCACTTTCGCCGCCAACTGGAGCCTCAAGTTGAACCAAATTTGAAATACCAGACATCGCTTTATCAGCTTGAATTTTTATTTCATCTTGCTTTGAAGTTAAGGATGAAATCTTGTTAGATAAATCGGTTCCTTTATCTGTGAGTGAATTTAGTTCTTTATCGATATCTGGGCTAGGAGAAGACTTTTGTTTACCTTTTAGGTTGCCAATTTCTTTACTTAAAGACTTTTGCTCAGCACGTAAGTTATCTACTTCAACAGTTAGGTTTCGCCAGAGTTGATCTTGCTCTAAGAATTGGTCAACAAATGAAGGATTTTCTCCCCGAGCAATCTGGGAGTCTTTAACAACCTGAGGATTGTTTCTAACAAAATCTGGATTAATCACAATTGATAGCCTACCGATTGAAACTATTAGAAATAGTAAAGTAATACCTCTAATTTAAAATTTGAGGGAAAAATTCTTTGGATTACAACTGGTTGACACCTAAAGCCCAAATGAGGGTAACCCCTGGAAAGGGTTCTGGAAGCTTTGCTGTTTCCAAAATCTCAAAAGGTGAAATGGTGGCAAGTTTTGGCGGCAACGTCATTCATCAAAATGAATTAGCAAAGTATTCAGCTGATCGAGTCTCTCGCTCTTTGCAGCTAAACGAAGATACTTATTTACTTTCCGGAGATGTTCCAGAATCAGGGGACATGATTAATCATTCGTGTGAACCTAATTGCGGGATTGCAGGAACATCTAGTGTCCAAGCTTTAAGAGATGTGGAAATTGATGAAGAGTTAACTTTTGATTACGCAATGAGCGACTCTTCTCAATATGACGAATTTATTTGTGCCTGTGGAAAAGAGGAATGTAGAGAAAAAATTACCGGGATGGATTGGCAGAAAAAAGATCTGCAAACAAAATATAGAAATTACTTCAGTTCCTATATTGAAAGATTAATTAAACTTTCTCATTCTAAATGATTGTAGAATCAATTTTAGTGATGGAATAACTGCCTCTAAATATCGAGATAAGAATTTCTTAGGATTTGTTAATAACCTAAAAAACCATTCCAAGCCAATTACTTGAAAGATTTTAGGAGCTCTTTTTTGGTCTCCAGTAAGAAAATCAATAGTTGCCCCAACACACATAATCCAGTCAGGTCTTGAACCTGCCCAGTCATAATTTTTTAATTCTTTCGCTAGTAATTCTTGTTTAGGATGGCCTAAGCACAACAAAACAATTGATAAAGCGTTGTGCTGGACTAACTCTCTTAATCGACGAACGTCATAAATTGAATTTGACCATTGGCTTGTGTCAATTATTTGGATGTTAATATTGGGATATTTTGCTTCTAGTACTTCTCTAATTCTTGATTCGTTTGAACCACCAATGATTCCGATTCGAATATCTTTGTTCAATTCAGCAAAAAGTCTTGGTAATAGATCACTGCCGGTAACCCTTTCAACCTTATTTCTGGAGGCATTTTTTGCGGCAATAGCAATTGGCCATCCATCAATTAGTGAAAGATCTGAAGAAGTGTAAATCTCACCTATTTCTAATTCTGTATTAATACTTTTTAGGTGCCCCGCATTAGGAGTTACTAAAATATGTGGCGCAACAGATTTAAGTAAATTTCTTTTTATCTCAGAAATTACTTCATCTTGATTTAATGCATCAACTTTAAAATCACCTAGATTTATCTTTGTCATTTGAGTAATCCTAGATAAGTTTCGACATGTAACTCTGCTGATCTCAGCCAAGTAAAAGACTTGGCTGAGTCCACTTCAGTCGATTGCAATTTCTTTTCTGAATCAGCAAAATATTTTAAAAACTCAACTAAAGATGATAAATTTCCTAATTCGAATATTTTGTCACTTGAGTTAGATAACTCGACTAAAGCACCGGTGTTACTCATAACTACAGGAATTCCTTGAGCATGAGCTTCTAGTACTGGCAAACCAAATCCTTCATAAAGCGAGGGGATTACAACGGCTGTGGCATTAGTAATTAGATTTGCTAATTCTTGATCACTATTGGTATTCACACTCTTAAATACTTCTGGCAACTTCCCCCAACCAAGGCGGCCAACATGAATAAATTCAAAATTTGAAATCAATGCTGATTCTTTAATTGCCTTGGAATAAAAATCCAAATTCTTTCTAGGCTCAACTGTACCAATTGATAGAAAATATGGTTTGCTTTGTTTTTGTTTTATTCCTGTTGGCAAAGAATTACCATGCGGAATTACTTTAACCTTGTTGGGGATTATCGAGAATTGATTAACTATTTCATTTTTAATTGATTCACTTGGGCAAATAATCACATCTGACTGAAAAATTGCTTTAGTCATATTTTGTTTGTAATAGTTATTACCCAGAAATGAACTTGCTTCTGGATATTTCCACCAAGTCAAATCGTGCAAAGTAATAACTTGCGAAATATTTATTTTTTTACCTCTGGGTGGATAAGTTGGGAAATGAACTACTTGATGTCCCGATTGATTTCTTAGAGCTTTGAAATCACTAAGTAAGAGTGAAAGACGATTTTGAGTTTTAGGAGTCCAAAGGGTGATATCGACCAGTTTTGGTAAGTGAAGGGCTAGTTCGCGGACATAGCGCTCCCAGCCCGTTGTGTAGCGTCTAGAAAGCGATCTAGCGTCAAACCAGACACGATTAGCCATACTTAGAACTTAGTAGGTGAAATGCTCATAACTAAGAAAGGTGAGCACCAATGATGGCAGAAATAGAAAAAAAATGGGCTGCCTGCATTGTTTACTACCAAGACCAAGAATCTCTAAGTAATTTACTTGATTCCTTAGAATCTCAAAGTTTAAAACCAACCGCTGTTTTTATTGCCGATAACAACTCAAACCAATCACCAGTACTAGGAAATTTTTCCTTCCCGGTAACAATTACAAAGTTAACTGAAAATAGAGGATTCGCGGCTGGAGCAAATACGGCTATTAGAAATGCGATTAAAGACGACTTTGAATCCCTAATGCTTTTATCTCAAGATGTATTACTTTCAAGTAATTCTGCTGAAAAACTTATTAACCAACAATTGATTACTAAAGGTATAACCTTTCCAACAATGATGAACCGAAACACTAATAAAGTTTTTTCAAAAGGTGGAGCGGTAAATAAATTTTTGGGCAGCATGACTTTATCTACTAAAAAGCCGTTATCTGATCCTGACTGGGCAGATGGATCATGTTTATTTTTTAGTAAGGAAGTATTTGAAAAAGTTAATGGATTATTTGAAAAATTCTTTATGTATTTTGAAGACGTAGATTTTTGCTTAAGGGCAAAGAAAAGTGGATTTAGAATTAATCATGTAGACACCTTGGTGTCTCAGATACCAAAAGGTCCAAACCCATTCTTGCGCAGTAAGAACAGTGTGATGCTTGCGCGCAGAACTGGGTCAATTCTCTTTAAATCATCGGTTACAAAAAGAAATCTATTCGGAGCAGGATTACTACTTGCTAGATTTAAGCCTCGAGAAGCCGCTAAACGCGTAAAAGGAATCATTCAAGGATGGGTTGCCGAAATTGAGTAGCAAAAGAGGTTTGGGAAATTCCTTTGAATGGAAAACAAATTTAAGAAAAAATATTGCGATATCTGATTTTCTTTCTTTGACTATAGCTTTGTTAATTATTTTAACAATTCGCTTTCCAGATACTTGGAATGGGAATTTAAATGATTATGAAGTAAGAAACATTTTGCTTGGAATACTTGTTCTCTTTTCTTGGTTATTCTTTTTATGGTTTAACGGATCAAGAGATACAAATGTTTTAGGTTTTGGCGCAGATGAATATAAAAGGCTTACCAATGCAACTTTGTTAAGTTTTACTTTTATTGCCTTTATTTCTTACATTTTTAAATTAGAAATTTCCAGAGCTTTCGTATTATTAGTATTTCCTTTTGGTTTAGCAATGCTTTTTATAACTAGAAGAATCTTAAGAAGGCGATTATTAAAAGCACGCGCGAAAGGCAGATACTTATCAAGAGTGCTTTTGTTTCATTCAGGTAGTTCAGATCCAGTTGAAGCTCGTTTAGCAATTGCCCAGCATGCTGGATTTAATATTGTTCAGAAAATTGTTACTGCAGAAAACTTTAAATTTGATTTCAAAGAAATTGTTGCTCAAGCCTTGGCTGAAAAGTGTGATCAAATAATGATTGGCCAATCGGCAATTATTTCTGCTGCCGAATTACGTAAACTTGGTTGGGCTTTAGAAGAAACTAATATCGATTTAGTTGTAGCTCCAGCTGTGACTGAAATCGCAGGGCCGCGGTTAAAGGTAAGTAACGTCGAAGGCTTACCGCTTCTTCATCTTGAGCAGCCAGTTTTTAGTGGCGCAGCAAAGGCAACTAAACGCCTACTGGATTTGATTATTTCTATTTTTGGATTAATTGTTATCTCACCATTTTTAATTATAATTGCGTTAATTATTAAGTTTTATGACCGAGGTTCTATTTTGTATTCACAAAAACGAATTGGGCAAAACAATAAAGAATTTACAGTTTATAAGTTTCGAACAATGTATGAAGGAAGTCATGAACAAAGAGCGCAAGTAATGGCTGAAACAAACAAAGATCCAAGACTTGCTAAAGATCCTCAAGATCCAAGAGTGACAAAACCAGGTTTGTTCTTAAGAAGATGGTCTATTGATGAAATACCACAAATCATTAACGTTTTAAAAGGTGAAATGAGTTTGGTTGGACCAAGACCACCATTAGCTGAAGAAGTTAACCAGTACGAAAAGTCTGAAACTAGACGATTGTTAGTTAAACCAGGCTTAACTGGGCTATGGCAAGTTTCTGGAAGATCAGAACTTGATTGGGAAGATGCAGTAAGACTTGATCTTTACTACGTAGAAAATTGGTCTTTAACTTTGGATATCTTGATAATTATTAGAACTGCCGCAGCTGTGTGGCGCGGAGAAGGCGCTTATTAATTAAGGGATTCGATGAATTTTTTACATTCATCATAATTTGGCAAAAGTCCTTGGACTCGGGATTCATCAAGTGAAATTGCCTGTTTATCTTTTTCAGAAAGTATTAGTTCGAGATCTGGCCATTTAACATTTAAAGTTTTATCAAAAGGATTGATACCTTTTTCTCTTTCTGGATTGTATTTTTCAGTCACATAGTAGGTAACAACTGTGTGATTTTCTAAAGCAACAAAGGCATGGGCTAAACCTTCTTCAATAAAGACCGCCGAAGCAGAATTCTCACCTAGTTCAACTACTTCAAATTTTCCAAAAGTTGGTGAACCAACTCTGATGTCAATTACATAATCTCTTATCGAGCCCCTTTGGCATTGAACTAGTTTTGCTTGACTGGGAGGAAGCATCGCAAAGTGAATTCCTCGCACAGAACCTTTTGAACTAGATGAAGTATTTGTTTGCTTTATTTTAAAGTTTCTACCAATGTGATTTTTGAAATCTTCTTCTTTGAATGACTCATAAAAATAACCTCGATTATCATCAAATCTTTGAAAATCAATTTTCCAAGATCCATCAATACTTAAAGGGGTTGTTTTCATATTTATAAATCCTACCCTTTTTCAATTCTTTGTTTACTAAACCATTTACTTAGCACCAATGAGCATTTCTCGTCTCTTACTCCACCAACTACCTCTAATTGCGAATTTCCTTCACGCAAGTGTTCAATTGTGGATATAGAGCTAATTTCAGTATTGAATGCGCCAAAGACCACTCTGGAGATTCTTGCTTGCAATATCGCTCCAGCACACATTAAACAGGGTTCTAAAGTCACAAATAGTGTTAAGCCCTCTAAATTCCAATTACTTCTTTTTTGTCCAACTTCTCTTAGAACACAAATTTCAGCATGGGCACTTGGATCAGCAGTTAATTCTCTTTGATTAGTTGACATCGCTAAGAGCGTTAAATCTTTGTCATAAAGAGCGGCTGCGACAGGAACCTCTGTGCCGGAGTTTTTGGATTCCAAATATTCCAAAAGCCCATCCATTATTGCTTCATCTTGGGGCCTGGGCTTCATATATTGAGTGTTCCCTACTTTGGTCTTGAGTAAACGATAATCTAATCAAGTACACAAATATTCAGAGGAAGTGCAGATTAGTGCTCGCAAGAAAACTATCAACGGCTACTTTTTTGTGGATTCTCACAATTTCTCAGTTTGTAATTATCTCAATTTACTTAGGCCACAGAGCAGAAACCTTCATCACTTTTGATAACTATCTACAAAGTGTTAAATATTTAACTTTAGTTTTACTAGTTTTATCAATCTTACTAGTGTTGCCAAACTGGAGACAGATTAAGAAATTTGAAACAGTCAAATATATATTTGTAGCTCAAATTTTAATTCTTTACTTGGCTATGTTGTTTCACACAGACATAAAAGCAATAAACAGTCCCACTATTATATTGATGCTTCTATTGACAATAGCCATCTTTATTTACCCAGTAGATTTAAAAACAATAAATTTAATTTCTATAACTCTCGCTTTTTTAAATATTTTGTTTGTAGTGCTTCAAATAGCAGAAGTTATTCCTGTTGCGCAAGACAACATAAGACAAGGCTTAGGGTTGATATCTGATCGACCAACAGGAATATTGTTTAATGCATTCGCAATGAGTTATGCCTCCGTGATAACTTTTGCAATCAGCGCATACTTTTTGAAAAAAAGAAATCTGATTTTATTCAATTTGTTTGCAATCGTTGCTTCTATTATTTCAATATTTCTTTCAGCAACAAGAACCCCGATTATTCTGGTTATGCTTATTGGACTTTTGATTTATGTACAAGATCAAAAAACAATTCAAAAAAATTGGAAAAAAATCTCAATAATAGCTCCTACTATTTTCATCGCTCTTCCTTTGATTTCAATTATTTGGGGAAATCAACTGGGTAACAATAATTTGGCGACACTTAATGGGAGAACTCAACTTTGGACTTGTGTGACTTCTCGGTGGGAAGAATTTCTACCGTTTGGGGTTGGAGTTCAAGCCGCTTTTCCTAATGGTTTTTGTTCTGATGATGAATGGTTTTCAAAACTAAGACACCCAGAAAATATGTTTTTGCTCAATTACGTTGAATCAGGAATTTTTGGGCTACTGGGCCTAGTGGTTCTTTTTGTTATTACTTTCTGGGCTTCTGGAAAAGCTCTTGAAAAAGGTTCTTCTTTGCCAATGGCAATTACGACCACATTCTTTATGTCATCAATTTTTTATGTCCCACTTTTCCACTATTTACCATTTTTAGAGAATAGAACAGCCAATAGAGGAGTGTTTAATTTCTTCTTATTCACCTTTATATGGATGGCTGTGTTAGCGGCATTTAATAAACAAAAAGTAAAGCAATAACCCAAAAACTGCCTAAAGAAATTAAGTAGAAGCCAGGATGTATTGCTGATTTAGTTTCGGTTTTTCTACGGGAAAGCTGAAGAAGCAAAACCTGCAGCGTCAACGCTGATCCAAAAGCTAGGGCAGCTGAAACATAACCAAGAGAATCAATTGTTAAATAAATAATTATTGCCTGAAAGATTACAGATAAAGGTGTTGTGATTCCTAAAACCCAAAATCTGTTTAACCAGGTCAAAAGATGAGTATTTGCTAAATAAACAACATAGATTAGGGTGCTAATTGAAGTTAGAACTACTGTTTTTTGCACATCGGAAGTAATCTTAATATTTGGGTTTAGTAATTCTAAAATTAAGCTATTCAATAAGGCAATGCCAATAATCATCAACGTTGCAAGTATGAATAATCTTGCAATTGTTGAATTCAAACTTTTAAACGCTTTGTTAGAATTATCTTTTAATTCAAGTAAGATTTTATTCAACCAGGCATGATTTAGCGCACTTAAAATCATTATTGGCGCTGTTCCTAATAGCATGATTACTTGAAGGTATCCAGAGAAAGTTTTATCAAGTTCTTGGCCAAATATTATTTTATCAATATTTAACAACGCAATCATGGCAAACATATGTGGCAATATCGGGTAAGCAGATTTAACAGAATTAATGATTGAGTACTTTTTTTGAATTCTGTTGTTATTGCTTTTGGTCCAGATTAATGCACTTGAAACTAGGGCACCTAATATTGATCCCAAAACAAGAGCAGTTAATGAGTTAGGAAAAAATAAAAAGTACGAATTTATAATTACTACAACACTGGGTAGAAGTGTGCCAATAATTGAGATCAACGCAAACTGCGCTGCTTTATTTTGGGCTCTAGCTAAAGGCAAAATTAGCTGCAAGCAAGCAAGCCCAAATGACATGGCTATTGCTGATAAAAGTACTGAATTATTTGTAAAGAAGACTAGAACTGCCGCAATAATCAAATAGAAAGAAATTATTTGTTTAAACCATTTCAGAATGCTTGGCCTAGAATCAGCATCCAAAACATAGCTTCTACTAATAATTATGGGAAGGCCTAAGGAAAATAAAATACCTAAGACAGCAGCAACAGATGTGACGTAAGCAATTTCTCCAAAAGTTTTTACATCCAAAACTCTTGTTAGAACAGGGGTTAAAAGAACTGGACCAAGTCCTTGGCCGATAGCGCCAAAAAGATAAATATTTCCACTCATCCCAAATGGCATTAAAACTTTTTGGACCGATCTAATGAGTTTATTCATCTACTTACCTAAGTTAGATTTGAGAACTTTAAACGATATGGCTTTAGTGGATCCTGAAAATAAATCAATTCCTCTTGAAGCAATAAAAAATATTGATTTTCGTGGCTTAGGATTCCAACCCAAGATTTCTCTTAATTCAGTTGGAGACTTCTTACAATTTAAACCTAATTCATCTCTCCAAAGTTGAGAATAATTGTTGTTTAACAGCTCTGCCCAATCGGTTTTTCCATCCCCAGCCTGTGATGCTTTATCGTCAGGATTTGTAACTGAATAATCAATAGGTCCACCAATTTCAGCAGTTAATCCTAAAGAGGTGGCATAAAGAATAGCTGTGCTCATCGAGTTTGAAACAACTTTTACAAATCTAGAAACAACATCTCTTTGGTTCTTAAGGAACTCGACATCAAATCCTTTTTCCCAAGGAGTTCCACTCCCATGAGAAATTATAGAATGACCAGCGGACTCATATTTTTGTTTTGTATCAGAGTTAGCAAAATCGTATTTGTGAAGCACAACAGTTATTGGACCATATTTATCTTTTAAGTAAGTCGCATATTCTTTACTGGTATCTCCCATGTGCGACCAACTTGAAGAATGGGCAGGATAGGCAATGACTCCATTTTTTTCTTTAGTTTCAAGTTGTGGATAAACATCTTCGAGATAAAGCCAAGGCGCACCAATTGCAAAAACATTTGATTTTCCGTTGGCTTTAATTATTTCTTCACACCTTTTAGACCACACAAACTTGTTAGCAATTCTTTTGGATCCTAAATAGTTACCAAATCCATCGGTGGCATTCCAACCGTGCTGTAAATAGCCATTTAACCAAGGCTGACCTTCTAGCCCACAATATTTGGCCAATAGGTGGACATGACCATAAAACCTGTTTTCTGCTTGTCCTGAGACTTGAGATAAAAATGTGTTCAAGTTAAAAATCAGCTCACACTTATAAAGGATTTAGGCCCACAAGGATTCTTTTGATTAAGTACTTCACCTTGATATGGATTTTTTATCTTCCATAATGAAACTGATCCTTCAGATTTAACTAAATCAGCAAATTCGTTGTAATTGGTTGCACCTGGTCTTGTCGCGTCAACAACTAACCAATCAACTCCACTTTTTTGAAAAACTTCCCAATTTTGAATATTTGGGCTTATTAAGAAATCTTGGTTCAGTTTCCAAAAGTCTTTTTTCCAGTATTTATTTAAAATTGGTTCAGAAAGTGGGCAGGTTGTATATGACCAGCCTTCTAAGAGAACTCTTCTTTCAGATAAAGCTGAAAGAGCAAATTGTCTTGCAGTACAAGTTTGATTCTCTTCAGGACCAGCACAATGACGGTTAGTCGCAATTAAATCATTTTTATCAGAATTGTCTTGGAGATATCTTGCTATTTTTGCTGTCCCAATAGTGATGGAATATGGATGTTCAGGCAAAGAATAAGCTTTTTGATCAAATTTTGCTAACCCTGAAAACATTCCTATAGAAAGAGATGTAATTAGTAGGTAAGTAATTACTCTTTGTTTTTGTATTTGGGCAGCAATTACAGCAACCAGTAACACAAAAACTGTTGCCAATATCCACAATCCAAAAGTTTTCAATACTTGGGCTCTTGGGACAAAGGATGAAAACAATTGAAATAGAACAGGCTGGCCAATTAAGCCAAGTGATATCAGCAGTATTTTATCTACACTTAACTCAGTACTTTTATAAAAAGCACTACTTGCTAGTAAAACTCCAATAAAAGGGATAACACTGTAAAGTAAAAATAGTTGAGAGTATCCCCAAGTTTCTAGTAAAAGTGTTCCGCCTATTCCTGCAAGAATCGTGATTACGAATGGGAAAAATGTCTTAAAAGTTTTCTGGAAATGCATATGGAAAGTAACAAAAATAAGGGAAGCAAACGAAACAACAAAAAGAACCACAAATACTGCTATCGATCTTGAATTAAGACTTAAACCATAACCCTCAGCTAACAACCCCAGAGTGCTTAGTGGATTAAGCCAAAGTGAGGTTCCATTTCTTCCTTGACTTGAACTTGTGCTACTAACTTGGAGGTAACCAACAATGAATCCAAGTGAAGTAGGAACAAATAAATTAATTAAATTATCTTTAAGTTTTTCCTTGTAATTAAATACGATGTAGGAAATAACCAAAATCAGGATGAGTAATCCAACTGGTCCTTTTGACAAGGCAGCTGTGAGAGTTGTGAAAAATAACGCACCTATTTTGATGTTGTTATTAATTTTTATTTGATTATAAGAAAAAATAAAATAAATTGCTAAAATTGCAAAAACATTAGCTGTAAACTGGGGCATTGATGTTGAGGAAATAAATGGTCGCGCCAAACCAATCTGATCATTTAATTCGGGAAATATTGGATATATGGTAAATCCACCTAAAATAATAGAAAAGATTCCTGCAATCCAAGATTTTCCAATCGCTTTTCCTACGAGATACAAAAGTCCAAAATAAAGAATTCCTAAAAGCATGAATTGAGTTTTAAAAATAGAAACCACTAAATCGACTACCCCAAAAAATGAAATAAAAGAACCCAAAGAAAATGCGCCCCAGTGATACTTAAGTGGAACTTGGGCTTCTGCAACAAAAGGAAAAATACTAGGACCGTGATTACTTATTTCTCCTGCTTGAGCCAATGCGTTGTAAGTATCAGGCCAAACTAAAAACTGGTCAAGATTACTAGACGGAACATAGAGTGATTGCCTGAATAGAAGAATAAAAATAATTATGGAAAAAGTTACAAGTGTAATGTTTTGTACATTAATTTCTATTTTATTTTTTAGTTCATTAGGAAAAAAATATTTATTAAAACGAAGAAGTAGATAGAAAGAAAACAAAGATAATCCAATAGTTAGAATCCATGAGATGTTGAATAAAGATAGAAGAGCATGTAAAGGAATTATCAAGGAAATTATTACCGCTGAACCAATTATTATTGAACTAGTAAGTTCTCGAATCTTGAAAATATTCAATCCAATAAAGGCTCCAGGAATCAGGATCAGAAAAAGAACTGCTCTAGCAGCACCTAAGGAATCACCAAAAGAACCGTTATCTAACAATGGTGTTAAGAATAGAGCTGATGAAAGTACTAACCAAATACTTAATCTGATGACAATATTGCGGTTTTTCAGCGTTTTAAGCACAAGTCAACTATAGGCAAAAGACTGGGTTAAGATGGTTCATATGCAGGTTCCTTTCTATAGACACTCATTAGCGCCTGAAAACTCTAAATATGTAGCCAAAGTCTTAGAAACCCCCTTTCTAACTTCAGGTCCAATTGGCAAAGAAGTAGAAGCTCAACTTTCTGAATATTTTGGCGTTAAGCATGCCAAGTTGGTCAACAGCTGGACTAACGGTGCTGTTGCCACACTTCTTGCACTAGATATTGGTCCAGGCGATGAAGTAATAGTTCCGGCAATGACATTTATTGCAACTGCAAATGTTGTGGAGTTAGTTGGCGCAAAGCCTATTTTTGTTGATTGTGATCCAGCTACTTTATTAATCACTCCAGAATTAATAAAAGCAGCAATTACTAAAAAGACAAAAGCTGTAATACCTGTGCACATGTATGGACAAATGTGTGACATAAAAGCAATTAAGGAAATTCTTCCAAAAGATCAAAAGATTTCAATTATTGAAGACTGTGCCCATAGTTTTGAAGCAAAATTTAATGGTGATAGACCTGGGAAATACTCAGATGTTTCTATTTTTTCCTTTTATGCCACAAAGAACGTAACTTGTGGTGAAGGTGGAGCAATAATTACAAATGATTCAAATCTATTTGAAAGAATAATTCAGGCAATATTGCATGGAATGTCAGCAGGAGCAGCCGATCGGTTTAAAGCAGGTCAATATAGACATTGGGGAATGGATCACTTGGGAACAAAAGCAAATCTTCCTGATCTTCTTGCATGCTTTTTGCCCGATCAGATTAAGACAGTTGAACAAAGACTCGTTGATAGAGAAAAACTTGCTCGCAAGTACGAATCAGCTTTAGAGATCACAAAAATTAAATTCCCCTCCATAAGTCCTGGCATTACTCACTCCCGACATCTTTTTCCAATCCATGTAGGAGCTAAGAATCGAGACAACGCCCTTATTGCCTTAGGTGAAGCAAATATTGGGGCAACGGTTAATTACAGGTCTGTTCCAACAATGGGCTACTACTCAAAGAAATATGGCTTTACTGGACAAGAGCATCTAGTAAGCACTTCGTGGGGAAATGGAACATTAAGTATTCCCCTGTTTCCAGGCATGAGAGATGAAGAGCAAGATTATGTTATTGACGTATTAATCAATAAAATAGACAAAATGATTGGCGAAAATCAATAATGTCCAAAGTTATGGTTACAGGTGCAGGTGGTTACATCGGCACACAATTAGTTAGAGATTTGGCTAAAGTAGGTCATGAAGTAACTGCAGTTGATCGCTTCTTCTTTGGAAAAGAGCCATTAAGCGAATTTATAGGTAATAAATTAGTAACAATAAAGCAAAAGGACATCCGAGATCTCGATCAAAATGATTTTAAAGGTCATGACGTTGTTTGTGACTTGGCTTGTCTTTCTAATGACCCCGCAGGTGAAATTGACCCTCAACTAACTTTTCAAATTAACAGAGATGGCCGTGTTCACGTAGCAAAAACTGCAAAACAGGCAGGTGTTGAAAAATACATTATTTCCTCTTCATGTTCAGTTTATGGGAAAGGTGAAGAACCAAAATTATCGGAAACTTCAAACACCAACCCGATAAGTGTTTATGCTAAATCAACACTCGAAGCTGAACAGCAAAATCTTTCAATAGCTGATAACAATTTCTCGGTTACTGCCTTAAGGAATGCCACAGTGTTTGGACTTTCTACTCGAATGAGATTTGACCTTGTTGTTAATTTAATGACATTGACAGCATTCCAAAAAAGTAGAATCATCGTTATGGGTGGAGGTTTGCAATGGAGACCTTTGGTTCATTTGTCTGATGTATCAAGGGCGTTTATTTCGGTAATTTCATCAAAAACGAATTTAGTTAATAAAGAAGTTTTTAATGTTGGATTAGATAATTTTCAAATTAAGAATCTTGCTTACCTAGTACGAGAAGAATTACCCTTCCCTGTCGAAATAGATCTAGCACCTGATGATGCAGATAAACGTGATTACAACGTGGTTTTTAAAAAGGCTGAAGAAAAACTAGGGTTTAAAGCAGAAGTTGGGGTTACTCAGGGAATTAAAGAAATATATTTAGCCCTTAAATCTGGGCAAGTTGACGTGGGACCAAAAACCGTAACCGTTCAGTGGTATCGCAATATCCTAGATGCAAAAAGTTTACTTGATTCTGTTTTACTTGACGGAAGGGTTATTTGACAATCTAATGACCCATTTATCTGTTGTAATCCCTGTCTTAAACGAGAGTTCTTTAATTAAAGAACTAATTAATCAAGTTAAATCCAGTATAGAATTAATAACAGAGGATTTCGAAATAATAATGGTGGACGATGGAAGCCAAGACCAAACTTGGGAATTTATAAAATCTGAAGCAAATTTGGAAAAACGAATAAAAGGGATAAAGTTTTCTAGAAATTTCGGTCACCACTACGCAATCACGGCTGGCTTGCATAATACAAGCGGTGAGTGGGTTGTAGTCATGGATGGAGATCTGCAGGACAGGCCTGAAGTCATTCCAGAACTCTACAAAAAAGCCAAATCAGGATATGATGTTGTGTTCGTTTCCAGGCAAAATAGACCAGAAAAACTCTACTATAGGGTTGCGCAAAGAATTTTCTATTGGCTTTTACGATCCTTATCAGGAATTAATTTTGATTCTCGCCAAGCTAATTTTTCAATCATCAATAAAAAGGTCGTTGAAGCATTTAAAATTTTCCCAGAGTATGCAAGATTTTACGGGAGCACAGTTAAATGGTTAGGGTTTAATAGAAGTTTTATATTAGCGGATCATGGAACGAGGTTATCGGGGAAACCATCCTATACTCTTCGAAAAAGAATAAAACTAGCTTCCGATATTATTTTAGCTTTTTCTGAAAGACCTTTACGGTTTGCAATTGGATTTGGCATAATTATGTCAATTTCTGCAATAATGACGTCACTTGTAATTTTATGGCGCGCGGTTTATTTCGGTTATACAGATTTGGGATTTTCAAGCGTTTTGGTGGCAATATTTTTCGTCGGAGGATCAATTCTTACTGTGTTAGGAATTCTGGGAATATACTTAGGAAGAGTTTTCAACCAGGTAAAGAATAGACCGCTTTATATAATTTCTTCAGCGGTAAATATAAAATAGGTGTACGGTAAATTCTTCCTACTACAAAAATAACTATTGAATATTTTGAAGATATGGTAGGTATTAGTTGAGGATTAGAAATAAGAATGCCATTATTTTGAAATTAAGAAAAAAATTTATCTTGACTGAGATAGAAATTCGTAAATTTTTAAAGAAGTTACCTATAATTAAGAATATTTATAGGAGTAAACAATTATCGATTAGGGAAGGTAGCGAGCCCTATATATCTGGAGATACATTCAGAAAAATCGCTGACGTTACCCTAAAATCAAATAGCGATCTTTCAAATATTGTTGAAAAAAAAGTTTTCTGGGATAGATTAGAATTGTCTTTCGCTGAGGTTGAAAGAATTAGTAACAAAATTAACAAAAATCAAAAGTTAAGTATAATTATTCATAATGGAGATGAAGAAATAACTGAAATCGAAGCGGAAAAACTTCTTGAGAAATACTCCACTATTTTTACAACTAATTACATGGGTGAAAATTCTAAAGTCATACCAATTCCGATCGGACTTGAAAATCTATACCTGAATTTACATGGTGATTATTCCTTAATCCAGAATTACGGCCCAAAAACGGAGAGTAAAATACTGGTAAACTTTAATGCAGAAACAAATAGAATTGTAAGATCTCCAATCTTAAGAACATGTATAGAGTATCCAGAAATATTTAATGTTAAATCATTTATAAATCCAAAAAGATACTTTCGCGAAATTTCTAAGTACAAGTTCATCCTTTCTCCCCCAGGTAATGGAATGGATTGCCATAGAACCTGGGAGGCTATATATTGCAATACCGTTCCAATAGTCTTTAGAGAATCTTTTCCAAAAAGATTTTCCGATTTGCCTGTACTCATAATCGAATCTATAGAAGAGTTAACGAATAAATCCACAAATGACCTAGAAGGTATGTATCAGGAAATATCTAAGAAAAGTACTAACAAGGCATACTTTAATTATTGGAAAGAAATTATTGATTTAGTATGAATTTGACTATCAGAATTTTATAATAAAATTAATTAGATTTGAAGCTGTTTAATAAACTGCTCATGTAATGGTAGATTTGAAATAAGACAATAAATTGTAACAAACACTAATACTTAGGGTCACAAAAATTAAAGCTGTAAAATAAAATTTATTACTTGAGCACATATAAAAATAGGAATAACAATATTTTGAAGATAGGCACCAATCTTCTCAAGTTTTGGGGTATTTATAATTTTAGGGATCGTGTTATAGAGAATGTATAACCAAAAAAGAAATCTTAGTCCGTCAAATCTGTACCGATTACCAAAAGTCAAAGTATTTAGTACCGTATTTAACCAATGGAGCGACACTTTCCAATGATTTGAGATTACAACTAACAGAAAGACGATCAGGTAAGTATTAAAGTTATGTCTATTAAAATATATATATAAAAATAATAAAGAAAAAGGTATCAGATAAAGTAAATACAAATTTGAAGTTTCAAAAAAGACATCATTAATAATAAGCAATCGTTTTAAAAATTCAACATAAAAGGATTCTGACGTAAGTAACTTTAGTAAATTTGAGGCTTTCGAGGCTGGTATGAATGATGAATCAGAAAAATAATCATTACTTGAATAAATATAGTTCAAAAGGTTAGCTGTAAAAACTTCATTAAGCGAAATTCTTATTAAAGCAAAGGCACCCACTATCGGAAAGACAAGCCTCGCTAGTTGTTTCGGATTGGATTTCAAGTGATAAAGAAGTCCAAGAAAAAAGGCATAAAGACCAAGTGGGTGAAGAAAGAAAATAACTATTGTATGGAGAAATAATGAAATACCGTTTATTTTTTTACGACTCATTATTAGTACCACGACGATACTATAAGTATAACTAGCCAGGAGAGCTAAATTTCCACTTGCGACAAAGTACATGGGGAAATAGGTGAAGAGGAGAATTATGCGGAAAATTAAACTCTTATTTTCAGGTGATTTGAACTGTAAAAAGATGTATAAATTTGAATACAAAACTACCAACAAAGAAAGTATGTAATAAATTTGCAAATCTAAAAATGAAATCTCAATAAAATAACTTGGAATTTCACTTAACAAACTGATCGTAAAGAATGATCCAGACGGATAAAAAAGTGTTTCAGAATCCAGTAAATCTTTCGATAATAATTCAACTAAGTTTTGAGATGACGAAATCAAACCTTCAAAGATTAAACCTTTACTTATGTTACTTAGTAAAAAAGAAGTATTATACAAATCGTCATTAATGGTTTTGTAGACACTTAAAATATGCCAAGCGTAAACCAGAAATAGAATGACTAGCAAGAGATCAAAAAGAAAGTTTACATCTATTGTTATGGTTATTCTGGAGGTTCGAAGTCGGAAAAGCGCTATAAATAAGGTAATAGTCAACAAAATCTGAAAAGTAATCAGTTGTTTTGAGCCGACATTCAGGTTTAAGAGAGTCAACATAAACTGCATGAGACTTCCTGAACCCATGAAACAAAGAGGTATAAGAAATATATTTAAGTTAAGATTAAAACTTTTTGATATATTCAATTGAGGCATACGACTGTATTGACTGGAAATATCATTTCTCCTTAAAAGGTAAACCCAGATTTTCACTTATTTCACTATACATAGTTAAGTTTGAAAAAATTTAAAAAGCCTTTATCCGTTTTGCGATTTATTCATTCATTCATTCATCAATAATGAACTAACGAGTAATTTAGACAAACTTCAGCACATTGAGAGTATGAGGAATCTAGGTCATTGCAATAACAAGAGAGTGGAAAACTACAAATGTACTAATTTTTCAATTATTTTGGCTTCGACAAAGTTACGTAGATCTTGTATGTCAGGTTTATCTATTAACAGCGGTTGTGAATAATAAGAGTTAAATAGATCCAGATCACTACTCAAGATAGATAGATATTGCATGAAATCTTCGAAGTTATCAAAATCATTTAGGTTTATAAATGCCTTTTTGTTGAGGTAGCTGTCATGGCGGACTCCTTGCCAAATGGGGATGCTCCCGCAGGCATATGATTCAAACAATTTTTCAGTGACATACCCACGAGAATTGGTGTTCTCAGGACAATAAACAAACTTTGCGTAATCTTTGTATTGTGATTTCTGATTAAGATCATCTGGGCGGTCAGCAGAACTCATATTTATGAACTTGAAGTTGTTTGCTAAGGCTTGCATCTCCACAGATCTAACTTCAGTGATATTTCTTATGAAACCAATGATTATCTCTCTAGACATAAAATCCCTTTTAGTTATTGGATTTCTGTTCGTAAGAAAATAATCAATGTTTGGGTACTCTCCAAATCTATTTTTCATTGACGTTGGAACTTCAGAACCTATAATTCCTGGCAATAGATACCATAGGGGAAAGTAAAATCGATTAGCATCAAAATTTGTTTCATCAAATCCAAGGGTCAAGTCAAAATTTGGCCAATCACTGGATTTTTTTGCCTCTGTTATAACTTTTATCTTAAAAAATGAATTATCGAGTATTATTTGTGACCTTCTCTTATCTATTTCAAAGTTAATTCTAGATCTAAGATTTGAAAATGTGGGTCCGTAAACTCCTTCAAACAAAAAATAATTGTTGCCAAGTTTCTTAAGTAATTTATCATCTAATTTTTTATGAATATCATCAAACAACCACGTGAATATATTCTTCGAAATGGGGAAATCTGGCCACATATGATTAAACTTATACTTCAAAATAGAGACTCCTACTGGTTATTAAGAACAACCTATCATGAGTATAGATTCAAAGTTATTTGATTAACGAAAAGCAAAGTTTAGATAGTTGTTCCTTGATTTAAAGAAATAAATTGTGTATGCTTTCTAAATTGAGCGATAATTCAATCGGAGTAATCATAAATATGATTTTATTGAATGTTTATATCATAGCTAACGAGAATGTTGAAAGAAATAAAATGATGTTAACCCAAATACAAAAATTAAGAAATGTTTTTGAGAGATTTAGTCAAGAAATATCAATCACGTGGATTTCAAATCAAGATTTTTTCTCTGAAAAACAGCTCAGTGCTACAGAATTAATTAAGACACAATTCATTAGACTTGGACACGATCTTAAATACTTTAGATACCGTAAATTTAGTACATTAAAAATCTTTTACTATTTCATTATTAATTTTTTCACACATACAAGTATATGGATGTCTAGATCGACCTTAAGAAGGTTTAAAAGATTCGTGAAAGTTCAAAAAATAGTGAATTACAAACATGATTTAGCTATTAGAATGTCTGCAAACTCGAGCAAAGAATTTTTTCTAGTTTTTGAAGATGACGCAATTATTCAAGACTTTGACATTTTTGCTTCAGAGATACTAAATTTAATGACTCAGAAAAATGATATATTTGTTAATTTGGCAAATGTAATTCACATTCATGATTTATGTTTAGATAAACTAGTCACGATTAAAACAGAATCTGAAGTTTGGTTTGGTAATCCAGTAACTAATGGCTTGTGTGCATATTTCTTCAATCGATCTTTTGCAACTAAACTATTGAATAAGCGATTGCAAAGTGAATTATTCGAATATTTACCCTGCGACTACGCTTTCAATGAACTATTTATGAAACTCAAATACGAAGATTCAAAGATTTATTCAAAACTTTACATTAATCCACCAGTTAGACATGGATCTGAAGATACTTTTTCAGACACGTCTGTTTCCTCCATTTTTTTTAACAAGCCGATCAAGTAAGTCAACTAGCGCTCTCAAAAAGAGTCTTGGCGAAAAACTAACTAATCTAATTGACTCTCCATTGGCTTCTCTAATCAATTGTTTCCAGAAAAATGATTTAGCGTCAATTATCGGCAGATTTCGCTTAGCATAGTTATGTATTATCGCAAGGTTCCAAAATTGATTATCAGATTGAACTCTGAGACGGTCAAAGTTTTTTTCTTTTACGATATCCCACTTTAGGGTTTTAGGATTTAACTCATTATTAGAAGAACTATCAACAGCACCAGATCTTACGACAAATTTTGTATTTCTAGGATCCTCTCCAAGTAGGTATTTTCCGTAGATTGCCGTGTCAAATAGTAAGCTACTTTCTAAATCTTCAGATGTGGTATGGCTAATTGGGTAGACAGGCAAATTTTCAAAGTAACCATTAGCTCGACCAATATTTAGAGCTTCTATATCGTTCCAGTACCATACTGGTCTTGAAATATCTTCTAAAATATATTTTTCTAGTAATTCAATAAAATCTAAATACTTAAAGGTATCAACTATAACCAATAATGTAGGTACGCATAAATTTCGAGAATTAAAGCAAGTAGCATTTGTTGAAATAGAATTCAACAACTTTTGATAATCTAATTTAGTTAACATTGGTAAACTATCGGACTCCATATGAACGAACTGGGAAGTCTGAGTTTTGTCTATGAACTGTTTTATTGCAAAAAGTCTGAGAAGGGAATTTAACCAGTATTGTCGTCTATGAATTGATTTTTCTGGGAATAAATCTATTACTTTATTTATAATGGAAGTATGAGCGACTTTGTCAAAGTGAACAAATTTAATGTCGTACCTATTTATAACGCTTTTACTTAACTTAATATCACTTATATAATATATATTTGCTTGGGGATTGAAGTGTCGAGCAAATTTAATTGAAATTTTTAAAAAATATGGAATTCGACGGCCGATTTCAACATATAGGTAATTCTGATTCTTCATTAGTTTATGACTTCTGGTTGAATAAAAAGGTTTTCAATCTAGCCTCAAATTTTCTGAACCTTATGGTCAGTAAGAATTTTCTAACTAAGTAAATGAACTTTCCTTTTATTCCATAAGACAATTCTAAATTGACCAAAGGCCTCGAAGAATAGTTTCTAAAGTTGATAAATGGGCTATCCTTTAAATCTTTCCAGTTTGTACTAAAAGTGGGATCCGGAGAAAAAGGTTCGTATTTCATTTCGTACAGCACAGAAGTAAGAATAGATTGATCATGTCGATGCTTAGCGTAGAGCTTTTTCTCACTGCCTTCATAAAAATCTTCTTTTAGAAGCTCTCCTTGGTTTATAGAGCATCGCTTAAGCCATTCCTCCACGATTGTTTCAGTTTTTTCACACTTCACAAGTGCGATTAATGCTGCAGAGACTTGTGGTTTAAACCTGCTCTTTGCAGATAGAATCCGATCATCAGGTTTTGTATATTCATGGTGCATATGTCCGTTATCAAACGCAACAAATTTTTTGTCATGGAGTAAATTTATATAATTGGACATGTTTGCTTTAGCTTTTATGTTAATTTCAAAACCTACATCAAGATAAAGTAGTACATCTCCAATATCTAATTTCTTAATTTGCCTATTGATTATCCATGGTTTCCAGGCCCAGAGCCCAAAACCTTTATCATACTTTAAAGTGATATCCCCAAATAGTTCAACAAAATTTTTATCTAAATCTTTTTGAGAACATGAAGTTATCGATTCGAAAAAATCAAACCGCAATGCCTGTTTCACTAAGCGGTTCTGAGCATTTTTGTATCTAACATTGCCTCCAGCAAACGTAATCAGGTGAAACTTAGTCATATTTTTTTACTTTTTGGAAAACATTATTGTGACCAACTAAGGATAAGTGTTTCATTTTGGCTCCTGCAATTTCATGAGCAACTCGAGAAGGACCCGGGTGCCCCCAAAAGCGCTTTGAATCGAGATCGTGATTGAAATAAAGACTAGAATCGTCTAGAACAATAATTCCATTTTCTTTCAGGCCGATGAATGCATTAGCAAAGTCTTGGGCAACAATATCGTAATCATGCGATCCGTCTATATAAACTAGATCCCAATTTCCATCACGAATTAATCTAACTGCATCGGGACTTGTTGAGAGTTCTTTATGTAGAAAATAATTTTTGGCCTTAAAAAATCTTAAGTTCTTCTTACAATCTTGGAGGTAATCTAATGAAATATAATTGGAAACGGCATCTCCAGAGTTATCAAAAGGACTTAGTCCATGGACCTCAAAATCATCTGAGATCGATACTTTTTCCGCCAACAATGAGAATAAACTTAACGTTTGTGCCCTATAGACACCGATTTCCAATATTTTGGTTGGTTTGAATTTCCAAAAAATATCCAACCACATCAAGTGAAAAATTTCCTCACCAAACCCTCTAGAGAATTTTGAAAAATACAATCTATGTAATTTTAAGATAAGTGGAATTCTAATCGAATAAATTCTATCGTAATAAGAAGTCTTATCGATCAAGTTAGGTGAGAAAACTTCTTCCTCTCTGATATTTTTGAAAAATCTAATGATTTCGAAGATCAATTTAAATACTAAATCAAAAATACTAACAAACATTATTTTAAATATGCGCAGTAAATTTGAGTACAGATTTACTATTGTTGAGAACTTTTTAAGATAATTCTTGAACAAAACAAAATTAAATAAAAAAATTTTTTTTAAATTTTTATTTATCATAAAATATCAACATAAAAGCTTTAAAGCTATTCATTTTTTTCAATTATTATAAAACTGTAATTGTTTTCAGTAATAAAATGCAGTTGAAAGTCGGATTCTATCAATACTTGAACCACATTCCAAATCTGGATGGAATCTGGATTTACATCCTCAATAACTAATATGCCCCCTTTTGTAAGTCTGTTGGTAGCAAGAATTATTGAATTTATATTTGCTCTCGCTGAATGGAAACCATCATCAATAATCAAATCAAAGACAGTATCTTGAAAAAGTTTTGTCATAGAATGTACGTCTAATTGATTTACAAATTCAGTTGTAATTCTATTTTCTGTGAATAAAATACTAGTATCATAATCTGCTCCATAAATTTTTGCATTAGGAAAAATACTTCGAAAGCTGAAAAGACTCGAACCAGGTTTGATATTGCTTGGCATGTAAGAGAGAATTTTTTTGTTATTGGAGCCAATTCCGATTTCAAGTATATTGTTAATTTTTTTTGTGGCCAGAAAGTCATAAACCTCATGTAAAGGCTCATGCTTATTTGTACCGAATTCTTTAAATACCATTCCAGACTTCTTTGGACCAGGCTCATATTCATTTAACTCTAGATATTCTTTAAATTTAATAGGCTCTAATTTTTTTAACTGAGTTGTTTCGCAAATTAGGTCCCCGAGTGTTCCAAAAATTCCATTTATTTCTGATTTTGTAAATTTCTTCACAAGGTTTGAACTTCCTGCGGAATACGGAGTGTACTGAGAATGAATGACCTTATAGTTTGTCACTGAGAAACTTGAAATTCTTTTTATTTGATTAAGAACTGGACTGATTATTTGTAAAAGAGATCTGAGTGGATGTTTGAGAAATGTTGAAATCACCATTTTATGATATCAAATTTTTCGATTATAAACAACAATACACATCAACCACCAGCATGTTTCTGATTGGATCAATAATTGCCTTTAATAGTGTCAGTTTGATAAAGTTATTTCTTTTGAAATTTATATCACAATGATGTTGTGTCTTAAAAAAAGATCCTAATTTGACACTGCGCTAAAATTTGTTTGAATTAAAATTCAATTTAGTAAAATTTATTAGATCTCACGAAACTGATGTCACACTCAAAATCGACGAACGATTTTAGATTTAATATGACTTAATAACGATTTTATTAAAATTTTAACTGTATTCACATCATCATATAAAATTGATTTTGAGTTAACCCACTCTCCCTCATACATAAAAAGTAATTCAGGATACTTTAAATAACGTGTGCCAAGTGTCAAATACTTTAAAAGTTCATTTTTAACAAATATAAGGTTTCCAGTATGACAAACAAGAGAGTAACCTTTAGTAATTGCCACATTAAGGGTTGCGCTGAACGAACTTCCAGAAGTTTTTTGGCTATGTCTACTTATTATTCCTGGTAAAATACTGCTGTTGATTTCAATAACCACTATTTTTGGGTAATAGTTGTTCAAGGATTCCCAAATATCTAGATCGTTAGAATCAATATCGATCGACAATATATCAAAATTTAGTGGAATTTTAGTTTTAGCCAAAATTGAATCTAATGAATCACCATTAACATCGTAAGCACTAATTAATTTGTTTACTGGAAAAATTTGTGGAAACTTTTTGGATGTTTCAATAAGATCTTGAAATCTTTCTAAATCTGACTCAATATAAACTGCTTTATACCCATTTTCTACTAGAGCAAAAGTGTTACTAAGATATTTACCATCCCAAGCTCCAAATTCACAACACCATAAATCTAATTCAATATTTAAAGCCAATTCTTGTAGTAATTTTTCGATAACTCCATCTTCTCCGTTTTGCGAATAAATATTCCTCTTATGCGAATTATAATTAAATGACATTTTCACTTTCTAATTAGTTTGAAAATACTAGAATATTTGTTGGAACCACAGCAATTTAAATTTATCATATACTTTATATGGATACTTCTAGGTCTTTAAATTAGCCAAAATTGTGAGTTTAATTCACAATTTCAAACAATTTAATGTGCGCCCGAAGGGATTTGAACCCCTAACCTTCTGATCCGTAGTCAGATGCTCTATCCGTTGAGCTACGAGCGCTAGTCATTTTTACTTTATTGATGTTTTAAACCAATAATTGAAATCTTAATCTCTGCGGAGGCGGAGGGATTTGAACCCTCGTGGAGGTTTTATCCCCCTCCCACTTAGCAGGCGGGTGCCATGGACCGGGCTAGGCGACGCCTCCCAAATAAATGGAAGTTCCACACAGATAAGCAAACACTACTTATATGCGGAAAATGCATTTAATGCGAGAGCGGAGGGCGTGGGATTTGAACCCACGAGGAGCGTGAACCCCTTCCGGTTTTCAAGACCGGTGCCATCGGCCACTAGGCGAGCCCTCCGAGAGATATCTTTCCATCTTGGTCTGGAGTGAGTATTACCGGTACAGTCTGAATTCACAGAAGAAGCATCATTCAACATTAAATTAAAACGTGGACGAGGGGAATAAAAATGGGAAAAGTTGAATCAAAATTAAATGAATTGAAGCTTTCGCTTCCTGATGCCCCAAAACCAGTAGCTGCCTATATACCAGCAAAACAAACAGGAGAATTAGTCTTCACCGCAGGCCAACTCCCAATGGTAAATGGTGAGTTAATTTCCAAAGGTTTACTAGGCCAAGACGTTGAAATTGATGAAGCAAATAAAGCAGCAAGAATTTGTACCCTAAATGCATTAGCTGCAATTAAAGGGGTAATTGGTGATCTTGATCGAATTAAACAAATAGTCAGAGTAGTTGGCTATGTTGCAAGTGTTCCCACCTTTACTCAACAACCAGCAGTAGTAAACGGTGCTAGTGAATTATTGTTAGAGATTTTCGGAGAAAATGGAAAACATGCTCGGTCAGCGGTGGGAATGGCAGTATTGCCTTTGAACGCCTCGGTTGAGATCGAATTAACAGTAGAGGTTGAATAAATCTTTAAATGAAGTTGAAAATAAATAAAATTCAGAAACCTAAAATACTCATCACAGATTTTGATGGTTGCCTAACAGATGATCGTGTTTGGTTAAATCAAGAAGGTGAAGAATTTGTGGCAGCGAACAGAAAAGACGGGTTAGCTGTTCAGAGACTCAAAAAACTTGACATTCAAGTCGTAATTGCAAGTACAGAAACCAACAAAGTTGTATTAGCTAGAGGTAACAAAATAGGAGTTGAAGTACTTCAAGGACTTGCTAATAAGGCTGAATCAATTGAGCAATACTTAGAACAAAAGAATTTATCTTGGAATGATATTTGGTATTTAGGAAATGACGTTAATGACATCGAAGCAATAAGAAAAGCTAAATTAAGTCTTTGTCCAAGTGATGCAGTTAAAGCTGTAAGAAAAGAAGTGGATTTAAAGCTTAAAACAAAGGGTGGGTATGGAGTACTTTCAGAAATTGCTACTCTTCTTGAGTCTCAAGATAACTAGATAAAATTATCCCAGTTCTTGAACTAGTTCCAACATAATTCCTTCAGGGCCTCTCACAAATACAACTTTAACTTTCTTATTCGGAGAGATTTTAACCTCTGAGAGGGTTTGATAATTAAGTTTCTTTAAGATGATTACTAATTCATCTAAGTTTTCCACAGTCAAAGCTATGTGTGTGGCACCAGTTGTCTTTAAGTCTCCAGACCAAGAGTCTTCAACTTGATAATTTTTAAATTTGAGCAATTCGATGATAAATCCTTTTGAATCAATTAATTTAACTGTTGTGAGCATTGGATCTTTAATTGCAAGTAATTCATCTATGTAAGGGGATTCCTCTTTTGCTTCAATGTGCAAATTAAAACCCAGAATGTTAGTCCAAAAGTCTTTGGTTTTTTCTAGGTCATTAACCACTATTCCAATATGGCGGGATGTGTTACTTATGACCAATCACCTCAAGTATTGCTTCTTCGAAGACACTCATTGCCTCGCGTAGTGCTCCATCCTCAATTGTTAGTGGCGGACCCAGTTTTATCGATTCTCTTCCAGTGTGGACAACTAGTAATCCTTTTTGCATGCACTTCTCAGTTATTAGGCTTGCTAATTCATTCTTTGAAGTGCTATTAAAGTTGTTAAATATCACCGATGCTATTAGACCTTCACCATAATGATTGTTGATAACTTCGGGAAACCTGATTTTAAGATCCTTAAGTGAATTTTTTAGTATTTCACCTTTTCGAGCAGTTTCAGCAACGATGTTTCTTGATTCTATTTCTTCTAAAACAGCTAAGCCTGCTGCGCAAACTAGGGGATTAGCTGAATGAGTGGAGCTCATATTTCCAACTTCAGGTAAATCCATGACTTCACTTCGACCAATCACACCAGACAAAGAAACACCACCACCCATTCCTTTGCCACAGGCAAATAAATCGGGGGAAACTTCATAATGTTCAAATCCAAATTTCTTGCCGGTGCGAGCAAATCCTGCTTGCATTTCATCAAATGCCAAAAGAATTGAATTTTTTTCAGTGAATTCTCTTATTGCTTTAACAAAAGATTTAGGGTAAAAAAGCGCTCCCCAGCCTTGGAATGTTTCTAACATAAATCCTGCAATATCAGTTTCTAGGTTTAAACCTCTTTGCTTAAGAGATTCTAATTGTTTGTTGAAGAACTCTTGCCCCTGTTCTTCGCTCACTAGCCAAGGATAAGGAAAATCAATGTGGTGAATGTTTGGATCTTCATATCCAATCCAAGCTTTTTGTTCTGCATTGGAAGACATCATTTGAGCACCCATTGTTCTGCCATGCCAGTTTCCGGTTAAGGTCACAATTCCTGGTCGCTTCTTACCAATTTTTTGGCCATGCATTCTGATTAGTTTTAAAGCTGCTTCAGTAGCTTCGGTTCCTGCGGAAAGTAAAAATGCTTTGCCAAATGGAGGTCCTGCAAATTCAATGAGTTTTTCCAAGTATTTGGCTCTTACTTCACTCATGTAGGCATAAGTAGAAACCAACGGCTTATCTAGCACTTCTTTAATTGCTGCACTTACTCTTTTGTTTCCATGTCCAATATTTGCCACAAATATCGTAGATGTAAAATCGATCCATTTATTGCCTGCTATGTCATAAACACTGAAATCTTCAGCCTTATCCCAAATAATGGGAAATTGTCCTTGCATAGATCTTGATTCTGTTTTTTCAAGCCGGGAGATGATTTCTTTTGTTCCAGGTGCAGGAATCTGAGTTGCAATTTTTCTATATTTTGTTTCAACTAATTTAACTGTTTTGGGTTCCCTTGAGAACATGTAGCCAGCCATTATTTGTCTCCAAAAACAGTTTTTAATAACTGTGGCTGTTTGGTGATTTGCCACTCTAAGTATTCTAGATCTTCAATTGAATCAACTTCGGTCACAACTGGGGTTTTAAAAGCCAAAATTTTGTCGCCGTGAAGCTTATTTGTATTAAGAATATAATTTGGGTCGATAACATCAATATATCCATTTGCCAAATAAGTCTTAGGAAATGCTTGTCTTGGAAGATTTGCCTCGTCACCACTTTCCACAGAACCAATAGTAGAAAGAAATCCCTTTTCATTTATTTCAAAAGATTTATATGCAGATTCGCTCATTTCATGAACTGAGCGAAGAGAAGTTAATTCATCCTTTTTGCTAAAAAATACCTCAATCGCTTCTTCTAATACAGAAGGATCCCTTAAGGGAGTTGTTGGTCTGATATGAACTACTGCATCAGGTTTGTAATCAATTTCTGCTAAAAAATGTTTAATGACATCTAAATCCGTTGCGATATCAGTTGCTAATTCTTTTGGTCTTAAAAATGGTACCTGCGCACCCCATTTCTTACCAATTTCTGCATACTCGGATGAATCGGTCGACACGTAAACTCGTGAAATATTTTTAGTCTTAAGACAAGATTTTATAGACCATTCCAGGAGCGAGTGTTTACCAACAACTTTAATGTTTTTGTCGGGTACCCCTTTGGAACCGCTGCGGGCAGTAACTAAAGCTAGAACTTCCATTACGCTCTACCTGCCCCAATCTGAATATATAAAATTGTACCATTTATCTTGTGTTTATCATTGCTAAGTAGATTTCTGTTAGCATATGACTTTTTTAATCTATCTTATGAATTTATTTCATTATTTTAATCACTCAGGATTTCAACTAATTCCATAAGATTTTTGACGTGATATTCGACTCCGCAATTACATAATTCGTCAAGAACTGGTACCAGATGGATTCCCTTAATTTTTAACTTAATTGCCACCTCCATGTCAGTTAAGCGATCACCAATAAAATAAGTTTCATCCAAGTTTTTAAAATCGTTTACTATCTGTTCAAACATGTTTGTTAGAGGTTTTCTACACAAACAATGATCAAGTTCTGAATGCGGACACCACACCGCGATATGTATTCTTAGCTGCTCTAAAATGGTTTCATTAATTTTCCTAACAAAATCAGAAGAAACAATCTTTCGACTGATATCGGGTTGATTTGATGCTATTACCGTAAGAAAATCTGAATCTTCACAAAATTTAAAAGTTTCTTTCACATGCTCCAAGTATTCGAATTCTTTTTCGAAGCGAATACTGCCTTTTGTGCCATCAGATCGTACAACTTCTTTTATGATCACACCATCGCGATCAAAAAAAACTAGTTTTTTAGATCTCCTACTGGTGGGTTTTCCCATAATGACTTCAAAGCTTTGGCCATTGCCTCTTTGGAACTTAATTTGTTACTCCATCCAATTTGCCTTATTTTTGAAGAGTCTAATTTTACTATTGGAACATCACCTTTCCATCCCCGGTCTTGGCGCTGAAAATTAATTGATATCTCACTTGGTTCAATTCCAGATGCACTTAGAGCCATGTCTACTATCTCAGATACCTTTAAATAGTCTGTCGTAGCAACATTAAAGGCCTCGAATTTTCCAGGCTCCACTTTATTTGCAAATAAAACAGCTTCAACAACATCACTTACATGTATATAAGGTTTTTCCTGGGTTCCATCACCTAAGACTTGAAGTTCCTTAGGCCTTGAGCGTAACTTATTCAGGAAATCAAATCCAACCCCATGAGTTTGGTTTGCGCCTACTACATTTCCAAACCTAAAACAGATAACTTGAAAATCAAACATATGGCTGTATGCGCGAAGAATGACTTCTCCTGAAAGCTTGCTTGCACCATAAGGAGATATTGGTTTTAGTTCTTGAGATGATTCATCTAAAATTTTGTTACCATAGTCTCCATACACGCCGCTTCCTGAAGCGTAAAGAAATTTCTCCACATTAAATTCTCTGGCAATCTCAGCTGCAAATTGAGTTAAAAGGGTCCCTTTAAAAAAATCTAACGTTGGATCTGTTATGGCCGCGGATATATCTGCATTTGAAGCTAGGTGAATTATTGTGTCAATTTTGCCAATTTCGGATTCATGTTTCTTCCAGTTTAGAACATCATCATTAATAAATCGAAAATTACCTTCATTTTCTAAATGAGAAATAAACTCATATTTACCACTAGAAAGATTATCTAAGACAACTACATTCTTATTTTCACTGATTAATCTATTAACAAAATGTGAACCGATAAAACCCGCTCCACCAATTATTAGATAGCGTTTAGATTCAGCTACCATTTTGTTGGTTTGGAACTAAGATCAGGATGCGAAACAATCAAATGCCATACAACTGCAGTTAAACCTTCTGTGTGAGGGGTTACTCTTTCTGGAAACAAATTAGGAATCAAAATCGAAATATCTGAGATAGTTTTAATGAATCCCCCATCTCGACCAAGTATAGAAAAAACTTTTGCACCTTTACTTTTAGCAAATTTTGCTGCTTCAATCAGGGGAGTAGATACAGCAGGATTCGTTGATCCACCTCCTACGCTAAAAATTAAGAGCGCATCTTTGTTGGTTAAACGACAATTTGACAGAAAGCCGGTAAATATAGTGTCCCAACCTTCATCGTTTGCTCTGGCAGTTAGTTCGCTGACATTGTCTGAAGGTGAAAAAGTATTGATTTCACATAATTTTCGGAAATCATTAACTGCATGTGATGCGTGGCCAGCACTGCCCCCTAATCCGCAAATATAAAGATTTCCAGACTCATTTTTTAATTCCTTCAATTTGATAACTAAAGATTCAATTTCTTGATGGTCAACACTTGAAAGTATTTTTTGCGACTCTATTAAAAAGTTATGTGAAAAATTATTCATTTGAAAAATGCATCCTTAACTTATCGCTTGCGCTGGCAAAAGATATAGGGTTACCAATCTCAATGAAAGGACTGAGAACTTCGTATCCAAGACAGACGCTATTTGCCGAAAATTTCTCTAAAACATTCTTTAAGTCACTCTCATTTGCGATAAGTGACTGTAAATCTTGATTCATACTTATATAATATACCCCATAATCTATAAATAGATTTGAAGAAGAAGCATAAGTTTTTGTTGTTAAGTCAGAATAGTATTTTATTCTCCCTCCTACCTCTTCAATTCGACAGTCTTCATCTACATATTTCTTATCAATGTAACTAAAATAAACTGGAGATTTACAACTAGTCCCCTCTTTTATAAATTTGTCTAAATCAAGATCTGGGAGACTATCCCCATACATCAATAAAAAATCTTTCTCTAGGACATTACTATTAAAAGCTTGGTTTAATGCCTGAGATGTCCCTTGCCCAGACAAATTGTCTTTACAAATCTCAATTACTTTGTCGGCATTAGAATATTTTTTCTTGACATACTCTTCTATTTCTTCGGATCCAACGCCGGTTAAAAGAGTTATTTTGTGTATAGATTCAAACGTTAAGAGAAAAACGAAGATATAATCTAAAAAAGGAACGTTATTTACTTTTGCCAACATTTTTGGGGTGTCTCCAAGTAAACTGTTTAATCTTGTAGCTTTACCTCCGCATAAAATAATTATTTGCATTTTAATAATTAAACAAGGTAGTTGCACCATTCATTTCAAATTCAAAAGGTAACACTTCTAAACCATTGCCAAGTGAGTCCTTTATGAATTGGATTTTGTCTTTTACGACAACAAGCAAGAATCCCCCTCCGCCAGCACCAACTAACTTTCCCCCAAAGGCGCCAGAGCTGAGTGATTTTGAATATAGGTTATCTATTTGGTCATTAGACATATCTTTACTTTGCTTACTTTTAAGCAACCAATGTTCATGAAACAAACTGCCAAGAGTTTCTATATCGAGCTCTATTAGAGCATTTCGAATCTGAGGAACCTGGCTTTTAACAAAATCTAGTCGATTTATAACATCAGAATCTCTTTCATTTGTACTCGAAACCTGTTGAGATAAAATTGTTTTTGAATCTCGTTTAATACCGGTGTATAAGAGCACCAATGAGTTTTGAATTTTTTCTAAATCGGTAGAACCTATTTGCAGATCATGAAAACTTAAATTTCCCGTGGGAGAAACATCGAACTGCTTCATACCACCAAGAGCAGTTATGTATTGATCTTGTAGTCCTATGGGTTCCTTTAATATGTCTCGTTCAATTTCTGTCGAGATACTGGCTAAATCAGTAGGGGAAAGATCTAATTCCAAATAAGAGCCAAGGGCTGAAATCAACGAAACGAGAAATGATGAGCTGGAACCTAAGCCAGTCGAGCCAGGAATATCTGCTGTAAAAGTTAACTCGACTTGATTTTTTACCTTAAAAAATTTTAAGGCTTCACGAACCAAATTATGTTGAATCTCATCTACTTCGGCTACATCTTCTAACTTTGAATATTTAATGAGAAAATTTGAATCAAAGCGCTTATTTATAATGCTATAGCAGTACTTATTGATTGCAACTGATATCCAGGTTGATCCCCGACCTAAATAATAAGACTCTAAATCAGTTCCTCCGCCAGCTAAAGGTAACCTAAGTGGAGAGCGTGTGATTATCATTTATAAAACGTATTTAGATTCAACTGCGTCATTGTAGAACATCTGCACTGTTTCTAATGAGTATTTATCTAAGTCTTTACCAATTAAGTTAAGTTTATTCAAAATTTCAGGGACAGCTGTAATTATGTCACAACCACAATCAATTGCTTGTTGAATGTTTAAAACCTCGCGAGGGCTTGCCCACAGAGTTCTAACCTTTGAATATTGCTTAAACAACGTAACCGATTTTTTGACTATTGGAACAGGATCAATTCCAGTATCTGCAATTCTTCCCGCAAATATAGAAACAATTAGATTTGAAGAAGGAGATACAACTTCAACCAGTTCATTCAATTGTTCTACAGTCATTATTGCTGTTACATTCAATGGAATTCCATCGAGAATTAGTTTTTTAATCAGTGGAATACTAGTTTCGTGTCGTGAGTTATAAATTGGTACTTTCACAAAAATTTTTTCACTAGTCTTATTCAATAAATGAGCTTGCCTATACATTTCATTAAAATCATCAGCAATAACTTCGATTGATATATTCAAATCCCCCACTGAATCTATTGCATTTTTGATGAATTCTAGATAATTCGTTGCACCACCTTTTCGCACAAGAGTCGGATTTGTTGTGAATCCTTTGATAAATTTTGACTCTCTAAACTTAAGGATTTCTGCCTGATCCTTAATGTCAGCATATATATCAATCTGATTTGAAATAGATTCTAATTTTGAAAGCAAATTATCTTTTAACACTGGTAAACTCTTCCATCGACAATATTCTGTAAAAACATCTTAGATGATGTTGTGTATTCTACTTTACAACCGGGGTACTCAATCTCTAGATTCGAAAAACTCGAGGGCAACGATGATCTATATATAAAAAGCTTTTTCTCAGTATTTGAAACTAAAACTGCTTGACCGATACTTTCAGCATAAGTGTAATCATTAAAAAACAACCTTACATCATTTTGATACCATTGAGACTTAATGAGAATGGGAGAAGAGTCCTGTCCCGCAAAGCGACTTAGTTCAAAACGATTTGATGCCCAGTAATCGCTTTCGATTACGTTTACGCCTAGCAATCTAACAAACTCATTTCGATAAACATAAGTCTTACTCTTTAACAATGACTCGTCAACAATTACGGATGTAAAAATGATTAGAACCATGCCAAATAAGATCCAACGTGGTAAATTACCACGTTTCTTAAAGTATTCGTACAATTTCATCAAAGAAATAAGTGACAGAAATAAAATTACAGAGTGAATGAAATAGAAATGTCTTGCCGTATCGTAACTTGGGCTATTAACAATTGCTGCAAACGATAATGGAAAAAGTATAATTATCGAGAGTGAAACGATAAAAAAGTAAGACCTTTTCTCCTTAGAAGACAACAGTTTAGATATGTAGTACAGGGATAATAATGTTAAAATTAAATAAATTGTTGGGATTCTCGCTAAATTATTGAAACCGATATACCAAACTGGAGGATTTATAGATTCATAAAATTTTGAAAAAACAAATACCTGTGAACCTGATCCAACCTCAAAATCTGAACTGAGTCCTAGCGATCTCATCAAAGATATAGGGAGGTCAAAGACGAACCTAATGTTGGTGATTGCAAAAATCGTAAAATAGAAAATGAAGGGAAATACTAAAGCCCTCCAATTAATGTAGCTGAAATAGCGTTTGAAGTTTGGAGTAAATGAAATAAGGAATGATAATAAAGCAATATAAATTAAGGGGAATCGCGATCCAGCTATTATAAAAAATGGTAAGAATAATAACCATGGATTCAATGCAATTCTCACCGATTTGTTGTTATGAAAATCATCAATAAAGTAAAGCGCAGTAAGTGTATAAATCAACCCAGAGAAACCAACTAATGGAATAAAATCACTAAAGTTGAATGCGCTGTGGCTTAACCAAATTGGGTATATGCCAACAATTGGAAGTGTAATCACCTCGAATCTTTTTTGCCCTGTCATTAATCGAGCTGCAAACAAAAGTGACAGTTGTCCAAATAAACTCAGAGGGATCAGTATAAGTCGAGCATCAATAAGGAAGTCATCATAAATTGACCAAAAAAGTTCCTTATTGTCAAGATTCATAAACAAATTCATACAGTTGCCTGGGTTACTTAGACAAGCAACTGTGCTACCAAAATTTTGAAAAGTGTTCCCGTGGAGGACATCTGTCCCTAACGGAACATTCTCTTGGTTTAAAACATATCTAATCTCGTTGAATGACTTCAAGTTATAACTAGGCTCATCTGCGGTCAAGCCCGTCGAATTAATTAGATAAATTTGAATTACGATTAGAACAAGAAAAACAAGTAAATGATTATAAGTCTTTAAACTTGAAATTCTCATGAATTAAACTATATATCATTTTCAAGTAATTCTTATACGCTGACAATTTTCTTAAAGTCTGACTATTGCTTGGCTACAAAGTCCGAATTTGATGGTCTTTACTGTAATCTGCGCCGGCTTAAATCCTGAGTTGGATAGTAGGAGCCATAACTCTTTTTTTGAAAAATAGTACTTATGATCATTCATTTCAACAAATGATAAAATTTTTAGTTTAAACGCACCGAATTCCAAAACCTTTTTCCCTAACCAATTTGGTACACAGATATAAATTACTGATTTTTCTTTCATTTTGTTTCTTAATTGAACCAATACTTTATCTGGATAATCGAGGTGTTCTAAAATATTATTAGCAATACAAAAATCAATGCTAAAATCAACGATTCTCGAAATCACCATTTGAGCATCTCCAACAATTAACTCGTTTTGGAATGCTAATTCTTCATTTATAGACACATCGAGCAATTTTGAGTGTAGAAATTTCTTTCTAATTGATTGACTTAATTTGGCGTCATATCCGCAACCTAAATCTAGAAGGGTGTCTCTATTTCTTGGTAAGACTTTTTTGAACTTAATTTCAGATAATTTATTCCCTAAATAGTCAAAAAAATTATACTTATGCTCTCCTCCACCAAATGAATTGATTCTTGTCACGTTAAATCCTCTGACTTACTTAGAATTTGAAACCTAGGTCTCTTGAATAGATAATCGTGAATTCTTAATATGTAAATATACAATAGGCAGGAAATAGTAATGGTTAAAAATAACAAGATCGACACAAGAGTTAAAACTATTTCATTAGAGTTATTTGGGCCAGAGATATTTATTCCAAGGATGATTGCGACGAATATACCCGAAATAGGCAATGTCGCCAGAACCATTTTACTCGCAATATTGGTGTAACCGAAAATAGCATTTACGGCATTAGAGAGTGACCCTAAGTATTTTGGATAATTAGAATCGCCAGTCAATCTTTCTTCTCTATGAAAGTCAATTAACTTAAATGGGAAACCTATCTGAGCTATATTTCCACGGAGAAAATAGTAGGGGTCATCTATCTCTAGCAATATGTCACGAATTTTTTTATCAATTAAACGAAAATCACCAACTGATTTAGGAATATTTATTTTGGAATATCTATTTAATAGCCAATAACCTACGGTCGTCAAAATTACACGAAGATAGGTTTCCCCTTTTCTTGAAAGGCGCCTCGGTAGAACTATTTTGAAACCTTGTCGCCAATCTTCAATCATCTCTGGAATTAATGAAATGGGATCTTGACCATCAACATCCATTATTATATAAACGTCGGCGACTGACTCTTGTAATCCACATTGAATAGCAGTGGCTTGACCAAATCTTCGTGCCATAACAATGTATTTGAATCTGCTATTTATTGAATTTAATTGGATTGCTGTGGATTCTGTTTTGTTTGAAGAATCGGGATCAATTACAAAAACTACTTCCCAGTCAAGTTTGAGTGAATTCATTAATTCAGGAACTTTTTCTGCAAATGCAGTTAGATTCTCATGATCCTTGTATACAGGAACAATTACGGATAATTTTTTTTCAGAATTCATGTCAGTACGGTACCCTCACCCTGTTTACATCCTCTCAAAATATAGCATCAAAGCAGCACGTTATTTTGACTCAATATGCTATTTTTGGTTAATTCTGATATTACTTTGTTATCTATCACCCGAACGAGACAACCTAGCTGACCAATTTCTCCTTAAACTAAAATTAATTTCACCAAATTTAAATCATTTATGTTAATACTAAAAATTTTTTTAGAACTTGGAACTCCTTTATTTATATGTAGTTAAATGCTAGTCTTATTTGAAAGAGAAAGGAAATATCTCTGAGTAATATCTTCAGACTAGAGAAGTTGTTTAGTATTCTAAAATTGAGAAAAGTACTAAGTGATATCGCCTTAACTTTCTATACAATCGAATATTATATTACGAAGAAAAAACCTACAACTATAGTGAAACGTAAATTTATTTCTAAAATAGGTAACTACTACGGGTGTAAAATAATGGTTGAATCTGGCACCTATTTTGGTCAAAGTACAAAGTACTTTTCTAAAATTTTTAATAAAGTATTTAGTGTAGAACTTTCGCCCGCACTGTATGATTTTTCAAGTCGTAGATTTTCAAAAATATCAAATATATTTTTGTACCTGGGTGATTCTGTTGTACAACTGCCAAGAATAATTCTCCTTTTAAATCAACCAACAATTTTCTATTTAGACGCACATGCAAGTGGCGGAGTGACTCAACAAGGCCAAGAGCCCTCGCCAATTAAGAAAGAATTAGAGATAATTTCAAACTTCAAACATCTAAGTAATTCTATTATTTTATTAGACGACGCGAGAGGTTTTGATGGATCTAATTCTTATCCATCATTTATGGAAGTAAGCGAATGGGCAGAAAGAAATGAGTTATCCAAACCTTACATTAAATTAGATATGATAATTATTGAACCTGTTTCAAAAAACATATAATTAGTTTTATCTGGATCTCTTTAGTAGTCGGTCAAAATCAATAAGTAAAACTGCCCTAGGTTCTAATTTTATCCACTCTCTTTGCGTGAATTCTGCCAAAGCTTTATTAACCGTCTCTCTCGATGCACCAACTAGTTGAGCGAGTTCTTCTTGGGTTAAATCATGTTCTACCAAAATTCCATCATTTCGCTTCACCCCAAACTTTTCACTTAATTCAACTAACGCTTTTGCAACTCTTCCTGGTACATCAGAGAAAACTAAATCAGCTAGTGCTTCATTTGTTCTTCTTAATCTTTGGGCAAGTGCTTTTAATAATGCCTCGGCAACCCCGGGTCTTCCGGTTAGCCAAGGTCCAAGTGCTTCATGACCTAGCCCTAACAAAATAGTTTCAGTAAGTGCGGTTGCGGTTGCGGTTCTTGGTCCTGGATCAAATAAAGATAATTCTCCAAACATTTCACCAGGTCCAAGAACTGCTAATAAGCTTTCACGTCCATCATTTGAAGTTGTGCCAAGTTTTATTTTGCCATCCATAATCACATAAAGGCGATCTCCTGGATCTCCTTCAGAAAAAACAACTTGACCCCTTGTGAAATCAATTTCAACCATTGATGCCCTTAAGGCAACTGAGGCCTCTTCATCAAGAGCAAGAAACAGGGGAGCGTTTCTAACAGCGTCTTCCATTAATCCTCTTCTGTGTTAGTTTTCTCATACTAGTTCAACGCAATGCCCTCACAATTTTATGTCCCACTAGGCGCGTAATCTCTATTTATGGCCCGAATAAGCAAAGAATCTCCTGCTGATTTAAAAGCAAGAGCAAAAAAGATTTATACAGGGCTAAACAAGCTTTATCCAAATGCTCACTGCGAATTAGATTTTAAAAATCCTTTGCAACTGTTAGTGGCAACTATTTTAGCTGCTCAATGCACCGATAAAAGAGTGAATTTGGTTACCCCTGCTTTGTTTAAAAAGTATAAAAAAGCTGAAGATTTTGCTAGTGCCAAGAAAAGTGAATTAGAAGAACTTATTAAATCAACTGGTTTCTACAAAAATAAAACCACCAGCATTATCGGAATGGCTCGAAAAGTTTGTGATGATTTTGGGGGAAAGATTCCCAATAATCTTGAAGATTTAGTTTCTCTTCCTGGGGTAGGTAGAAAAACAGCAAATGTGATTTTAGGAAATGCATTCGAGATTCCAGGAATTACAGTTGATACCCACTTTGGAAGGTTAAGCAGAAGATTTGGTTGGACTAAAGAAGAAGATCCGGTCAAAGTTGAATTTGCGATGCATGAAATATTTCCACCAAAATACTGGACTCACTTAAGTCAATTAGTTGTTTGGCATGGTCGAAGAAGATGTCATGCCAGAAAACCAGCTTGTGGCGCTTGTCCTATAGCTGAATTATGTCCTTCATTTGGGGAAGGACCAACTGATAAGGAAATAGCTTTGAAATTAGTTAAAAAAGATTCTGATTTCCGATAAGTTTGAATTATATGAATTTCATTGACATCTTTATTGCTGCATCTTTTCTTGTCTTTGGCTGGATTGGTTTTAGACGTGGAATTTTAAGAACAATTTTGAGCATTGTGGGTTTAGTCTTAGGTGGAGCAGCAGGAGCCATTGCCACACCTTCAATCCAGTCACTAATTTCAAGTAGTGCTTTTGGCTTTAAGCCAACAATTGGATTGACCACAATAATTCTTGGTGCATCTCTTGGAATGTTTTTGTTTGGAATCTTGGGAAGCTTCTTAAGAGTGGTTTTGTTGCCATTTCCTTTCATGAAAACTATTGATTCGTTAATCGGATTTGCGTTGGCAATTGTGGCGGTTGCTTCAATTTGTTCAACACTTTCAAGTGCCGCACAGGTTATCCCAAATAAAACTGTTAACAATCTATTTGCCGAATCTCAATTGATATCCCAAATAAATCAGTATTTGCCTGATCGTTTCAAGAATGCTGCGCAAAAGATTCAAAATGTTATTACAGATTCTCCATTGCCTGAAGTTTTTCGAAGTCTTGTGGAATCAAGAATTGCACCTTCGCAGCTTGCAGAGGATGTAAATGTGCCAGAAACTGTCACAAATTCTGTGGCTTCCACAGTGAGAATTGATGGAATTGCCGAAAGCTGTTCTGCGGCAATGGTCGGAACAGGATTCATAATTTCTCCTGAAAGAGTCATTACAAATGCTCACGTGGTAGCTGGCGTTAAAGATCCGGTAATAACTCTTTCCAACACTAAAGTTCAATTAGCTGGCAAAGTAATTGCCATCGATAGAAAAAAAGATGTTGCAGTCATTTATGTGCCAGGACTTAACGGAAGTAAATTAACATTTATGGGACCTGCAACACCTAACGAAATAGGTTTTGTAGTTGGTTATCCAAATGGGGGAAGTTTAAGAACAAGTGCTGTATCTGTTTCTTCTGAGTTTGAATCGATGGGCACGGATATTGATGGTAATGGAGAAGTTAAAAGAGATGTAATAGTTTTTGGTGGAGACGTTAGACCTGGAAATTCTGGGGGACCTCTACTTAATGAACAAGGTCAAGTATTAGGTGTAGTTTTTGCAGCTGATGCAGAAAACAAAAACACAGGATACGCATTGGCACCCAATGAAATTGCAAAATTGGTGAGTGAAACTGTGTCCTTTTCCGAATCCGTAGACACCGGTAATTGTCCAGCGCTGAAGTAAATTGTTTAAGAATAAAAAGGTTCTGATAAGTTAACTAAAGCAGAAAGTAAAAAGGGGTTCTATTTTGCGGATATTGGTCACCGGCGGAGCAGGGTTTATAGGCAGCCATTTAATTGAAAAACTACTTCAAGAAAAACATTATGTAATTTCTGTAGATAATTATTACACGGGAAACCCAGTAAACACGAATCTATTCAAGAATAATGAAAACTTTGAATTTATAAGACATGACGTTAATTTTCCGTTATACATCGAAGTCGATGGAATTTACAATTTGGCTTGCCCCGCGAGTCCAATTCATTATCAAAGAGATCCGGTGCAAACTCTAAAAACAAGTGTTCAAGGTTCAATAAATTTACTTGGTTTAGCCAAAAGAACAGGCGCCAAAATTTTGCAGGCGTCTACTTCAGAAATTTATGGCGATCCAAAAATTAATCCTCAAGTTGAAGAGTATTGGGGTAACGTTAATCCTATTGGTCCACGATCTTGTTACGACGAAGGCAAAAGAGTTGCCGAAACTCTGTTTTTTGATTATCACCGCCAACATAATTTAGACATACGAGTGGCCAGAATTTTTAATACATTTGGACCAAGAATGTCATTTAACGATGGTCGAGTTGTAAGTAATTTTATTTATCAAGCTCTTCACGACAAAGATATAACAATATATGGAACTGGGGAACAAACAAGAAGTTTCTGCTACGTAGATGATTTAGTGGATGGGCTTATGAAGTTATTTAATCAAGACTCTGTTTATCAGCCCATAAATCTGGGTAACCCAGAACCAATTTCCATGAAACAATTGGCACAAGAAGTAATTGAATTAACAAAAAGCAAGAGCAAGATTGTTAATTTAGAATTACCTATAGACGACCCTAAAGACAGAAAACCTGACATAGAAAAAGCAAAAAATATTTTAAACTGGAAGCCTTTAGTAACTCGACACGAAGGAATTCGAAGGACTATTGAGGACTTTAAAAGAAGGTTAGCTTAAAGAATTCCAACCCGAATCTTTTAAAGGTTTCTTAATATTTTCAGTTAAGTATTTTGTTGTTTCACTACCAATACGTGAGGCATCTCCAATGCCTCTAACTTTTCTGAAAGATCTAAAAGCTGAAAATACAAAAAATATTGACAGCGCAATCATGATGGCAGCTACCAGTAAAAATGATGCCCAACTTGGCAAACCCCATTGAATAAAACCATAAGCAAGAGCAATCAACAAAAATAGAAGTGAAACATTCATAAGTAAGAAAGCAGAAATTATTAACCCAATTCCAGAGCCAATTTTCTTAACAGAACTAGTAAGACTCTTTTTAGCGATATCGATTTCGCCTTTTACGATGGTTGCGAAGTCTTCTACGGACTGCAAAATCATTTTTGCTACTGAAGTCTTAACTGAATCTGACATGTCTCTCGTTTCTTGGGTTTTTATAAGTATCTCAGAAGAAGATATGGAACAACCATAATCACACTTAAAAATGTGACTGGAATGCCATATTTAGCAAATTGCCAGAATGAGATATGAATTCCAGCTTTCTTAGCTAAACCAACTGCAACGACGTTTGCAGATGCTCCAATGATTGTGGCATTGCCACCAAAATCTGCACCAAATGCAAGTGCCCACCACAAAACATCTCCCGCACTTTCGGGAATTGATTTAGACAATTCGACAACCACTGGAGACATACTTGCAACATAAGGAATGTTATCCACAATTCCAGACAAAACAGCTGAGACTCCTAGAAGACTCATTGCTGCCAAAGTTACGTTTGATCCAACTAAATGTTTTAAGAAATCTGCAAAAGTTTTCATTACTCCGGTGTTTACCAAAGCACCAACCATTATGAATAAACCTGCAAAGAAAGTTAAAGTACTCCATTCAATGTCTTGTACATAGTTTGCGGGCCTTAATCCAGAAATAAGTATTAATAACCCCGCTCCAAGTAGAGCAATTATTGCTGGCTCCAAATGCAAGAACGAATGACTTATGAAAGCAATTATTACTAAGGATAAAACAAATAGACTTTTCGTCATTAATTTGATATCAGTCAGGAAAGATCTTTCGTTTAATTCATTAATCATTTTTCTATCTTCAGGAGTGTTAACTAATTCTTTTCTGAACATAAACAGCAGTAATGGAGTTATTGCTATCACAACAATAATCACCAATGGTGCCATATGAATTAGAAATTCATTGAAACTTAAATTTGCCTTACTTGCAATAATTATGTTAGGAGGATCTCCCACAAGAGTTGCAGCTCCACCAATATTTGACATAAAAACTTCGCTTAAAAGAAATGGAACAGGATTCACATTCAATTTCTTGCATATAATCAAAGTAATCGGTACAGCAAGTAAAATTGTTGTTACATTATCAAGAATTGCACTAGCTAGCACAACAAGAATTATTAAGTAAACTAAAGCAGTTTTGGGATTTCCTTTAGCTAGTTTAATTGCTTTGATTGCTAAATACTCAAAGAATCCAGTTTTATGGATAACACTAACAATTATCATCATTCCTAAAAGTAGAAATATTACATTCCAGTCTATTCCTGTGTCGTGATTAAAAAAAACCGCATCAGCATCGGTTGCACCAACTATCACCATCGTTGCAGCGCCGACCAGAGCAATTGCTACACGATTGAATTTTTCAGCAGCGATAAAGCTATAAGCGATGATAAAAACTGTAAGTGCCAATATTGCGTTCACTGACAACAGCATACTCCATACAATCTATGCAAATATAGCCATACTAATCAAACATTGTGAAACCTGAAAATTAGTTTTGAATGGCTAATTTTGATATAGCCATAACATTAAAATATAACTGTCATTATGACTTAGGGCAATACATTCTAGATAAAAGAAATATGTCATAGACCTATGAATTAATATTATTTCTACTTAAATAAGAATAGAGACCCAAATTTGTTTTCAAATCTATCCAAAAAAATGTGTATAGATTCAGAATCAAATCTAAAAAAAGTTGAATCAGTATCATATTTGACAATTTTTGCACCTGATTGAAGGTGAAAATTAATCACATTTTTGTTATGAGACTTAACTACAAATTCTGCACTATTGAAGCCACATAATTCTAGGGCAACTTTGTAAACTGCATAAGCACTATTCAAGCTAATTAAAGATCCAAGACCACTCTTTAAAGCCCAACTTCCCCACTCGAATGTTTCACCATTTAAATCTATCAATCGAATAGTTCCTATGAAATTACGATCAGTATCCAAAATCGCCAAATAAAGAGTTCTAGGATTTAAAAATTCCGTATCCAACCACTTTGAAAAAACACCAATATCCGCGGAGGTTTTTGAAAGGGAACCCTCACTTTCACCTCTCTGACGAACAAGTCTAATGTCTTCAATGTCAGAAGTCATTATTTTTCGAAATACAATATTTTTGCAAAGAATTTCACTAAAATTTAGCATTTACATTTCGATTTTTTTAATTACCGTAGGAAGAGGATTTAAAAGTAATTTTTGAATCCTAAGCATGTAAGATCCCGCTGCGGCTAAAAAAATGAAATTAAATGAAGACAATAAAACCATAAACATAAAGATTAAAACAAAATTAGGAATAGTAATTAATGATGATACGTAAGAAAAAATTACAATCAAAATTAAAACAAAAGAAACTATAAAACCTGTTGCCGATAAAAAATACAGAATGGTGATAGGTAATTTAGAATTTAGGAAGAAGGTATCACCGGCATAATTCAATTTCTTAGAAAAAGTCCAACTACTTTTGCCCACTTTCCGCTTAAGGCGTATGTAATTTAAATAGGAAATCTTATCTGCGTGATTAATTAGTTCACTAAGCATATTTTGATGAGGATTAGATAATTCAACATACTTCTGTTTAAGTTCATGGCTAAGTCCAAATATATCTACACCTTTTCTTGGAAATTTAGGATTAACAAACTTATGAAATAATCTCCAAAATAAATTTGAAAATAATTTCACAATCAGAGGATCATCCCTTTTAATTCTCACACCTAATACTAAATCTGAATTTGAACACAGTTGATCTGCTAGAACTATTAAGGTTTCTACAGACTCTTGTTGATCCGCAGAAAATACTAGTGATGGATTTTCAGCTGCAACAATCAAAGCCTCGCGTATTGCTAAAAAGGAGCCCATATTCTTCTGCAGGAAAAGTACTTTGATTGGAAAGTTGAAATCTTTAAAAATTACAGCAACCTCATTTCCAGATTCCTCTGGACAATTATCGTCTACAAATATAACTTGCGAGATGTTTACATCTTTTGATAAATGATTGAGGAAGATTTTTAAATCTGGTAGATTTGCTTTACTCTTGAAAAGGGGAACGATGAGATTGAATTTCATTTGAGAATCCTTAAAATGTCCGAATCTATAAAGTATTATAACAGTAGATTTAGCGTATACCTATTAATTCTTATTGCAAAATTTTCGCTAGACAGTTATTTGGTATCAACGGCAAGTAAATTACGTTTGATTGCTGATGATTATTGCAATGCAGGAATAGTTTTGAAGTTCGGAGTTCTTGGTGCATCAAATTTCTATTACATGAATTGGAACGGATTTTTTACAACTAATTTTCTCACCTCTTTCTATTTTGGTATCATGAACAACAAAGATCCTTACCTTTTTTCACTCGCAGCGCTACTATTAATTGAAATTTTAGCCTGGATAATTTTTATGATAATTTTAAGAGAATTCACATCAAAAAGAATTAGAATTCTATTCTCAGGATTGTTAAGTTCAATTTTTATAATAATTCTGATAAGTAATGGATTTGGAACAGTTGCTGGAGGTTTTATTTACTTCATCGGATGGGTTACAGTTGCGATTGGATGGACAATTCCTTCGCTGCTTTCAATCATCTATCTTTTGATAATTATAAATTTAGATCTAAGTGTAAAGAGAAAATATAAAATCTTATATGTAAGTACATTTGTATTTATTTTAGGCGGGACAAACTTACAAATTGGTATGATAACTTTATTATCTCTATTGTTTTTAGTCGGTAGGATTTTACTAAAGGCTTACGGTACAAAAATAATGGATAGAGACCGATTGTATTTACTGCTAACACAAATAATAACATTGTGTATTTCTGTTTTTATCGCGTTATTATCTCCCGGCGGTAGACATAGGAGCACAATTATTGCGGGAAATCTTCAGGATTTTTCGCTAACTAAGTTTCTTCAATTCACGATCAGCGACATACTTTATTCAATAGATCAATTAAACTTTATCAAAATTTCCCAAATAATCATGGTTGGAATTTTTCTGGGAGGCGTTATTCGCTCATTGAATTTAAAAAATTCAAAATTAGTATCAAACAAAGTTAAAGGATTTGACCCCTTAAATTTATTAATATATTTTATTACACTCTTAATAATTAACACTTTATTGAACTTTTTTTCGTATGCGGCTAAATGGCACTTAATTCCACTATATATTTCTGTAATTTTATTCCTTTTCATGACTAGTCTAATTTTTGGCTATACTTTTTTTGAAAAGAGTAGGTCATATGCCGTGTTCATTTCACTAATTGCCGTTATCGCTACCTGTTTGTATGTCATTCAGATGCAAAACGCAAGAAACTTAATTGAGATTAGAGAGCAGGATTGGAGTATAGGTAAACCTGTTCCCTACGACGAGATTGGAGATATTGAAATAGCTGATGGATGGATATCAAGATGTCGCGCCGAGATCAGCCAACTTGAAGTAAATAAAAGATTAATTTGACAATCTTCTAATTTCCTCAATAAAACTATTAAAACAAAAAAGGATACTTCTAACGGAACAATTCCTTTATTCAAAAATTGTAAAGAATCTCCACATAAGTTATCTATTGATTTTTTAATAGTGATTTGAATATTGAGTAGTCGTGAATGTAGTCTTTAGGATCATAAGGATGTGATGCTAAAACGCAAATATTTGAGAAATCTGAAAGGGTGCGTTGGGTACTCCAGATTAGAGGGGGTATCAATATAGAATCCGCGCTTTCTTCCAGTGTTAAACTTTTGGAAGCAGTTCCAGTATCAAATAAAATCTCTACAATGCCTCGAGTAACAATTATTAATTGAGAACAAGTCTTGTGTGCATGTTCACCACGTTTGGTATTTTTAGGAACATTAGAAACGAAAAATATTCTTTTCGGCTGAAAGGGTAATTCAATATGATCTAAAACAAATAATTCACCCATGCTCGGACTGATATGACTTTCGAGTTTTTTAATTGTTCCGTCAAATATCATCTGTAATTTTACCCAATACAGTACAAACATGAACAATTTCTTTTTCTGTCAAACTTGGATTACAAGGAATAGACAAAACTTGATTTGAAAATTTCTCAGTTTGCCTTAGAGTATCAAAAATTCTAAATTTACCAATCAAGGATTGCTGCATATGGTCAGGGATTGGATAGTGAATTAAGGTTTGGATGCCTGAACTGTTTAAGTAATTTTGCAACACATCTCTTTTTTCACTTACGAGCACAGCCAAATGCGCGACATTTTCTCTAGGTTTCATTCCAGTACCCATAAAATTAATACTTTTTGTTGTTATGGAGTTTATATATCGGCTAAGAATGCTATATCTTTCTGCATTTAATCTATCTAAGAATTCCAACTTCTTAGTGATAATAGCAGCTTGAATTTCGTCCATTCGAGAATTTATCCCACCACTAAGTTCGGAATTATATCGAACCCCCCAACCGTATTGCTTTAATTTTTCTAATTTTTTATTCAATTCTGAATGATTCGTCACAACAGCCCCAGCATCTCCAAGTGACCCTAAGTTTTTAGTCGGATAGAAACTAAAGGTAGAAACATCACCAAAGGTGCCTAACTTTTGACTTTCAAATTCCCCTCCGGTTGCTTGCGCCACATCTTCAATTAAATAGACATTCTTGTCTGAACAAATTTTTTTGATTACGGTCATGTTATTTGCAATTCCATACAAGTGCGTAATGACTACCACTTTAGTTTGGGATGTTAAACATGCTTGTAATTGATCAATATCAATTTGTCCAGTCTCAAAATTAATATCAACAAAAAGTGGAACTAATCCTAAACGAATTGCTGCAGAAGCAGCGTACATTCCACAATTTGCAGTCATCACTATTTCCGTTCCTTGATCTAAGTCAAGGCTTGCTAAAGCTAAATACAGTGCGTCTGTACCATTTGCACACGAGACAACGTAGCTTCCTCCCAAGTAGTTTGAAAAACTTCTTTCGAAAATTTCTGTTTTTTTACTCATCAAAAACTGACCAGACAAGATAACTTCAGATATCTCTTTTTCAAATAGAAGTACATCTTCATATTTAGGGACTAGATTATTAAAATTTATCATGACTATTTCCCCATTAAAAATGGACATTTCCAATTATTTTTAAATTCAACACACTTAACATTATCATAATCCAGCTAATTCTAGTAGAATTATTATTGAGTTATAGGTCAACTGATGCACGCTAAACTTAATTTAATTAGTTATTTTTACCTGGCCATCGAGAATTTGCTTCATATCTGGCATGTAAAGTTTTACAAAGTAGTAAAAAAATTTATAAACTTAAACTAAGTTAGGTAGTCTAGATTTGCAAAAAGTATTATCTCTTGCTTTCTAATAATGTTTTCACACACCTCTTTCTCACAACCGTCTGTCGCTTTATCGATAATTTGTGAATAAGACCAACGATTATTGAACGGTCTATTTATTAAGTCATTAATTTTGAATTGCCTAATTAAGTAACTATTATTTGCCCCAAGTTTTAAACAATAGTCTTTAAGGCTTTTTTCACCAGTAAAAGTTCGAATTAAAACAAAAACACGTGTACTTAAAAAAACATTTTCTAGAAACTGTTCATAATCTTCAATATGCTCTAAAGTGGCACTTATAATTGATACATCACAAGTGTATTTCTTTTTATCAAAGTTTTTATTTCCAATATCTTCTTGAATAAAACTTGCTTCTGGAAAATGACTTCGAGCAATATCTAAATATGTCTTACTGATGTCAAATCCCGCATAGTTAACTTTGGAGGTTATTTGATCTATATTTCTGTAAAAATGACCAACATTACATCCAATATCATTAATTTTCAACTCAGGTTTATCAATCGATTTCATTTTTGAATTAATTATGTCCGTAAATTGTGAGACCCAAATCAATGCTGGTTCGTTTAGTCTTTTTACAGATAAATCTAAATAGTCCCCATTTTGGGTTTGCAGATGCCAGTCTGAATTATTATTCATAAAAAAAGTAAGTTAGTCCAAATTATGGGAATTTAACCCAAGTCCAATTAGATTCATTACGGTTGGATCAGCCAAAGTTGTGACATCTCCGAGAGATCGATTTTCTGCTACATCGCGAAGTAGCCTTCGCATGATTTTTCCTGAACGAGTTTTTGGTAATTCTGCAACTATCAGAATTTTCTTAGGTTTTGCAATTGCACCAATTTCTTTTGCCACATGATTTCTTAATTCTTTAACAGTTTCTGGACCTTCTTGGGATCCTTGGCGAAGAATTACGAAAGCAACAATTGCTTGTCCGGTTAATTCATCATTTGCTCCAACTACAGCAGCTTCTGCAACCATGGGATTTGAAACTAAAGCGCTTTCAACTTCAGTAGTTGAAATCCTGTGTCCTGAAACATTCATCACATCATCAACTCGACCAAGTAACCACAAACAACCATCGTTATCTAATTTTGCTCCATCGCCGGCAAAATATTTACCTGGAAATCTGGACCAATAAGTTTCAATAAATCTTTCAGGATCTCCCCAAATGCCGCGTAACATACTTGGCCAGGGTTCTGTTAGTGATAAATAACCACCATGACCATTACCAACTGCAATTCCTTCTTCATTAATAACTTCAGCACTAATGCCAGGAAGAGCTGTCATGGCTGAACCTGGTTTGCAATTAGAAACTCCAGGCAATGGAGAAATCATGATGGAACCAGTTTCTGTTTGCCACCAAGTGTCAACTATTGGAGTTCTATTTGAACCAATGTGTTCGCGATACCAAATCCAAGCTTCAGGATTAATTGGTTCTCCTACAGAACCTAAAACTCTTAAGGATGACATATCAAATTTGCCAGGAATGTCATCGCCCCATTTCATAAATGTTCTAATTGCAGTTGGGGCAGTGTAGAGAATAGAAACTTTATATTTTTGAATTAATTCCCAGAATCTTCCCTTATGTGGAGTATCAGGAGTTCCTTCATACATTAATTGAGTTGCTCTATTAGCTAGTGGTCCATAAACAACATAAGAATGTCCTGTAATCCAACCCACATCAGCAGTACACCAGTAAATATCTTTATCTGGTTTTAAGTCAAATACATTGAAATGAGTGAATGCCGCTTGAGTTAAATATCCACCGCTGGTGTGCAAGATTCCTTTAGGTTTTCCTGTTGTTCCTGAAGTATAGAGAATAAACAGAGGAGTTTCAGAATCAAAGTTTTCTGGCTTATGAGTTGTTGACTGTTTATCAACAATTTCATGCCACCAAATATCTTTATCTTTATTCCAAGTGACTTCATTATTTGTTCTTTTTACTACTAATACTTTTTCTACACTTGGAGTATTTTTAACAGCTTCATCAACTGCAGGTTTTAAGGCAAGTACTGCACCTTTACGATTTCCACCATCAGAAGTAATTACTAATTTTGCTTGAGCATCATCAATACGAGATCTCAAAGCTTCAGCGCTAAATCCACCAAAGACCACTGAATGTACGGCACCAATTCGTGCACAAGCAAGCATTGCAAAAGCAGCTTCAGGAATCATCGGCAAATAGATCGCTACGCGATCTCCATAACCAACACCTAATTCAATTAATGCATTAGTTGTTTTACAAACTTCATCTTGAAGTTCTTGGTAAGTGATAGTTCTGGTATCCCCTGGTTCACCTTCAAAATAAATTGCAACTTGATTGCCATGTCCTTGTTCCACATGTCTATCTACACAGTTATAAGAAACGTTTAATTTGCCATCAATAAACCATTTAGCAAAAGGAGCATTTGACCAATCAAGAGTTTTAGTCCAGGGTGTTCCCCAAGTTAAACGATTAGCTTGCTTTTCCCAAAATTTAAGTCGATCTTTATTAGCTTCTGTATACATTGACTTTTGTGCATTAGCGTTAGCAGAGAATTCTTTTGTTGGTTCATAAATTCTTGATTCAAAGGAAAGGTTTTCTAAGGCATCATTAGCCATTAACTAAAACCCCTTTTTCTGAATCTGATCTTTTCTTAGACCAAATTCCACCAGTATCAACCTTTGCTTGGCAAGTAGGTATTTGTGGTTGTGCTCAAAAAATGACTAAATCTCATCCTCAATCAATACTTATCCACATTTCTAGAAGACCCCTAGCAATCTCTCAGCCAAATTTGTTCTACTAAGCATCTAAGGAATATTGCCCAGAGGAAGTTACCTATTTCAATTCAACCTATTTATCACCAGTCTTTAAACGTCGAGTCATCAGAAACTACAGCTCTAGGAATACTTGAAAGTTTACTAAGTAATAAAAATGTTACAGATATTTTAGTTAATGGTCACAAAGAAATCTGGATTGATCAAGGTCAAGGTTTAGAAAAAACAAAGTTAACCTTTCTAAATGAAGATAGTGTTAGATCCCTTGCTCAAAAATTAGCTCTTTCAACTAATCGAAGGTTAGACCAATCACAACCATATGTGGATGCCCAATTAACTAAAACTATTCGCTTGCACGCCATATTAAGCCCAATAGCTGATCCTGGAACAGTTATCTCGTTAAGAATTCATAGACCACAAATTTTATCTCTAGCAGAATTGGTATTAAACGAAACCTTAACAACTTCGCAAAAGAGTTTTTTAATAAAAATGATTAACGAGAATAAATCATTTGTAATTTGTGGTGGAACAGGTTCAGGTAAAACGACTTTACTTAATTCTTTACTAAGCAGTTGCGATAAGTATCAAAGAATTCTTATTATCGAAGATTCTAGAGAATTAAATCCCCAACATCCCCATGTTGTGTCACTGGAAGGAAGACCCGCAAATATTGAAGGCATGGGTTTAATAACAATGAAAGATTTGATTGTGATCGAGCTAGTGAAATTGCTGTAGCAAATAATGCAGAGATATTAACTTGCGAAATCAATACAGATCATGTTTATGTTGAAACTTTTTCCAGATTTAATAATACCCATATTTCTTTATTTAATAAATTAGGAATTTATGATGAAGGAGTAATAGGTAAAGCGAAAGCTAAATAAAATTAAGGAACAGGTACTGCCGCAGGATCAACTGGTGGTGCCACAAATGTGGGCGCAATTCCTTTATCGGTTAAAGCCCATGAAGGTTG
>Ga0187844_10000040_pt1 | contig 81324 bp, 81 predicted proteins | sample SpaLakP09_SKY_50_FD_134517 | JGI IMG/M metagenome (GOLD analysis project Ga0187844, IMG submission 134517) | Oligotrophic lake water microbial communities from Sparkling Lake, Wisconsin, USA - SP09_SKY_50 | ecosystem: Environmental > Aquatic > Freshwater > Lake | place: USA: Sparkling Lake...
GAACGGAGAAGAAGAAATAATTGATAATAGCTATACTATAAAAAGCGGCGAAGAAGGGTATGTTGACAGAGTTATAGTCACTACAAATCAGGCCGGATATAAAATTGTTAAGATTGTTATTAGGAATCAAAAGATCCCTGAAATAGGCGATAAACACGCTTGTTTTAGAGAAGGCGTTTGTGAAGTTTTAACTACTGAGGGTTGGAAACCTATTGAAGATATTACTCTTAAAGATAAAGTTGCAATTTTAGATAATGATAATGTTAAGTACGAACACCCAGAAGAATTGCATGAATATGATTACGAGGGGAAACTATATGAATTAAAATCTCAACAAGTTGAATTATCAGTTACTCCAAATCATAGAATGTGGATCAAAAGAAGATATGGAGTTGGTAGTAAGTATAAAGAAGAATTTGAATTTATGAACGCCGATAAGTGTTTTGGTAGAAGATTAAAATACAAGAAAAATGTTAAAAATTTTGAACCGGAAGAATGGATAGGTGATACATTTACGATACCTGAATATACAGATAATCGTGGAATAGTAAGAGAAAAAATAATTGTAGACATGAATGATTGGCTTCAATTTTTTGGTATTTGGATTGCAGAAGGATGGGCAACCGAAGAAAAAGTTGTTATATCTGCTAATAAGGTTCGCGTTCAAAAAGTTTTTAATAAAAGTGTTATAAATATGGGATTTAAAATTGTTAAAAATGAAGATATAGAAGATGATGTTATAAGAAATAATGGGGATATTGTCCAAAAAGGTAAATGTAAATGGGTAATTTATAATGTACAACTCGCAAACTATATGAAGATGTATAGTGTCCGAGCAGTTAACAAATTTTTACCTGATTGGGTTTGGAAATTAAATTCGGAACAATGCAGACTTTTACTAGAATCTTTAGAATTAGGAGATGGTCATACTACTCGTTCTAATACTAGAAATTATTACACCTCTTCTAAAAAACTATGCGAGGATATTAGTAGAATAGCTTTACACGCAGGATACTCTACAAACTGCAGAGTTCCAGAAGGAAGAAAAGCTGGTACGTGTAATGTAATGGCAGATGGAAGAATTATTACATCTACCCAAGATAATTGGGTTATTACTATTATAAAAACAAAAACTGAACCAGAAATTAATCACGGGCATACAAGAACACAAAATGGTCAATCTGAAGAATGGATTGATTATAAAGGAAAAGTATATTGTCTTAGTGTGAGAACTGGTGTATTTCTAGTCAGACAAAATGGAAAACCTGTATGGTCTGGAAATTCCAGAGCTGCACAAAAAGGTACAGTTGGTTTACTCTTAAACCAAGAAGATATGCCGTTTACCCAGGATGGCATAGTGCCAGATATCATCATAAATTCACACTGTATTCCAAGCCGAATGACAATTAATCAATTATTAGAGTGTGTTATGGGTAAAAAATGTGCATTAGATGGAACATTCGGTGACGCTACTCCATTCACAAGCGACAGTGTAGATGTTGGTGATAAAATCTGCAGCCAGCTGGAAAAATTGGGATACGAAAGGCACGGTTGGGAGAATATGTATTCGGGTTTTACAGGAGAACCCTTGGAAGCAAGGGTATATATAGGTCAAATGGCCTTAGTGGTATTCAAAAGATACTGCTAGTCTACATATAGTAGGCAACACATTCAAATTGCGGGAAAATCTTGTTAAGTCTTTAATACTAACTTATTTTGGAAACATAATAAGGGTGTTGGCTAATTACCAACAGAGTAAAAAATTAAAGAATAGAGACAATCCGCAGCCGAGCTCCTAATTTCGTTATGATAGAAAATGGAGAAGGTTCAACGACTAAACGTTTGTGGGCTTGAGGAATTCAATCAAAATTCTTATGATTGCTTAAGATATAGTCTAGTCTTTATTGAGAAATAAAGTAGTAACGCCAACTTATTACCAACGATTAAAGCACATGGTAAGCGATAAAATCCACTCTAGAGCCATGGGTCACGTGACCACATTGGTGCGCCAACCCCTTGTCAGAGTTGTAAAATTGCATATCTACATACGTTGTTAAAAAATAAAATTGAATTAACATTTAAAAAATCGCTAAATACAATAAAATGCAAACTACTATAGAAGAAGAAGAATTACGTGACTTCCCTTACGAAGAATATGAACATCGTTATCTTGTGTCAAGTTTAGGCAAAATATGGAGTAAAACTTCAAAAAAATATTTAAAAACTGCAAAATCTGGATTTTATGAAATAATTTCAGTTAACGTTCCTGGTAAAAATAGTAAAAGAGAATTTAAGATTGATAAAATAGTCGCCGATGTGTTTTTAGGAGAAAGCAATTTATTTCTTGAGCACATCGATGATGATATTATGAATAATAATATTTCTAATTTACGTTACATAAAAATGGAAGATTATCTAAAAAATAAACATGGCAATGAGTGGAAAGAAGTAGTTGATTTTCCAACTTATTATATTTCCGATAAAGGAGAAGTATGGTCCTATTTTTCCAGAAGAATTTTGAATAATAAATTATTAGGAGGTTATAACAGAGTATTTATTGGAAGGGAATTATCAGTTCATATACTTGTAGCAAAAACTTTTTTAGAAAATACAAACTCTGGTGATATTGTCAATCACAAAAATGGAATCAAAACTGATAATAGTGTTGACAATTTAGAGTGGTGTACGTTTTCTGAAAATAGTTTACATTCCATACATGTTCTTGGGAATAATGACAATTCTCAATCATATGAAACCTGTGATCCGCCAATAGATGCTGTTAAACTACCTGATTTTGAAGATTATTTGATAACAAATGATGGAAAAGTATATTCATTGAAAACTCATAAATATCTTAAAAATATGTTGAATTTGTACGGGTATTATACGGTTGAAGCAAATAATAAAAGATGCAGAGTAAGTAGACTTGTAGCTCTCGCGTATCTTCCGCCGCCACCTTCAACTGAACACAAACAAGTTTATCATCTTAACGGAAACAAATTAGATAATCATTATACAAATTTAAAATGGGTAACGTCATCTGAAATAAATATATTAAATATAAAAAACAATCCAGGAATGTATGATAATCAAAAGAAAAAAGTAGCCAAACTTGATAAAAAAACAGGAGAACTTTTAGAAACATATGAAAGTTTAAGGGATGCCGCAAGGTTAACAGGGTTCAATAAACAAAATATTAGTAAAGTTTGCAATGGTAAAGTAAATAGCGCAAGTGGTTTTAAATGGAAATTCGCAACGTAGTAAATTTACAAACATTGGGGGGTAAAAGGTAGCTTTAAAAGAGTAACTACCTAGTCGCATAGATATAGCGGCAAGACACCTTATAACGACGGGAATCCCCTTAGAGCCTTAACTACCACCTTTATTTGGAAACTTATAAAGGGAACACGATTAATAGTCGTACCCAATGGTAATAACGTTAAGGATTTGGGTAATCCGCGGGTAAAGTATCTAAATCCTTTTTAGGATATGATACTCCTTCAACGACCGCACGGGTGTCGGTTCATAAATATTATGGGCTTAAGATACAGTCTAGTCCTTTGTGAAAGCAAAGGTGTCCGACGAGAAGGAAGGTCAAGGGAAGGAGGTAAAAATTTTATGCCTCAGTGGTACTTAAAAATACTGCTAGTCCGCGTCGTAACGGGCAACATTTTCAAATTCAGGGGAAATTTCAATTGAAGAGCTTTTAGTCCTAAACCAAGATGAGAAATCTCTCGGTGGCTCTGGTGAAAAATCAGAGGTTAAGGTATAATCTAAAAGATGAAATAATCCTGAGCCAAGCTCCTAAGTCCTTATATGACTGGATATGGAGAAGGTGCAACGAATATATGGAAATGGGCTTGAAGGATCGTCATATCCTAATGATAGCTTAAGATTTATTCTACTCCCACCTGTGAAGGTGTTACATTGTAGTTATTGATGTTTTACGACAATAAATATCAGTAGTGAATATGTAAAGGTAATGATTTTAAGAGGAAATGCTTAAATGAACCTGGTATCAAGGTTAAGATTTGGTGAGATGGAAAGAGATCAAATGCAGGGTCTCAGTAGTATCAAAAATACTGCTAGTCTATTGTATTTTATAGGCAACACATTCAAATTGCGGGAACATCTTGTTAAGACTTTAATACTAAACTATTCGAGAAATCAAATAGTGGTCTTAGTTAATTACTAAGAGAGTAAAAAATTAAAGTAGTGCATTCGCACGGGTGTTTATACACTTTAGAGACAATCCGCATCCGAGCTCCTAAGTCCATTATTGTTAGGATATGGAGAAGGTTCAACGACTAAATGTTTGTGGGCATGAGAGAACTAACAAATTTCTATGATTGCTTAAGATATAGTCTAGCCCCACCTGAGAAGGTGCCAATTTATTGGAAAGTAATGATTCTAGGAGGAAATGTCTAGATGAACTGGTATTAACGTGCATGATTGCGCAAGGTACATCGCGCTTCTTAAAAGAAAGATTATTCGAAAAGAGTGATCCTTATCAACTAATTATTTGCGACAAATGTGGAAATATCGCAACAACTCCAACTGAATGTAAGGCGTGTGATTCCGACAACATATCAAGAGTCAATATGCCTTATGCAAGTAAATTATTGTGCGAAGAACTGAACGCAATGAGTATAAAGACATTAATAACTGTAAAAAAATAATTTTTATATAATTAAAATATATAAAAATACCTGACTTCATTTACAAATTTGTCCACCCCCATGTATTTAATTTTTCTGTTGTAATATTTGGACATAAATCAAAAATCCCTCCTTTTTTAGAGTTGTCAATCGCATTTATTTTACCCTTCCAACTACTTAAATCTTGGTTGAATCTTATGCAACTATAAAACATTTGAGTCACATCTGTAATTCTTGTAAGACTCCATTTATTTAAAGGCTTATTAAAGTTGGTGCATCCATAAAACATATTTTTCATGCTAACAACTCTTGAAACATCCCAATTATTTATATCTTGATCAAATAATTCGCAACTATTGAACATATTTTCCATACTTATATCAATATTTTTTTTATAACTATCGGTTAAATTGTTTGGAACTGAAATAAGATTTCTCATTCCTGTAAAACTAATAGAATCAAAAGAATTATTGCCAAATGAAATAATTTTAGTTATCAAATCATGTCCATATCTCTTTGCAAATCCGATGTCAAAGCCAAACTTATTATTTGTAAAACCAGTACCATATACTCTTATATCATATATTACAGGGTACGCTTTTGGATGATATCTATGTCCATTTCTTAAATCAATCGCACCATCTCCCCAATCTACCCTGGGTTGCGAGGTTGTATCAAAAGGTAAAACAAAATCGACCTTAGTGTCTAGAGGTGTAATCTTTATCTGTATATGTAATGGATTCTCAGTGCAAATCCCATTAAAACAATACAAACCTGAACCGCATTTTGTTCCACATTTTCCGCAATTTGAGTTATCGTACAATAAATTTACACAAGAATCACTTGATACACAGTAATTTGTACCTAAATCACAATTTTCAAATTTCCGTTGTAACGCTAATTTTTCGTTTTTAACCTGGTTTTTACAAATTAAATTTAGTATTGGACCTGATTGAGTACTTGAAGACGGATAAAAAGCAATTACTGTAATAAGCACGGTGATAAGAAGTATCACAAAAAATAAAAATATATTCTTTTGCATTTATTATAAAATTGATTTTTTTTATATTTAAAAAATATATAAAAATGCCTGACAAATTTTTCTTTTATTCAAAAAGTTCCGACAAACCACCTGGTAAAGGCGCAAATGAATCAATTGAAACTGAAGAAGACTACAACGAATTACGATCTATCAAAGATTGGAGAAAGATGTTATCGAATTTTTATGTAGAACCTTTTGAACTTGATGGCGAAACTTGGAATTCCGTTGAACATTTCTTTCATGCTGTTAAGTACAGAGATGGTAAAACACCTGGAACAAATTATGATTATTACAAAACGTTTATCATTGACGGCGGTATGCCTTGGAGTTTAGATCCAGTTAGTGCAAAACAAGCAGGTAAAGCAGGTCGAATTTCAGCTACTACAGGTAAAGTGTATGACAAGAAAATAGATGGTGTCAAGGTTCCAAAAGATGTTTCCATGCGCGCTGATTTTTATTCAAGACAGATCGAAAGAAAGCTTCAATATCTTGCGTTTTTGGCAAAATTCACACAGAATGAACAGCTTAATAAAGCGTTATTGGCAACCAAAGATGCAGAACTTTGGCATTATGTTGGACGAGGAGCGCCAAATCAGTTATGGTTGCATCTAATGAGAGTTAGAGAATGCATCAGAAAATATGATAATGTTTATGATCTGACAGAGATTACAAAAATATCGCCCGAATTAGTTACCAGTGTATTAACTTAAAATATTTCTAGAATTTAATTTTTTTTTATTTTTTTATTTTTCATTTAATAAAAATGCCATCAAAGATTTCTTTAAATATAATTATTGCAGTAGTCTTTTTCGTTATAGTAGCAGTATCATTAGCTGTATATTTTGCGGTTAGAAACCCAGAGTCTTATACTCAAAAATACAAAAATATTTTCTTTATAAGAGGTTTTAACACATATGATGTTAATATATATAAATCAATCGAAGACTATTATACAAGCTATAATTTTACTTATTTTATATATAATCCAACCGAAGATATAAGAGATGTATTTAACCGTTTAAAGGGTGAAATTAAAGATACTACTAGGTATGATATAATTATGTGCCATTCAATGGGTGGATACCTTACAACTAAGTTAATGGAATTAGATCTAATACCAATTACAACTCCGATAATTATGTGTATGCCTTTAGTTTATCCAGGAAATATGACTATAAAAGTACTTAACGCGCTTGATAACGATCCTGATGATTATGATACCGATCTAGTGAAATCACTACCTATTGGATTTATAAGCCCTCCTTCATCTTTGACAAGTAAAACGAAACCATGGCAGGATATGCTAAAGATAAATTATTGGAAACAAATGGTACCTGTTAAACAATTATTACAAACAGGAAAATATCTTAACTATAATTATTTTTTAAATAAACTGAAATCGTACAAAAACTTATATTTTATTTACGGTACAAATGAAAAATTAACTACACTTCCAACTAAACAACAGAATCAAATAAAAAATATTATTGGAAATAGATTTTATTTAATTAAAAATGCATATCATGAAGCTTTCAATGATGTACCAAAAGAATCAAAATTATTTTTTGATGCAGTTAATAATATATTACAAAGAATAAATACAGCTTAAAATAATAATTTTTAAATATAAAATGAAACATTTTATATTCGCAATTGATAGATCTTACTCGATGTACTTAATAATTGACAAGGTCGTACACGTCGTCGATAAATTCCTACAACAATTAAAGAACGATGCATTTGAAAAATCAATAAATGATATTTACATCTCTGTAATAGCCTTTAATGATGATTTATCGTATCTTGCAAAACTCCAGAATATTAAAACTTTTCATAAGCTCTTCTCATATCAATTTCAAGTATGGGGGTCTACTGCCTTATATGATACGATTCATAACATTGTTAATGAATATGGTCTTGATGTCAGTACGGAACATCATTTATATATTATAACCGATGGAGAAGATACGGAATCGAAAAAAACAAAAGAAGATACAAATCAACTTATACAAAATGCAAATAGTTGGAATATAACTATATTTAATACGGAAGATATTTCAAATTTGCATATACCTGTTTATACCTATAATGAAGATACCATTGCTGACTTATTTGAGAAGCTTAGATTATAAATAAAAAATTACATTATTATTTGTTAAATCTACCGAAGCTATATTTATTTCATAAGTTTTATTATCGTATCTTAAATTTATTTTTTTAGGAGGAGATTGAGGAAATGCAACATCATATAAACTCTTGTTATACGAAAAGAATCCTCTATCTGCAGCATAACCTATTACGCCTGCAATGGTACCAGAAAAAGGCCCGATTTCTGCGTATATATTTCCAGATGCATCACGTTCGAATTTTGATAAAGATAAACCATATTGAGTTGTATTAATAACGAATAGCTGCCAACCAGCAGTCGCTATCTGGTCTTGCGTTGTAATTTTAGGCGTAATTGTATTAATCCATGGAACGATTGTGTCTTTATTTAATACATTACCCTGTTTGCAAACTTTACTTTGACAAGCACCGCCGCAGCCGTCTTTTTTCGGCCCACTCCAATATAGATCGCGTTCATTTTTTGCAGCATCTACTGATTTTCTGCAAATAAGATTAAGGATTGGCCCTGATTCAGTACCAGAATTATCTTGAGGTGTATAAAAAGCAATACCTACAAGTACTGCTGTAATAAGAAATATAACTAAAAATAAAAATAAATAAGAGTTTTTCATTTTTATATTATAAAATAAAAAAATTAACAATTGATTTGTTTTTTTGGGGCTAGATAACTATTTGTTTGATAAAACTGGGATATTGTCAAATTGAAAGAGTCATATGCAGTTGTACATAATTTCCAATTACTCAAATTCTGGTTATAAGAAGTGTACACAAAAATACCTGTCATATTAGTTACTTTACCGAGTTTGTCGCCCCAATCATTTAAAGGTTGGTTAAAAGCAGTACAAGTATTAAACATATTTTCCATAGTAGTTACTTTAGACACATCCCAACTTGTCAATGGTTGATTAAATGATGAACAGGCGGAAAACATAAATTCCATAGTAGTTACGTTAGAAACATTCCATATTGCTAATGGTTGATTAAATGATGAACATCCATAAAACATACTTCCCATATTAGTTACTTTACCCACAATCCAACTTTCTAATGGTTGATTAAATGATGAACATCTACTAAACATAAGTGCCATAGTAGTTACATTAGACACATCCCAATTTTCCAATGGTTGATTAAATGATGAACATCCTAAAAACATATATCGCATAGTATTTACATTAGACACATCCCAATTTTCCAATGGTTGATTAAATGATGAACATCCTGAAAACATACTGTCCATAGTAGTTACATTAGAGACATCCCAACTTGCCAATGGTTGATTGAAAGATGTGCAATTTCTAAACATTCCTGATGTTGATTTTATTCCTGAAGGTAAATAATCTGGGACTTTTGTAAGTTTAGTAAAACCTGAAAAAGAAATAGATGTTAAAGTATTATCACCGTAACTTATACATTCTATTAAACTTGTATTAATTTCATTATTTTGTATTGTATTTACAGCTTTGCCGAAAATGCTAACTATATAAGTACCAGTTGATGAATATGTATTAGTAGTTAAGTTATTTACATTATTATCTCCCCAATCTATAGAATAATTAGTATTTTGATTTTTGAATGTAACAGGTATTTTCACTATTGTATTAACACTTGTTATTTCATATTTTAATTTAAGTGCAGTTTTGTTTAACTCGGTTTGTAATCCTGCTTTTTCACTCGTACAAGTATTTTGTAAAGCTGATTTTTCACCTGCACAAGTACTTTGTAAAGTATTTTGTAAAGCTTCTTTTTCACCTGTGCAAGTATTTTGTAAAGTATTTTGTAAAGCTGATTTTTCACCTGCACAAGTATTTTGTAAAGCTTCTTTTTCACCTGTGCAAGTACTTTGTAAAGTACTTTGTAAAGCTGATTTTTCACCTGCACAAGTACTTTGTAATCCTGCTTTTTCACGTGTGCAAGTACTTTGTAAAGTACTTTGTAAAGCTGCTTTTTCACCTGCACAAGTACTTTGTAAAGCTGCTTTTTCACCTGTGCAAGTATTTTGTAAAGTATTTTGTAAAGCTTCTTTTTCACCTGTACAAGTACTTTGTAATCCTTCTTTTTCACGTGTGCAAGTACTTTGTAAAGCTGATTTTTCACTCGTACAAATATTTTGTAAAGCTGATTTTTCACCTGCACAAATACTTTGTAAAGCTGATTTTTCAGTCGTGCAAGTATTTTGTAAAGCTTCTTTTTCACCCTTACAACTTTGTATAAGCCCTTCTTTTTTCGCGATTTCTCCACCCCAATATATATCTCGTGCCTTATTGGCGGTCGAAATAGCTGCATTTACTTGTTTTTTGCAAATAAGATTAAGTATTGATCCTGATTGAGTACCAGAATTATATTGAGGTGTATAAAAAGCAATACCTACAAGTACTGCTGCAATAAGAAGTATAACTAAAAACAAAAACAAATACGATTTGTTTACCTTTTTCATTTTATATTATGAAAGTTTTTTGTAAATTATAAAAAATAATATTCCAAGTACCAGTACGAATACCCCGTACAATAACAAAAATTTATACCAATCTATATCTTCGGTTTCATCATCATTCTTTTTAACCATGAATGAAGGCTTTGTAAAGAATAAAACGAAAAATGTCGATATGATGATTAGAAGATATAAGATAAGTAAGTAAAATTTTTTATTTATAGATCCAATGATCGGTCGGAATTCTGCCTTTTGCACTTTCCCGATAGCGACACCTTTCTGAAGACATGTCGCATTGCTACCTAATCTATCATAACCAGCGGGGAGAGCGTTGTCATTACCGCAATATATTTTTGTAGGATCGATAGGTTGAAAAGGACCATCATAATCTTTATCGTAAGGAAGAGAACGTCCAAGACCGATACCTTTTCGAAGACATTGATAACGAGTGCCAATGCGCGAAGTACCATTTATCAAGCCTGAATTCAATTGATTATTACCACAATATATATCCATTTATTAATAATGATTATAAAATTTAATTTAATAAAATATCTTTAACGATAAAAAATGTTATCATTACGAAAGTTGGAGAATTTATTAGCTGATAAGAATTTTATAATCAAGACGCTGTTTACTGCCGGTGGTACACTAATATATGTCGAGATCTTTAATATCAATAATGCAGATCTATTTTTATTGTACATACCTTCAAAATTCGAGATTGTTATCGAAGAGGAACAGGAGAATACATATAAAGTAAAAACTTTAGATATAAATGAAGATGAGATGGCAAATATACTCCGCAATTACGACGTGGTTTCGAATATCGATGTCAGAGAAAGTTATGATGAGATAGAATTAGAGGGCGAGAAGAAATTGGAAGAGTTCGAAGATAATTTAAGAAATAATTATAATCATCAGATATTTTTGAAAGAGTTGCATACACAGGATAATGAGAATTTGAAAGATATATTTTGTCAACTAGCACGATTCAAGTTTTGTGTAAAGAACTTGAAATACAAGCTGTCGATTATTTATAAAAATTATTTGTGTTCTATGAAGGAAGACAGTATGGAATGTTATATCATAAAGCATTATCCAAAGATGGATGAGAAGAAGATGTATATAACGATAAATTTAGAGACTTTTTATGCAAACATTGATAATATATCGAATGATATTATAACAATTAAGTCGAATATATACAAGATATTGAATAAGAATCATATAAAGCATACAGAAATACTAAATAAAATATTAGACCAGCGTTCAATTTTATCTTTATATTCGGACAATATATATAAAAAGAAGGAGGAGTACAACATTTATATTTCCGAATTTGAAAAGATATTGGTAAAGATAAAAAGTGCCGAGAGATTAAATATTGAGAAGACTTTGAAGATAAAGGAGAAGTATGCAAATTCGAATACATTGCATACGGATATAGAAAGATCTCATCAATTGGATGGATGTTCTAAAGAACTCGATAAGATAAATAAGGCGAAGGAAGAAGTTATACGTAATATTATAGATTTGAGGATAAAACAGGAGGATTTGACACTGAAAATCGATAAGATATTATTTGATAACAGTATTCTACTTAATTTAATAATAAAGAATTTTTCAGAGTTATCTAGAATGGTATAAATTAAAAAAAATAAATCTTATATATAATAAAAAATGTATTACAGAGTTAATGGAAACGTTGTAGAGAATTATAAGTTTAATGCACCTCGTGCGCGTGATACTACTCCTGCACCATCAGGTGGAGGCGATAGTGATGATAATACTTGGATATATGTAGCAGCTATTGGCGGAGGGGTTTTAGTACTGGCGCTAATTATTTATTTTTATATGGCAAATAAAAGTACCCCCAAAGCTATTGCTAACGTACATGTGAAATCTTCAAAAAAAAGTAAAGTTGGATTTAAATTTTTCTAATATCTATTTAAAAAATTGACTATAATTATAAAAATGCCAAGAAAATCATCAACTAAAACTGATTCCCCTGCTATCAAGAAGAATAAGTCTTCTTACATGTTCTTTTGCGCCGACAACAGACAAGCTGTCAAGGACGAGTGCCCCGATTTAAATAATAAGCAAATCATTACGGAGTTGGGTGCGCGATGGAAGAAGCTCAAGGAGCTTGGAGACTCTGAGAAGCTTAAGGGTTACGAGGCTCTAGCAGCTCAAGATAAGGAGAGATATCTTAAGGAGAAGGGCGGTGTAGCACCTGTTGTAAAGGAAGAGGAGGTACCAGAAACTGTAAAGGAAGAGGAGGTAGTTGTTGTAGAGGAGGAGGTTCTCGAGGAAGAGGAGGAGCCTCCTAAGGAGGAGCCAAAGCCTAAGAAGACTGCAAAGACTAAGGAACCAAAGGCCAAGAAGGCTGCTGCAAAGAAGTAAATAAAATTTTTATAACAATGTTATAAAAATTAAGTATAGTAAGAAAGGAATTTCTTATCTTCTTGTGTTTTGTTTTTGTTAATGTATTCAACTGTGTCATTAATATCTTTTTGTGTTATAATAAATTTAGTTTCTTTATCCAAGTTAAAAACTCTTTTTGCGTGCATCATTTTACATTTCGACAAGAAAGTTTCTAGAGACCCACCGGAATGTTTAAACAGATCTTCGTTTTCTTTAAAAAAAATGTTCAGATATGCATTTGATACTTCTTCATCCAAAGACCATTTCATTTCATTTACCATTTTTTTAAATATATCAGTTAGATCCTGTGTCGAGTATTTATCGATCTTATGTACCCATGGGAATCTTCTTTCCAAACCCTGATTAACAGATAGAAAACATTTTTTGATATCGTCTTCGTAACCTGCAACAATACAACAAAAATCATTCTTATGTTCTGATAAAAATGAACATAACGTGTCAATACATTCTTTACTATATGAATCGGAGTCTTTTTTACCGGGTCCCAAAGCGTATACTTCATCAATAAACAAAACACCGCCGATGCAAGAATCAAGAACACGACGGGTTTTGAGAGCAGTAGAACCTAAATATTCACCAATAAGATCATCTCGATAAGCAATTCTGAAATCGCCATTTTTTGATAAAATACCGATGTCTTGGTAGATCTGTCCTAGGATTTTCGCCACTGTCGTCTTTCCTGTTCCCGGACTTCCCATAAGTATAGTATGTAAGTATTCTTCATTTTTATTTCTTTTATGCATATTTTGCAAATAGTATATGACTTGAAAAAAAACAGATTCTTTTAAAGATCTCATACCTATCATATCTTGTAAATCCTCTAAATGTTCTACGATGTTCCATAACATGATCATATTAATATTTTTATAAAATTTATTAGTTTTTCCGATTGCGATCAGGTCTGTTAAATTATTAATCGCCGGACAATCTTCCAAAGTTATCTTCGGTCTCTTTTTTTTATGATCGTCATTATTTTGATCACCGCTTCTTCGCTTAGACATTTATTTATAATATGTATTATTTTAAATTTATATAAAGATTTATACCCACGACGATTTAGTATATTTATAATCTGTATTATGTATTTTTCTATCCTCATTACGCCTTCTAAAATAATCAATTATGTCATCTCTCAATTTTATTTTATCATCTTCAAGTATCCACAAATTTTTACAATCTTTTTTAATGTCGCGGAGTGGATCGAACTGATTACTTATTAGAATAAGCCATCTGTCCTGATATCGCCGATCAGCTTTATCTCCATGGTAGAAATGTAAAATAGTACCTGAAACGAATCCAATATTTCTTTTAATATGCTTCTCGCATCTATCTTGAAAAATATTTGCAAGCATTTTATAGTTTTCGTGAAGTTTTGAATTCAATGATTTACCTATTAACCCGATAAATGCTAATGCCATGTGGTTATCGGCACTTCCAAGTATAGGAAATTCCATTAAACCACCAATTGCATTATATGCTGATTTTGTAATCGCCCATGCATAACCAGGGTGCCAAACACCATATTTAGGAGATTTCCATATTTCGCCATTAACGTGTTGATAGCAAAAACCGATATGGACATGCAATGTTTCTTTTTTTGGACCGAGATCTATTGCATGAGAAAATAATTGAACGATTTTGTATATTTGTAAAGCTTCAATAGTTTCTTTTACCCAGTTCTTATTTTGAAACTCAAGATCACTATCAATCCATGCCATATATTCCCAATCATCTGGTAGATGTTGAACTGCGATATTGATAAGATTTTCTTTATGCCAGACAATAGATTTTGTTCTTAGTTTTATAGTTGAATCGGTTACAAATGGTCGATTTCCATTTTGCAATTCAACAGTTATTAATTTTATATCTTTTTCACAGTCCATTCGTTTTTTAAAATCATTAAATAGTTCATACCGGCGATCAAATGTTAAAGGATTTGAAATAACAGAAATTACATAGAGTACAGCTTTATTACTTAATTTTTTTTTAATACAATGGTCTTCATCCTTAAGTTTATTGATCTCGCAATCTTTATCGGTCATAAATCTTTTATTTTAAGAAATATTTTAAAAAAATTATTAAAATATCATCAGACGTTGTTCTTTGTTCATGGCTGATACTGCAAACATCTGAACAACTCCTGATTGATCTATAAGTGTCATTCCTGTAGTTTCCGCATCTCTATGGGCACCTACTCCTCTTAGTTCAAAAGCTCCATCCAAAGGATTACGTGCAGTATCCCATAATCTTTTAAGATACGATGAAAAAATTTTTTCAATACGAGGGTCAGGAAACAGTGCATCAAATTTTGCAAGATAACGATAAAGGATCGCATTATAACATGGCGGAGATTTCCATAATACATTATCATCGGCAAGTAACATTTTTAATAATGCATTAATCGTAGTGTTAAGTAAATCGAGATAACGTTGTTTAATATTTTCATCGGTTGATACTATATAAAATTGTAAGTTTGCACCAATCGCAACTCCTTGATTATATGTAAGGAACACAGTATTTCTATCTGAATAGTCTAGAATATTTACATTATCAATGTACAATCCATTAGGTAATCTAAGTAAGCCATTTAAAACCGGTTCAATACGAAGCGCAAGATCCATATAATATTTATCTTTTGTAAAATAATAAAGTCCAAGGAAAAATATAATTGCCGGACCCTGTGTACATACATTAAATGTATGTACTTGAGCCCCTTCATACCATATCATACCAACGCCATCTTTGAACATTCCAGTTTCAAAAAAAGGTACCATATTTTTGGATCGATTAATAAAATCAACATTTTTTGTCTGTCCATATGCTTGAAGGAAATCAAGTCCTATCCAAAGATTGTCATCGTAGTATTTATTTGTATAAACAGGTGATGGAGCAATTACTCCCATATAAATAGCTCTATATGTAGATTCGTACTTGTAATTATCAAGTTCTTTAACTACGCTATTAACTACTGTATAATTTTTTGTAAACATCGCCATATCAAGCGCGGCAGCAAAGAACTGGCCTAAAGGCCATGCACTTGCAGGTGTTTGTTTTCGTCCAGCGAATTCTCTCCATTTAGGGATACCTTTAAAAGAAAAAAATTTTTCAAAAAAAGTTGGTTTATATTTTAAAATATTATCGATAGTCTGCATTGCATATTCTGCTCTTTGAATTGGTGTTGTACTATTAAAATTAATTTGTTTTGTTATATTAGAAACTGAAATAGGCGAATCTTTACTTATATTATATATATGTATTAAAAATATAAGTATCGCTAAAATAATAATAAGAATATATAAAATCATTTATTGTACCAAATATTTTTTTTTTATTCATCAAATTCTATTTTTATATTTTTGAAATATTTAATTGTAATGTATATTATCAACATAAACAAAAGTATTGCAATCAATACTAATATAACAGTTATAATACTTGTGTTCTCCTTTATAATACTGTTTAATCCGCGGGATTTAGTATTTGTTGTAGCTCCAAGATTATATTTTATTTCTTTAGGTTTTGCAGCAACGAGTGTTGACATATCAGGCCAAGCATCCATTGTATATATATATTCATTTGCAGGATGTTCTTTAAAATTTTCTGTATCGTATTGCAACTTACCAGTTATGAGTTTTTCTAATGTTGTAATTTTATATCCAGAATTTTCAATACCCCAAATCAATCGCAGGGTGAAATCTTCAGTTCTATAAAGTAATGGCCACTCTATATAAAGCCTAAACCCGTATAAATTTGGAAATCCAACGAAAACATTCTCTTCTATCTCACATTCATCCTGTCCTCTTAGTATTTTAAAATACCCCCCTGTATTCCAATCTGTACCCCAAGAATTTTTGACAATCCAATATTTAATTTTGTCTTTTGTCTCCCCCCAACCAAGTATAGATACAGCATGTCCTCCAATAAATCGCGACTTACGATCCCATTTATATACTTCATCTGGTTTATTCCATTCTATTAAATCTTGATATACTTTTAAAGCGCTACTGCTAGGTCCCCATTTATATATATCTCGTCTAATATCAAGTTCAGTTCCATTTTCAAAAAGAGAATCTTTATCATTCGTTACACCTGAAACATAATAATATCCACCGCATAGATGTGTTATTATTGGTAGTTTGGTATCAGGGCAAATATCATATGTATCAGAAAAAAGATCGGAACAAGTTCCAATATCAGAAGATGGATTGTAGTTATATAGATCACCTGTATTTTTATAAGATGAACAAGTTTCCTCTACTACTCCGAATCTATAAGCATATTGCCATCCCCCAATTAGAGTTTCTCCATTGCACCCAAATTTACTTAATTTTTCAATTTCTTGTTGTCTTGCAAGTTGTCTATCTTTTGGTAAATTATAATCATATGGCTCTCCAAGTTCCAAATTTTGTTGTGCTAACCGGTATTCATCAGAACCTCCCATATTACATAATATCATTTGAGTTGGACTAAATTTAAATTTATATTTTCCATTTGTATATATTGCGAGGCGAGCTGATAAAACAGATGTCACTGCAAAAGCCCAACAACCACCACATAGTCCCTGATCTCTTGGGGGAAAAATATAATCAGCCCAAACGACACGTCCATCAAATTCATCAGGTACAATAATTACAGATCCTGATAGCAATTTACCGGTAGTTTTATCAATACTTAATAATTTAAATTCATTTCTGAATTTCAAAGATGATGCAAGAATAGTATTAAACTGTCTATACCGTTTTAAACTTTCAGTGTCTAATTTTTTATTTTTAATCTCTTCTAGCTTTTTATTTTTTTCAGCGAGTCTTTTTTTAAACTCAAGCGCTTCACGTTCTCTATCTCTTTGAAGTTTTTTCAATTCTTCTTGAATTTGTTTTTCTTTCAATTTGGCCTCTATTTGCTGTTTTTGTTTTTTATCTTCCAATTGTTTTTCTATTTTTGCTTTATCTTTTTGTTGAATTGTATAATATTCCTTTTCAAATAAGCTTCCCCTAATCATTTTATTATATAATTTTAAAATATTTTTATTTTAAAATCAAATTAAGAATCTTTATACATGTCCAATATCTCACTTGACAATTCCGGTTGTAGTATACACCAATTTGTGTAACATGATAAAAGATTAACCTGTTCTTTGGTTAATTGTAAAATTTTATTTGGTGCTGTAACTGGGTTCGGGAAAAATATAGGATACCTTGGAAATCCTGCAAATCTCAAACGAAGGAGATCTATATCTATTAGTGTTCTTGTTAACTGCGGTAGACTGTTCTTAAATCTTGGAGAATCCTCTGTGCATATAACTAGTAAATCAACATCATAATTACCTTTTATTCCTAGTAAAGCATTTGGTTTTACAGTTAATGTCTTCCTTGCAAATGTAGCCCCGCCTTTCAAATAGTTACTTCTTAATCGCTCAACAAAATCTGGATAATCATTTTCATTAAATACTTGCGTTCCAGAAGGACTTGTTAGACAAGTATATCTTCCTATACCAAACAAATGAGGTATTGAATAATTTGAATACGGTGTTAGACAGATATTTCCATTTGTATACAAAGTAGGATTGCCATTTGAATCAAAGAGCTTACCTTCACAATATAAAAAAGTAATTATTCTCTTCACCCCTCGTGCAAGTAAAGAGGTGATTCCTGAGGCGTCTACACCCTGACCATCTGTTAAAGTTATTTCCTTGTTCTCAATAAAATTATTGTTTAGACTAGATTTCCAAATATTATAATTTGTAAAGAATTTTAAATCTATTATATCAATCTTCAAATTTAATTTACTTATTAAATCTAATAATGGAATTCCGTATGCATTTGCAGTTACTCCCATCACATCAGCAAGCTTGAAAGGAGTATTTATTTTTAGAAAATTTGTTTTCAAATTCTCTGTAGTACAATAATTTGACGAAGACAAATTGTAATCTTGATATTGTAAATTGGTTGTTGGTGTACCCTGGTTAAAAGCAAATGTTTCTACTACATAACCACCTATAGTATTTTTAGTATCTCGTATTCTAAATTTATTCAAAATACCTGAGTATAAGGGAGTAAATTCTATTTTACATAACTTAACTAAATCTTTATTTAAAATAGATCCGTTACATACCCAGAAAGGATCATCATCTGCTAATACATTAAACTCCATATTAGTCCCATTATTTTTATTTATTTGGTCAGCGTAAGATTTATTTAGAGCAATAGGTTTATTCAATTTATAATGGTTTAAGAATTGATCTTGAACGTAATACACAAACCAATTATCTTCAATTTTAAATTTCGTTAACAATTTTTTAACTGTATCTTCAAATATAGTCTCATCTATAATAGGCCTTCTGTGTCCAATAAAATTATTAGATTCCTGACTTCGTTCAAAGTTTATATTATTTAAATTCTTAATAGTTAGATTTTCTGGTGGAATATATCTTCCAAGTAATTCGTCACTACTATAACCATTGTTTCGAGCAAATAAATACAACCCCGCGAACCAAGACCCACCTGATGAGGTTGAAATATAATTTGTTTTTTCAAATACACCCAAAGAACGTAAACCTCGAATATATCCGATTAATGAAACCAATTGAATAGTCCCCCCTCCACTAAAACTTAAAGCTACCCTATTCGGATCATTACATTTCGGAATAATACATTTTTCTGGGAAGATGACAGTCGAACCACTAGTAAACATATCTCTTGTTAAATCATCAAAATAATGAGATTTGAAATCGTTAGTACCAGTTTGCCATACTCTAGACTGAACTAGATTTTTACTCTGAGATGGAGTTAATGAAGGCAACTCAGGAGGTATTTGAGGCGCAATTAAGGGTATATTTACAATCCCGCTATTTTTATTAAAATAAAATACCAAACCAATTATTATTCCGATTATCGCAAAAACTATTCCAATTATAAAATAAATCATTTATTAATATAATTATTTATTTTTAAAATAATTATAAAATTGTGGTTGGATGAATATTCATACGATCTTTAGCCGCCTTAACTCCTGGTAGTTCACAAATTCTATTATAATAGACCTGAGCTACCGGGTAACTACTCAAATCAAGTCCTATATATCCCAGCCAGCTGAATACAATATGTAGATATGCATCGGCGATAGTAAATGAATCCCCCACAACATATGTTCTATCCCCCGATAGAAGTGTATTTTGAACATAATTCATCTTTCGCTCGAAATTCTTTAGCAAGAATTCTCGAATCACTGCATCCTTAGATGCTTGATTGAAAAACCCGCCTATAGAAGCATGCAGTTCACTTGCGATATATGAAAGAACTTGTAGAAGTACATATCTTTCAGTTGTGCAGTACTGAGGTGCTAAATTACTTTGTCTAGCCTCATTGGCAATATACTCTAGACATGCAATGTTTTCGTTCAATACAGTTCCATCATCTAGTACCAAAGAAGGTACATTACCCTTTGGATTAATATCATAAAAATCAGCCCCTGATTCAGTAGTATGAGTCGCTAAATCGACTATTTCACACTCTAAATTCAAACCACCAAGGAACGCGGAAATAAAAGAACTTGCACCGCAAGACGTTTTTGTGTAATATAGCTTTACCATTTTAGTTATAAATATTTAGTTTTTAAATTTATTTAAAATAAAATAATTATTTAATTAAAATGGATAATATATTAGACTTTAGTCTTGAACAAGATGTTAGACTACAAGCTCTTCAGAAATATTATAAAGTAAATAAAGATGACTGCTTCGAAGTTGGTAATAGGATTTGTGGAATGTATGAATTTAATGGACTTCGCAACTTGGAAAACTTCCTACATGCTTTTTGTAAAGAAAACGTTATTGTATCTTTATTTTTAAAATTTCAAGCATGTAAGAGTTTATTATTTTTTTCGGAGGTTAAAGAAGAGATTTCGAAGAATGATAAGGGTGATGTAAAGGAAATGAAATTAAAAAATAATATTCTTATCGATGAAAGAAATAATAATCGACTTGTGAAAGCATTTGAAACATTGAATATATTTTGCAATCAATTCGAAAGTGTATCGAAAGATGATAATATTCCAGTACCCTGTCAAATAGAAGCAATCTGTATGTTAATGAAAAATGATCTTTATAAAAATGAAGGTGATTCCTATTTTCGAAAAATAATAAATAATAATGAAGTTGATTGTGATTATAGATATAAAGCAATTCTAAGTTTAGAAAAGAAAGATGTACCACACTTTGCATTCTATATAGAGAATAGTTGTTTTGATTTTTTGCGTAACGAGAAGAACCGGACAATGTATAGAATTCTGGCGGCACAATATCTTTTACAAAATTGCGAAAGTGACGAGCTTCAAATCCAAGATTATCTTTTATCTTTTGCACAGGACGTTGCTCTAGATTATGACTTGCGCGCAGATGCAGCAGATGTGTTGTTAAACATCGGTAGTGACGAATATAAGACACTCGGTCGTGATATCATTATGATGCTCGGTCGATCAGAGGGGGGTACACACACTTTGTATGATAATAAACAAAATGTGCATGTAAAAGAGATTGAAAAATCCGTTTTTAATATCCTATCATCATTTGCCGGATATGAAGTGCTGAAAATCGGAGATAATGAAATCGATTACGGATGGGTGTGTGCACAAATAGAGAAGATGATGAAAGATGAATACGATTGTGAGAAATGCGCACCTTGTGATCTCATTTTTTGTTCAGATGATTGTAAAATAATTTTTGAAAAACAAAAGAAAATAAAAACTTCTCTGAATCGAATTCAAATCGATCGAGCTTTATATTTGAACAACACGCTGGCTAATATTACTGTTAAACTTTGGACTTATATAGAAAAGAATGAATTCAAGGAGGAAATGTTGAAGCGACTCTTACAAGAACTTGAAGATATGAGTGGGACATGTAGTACTGGTTTTATATCTCGACTTTTGAACACGATTTCCGGATTTGGGGATATATCAATATCAATATCTTTTGAAGATCAGTTGATTGCGAATTTTACAGGAAGATTGAATGCATATGCGCGTCGAATTACAGAACCGGATTCACCATTTTATGGAGAAAAATTAAATGATGTACTTGAACTGTTTTTGAATAATAATAATTGTATAAAGAAGCAAATTACAAGAGGACTAGCAGTAGATATGGCGGGTGCTGCGACAAATAATAAAATAATTGATGCTTGTATTTTGAAAGTTCAAATGAAAAAAGTTATTGATAAATATTTAGAAACGGATCGAGAGCAAAAAGTGGAAATGGTGATTGCAGATTTTTCGGAAAATGTGCTGAATGAGATGATGGTGCAGACAAATAAATTTGCGAACCGTCAACATTTTTTACTTTTCTTTAGAACATATATGCTTCGAATAAGAGAGGAATTGTACGAAGAATTTAAAGATTATATGGAAGATACAATGTTCGATCTTACAATACGCAAAGCGATATCATCATACGAGGGATTACAAAATATGATTTAAAAAGTTTTTTTAAATATCTTTTAATAAATAAAAATGAGCAACCGAACATTACGTCTTTTTACGGAAGAAGGTAGAATACCTTCAAAAGATATGGGTAAGATGACTCTTTATGTAGATAAACCATATACCGGAAAACCTAAACCGTTAGTTCTTTACTATGAAAAAAAAGAACCACCACCAATAGTACAAATCACCCATGAAGATTATTTTAAAAAACCCGAACCACAAACTATCCGTGAAAAAGCACTTGGTTATAAATTCACTGGACGACGTAGCCGTGTCGTCAAATCAAGACGTAGTCGAGTCGCTAAATCAAGACGTAGTCGTGTCGCTAAATCAAGACGTAGTCGAGTCGCTAAATCAAGACGTAGTCGAGTCGCTAAATCAAGACGTAGTCGTGTCGCTAAATCAAGACGTAGCCGCGTTGCTAAATCAAGACGTAGCCGCGTTGCTAAATCAAGACGTAGCCGCGTTGTCAAATCAAAAAATAAAAGACCTGAAACCAAATATGAAAAATTTCGAAAAGCTGAAATGAAGAAGTCTATTTACAAAGATCTAACTTATAGAGAAAAAACTAAAACTATTGCAGCCTTATGGCAGATTGCAAAAAATAAGAAAACTCTTAAAAAACGTATTTGTAATTATCTTTGTTAATTTTATAAAAAAATTTATAAAATTAATATTTCACATAAGCTGTAAATATGTACATTAAAAACCCAGTTATAAAAGAACCTAGAAATACTCTAAACCAAAAAGTATATTTCTTAAAAGAAAAGTCATCTTCAAATGCAATCATTAATAATGTAGACACTGTAAATCCTAGAAAACCGACGATCACACCATTTAGTAGAGCACCTTTTATCAATTTATCTGCTTCCATTTTTATTTTATTTAATTTATTAAAAACTTTAAAATATTTGCAATAGATGTTTTGTTTATTCGTCGAAGTTGTTTCTTCTCCGTTTCATATTTCAAATCATTAAGACAACTACTATCAGCTTTTAGTTTTTCTATCAAGTTGTTCAATGTCTTAAATTCTTTCATTATAGCAACTGCCGTAACGCTACTTACTCCAGGTATCTGCGATAACACGATCTCTCCAAAATTATCAACTGTTATATTTTCATTCTTCTTCTTTTTAACAAACGAACAATAACTTTCATCCGTTTCTACTACAGCTCCACTACCGCCTTTACAAAAATAAGGCTTCTTTCCTTTCTCCTTCTCGATCTTCGCAAACATATTGCAAATATAGTAAGCACTTTCTGAAATATTCTCCGATTTGAAAACCGAAAACCCCTTGTAATAATTAATACTCACCATACTACTATATACCATTTGTTTTTCACGCGTAAGACTCTTACACGAACCCTCGATAAGGTATACAATGTTATGATTTGGGAAATCGTAGCCGTTTAGGCGATAGGACTGTTCGGAATACCTTTTATCCTTGATAGACGCGATAAGATCAGGAATGGATTTTCGTTCGATAATTACAAGTTCGGCGTCTTCATCATCCCGAATAATTATATCTCCGATCTCAAGAGCTTGTACATCTATAATGATATTCTTAAAAGTATCGACTGTCGTGATTAGTTTATTGCATTCTTCATACAGTTTCTTTTCTCTATTATCTAATACTAGTTTCATTTCTTAATTATAGAGAACAACTCTTTAAAATAAAATTGATTAAAGATAATTCCATTCTTTTAAAAATAAAGATAAAATGTTATACTATTACATGACCAATAGTGGTTTCGATAAAGAAACCGTACACACAAGCAAGGTTGATTATAAAAAGAAATTTGCTGAATTGAATGACGAGGTTGCAAAGGATTTATCTATTATGACAGAACATTATTTCAAGTATTTGAAAAGTACAGGTAAATGGAATTTATTTGCAAGCATAAAGAAGGAAGATTTTATTTTTACAATCGAAATATATTTTAATAGGGCGATAGATAAGGTTAATATTCTCTTTAAAATAGATTATTGTGATAATGGTTTGTATATCCAAAATATAATATTGAATTACGGCGAATATAAGAAGGATAAAATATTTACAGATGACATTCTTAAGAATTGTTTATACAATATGTTATTTTATTTAAAGATATTTAAAGATGAATTCAAATACAATTCTTTATGTCAATATTTTCAACATGAAGATGAGATTAAAGATCTCGCGGAATTTTATAAAAGTTATAATCGGGTATTTATCGATAATGCACCAGAGTGTTGTGTATGCTTTGAAGGTGTAAATGAAGTATATAAAACTCTATGCGACCATCATATTTGCTTAACTTGTTCTTTGAAGCTGAAAAAGAAGATATGTCCTATGTGCAGGAAGTGTTTTTGTTGTAACTCGGGGGAGTGCGATAACGAAGATGACGATTAATTTTTTAAACTATTATAAGTTTAAAAATTGTAATTTATTCGCTATCCATATCCATTGTACTATTTTTTTCTAAACCGGATATGTAATTATTAAGCTCATGTCGATACAAAAGATGAGATAGTATTCGCAAATTGTCAAATCCATCTTCGGAGAACTTGTAATAGCTACGAGGAAAATCTTTTAAAGAATACACATTTATCAAAACATTAGGATTAAACGGTTCAACTAAATTATCGTCATTTAGAGAATACGTGAGTGCTTTAAATTTTGTACTGTAATAAGATGATTTATATATATATCGTGCAAGTTGTTCAGCTGTGCATTCATGCTCCCTACTGCTAAAAGTCGTATACGGATGATTTTGAAAGGGATAGATGTATACTTTATCATCTTGAATTCTTAAAAATATTTTATATTCACATGCATCTTTTAGTTTTATTTTTGAAACTGGGTTTAGGAAAAAATTATCATTTTCAAAAACACCTTCAGCTTTTTGAATAATATCGGCAAATACTATCATTTTTAAATAACCAACTTATTTTTAAATTTGTGTTTTCATTTGTTCGTATCCTAATGAAAATATGTCCAATTTCTCCTTTGAATGAATATTGAAATTAAAGAAATTAATCTTGTCATAACTCAATCTTATTATCTTACATTTACTTGACGACACTTGACTTATCTTGTATTCAATATTCTGAGAAATCGGGATACATAATAACTTGTAAATGAATTCAAGGATACCTATATCTGGACTTTTATCAAAATTATCATGTGATGAAAGTAATACACCAAGCACTTTTTTACCTATTTTGTCCCCAATATCAATAGCAAAATTATCCGAAACGCCACCGTCAATATAAAAATCATTATTGTACTTGAAATTTTCAAATATTAAAGGTAGGTTTGAAGACATTTTGAGAGCGATAAGTGATGGTAAATGGGGATGTGTTTCATGGGACAGATATTCTGTTTTTTCTTTTGACAGATTATAAGTTGTGCAAATCAATGTTTTATTATATTTGGTTTTAAGATCAAGTAGGGTTGGTATGTATCCTATTTTTTCAATAGTTATTTTTTCTAATTGCTCATAGATATTGACAAAAGAAGTAGCGCCTGTACCGTTTATCATACTTACGAAATTAAAATGTTGCATCTTTTCTAGGAGACCATTACAACATATATAAACCATTATTTCAATTGGAGAATAGCCAATGATTAACAAAAATGAAATTATCGCACCAGAAGAAGTACCTACATAGGTTTCTATTTTGTTTAATAAAAAATTATCTTGACAATATTGCAATGCCCCTAAAGTTAAAATGCCTTTGGATGAACCTCCAGATAAAACAAGAGTATCAAAGTCGTATTGATTAATTGTTTCCGGAATTTCGATTAATTCCTGATTGTCCATTTATAAAATTTACGCAATTCTTTAAAATATATTTAAAGAATTAAAAATAATTTAGTTTTTATAAATTTAAATTTTTTTTCAAAAGAAGGAGGCATGCGATCGCCAAAAACACAATTATGATTATATACATTGTATTCATCCTATCGTGATGGTAAAGTCGTCCACATACTGGACAATCATGTATATGTTCTGCTATTTGTTTACAACTTATCTCTGTCGCCGCGGGAGTTTCATTTCTTACCGCATAACTTTCTTTTACCATCGGGTAATCTTCTTCATCTTCTTCTTCATAGTTTTGGTAATGTTGTGATGGAGGTAGTGGAGGTGGATAATTTGGACGCGGCGGAGGTGGCATCTGTTGCATTAGACGTTGCTGTTTATAATAATTCATCCCCGATGATGGAGGTGCCATGTAATTATTCCTTATCTTACCCTTGATTTTTTCTGATATATCATTTGGAATAATATCATCACGACGTTGCTCTTGTGGCATGTCCGATATATCTTCCAAATCATCAATCATCGTATAATTTCTTGACATCTTATTATTTTATTTATTAACAAATTAAATTATTTTAAAAAAAAAATATATCATCCAAGTTTATATTTTTATTATTAATCACTATATCATATAACTCATTTAAATATTGTTTATTATCCTCACCATCTATTATTTTTTTTATTATATTTGTGAAATCATTGTCAGCCCCCTCGTCAAGTATCTCTTGTAATTTTTCATTTTTCAACTTGACTTCATTCTTCTTTGCCTTAAAAACAACTTTTATACCTTTATCGATGATTTCTTTAAACTTTTTTGTCTTTTTCAAAGTTTTGAACTCATTATAGTCCCCGTTTAGTGTTATCTTTATCTTATCTTCTGTATTTGTTGGAACATCATACGACTCAATATCATCTATATCCATATATACAATCTTCTTTACTGGAAGCTGTAAATCAATCTCTTCAATATCGTAAGTACCATCTTCTTTAAATGTCGCAAATGGTATTATAGGTTTATCTGTCTCACCGAATGCTACTTGAATACTCGAACCTGTGTAATAGATATTGGATTGAGGTTTTTGACTTTTATGTATATGTCCGGAGATTATATTAGGGTAATTGAGCTCCCACTTGTCTCCATCAACACTTGTTATAGCCCCAAATTTTGATCCATAAAACTCTTGATGACAGAAGATAGCACTCGCACTTTTCCAATCTTCTTCCAAACTTGATAACGCCTCTTCAAAACGCCCGGGGTATACATAGGGACAAAAGATGAAGTTGTTTTCTTTTACAACTTTATCAACAACTATAACATTCTTCCATTCCTTCATTCCGTTCATCCAATGCTCAGTTGTTAGGAATTGTTGATTGTTGATCATATCATGATTGCCTACAAGTATATAGGTAGGTGCGAATTTTCTTATATCATTGATAATTTCGTATGCCTTGTTAAGACAGGTAGTGTGAATGCGCTCATGTGTATCAAGAATATCACCAAGCATTACAATAAAGTCAGGCTTCTTATTCTGGATAACTTGTATTATCTTACTTCTAAATAAATTTATTTGTTCTATATTATCAGTCTTAATATGAATATCTCCGATTATGATTGCAGTTGACATCTTTAATTTTTCATATTTTTATTTTTGCAAAATCAATTTTATAAAAATAAAAACAATTATAATATAAATGACAAAAATAAGTCCAATGATAATCGGAGGAGGCGTGCTTTTAGTAGTCGGAATCATAGTTGCTGTAGTGCTTCTATCAATGAATAGTAGTAAAACTAAAAAATATATATGCAGTCAAGATTCCAAAGGCACCCCCGGATGTGTTGAAAATCCAAACGGATTTTATGATAGTATTGATGTTTGCAGTCAAAATTGCAGAATAGGCGGAAATAGTGGCACAAAATACAGTTGTAACACTTCTACTAAAAAATGTGTTGTAGATCCAAATGGAACCGCCACTAATGAAGCACTTTGCAATATTAGTTGTGGTTTGTAATTAGCTGATATTTTTATTTTTTATAGAATAAAAATATAAAATCGATGCGCGCACCGCCGCCGATGACTTTTTGAAAATCTTTAAAAATTAAAACTTTTCTAAATTATTTTTTATTTTTATTTTGAAAAGAATATTTTGAAAAAAACAAAAAGTCATCGGCGATGTCGCGCGCGCGACGGCAATGACTTTTTCAAAAAAGTGTTTTCAAAAAAAGTCGATTCTAAAAAAAGTCCACACACACACAAAAATTGTTGAAATTTTGATTTTTTCCGTTTTTTGCGACGATTTTTAAACTGAATAACAGTTTCACATTTTACGATACTAAAAAATTAGTAAATTTTACTAATTTTTACTCCAAAAAGAGTAAATTTTAGTAAATAAATTTAAACAAATATTTTATAATATAAAAATGAACTGTGATTTTTGTAAAAAAACATTTGCAACTAACTCATCTCTTACAGTACATCAAACAAGTGCACATCCTCGAAGGCGTTCACGGTCTCGCTAAATTCGTCAAGGACAAAATCATTACTCTTGAAGACGGTACTCTTCTTTACAGATGCTTCGATACATCCCGGCAGATTTTCAAATACCAAGATAAAAATGGTAATATAGTCAAAGATCCAAAAGCTTTGAAGTTAATCGAACTGATTCAACCTGCACTTAAGGAACAAACGAATACACTTTATGATTTTTTTAACACAGAGATACATAATTATAAAAAAGAAGAAGATGAAAAACGGAATGAATTTCTAACAACCAAAGATAAGATGATATTCCTAAAAGAGAATACAATAAAGATACAGGATGAGATAGCTGATATGCATATGAATAGTCGATTCTGTAACGAGTTGTCGGCTATGACAAGTTAAGTGGAAACATTTTCTCATAATTTAAATTTAAGTAGGTGATAATTATTTTAAATTTTTTGTTTTCTTCAGCATCGTTGTATAACACCATCAAAACATCTTTCCAAAAAGAATGAATATAGTTTAAGAATTCTTCATCCTTCAACAGAAGAATCCAAATCTCCGGATGACTTAATAAAAATATTTTTGTGTACCCTTCTAAAGCCGAATAACCGTTGTTGGCGACATTATTAAGATCATTAAAATACCGATTATTCCATTCTCTGTAATCGGTTGATGTCAATTCTTCAAACAATACCCTGGTTTCAGGGTCTTTTATCCTATATTTTAATAAATGATATTTAAAGTATTTTATCATTTATTGAATAAAAAATAAAAAATTAGATTATAATAAATATGTCATTCTTTTATAATTATTTTAGTTATTACCTATATGGCGAAACTGAGGTACCTCCAGTCGAACAATCGTCAACCGAAAAAAAATATCTTATTTCGATAGATGATTTAAAATCTGTAAACCTTCAACCTGTCAAAGATGTTATCCCTGGACCCTCCAGAAATATGCCTGCTACTTTTGATAAAGTAGATTTGCGCAACTTGAATAAAGCTCAAATGCATGCTATTCTAAATGTAAAATTGAAGCATACACCGCCTATTGAAAAACCAACTTATTACGCACCGCGTCATCCTGTATTGTACGAGTTATTGTTAAAATTCAAACCTAAAGAAATTTTTTAATTTTATTTTTTTGATTCTGTTAATAAAATGGTAAAGAAAAATAAAATTATATTTATCGTAATTCTCCTACTACTTATAGTAGGCGTTGCTATCGCAATAAATTTTTACCCTACAACGTCTTCCGCGAGAGAGGGGCCGATTTTAAATGCGATTTGTAAAAATCAAGTTAAAAATGCGGTAAACGCCGCAAACGCAAAATGTAATACAAGAGTAAATGAGGCAGTTGCTACATTAGCACTCGCATGTAATTCAACAGTAAGACAAGAGGTAGCGAATGCTAATACCGCGTGCGGTATAAGAGTAAGTAAGGAGGTCGAAAGTGCTAATAGTGCGTCCGCTACCGCATGCGATTCAAGAATTACTACCGCATTAGGTTCTGTTCCTTTAATTACTTCAATAGCAACACCAGATGGAGCAGATGGTAATATTTATGGAGGATTACCACTTATAATACAAGGTGAAAACATAGGATCTGGCAATGAAATATTTTTTGGAGATATTAAAATAACACCGACTACACAAACGCCAACAGAGATTAAATTTACAACTCCTCCTTATACATGGGATAAAGTGATATACGACGGAACAAATTTTGTAGTTCCAATTAGTGTAAAAAATTCTTCAAGTGGTCTTGAGATACGCAAAATGTTTAAATTGAACCGTCCTAGCAACCCCAGTTTCAGTAAAATTACCACATTATCCTCGCCCATAAATACCGAAGAAGGGGGTTCATCAGTCATAACTGCCCCCGGGGGCGATGCCGTTATGTCCGAACCACCAATTAGTGGTGGTGAAATTGCCACTTTAACAACTGATATTTTTGATAGTCAATATGATAAATATTCAGAAAAATATATAACTTTTATTTTTGACACGCCTCAATACAAATACAGAACTACTATACCAATATCATCAAAACAAATTATTACACCCCCAGTTTTTTCTGAAAAAGATGCTGATCTGATAAAATATAACCCTGTGCCCACAACCACCCCTTTACCAAAAAATACAAGGGTATTTGTAACAATCATCAGAGGTGGTCGAGAATTTAACAGTAATGTTTTAGATATTTCGTATGTATTCCCTTACATTTCTTATTGCGAAGTAGAAAACATAGGTCCTGGTAATTTTAAAATTACTATTAATGGAAATAGTTTATATCATGGATATCGTAATAACACCAACGTATATGTTGATGCTAATATTAATAACATCGTATCATCTGATTTAGTTCCCATTGATACTAGATACTACACCAATATTAAAAATTGGACAAATGATGTGATAGAAATAAGTGTCCCTGAAACATATTTTATAAACAATGAAACCTTTGTAAAAATAAGTTACCGCAATTTTTTTACAAATTATAAAAAAGCGGAAATTACATCATCTTCTGGTCCTGATCAATAAAATCATTTTCTATCCTCCGGTTTCACATATTCAAGCCCTACATGCCTAAAAATATCTCTTTCTGTTTTTAATTCCTTTACTTCTGGAGTAAAAGAATGTTCATTCAAGCTTAGTCCTAGTGTTAAACAATGTTTTCGGAATGCAACATTGAATTTCGCACTACCTGTAAAATATAATTTCATATAAGGGTATTCTTCAGGGGTATTTCGGATCAAGTCGATACGGCGATATTTGCCACCTCCTGGTAATTTGCATACACCCAAAAGTTTCTTATCACCTCGTGCGAGAGTGTATTTTATGTACCCGATCCTGATCAATTCGTCAACGAACTTATTGAACTCATCGACGCCCATATTTAGCATAACATCAATATCGCCACTCGATTCTTCTTTTCGACGAAAACTCCCCACGATCTCGCCTTTCTCTTTTGGAAGATCTAAAATCTTTTTATGAATTTTCATTTCGCTTCGGGGGATTCTTTCAAGCAAATCGTAGTAGCACGCGACCCCGATCTTTTGCCCGTCGGTAAGTAGTTTATAATCTTTTTTGGATTTTGCCGCAAGATCTTCAATACTTTTTATTTTATGAACTTCGATGAGCTCGGTAGCCTTTTTTGGTCCCACGCCATAAACTTGAAGAAGTTGCGATTTGATATCGCTTGTGGTATTTTCCACATGACACCCGCGCTCAAATACATCTTTTATCTTTTGCCGAATACTCTTGCCGATACCTTCAATTTTTTCAATTTGTGAATAAGAAGTGATTGGTTCTTTAAGGGCATTAATATTGTTTATAACTTTGTTGTAGGCACGAATTTTGAAAGAGTCGTTGGTGTCGTTTCTAAAAGAAGTTAGAGCGCTCATGATATTTTGTTTGTAATCCATTTTATAATTATTTAAAATAATTATAAATTAATTTTATAATTGAAAACACAGGATATCTCGTACGGGTACTTAAAGTGATTTACTTAATTTCAACCGTTGCACCAGCATCTTCTAATATGCGCCTTATACGTTCAGCTTCGGCCTTCGATACATTTTCTTTTACCGGTTTTGGAACAGCTTCAACTAAATCTTTAGCCTCTTGCAGCCCTAATCCTGTGACTTCTCTAACTGCTTTAATAACATTTACCTTTAATGAGCCAGCACTAGCAAGAATTACAACAAATTCAGTTTGTGTAGGAATAGGTGATGTAGTCGGAATAGGTACTTGAAATGGAACATAATAACCATAAATTAACTCATCATCATTTTTAAATTGGTTATAAACTTCCTTACTAACATTTCTCTCAATAATATTAACCTTAAAACGTTCAGTGTTATTACCGTCAGAATCAAGTGTTTCTGGGTATTTTCCCTTTATATATAATTTGAAATTTCCAACATAGCCGCCGTCTGGGTTCTCTCCTAAGAAAACTAACCGAGGATCTGTAATTATTGTTTTATAATATCTAGTACCAGTAGTTAAATTCACATAACTATCAGTGTTTGAAGCAGTAACAAAAAAGTTTTTACCATAACTAGCAACTTCGCCATATAGATGTATATAATCATCAGTAGTCTGATCCGCCTCTTCATCAGGATCTCGATTTTCATATTCATTAAAATTTAAATTACATGTTAAATTCGGCGTTTCCCAAAAAATTACGAACCTGTCATGAGGTGGAACAGATTGATCAGTGCCTACTGTAAATCTTTCAAATAAATATGATATAATATTTATTTTTAACTTACTTATATCAGATGAAGTGCATATAACATTGCCTGTTGGACAAGGTGTTGAAGTTGGAGTAATTGGATTATTTAGTTTTACATCTTCTATTCTAAATGGTGGTTTTGAGTCTATATCATTTACTAGTAAAATTATATAACACATTTTTATATCGTATTCAGTAAAGTCTCTTAGTGCACCTAGATTCTTAACTATTGTTTCATAAGTTCGTTCCCCTGTATTTATATTTATAAAATTAGTAGTATTCTTGTTTGTAAGATTAATTCTTTTTGGGAATCCCGCAAAATCAGTTAGTTCGATCCTATCTTCTCCTTCATTTAATTTAAGACATGATTGATAATCCGTACTCCAAACAACTTTTATATCGAAATCTTCAATATTTGTACCACTATTATAAAAAACTAAACTAGCAGATTTAATTTTTACTGTTTTTAGTTCACTTAAATTTAGAGGTGGGCATATAATAGATTCTTGAGGAATAGTTGGACAAGGTGTTGGGGCAGGTGTAGCATTTTTTACAACTTCAATACCCCAATCAGCAGGAGATGTAGCAACACTACCAGCCGTCCCACCACTAGATGTCATTTGCATAACTGGATGATTATCTCCAGTTACTATTTTTTTGATGTATGTAAGATCTTTATCACTACCTTGAACTTTATAAGTAAGGTATTGAGCTGACCCATTCAAGTTCAAGCTAACAACTGGTATAGAATACGGTTTTGTGAATACTGTAATTGTATACTTACCAGGAAGTTTTGTATACACATGTTTTAAGTTGTCGTCATCATTTGATAGGGTACCTGAAGCTGTAATATAAGGAGTTCTATCACCCCAATCTATAACATATGGTTCACCAGATTTAATCGTAATTGGTAAACCAATCTTTCCATTTGGATTTCCAGCGATCTTAGATGATGCTGTAGTAGCCGGTAAATCAATATAAATTTGAAATGGTTTTGGTACCTGTGGCAGGTTCGCTATTTTACTATATTCTGTTGCAGCTTGAGTTAATAACACATCTTTATATATTTCTAAACCATCTGTACATTTCTTATTAGCTACACCGACAGCATTATTTATTTTTCCAGCACATTGATCATTAGCCGTTTTCACGGGTCCTCTACAGATACGATTTAAAATAGGTCCTTCACCAGGCGTGGACTTAGTAGGATAAAAATAAATTGCGAGTGCAAGACCTACTATGATAAGTAATATCAACCCAATAAAAATAAAAAGTTTCATATTAATTTTATTTTTGAAGACCATTTAATTTATTAAAAGAATTAAAAATAAAATTTAATAAAAAATGTATGCAACTCCATCTCCTCCGAAACCTCCTTTTCCGGGTGGGTAAGAAGCTGTCCCACCTCCACCCCCACCTCCTCCACAACCGCCAAATTGTCCGGGATTTCCATTTGTTGTTCTGTAAATGCACTTATCTGTCGTAGCACCATCTCCACCTTTTCCAAATGTAGAACCGTCGACAGGCGTGGATCCCAAACCTCCTTTTCCTTGAGTCTCGTTTGAACAACTTCCACCTCCTCCACCGCCTCCGTTTCCATAAATAGTTACATCTCGGTTATAAATATTTTTTATAGTTTGTATTGCACCATTACCACCATTTGTATTAAAAGGATAATCTTGTATTATTTTAGAACCACCTCCTCCTCCACCTGAACGGGTTCCCGCATTTTGAGCAACTTTATTACTTGTAGGACTGATATAATATGATCCATCGGATCCTTTCGTATCATACGAATACCCACCCCCACTGCCCCCGCCTTTACCTCCTGGGGCATCACCCGCATACCCAAGTGATTTAAATACATCCTCCACAGAAGGTACATAGCCAGTAGCCATGATGCGATCAATAGAACTCGACTTTAAGAAATAGTCCATATTCGGAGGTAACGGGTAAAACATTCGGTAATAAGAATCACCTGATTCATAGTAAAGTTCTAACTCTTTTTTTATACCTGTATCACCCAAAAGGTTTTTTATTAATTCAGAACTTTCGATAATGTTAGTAGCGGTAGGTACTTTAGTGGTGGTAAATTGATCAACGAGAATTGAATCTGTATTAATTTTTTTATATTTACAAATATCAATTAATGTATTAATTGATCTGATAATATTAGTGTGAATTTTTAAAGTGGCCGCTTTCCGTTCTTCAATAGTTAATTCCCCTCCAGCGAAACCTTTTGATCCACCTTTAGCTTCTAAAATAATGTTAAAATTAGACATTCCAAAATATAAGGCGTCATAATCAAATTTTTGTAAATATGTATACCCGCCATTTCTAAAATCGGTTCCGCCTGTACCAACTGTAATTTTATAAAATCCAGAAGTTAAAGACATTTTACCTGTTTTAATTTCACCACCTTCACCTCCCCCGCCTCCTGCACCTGCGACAGTGCCATCTGCGCCAGCGCCTCCACCACCCACTAAAATATAATTTATTACAGTATCGTTATCGAAAAATAAATATTTTCCTGCCTCATTTACATAAAATGGTATAGCCATAGAATAAGCTGATGGAATTGAAAATTTCCATTTTATCTCATCTTTAATCTTTTTTAATTGTGCATTAACCTTACCAACTTCCGCTCCTACTCTTGTATCACATTGAGTGTTTACACCAGCAACTCTTGTATCGCATTCAGTCTTTGCCTTACCAACTTCTTCTCCTACTCTTGTATCACATTGAGTGTTTACACCAGCAACTCTTGTATCGCATTCAGTCTTTGCCTTACCAACTTCCGCTCCTACTCTTGTATCACATTGAGTGTTTACACCAGCAACTCTTGTATCACATTGAGTATTTGCCTTACCAACTTCTTCTCCTACTCTTGTATCACATTGAGTATTTACACGCTTGGTTGCATTAAGTATTTCTTGATCTACTCTTTTGTTACATAGCGAGTTAGCATTATTAACAAGTTTACGACAAGCCCAATTTAAAATTTGACCCTGGGCAGGTGTAGACGTAGGATAAAAATTTATTATAAGTGCAACGCCTACTATCATAATTACAAGTATTCCGATGAATACCGCGGATTTAATTTTATTTACCATTTATTAAAATAAATAAAATTAAAAATTATCAATTCCAAAAAACTATATATGAATCGATTTCCATACATGGCGGAATACCTTCTGTATAAGGATCATATGTATTTTTTGTCAACTCATAATCTCTACCGTTAAATAGTTCTTTATATTTAATTACATTTTGGCCATTTTTTGTAAGACTATTTGTAATATCAAAAACTATTGGTTTTATATCAAGGCCAGGACACCATCCATTTCTAGGATTTGGATAAGTACCTGCTTGATCTTGAAGAACACCTAATTCTTTTGCACATTCACTTCCACATGCGCTTAATCCGTATTCGGGGCAAAATCCTTTAGAAGCATCCCAGCTATAAGTTGGTGTGTCTGTATTAATATCATTATTAATATAATAATTAGAAGTCGTGGTGCAAAATTCCGCGCAATTATCATCTTGCCAGCTTTGTCCTCGGGCTGTTCTTAGTATATATAATTCTATTTTCTTTGTTTTAGGTGGTATAGTAAATGGAATCGGTGCCCATCTATTATTATAAGTAGAAGATAGGCAGCCGGTAAAATGACCATCTGGGCCGTTATTATCACAATTGCCGCAATTTATATCCCATAATTTTAAATACGAAGTAGGTCTAACCCCTTTATTTTTGTTTGAAAGAGTTAGAACTATAGTGATATTATATTTTTGAGGCGTCCAAAAAACAAAAGTGTTATTTTGATTTTGTTTTAGTAAAGAGATCATTGAAGATATATTAGTCGTCCAACTTCCAGGCGGTGAAGAATACGGAGTTATCCATTTAGCAATTGTTGGTTGATTTGAATCTTTAATATATAAAATTGCTACGAAATCCCAGGGGCAATATTCTCCATCTGCACAACTCATGTTCAAAGTAATTGTCATATCATCGTACATACTTAAATCAGGGACTTGAATTGTCGACATATCACCATTTCCAGGTTCCCAACCACCTTTCGTTGTTACATTTTTAAATAATTCTAAAGTTGTTGTAGGCTCAGTTGTCGGAGGGTAAGGTGTTGTTGTAGGCTCAGTTGTCGGAGGGTAAGGTGTTGTTGTAGGCTCAGTTGTCGGAGGGTAAGGTGTTGTTGTAGGCTCAGTTGTGGGTGGATGAATAGGTGGTCGACTTGTAGGAGGAGGCAGAGGTTCAGATTTTGAAGGTTTTGAAATATATTGCTGTATGAGAATAATAGCTGTTGTAAAAATTCCAATAAATAAAAAAATAAAAACAAACATTTATTTTATATAATTTAAAAATAAAATATAAAATAACAAATGTTTTTAATCTATGTGGTTCATCATAATGTGTTAGAAGATTGTAATATATTCTTTAGAGATGAAGCATCGGCAAAACAAAAAATTATTGAATTAGCAGCAGAAACGGAGACTGATATTAAAGAATTGAAAATTAGAGTATTTACAGAAGGTCAAAAATTTTGGGCGGATATGTCAAGTTATTAGAATTATTTAGGGCATTGCCAGTAAGTATCATCTTTTGTAAACCATTTGTTTGGATAACCGTCGTAGTACATTTCTCCGTTTAACCACAATCTGACTCTGTATAATAACCAATCATCTGATTTTTTATAAAAAGTTCCAATACCTGATATACCCCACGTATAGGGTGTTTTATAAATATAAAAATTTTTAATGGTGTTTTTTGTAAGATCATAAACAGTTGATTTGTCTGATATAGTAAATGTATCAACGCGTTTTCTTTCAAAATCGCGTTTTGGATTGGCAGACTTTAAGTTTACAGAGAGTGGATTAAAACGCTCGTCGGGATTAGAAGATTTGCTTGAAATTTGTGTATTTGGAAACATTATGGAAACCGGATCATCTGTACCCGCAAAAACATTACGTATATTGATTTTCTTTATATCAAAGGGTCCGGGACCTGTTGTCAATTCAAGTTTTACAGTATTAGGCTCCAATTCCAATAAAATAGTGGATCCATTTTGGATATTGTAATCAGCCAGAGTTTTTCCCTCGATAAGTTGCTTCCCACCAAAAAATAAAAGTTGTCGATCAGGGGGAAATCCTTTTTGACTTTCTATATACGCCTTGATACTTAATATAGTATTAGTATTATCTATATCTCGAATAGTAATAATCTTTTCAGTTGTTAATATTTTAACGAAGATTTCAATAGACTCCAAATCCAATAAAATGGCTCCCTTTGGGATATTGTATTCAGCCAGAGTTTTCCCATCCAAAAGTTGAATCCCATTAAAAAATAAACGTTGTCGATCAGGGGGAAATCCAGCGGCATCTTGTATTCTCACTTTGAGACTCTCGATAGTATCAGAAAGTTGTATATTAATTGTAATAATCTTTTTATTTATTAATATTTTAACGAAGAATTCTGAAGAGTCAGATTGACGACTTCCTGAAATGTTATGGGGTGAATTATAAAATGATATACCTAAAGATATTCCAATTATAAGAAATAAAACTAAACAAATAATTAAATATTTTGTCATTTATTTAATTATTTTTTTTTATTTTTCTTCTTCTTCTTCGTCCCGTACTATTACAAAATCCCGTGCAAAATGCTTCTTCAATTTCTCTATATTTAAATTTATTTTATTATCTAACATAAATTTTTCGAGAACAGGAATATCTGGAAATCCACAAAATGGTACTTCTGTCAATGGATGTTGATCATATCCCGTAAATAAATGTCGCACTCGTTCGTGGTTCAAAATTGAAACGTCTATCTTAAGTTTTTCTGTGATTCCATCAATCGATCCATAATCTTTCAGGTACTTATACGCTTTTTCGGCACCAATTCTAGGTACATTTTTATTATAATCACAACCACACATTATACAAAGATCTAAAAATTGTTCTCGGGTTATATCAAGTGATGTTAGTATCTGTTCATAATTAAGACGTGTACAAGTATCAGTAGAAGTATCGATCTTTGTAAGAAAGATCGGCGCGGCATATGCCAATACATCTGTATCTTCTGACATTGCAGCATCCACCAACCCCCGTTTACAAAGATCAGAACACATCGTTTCAGCCTCGACTGGAGCTTGATAATAGGGCACATTTAAAATATCAAAGAGTTTTTTTGTGAGTGCGAAATCTTCTGCTGTTATAGAAAAAATGTAATTGCGCATCTTTTCAATTTTTTCTTCAACTACCTTGATATTAAATTTATTCACTGATTTATTAAGAAGACTCCCACTACCTTTATTTTCCTTATCATGTAAATCTCTCAATACAGTATCAATTTCTCCAGTATTATGATATTTTTCTAAAGCTTCATCCAATTCATATATTCGTCGTTCAGTTTTTTCTCTATTTTCGGCGCGCTCTGCACGTTCATTTGCTTTATCCGGAGGTGCACCAGAGTCATAAATAAAGACACAGTGAATCTCATTTCGCCTGAGAGAAGAAACCAGGTTGAGGAATGCACTTATCCAACGAGCGCCACAAGTAGCCTTGAACTTGCAGAGGAAAAGAGTTAGATCGATAGCGATTTTTTTGAAAGCGTATTCAGAAAGATGAATTTCTTCGTATACTTCAGGGCAGTTATTTCTTAAAAACTTATTTAGATTTTTAATTCCCATCTTATTTTTTATAAATCATTTTTAAAATAATAAATCAAATTTAAAAATGATTTATAATAATAAATGACAAATTGTTTTTGTTCACGGGAAAATTTTGATTTTGACAAACAAAAAAAGATATTAGAAGGTACATATAAAGAAAAAGAAAAAGAAAGTACAGATGACATCAAAAAAGACGAAATGGTTAAAAGAAGTTCAGAAAAAAAAATAAATAAGGATAACATATTAAAGAATTTAAAAGGCCGAAAATTGAGTGAAGAAGAGGTTAAAAAATATAGAGATTATAATACTATATTAGCTTCATCCAAGAAATTTAAAACTGATTTTAAAAAACTTCTGATTGATCGCACATCAGGTAAAATATCAACAGATGCTACTTTTGTTATACCAGCCAATTTTGATGGAAGAGTGGTATGGAAAGATTACATATTTCCCGCTCGTGATCAGGGATTATGTGGAGGGTCTTGGGCTTTTGCAGTTTCATCTGTACTATCAGATAGGTTATCAATATATACAAATAAAAAATATAAATATCAATTTAGTCCAGTTGAAATGATATTATGCGATATGGGAGGAGAGGATGAATATAAATTTGCACAAGAGAATGCAAAAGATGGTATTGCATATGATTATAATTTACCGGGAGAAAGAGTAAAAATAGCAGAAGAAGAAAACGCCGGAATAAATAAGTATGGTTGCAATGGAGAGACTTTAATTGGAGGATGGCAGTTCGCATTTAGATTCGGGCTTATAACAGAAGAATGCGCGAGTTATACAGAAGAGGTATACAATTATTCAGGTTATTTAAAGGGTAGTAGCTGTACTGGATTATTGGGTGATAGTTATGATATTTGTCTAACTAATAAGAACCCTGTTATAAGTCATTTATGTCAAGGATATTATTATGTACCAGGTACTCCTAAAGAGCAGAATGTTCTTATGCAAAACGGTACCGAAAGAGATATTCGAAGGGATATATACAGATGGGGTCCAACATCTTCAGCCTTCAAAGTATACGAAGATCTCGTAAACTGGAATAAACCAAATGAAATATATGTATGGGATGGAAAATCTAAATATCTAGGAGGACAAGCAGTATCTATTGTAGGATGGGGTGAAAATGAAAGAATGAAATATTGGATTGTTCGAAATTCATGGGGTGAAAAATGGAATGGTGACGGACATTTTAAGATGTTAAGAGGGAAGAATCATTGCGAAATTGAAGAAAATGTTTTTGTAGGGTTTCCTAATCTATATGGAATTCGTTTATATGTGGAGTGGCCGATACTTACAAAAACAGAAGATTTAGCACTGCGTGCGATTTGGGGGATAGCAGATTCGGGTTATAAAAGAACAACTTGCGAGAATTTGGTTACCGGAAAAACGTTATATAATCCTGAAATTTTTAAAAATAATTATATTGATGAAAATCTTTATTTAAAAGAATATTGGCCGGATGTGTCGACTTTAGTCGCAGCTGAACCTGAAAAAATAAAATTTAAACTTTCCGATAGTAAGAATTTCGCGAGAAGTAAAAGGGACATAAAAAGTGATGAACCAAATACCGACACAGTGACTAATTTTTTTGAAGGTACTAGCAATCTAGTAATTGTACTTTTTTTTATATTGTCTGCATTTTTGTTATTCGCGCTTTTAAAAGGGATACAGTTTGGTTTATATTATTTTAAAATAATTAAAATAAAACCAAATATTTTTTAATTTATACAATAAATGAAAAAATGCAAGAGTGATGAGATTCTGAATCCAGCTAGTAATCGATGTGTTAAAAGATCTGGTGCAATAGGTAAAAAAATTTTACAACATTGTAAAGATGATGAGATAAGAAATCCTGAAACTAACAGATGCGTCAAGAGGAGTGGCGCTATCGGAAAGAAAATAATTGCAAATGAAAAATCTAAGCGTTACAGTAGACAAGAAGGTAAAATCTTAAATCCTGAAACTAATAGATGGGTAAAAATAGATGGTCCTATCGGCCGAAAGATTTTAGAAAAACAAAATGCGACTCCTGTAACTAAATTTTATGCTGGATACAAGGTTAAATATAAAGGTAAGAATGCGGTAGTTACCGCGAGGTATGGAGGTGTGGTGAAAAATGTATACGAGATACGATTAAATAATGGCGAAATAAAGGATTTTGTTAAGTACGAAGACCTTATTTTTTTGAGTGAGAACTAATAACACGAATCTCATTAACAAAGCTGCATCCACCTGTTAAACCAAGCATAAATGAACCGACAGAAATGGTACCTACTGATAATTTAATTAGTTCAGATAATAGCGCAGTGTCATCTAAAGTAGAACCTTTCAAGGCAAGTAGATAACCACTTATTCCTATAAGTACTAATGGGATTGGAAGATAATAAAATGTCCCCGTCCATTCTATCTTTTCATTAAACTTAAGTACTATAATAATAATTAACAAAAATATTCCCACTCCTAAATAGGCGTATGCATATGTAGATAAACTATCAAGTTTATCTTTAGGTGTAGCGTCTTTATTAGAGATGATAACAGTAAATACGATACCAACTAATAATAATACAATAGATAATAAAATTCCTATATAATTCAACATTTTATTATTAATAATAAAAAATTGACTTTTTTTTTTAAATTAAAAATATTAAATTCATGATGGAAATAAACAATTTGGCCGAAGATGTTAGAAACTATTTCATTTACCACGAAGATGGAAATGTATTTCTTCAAAAAGGATTTAGTTTCGATGAAGTGGTTTGTGGTTCGCGAATAGAAGATAAAAATAGAAATAAGAAAATGACTGCTGACGAGCAATCAGCAAAGACATTTGCTATCATACCATCAATGTTGATATATATCGCAGGGGGGTATACACCAATTGTCGTTGTCGCGAATAATGGACAGGTGACACAGTTTGTAAAAAGATTGTTGTTTATACAAGATACGCTACATAAACATTTGAAAAGTTTAAATAAATATTCACTAGACGAATTGTCGATATTTGCCGGATATCTTTACTACAATACAGAAAATAAGTATTTAAAGAAAGATACGAAATTAGCGGAAGCGTTGTCAGGTTCGAATAGAAAAGTCATAATTTGTGCTTATCATCATGTTCAATTAGCTCGTATCAATAATATTTTTGATGAATGTTGTAAAACATATTTGGTAATTGACGAGGTTCACAAATTAGGAGCTTATACTGAACCAGGGTATCTCGATGAAGAATTAGATATGCATTTTTATCACGATCCAGAAGATATTACCCGTAGAAATAATGAAATGATACTCTTGAAACGGAGATGCACTGTGCGTTTAGAAGTCAGCGCGACAATTCAAACTGTTTTAAATAACGATAAAGATTTTTATTCGGACAACCTTATCAAGCTGAATCATACTAATAAGTATACAGGTATAACAAAAACCAGATGGGTTGAATACCAAGAATCAAAAGAAGATGAAGAGAATTACGGTATACGGTCTGCTGTTGATCATATTATAATGGAAAGATACTCGAACCCATTATTCACCCGTAATGATTTTCGTAACAGCAAGGTTGACAAGCATCCATCTATATTTGTAAACAGAGTGGAACGCGAGATAAAGAGACAGAATAATTTTTCGGAGAGTATTATAAATAGAGAAATAGATGGAATTACATCAATAACTGAACAGGGAGAAGGGATCGGGATTGCATCTTTGTGTTATAAAAAGAGACATCAAATAACCATATTTGGACACTCATCGACAAAATTAGAGAACGGTGAACATTTTTTTTCAAGTAAGACCAAGCTCACAGTGGGTGATCTATTACAGCACATATCAGAAGAAGGCGTTGATGTACATAAACTGGTTGTTATAAATACCCATGATATGGGATCGATGGGTATGTCTTATTGTTCGCATTTTGATAAACCACAACACTGGCACGCAACAGATGTTATTTTACGCGTTGCGAAGAATATGTCTTGTGAGGATCTTAAACAATCAGCAGCACGTGCATGGGGGAATCATCATGATGATATAAGACCTACTGTATACTATAATAAGGGGAGTAATGCGAAAGAGAAGGTAATACAAACATATGTACTACAAAACAGACAGATAGACAGTATAGTGTCTTTATCTTCGAAGGGAAATCTGAATGTTTATGAACATCTTAATACTTTAAATATTTTTGATAATTTTGTAAATAAAAAATATATTAAGTTTGGAAGTCTTCGGGGTAAAATAGTAAAAAATCCAGATGGTAAAAAACAAAAAAAGATACTGAGAGAAAGTGATGATAGTATGAAGATATTACAGGCATTTGACGGAGAGAAAATAGACGAAAGTTCAGAAATAGTTGGGAATGAAGAATTTGATCGTCTTACTTTAAAAATGTTCCCTATTTGGGCAAATAAAGATTCAAAAATAGCTAATTTTATGAAAGAACTATGCCCCACCAAGGTGTACAATACCACAGAGATGAGAGAATTGTGTGACTCACATGGAATCAAACATATTAAACAACTTACTACTATACATACCGGGACCAACGGATTTGGTACAATATTAGAAAATTCAGATGGTTATTACAGGCTTCATCCATGCTTGGTAAATTCGTTTAATTTAAATTTTAATTACTAAATATAATTTTATAACTATACAAGTTATAAAATTTAATTTTATTTTATTTAATAAAATGAAAACACTGAGAGTAGGTACTGATTGCAGTGGAATTGAAGCTCCAATACAAGCTCTTAAACAATTAAAAATTCCTTTTAAACATGTCTTTTCTTCTGAAATCGATAAATATTGTATAGAAAGTATAAAAGCAAACTACGACCCAGAAATTATTTTTGGAGATATCGCAAAAAGGGATATTCGGGATGTACCTAATATAGATTTATATATTTGCGGATTCCCTTGTCAACCTTTTTCAAGCGCTGGTAAGAGGAGAGGACTTAAAGATAAAAGAGGAAGTGTATTTTATAGCTGCATAGAAGTTATAGAAAATAAACAACCCAAATATTTTATTCTTGAAAATGTGAAAGGGATACTTGGCAATGACGGTGGAAAAACCTGGAAAATAATAGAAGAAGAACTTTTGGAGCTGGAAAAATATGGTTATGTGATAAAATGGAAAATACTAAACACAAAAGACTATGGAATACCTCAAAATAGAGAACGATTGTTCATAGTAGGTTGTAAAAATAAAGATTTTGAATGGCCTAAAAAGATAAAAATAAAACCAATTAAGACATATATTGATTATAAAGATAAAAATAAGTATGAGACAAATCGAAAATATTTTTCAAAGATATTAAAAACTATTCCGAGTGGTTCGGTATTTATCGATAATAATTTTTTGAAACTAAATAAATTTGTAGATTCTGACAAATGGTCACCTTGTTTAAATACCCAAAATGGTTTGTGGAATGTGCCTATTGGCAGATACGCAAATATAAAAGAAAGACTAAGACTACAAGGATTCCCGATTACTTTTAAACAAGTAGTGTCGGATACACAAATGAATAAACAAATTGGAAACAGTATGAGTGTTAATGTTTTAAAAGCTATATTTAAAGAAATTTTTTAAATAATTTACAAGTCTTTGTACATATCTAATATTTCTCTTTGAATCTCCGGTTGTTCACCTATCCAAGAACCATATGTCGACATTAAATTTTGTTGTTCTTTACTTAATTGAAAAAATTTTGGAGGATTTGCAAAAAAACTTGGAAGAAGTGGAAACATTGTCCAACGAGTTAAATTTTCATAAATTATTGATCTTTTTAAATCAGGTTTTAATAAATCTATAAATTTCTTCGACTTAAAATTAGTTATAATCATTAGATCCACCTCATAATCCCCTTTTATTCCCTGATACGCATTTGGTTTTACTCTTAATTTTTTACGAGCATAAACCGGACCACCAGCTAAAAATGTTTTCTTAAATTGGTTTAATATATCTTGGTAATCCTCTTTATAAAAGATCTGGGAATATGAATGAGCAGCAAATAAAGGTGCACACGAACCATATTTATTCGCGCCAAAAAGAAATGGTAAATTAAAGAGAATGTTAGGTAGAATTGCGCATGCACCGTACACAATTGGATCAAAAAAATCACCTTTGTCATTGATAAAAATATCAACTTCTCTAGCTATAATACTTACAATTTTTGTAACTCCTCTTGCAACCAATTGAGATATACAAGTTGTATCAGCAGTATCACCATCAACAAAATTGACACCTTGTTCAAGTTTCAATTCGGTTTTTGTGTAATTTGTTTCAATTACACTATTACATCTACATTTTAAAGTAGGTTGATCGAAGAAACAATTTAAACTTGATCCCTGTTTATTCTTATTTTTACATTCTAATCCCAATAAATTAAAACTACATTCATTATCACTCTTACATTGCGAGATCGATTTAGAATAACATTTGCCAATATTAAATTTACAAGAATCTTTATCATATCCTTTCTGAGCTTTACACGTTCCCATAATTATATTATCAACACGACATTGTGAATCAGAAGTTGTTGGTTTTGCAGGATTGGTTCTCCATATATCATAATTTGTAGGGTTAATACCTGTTGTTGTAGGTAATATTAGTGATAAATTTAATAATTCATATACTGAACTCCCCCAAGCTTCTCCTGATATAGCTATGACATCTCTTAATTTAAAAAAATTTGTGGCAAATACAGGGATTTTTTCAACGTCGTACTTATAAGGATACTCAACTTTCATTAATTCATATTTATCCTGGGAATTGTTATAATCAACATATTTTAATTTTTCTTTTGGTGGGAAACATCTACCAAATGCAAATGAATCAGTTACATAACCCCCAATTTCAGTTCCATCATCTAGTTTAAAAGCTTCTAAAATACCACTATATAAGGGTGTAAAAGACACTGATTTGTACCGAGGGTATTCAAATTTTTTTCCATTTATTTCCGAAGTTGTTTTGTGTAGTAATCCTGAGTTGGCTACCCAAAAAGGATCCCCTTCCCTAGGTGTTATAATATCATAATTGGTTTCATTATTTTTATTAATTTCATCAGCTTGTTGTTTATTCAAAGCAAAAGGGACATCTCCATTCAGATTATATTGTTTGAGAAAAATTTCTTCAGCCGCATACGGCCACCAATTTTTTGATGCATATTCTACTCCAAATCTATTTACAGTATCTATGATTATCGCTTTTAGAACAGATATTGTCTTAAATACATTTTGATTAATATTTACATCGATATTTGCCCATACTTGTCCTTGGCCAATATAATACTTATTATCAAAGTTTTGATTATTTAAAATATCAAATGTCAAATTTTGCGGTGGTGTGTATATTCCGAGTAATTGTTCATCTGTAAAACCTCTTCCTCTTGCAAATGTATAAGGTCCGTAAAACCAACTTCCTCCTGAAGACGATGAAACATAAGATGCTTTATCCATAATATTATTTAATCTATTGAAAGATAAAGATCTAAAAACACCGGTTGCGAATGCAGATGATTTAGTTCCACCACCAGAAATACTAACACCAAGCATTTGAGGTTTATTACATTTTGGTAAATAAATTTTTTCAGGGAATAAAACAGTACTTCCAGTCTCATAACTTTTATAAAAAAGAGAACTATATTTATAAAGTTTATAGTCTTTGGTACCAGTTTGCCATACCTGTATTTGTAAATTTTTTTCATTATCCTTGTTCGTTAAAGGTGGAAAACCGACAGGTTTCGGAGTAGGTGCCGTGTATAACGGAGTAGTAGGACCAGGCTGAGGCTGCTTAGGCTCAGGCTCGGGAATAGGCAGAGGATTAGACTCGGGAATAGGTTCAGGATTAGACTCGGGAGGAGGTATATTTGCTGCATCTTTTGGTTTATACAAAAGCCATACCAAGAAAATAGTGACTATTACCAATATTGATGATATTAAAATCCACATTTATTATAATAAATATTTTTTTTTATATAATAAATGTATCAAAGACAACCAGTTCCGTGGAATTATATACCGCCAGCCGATAAAACTAAATGTGTATCAAAAGGTATGTTTGCACCAGAACCTGCTTATACAGGTCAAAGATTAAATAGTGCTATGTTAGCAATGCCCGTGTTACCAAGTAAAAAATATGTAAGAGGTTTATTAGCAGCAGCGAAACCTATCCCGGATAATTTTTCTTGGCGATCAGATAAATTAAGAATTGAACAAGGTTTAAGAGACCAGGGATTATGTGGTGGATGTTGGGCTTTCTCAACAACATCTGCATTAGGTGATCGTTTTTCAATAAAATATAATATTGAACCAACATATCCGAGTAGCGCGTGGTTAATAATTAATGGAAAGCCTCCTAGTGTTCCTTCATTTTTAGAATGCCAGACAGGTGGAAATACTTATGAAGCAGCCAAATGGGTTGAGAATTACGGGGTAAAACTTTCATCTTGTTGGCCATATTCTATTATCCGAGGTCCTGACAAAAATAGCTATAACCAACAATTTGTATCACCTAATCAATTTTATAAAACAGATTATTACACAGGTAAGAAAATTCTTGGGAATCCTCTTTATGAAAAATGCTGTTATGACTGCTGTTCCCCTGATATTATTAAACAAAATAGAAATGTTTCACTTTATATAAAACCAAATTCTACAAAATATGTAGTTGCGGTAGATTCAAAAGGTAATGTAAATGATATACAAACTACTGCAGCGATTCAAAGAGAGATAATGGATAACGGTCCGGTAGTTGCGGCTTTTAAAGTGTATGGAGATTTTATGAATTATTGGGAAAAAGATGCGGTTAAAGGTAAAATATATATACCCTCAAGTACTCTTAATCCAAATGGTAATCACGCAGTTGTTTTAACCGGATGGGGTACAGCACCAGATCCGAGAAATCCTTCCAAAAAGATAAGATATTGGGAGATGCGTAATTCATGGGGATTAACAGGTGATCAAGGATTTTGTAAATTTGCATTTTCTTTGGATACACCTCGCCAATTTTGGACTTGTATTGATATCCCGGAAAATTATAGGGGTCAGTGGCTGGGCGGAATTGTTGCGTTTACACCTAGCGATCTACCACCTAAAAATAACTTTAAAAAAATAGGAGCGCCTTTACGCGGAGCTGATGATAATAAAACCACTCCTCCTCCAAGCGAGGGTTTAGGTACAGGATATATAGTACTATTCTCATTATTGGGAGTTGCTGTATTAATTTTTATTTTATTTTTATTTTTTTACAAAAAATCACCCGCGTCTGTGCCTGCTCTGGTTCAACCCGCGTCTGTGCCTACAACCATGCCTTTGAGCTTCTCTAGTGGTATAGTTTTTTAAAATATTAAATAATATTTAATATTTTATAATTATTCCGTCTTTCTCAAAAAAGACTTGCGTTGACCACCACCTCCTCCTGTGTACCCACCTCTACTGCGTCCTCTAGTGCCCGTCGTATTTCTTTGTGGTTGTGTTGATTCGTTTTCATCTTCCTTCTTTTCTTCATGTGTCAATCTTCTTATCATCTTATTAATATTAGTTGGAGTCTGTGTATTTAAAACTTCAACAACCTTATTTAGACTAATACGATTATCAACTCTGTTTTCAAGATGCCAATTATGAATTTCCTTAATCGTATTAAATTCCTCTGCTGGAGCAGTGACGTATATCTTCTTGATAAAACGATCCACATACGACTTATAAATATTCTTTGCTATTTCATAAATATGATTCTCGTACTCATCGAAAACTTCACATTTTTGTGGGTACAGATCTCTCAAAGTCTTGTTATTTTCTGTATTCATTCTAACCTGTAGATATCTAAACTTTATACTAGGTTCATTACCTCGAACACTTAAAAGCTTTTGATAATAGTTATTGTAAATCTTATACTGGACATTATTAGGCGCGAATACAATAATACCTTGCTTTTCCCTGCTATCAATATCATAGATATACTTATGAATCGACTCTAAATCCTCGAATTCATGTTTTTGTGGATAAGGTATAGAAACATCTTCTGTCATACTCAATTCTCCATTAATAAATGTACCTACGTGATAAATCCCAGGAATATCATCAGATATTTCAGAAACAAGACGATTCTCAGAATTATTCAAAAGTAAAAACATATATTGCTTCTCGGTGTCCAATACAATCTTGAATTTTTCAATGACATCATCGCCTTCGGAGCACCCAATTCTTTCTCTGAACGAATCATTCACTGTTACCTGATATTCCAATGCCTTTCTAAAAAATTCACCAAATGATGTCTTGGAAGCCCACTTACTACGAAAAGCATCAAGCTTGCGATGTGTTGAAATATACCATTTTCCAGCAAAATGAAATAAGCGAATTACTGCGCCCTCATATGCATCATAAAAAGTGCAATCATCGAACGCAATCTTTTCAAATAAAGAATCCAATCCATCTTCGTTATGCTCGTATGTATAAGAAAATCCTTTTATTACCAACTCTTGATCCTTGAAACCAACACCTCTACTCTGCTTGACGATCTCCGCATCCTTATCTGAACAATGCGTGTAACAAAATAGATCAAGACCTGTCTCAGGGTCGGAATCTACTAACTTTATATATTTTGAAAGCTTCTCAATATTCTCACGACTAAATTCAAGTGAATCTAGATTTTCTACGGTTTCTAAACCTTTATTCACGGGAGTTTGCTCCATAATACTGTCTGTCATCTTTTTATTTTGTTTTTATCTTTTTAAATTAATAATCAAATTTTTATTTTAAATTTTAAAATTAAAAAGTTGATCCTCGTAACACCCGTACTGATTCGACAATATCCATTTACCATATATCATAAAATCTTTATTTGTATGTGTATGTCCGTGAACCCATGCCTTTAAATTATTATTATTCTTTATAAGCTCTGTTTGGTCGCTAGCGAAATAGTTTTGATTACTTCTATATTTTCTATTTATACATTGAAATAAAGGCGCATGATGGGTTGCGATTATGTAATCGTTATTTGGATTCGCATCGACAGTACTTTCGATCCAGTTCTTATGATCTAAGTGGTATTGTCGTTTAGAAACCGGGTTCAATGACCAAAAAGTACACCCCGCTATGTGGACATTATCGCCAATTTTAAAAGTTTTCTTTTGTAGGAAATGAAGATTGTTTCTCATAACACAAATATTTTCAATCCTATCATCACACTCTTTCACCTGGTCTTGCATCCCTATATATTCGTGATTACCTGTCAAGACACATACATTATCAAAGAGATCTGACATATCAAGAAGGAAATTTTTATAATTGTTATCGCGGGGATGTCCGATATCCCCGCCTAATAAAAGAGTCGGTTTCGAAGGTTTAATCACCCGTTTGAAACCTTTTTCTAAATGTAAATCAGAAATATATTGAACCAATGACTTAAGTTGTAAGGACATTTGAAAATTGTTTTTTAAACTTTTTTAAAATTCAATTTTTATTATATTTGTATAAATAAAAATGAAGAAAGAGGATCCCACAAAGAAAACTTTAAAAATGCTCGGAGAAGCTATCCTATATAGTTCAATTCAATTTTCCATTGGATCAGTCGAGATGTCTTCCAAGTTTAGTGTAAAGAACTTTTCAACTGATCAAGCAACTCTGCAAAACGCAGCTGATGCCTTGATGGATTATATAAAAGTATCTTTTATTTGGACACTTGGAGTTACCCTTTTGCTCTATAGTAAATATGGATTTTTAGGAGCCATCGCCAGTTTGATCTCAAATACTGCCGTTGTTCTATGGATTTATTTCAGTTATATGGTTGCATTCAGATATGCTGTTGATAATAGTGGTAAAGATGGTAAACCAAAACTGGTATTACCTGATTTTGATTTATTAACACCGTCCGTGCAATCTAAGTTATCTTAAATTATTTTTTAAACTTTAAAAAATAATTACTTAAATCCCCTATTTGACCAATGATCATAAGGCATTGGATCTTTATAGATGGATGGTATCTTACTTAAGTCTGTGTATTCGGTTAAAATACCCTTATTATAAAGATCCATCAAAACTTTAGGATCGGGACATCTTTTACTTGTTTGCATACCGTAGCAGTTACAGAAAAAATCTTTATTATACAGCCCTATACCGACTATAACAGCGACTATTGATAATAATAATACTAGTGGTAACATTACTTTTGCCATTTATTATATATTTTTTTTTATTTTTTAATTAAAATTTAAAGTATTTATTTTTTAAATTAAAAATGTCTGAACTCATTAGCAAGAGAAAGAAAATAAAAGAAATAAAATCAAATATTAAACCGAAGAAAAGTCAAACAAAATATCATCGAGCCATAAGTGAATCAGAAGATTCTTCTAGTGATGATTCTTCAAGCGAAATAAGCGAAGATGAACTACCTCCTCAAATAGTTAAAATGTTAAAAGAAAAGAAAAAAACTTCAAGAAGAGATGTCGAACTGGAAAAAAAGAAATTCGAGGAAGAAAAATTATTATTTGAAGAAAGTGAAAAGAAGCGAAACAAGCTTGAAGAAAAGTTAAAATCGCAAAATATTAATAAATACATTAATAATCAAAATGAATACAAGAAATTCAATTCGAAACCAGTTGAATTTAAACAAAAATACATCTCAAAAGAGTCTTCCGACTCTTCAGAACTATCATCTAGCGGATCAGACAATGACTCAGATTCGTCTTCTTCTAGTGGTTTTCCAAGTCCCAGGACTCCAAAGCGTAGAGATGATTACCCAAAAGAAAAAATCAAAGATAGAAACTATGCTAAATTTTATAATAAATTAAAAGATGTTCAAAGAGAAGTTTTAGAAAAAGAGATTAAAAATAGAAAATAAATTTTATTTCTATAAATAAATGAATTTAAAATTTTCAATTATGATAATTTTGGTTTACACGCTATTTATTTTTATAATTTCGTTATATAAAACAAATTACGAACAATACAAACAACAGAATATTATTACCAACATAAAATCATTTTTAAACTGTAAAAAAAATTTGAAGACCTGTAATGCGGATGTTTCAAAAATACAAAATTCTTTAAATTCATGTAATGCATCTCGTGGGGTAAATAGTTATCAAAAAAATATTATTACAGACACAAAATCATTTTTTACATGCCCAAATGATCTAAAGAAATGTAATTCTAAAAAATCAAGTTTAAAAAAAGAGTTAGACGCGTGTAACGCGCTACCACTACCAACACCTGTACAACCTGTAAAACCTGTGGAACCGGTTGTACCGGTACAACCCGTGGAACCCGTGGAACCTGTACAACCGGTACAACCCGTGGAACCCGTGGAACCTGTACAACCGGTACAACCCGTACAACCTGTGGAACCTACGGAACCCGACGGAAAAGAAATAAAATTTGTTATACGAACTTCTCGTGGTGCATATTCAAACACTGATTCCACTGTTTCAATTACATTGTTGGATAAAAATAATTCACCATTTACTAAAGTATTAGACAATCCTGGAGATGATTTTCCAATAAATGGTACAGGTACATATATAATTAAAAATAATAACTTATTAGGACTGTCATCTATAACTCAAAAACCTATGACTCTTTCATTAACCGATGGTAACAGTAAGAGGGTGGGTACCGATGATTGGAAGGTGCGCACAGTTGATGTTTATTATGATAACAAATATATAAGAGGTTATTACCTAGATGCATGGTTAGGTGATGGAGTTGGATCATTTCAATCTTTAATACTTGGGAATGAAAGAATACAGTTTCCAACACAATCTGGTAAGGAAATAAAGCTTCAAATACAAACTTCATTTGACACTTCCAGTGGAACTGATTCAAGTGTAAATGTGTTTTTTCAAACAAATAAGGGATTTTTCAAGAATTTTACATTAGATAATATAGGAGACGATTTCGAACGAGGTGGATTCGATACATATATAGTAAGCAATGAAGATATCGGATTATCTTCTATAACTGACCAGCCTATACTTCTTACATTAAACGATGATAAGGGGAATGTGGGAACTGATGATTGGAAGGTAGAAAAAATTGATATTTATTATGATGGTATGTTAATAAAAAGATATGAACCTAATGTATGGTTAGGCGATGGTTATGGATCTGTTAAAGGTATAGCACTTCAAAATAATTATAACGTAAAAACATATTTATATACATATACAATACCACTGGTATCCCCAGTTTTTTGAAATAGAAAATAAATTTTATTTCTATAAATAAATTTAAAATTTTCAATTATCATAATTTTGGTTTACGCGCTATTTATTTTTATAATTTCGTTATATAAAACAAATTACGAACAATACAAACAAAAGAATATAGCACTTCAAAATAATTATAATGTAAAAACATATTTATATACGTATACCCCCAGAAAGTAACTCGTAACCCAGTAAGATATAAAAATTTAATTTTTATATCTTTAATTTAATAAATGTCATTTATAACAAAAACAGATGTGAATACTTTTAATAATTATTGCCCAGGGGTTTTTAATGAAATAGTCGCAAAATGTAAAGATATAAGATGTTGTAATGAGGTCTGTACTAAGTCTAAATGTGCATTTTGTAATAATTGCGATGATATCATAAGTCAGATTAAAAAACCAGCTACTATTTATTCTAATCCTTCGATTAAATCTTTTAATAAATGTGTTGCTGATAACCCTGATATAAGAAAGAAATATAATTGTCAGAGTGCGCTATACGATTGTTGTTCGAAAAATTCTCAAGATAAATATTTATTATGCCCTGCATATGCCCAAAATTATTGTGTTATGTCTATTCTTCCAGTGGAAAACCCAAATGAACCTACACCTGAGCCGACCGAAGTACCTTACTCACCAACACCAACCGACATACCTTACTCGCCTGAACCAACTCAATGGCCTTACTCACCAACACCAAACGACATACCTTACTCGCCTGAACCAACTCAATGGCCTTACTCACCAACACCGACCGAAGTACCTTACTCGACTGACACGACCGAAGTACCTTACTCGACTGACACGACCGAAGTACCTTACTCGCCTGAAACAAACGAAGTACCTTACTCGCCTGAAACAAACGAAGTACCAACGCCAACTGAATGGTCTTACTCACCTGAACCAACCGACGTACCTTACTCGCCTGAAACAAACGAAGTACCAACGCCAACTGAATGGTCTTACTCACCTGAACCAACCGACGTACCTTACTCACCAACATCAACCGAACTACCTTACTCACCAACACCGACTGAAGTACCAACTTACTCTCCAAATCAAGTCCCTAATTCACCAAATCAAGTATCTAAGGTACCACAACAACACCAAAATATGTTACCGAAAATTATATTTTTTTTGGGAGTCGTAGCCATACTTATATTTTTATTTTCTAACAAGAAGAACATTTCCCGCCCCAGGAAATAGGAATTTGTATCTTTCTTGCTCCGTCATTTGTATTTATCTTATGTAGAATATCATAAATACTACTACTCACCAAAACGGTATCGCAAACAGAACACTTTATAAAATCCTTCTTATCGCGAACAAGGAATCCTGCTTTTGTAAGAATCTCGCAAACTGTATTCAACATTTTAAAATTATCTCCAAAATTAAGTTCATCAACGATTATTATCTTAGCCTTTTTAACGCTATTCAACTTCGCCACATGCTCCCAATTATATGTAAGATGTGGATAATCATCCGAGAATTTGTCAAGTACATATACAATCCAAGTTGGGTAATATTTGTTTACAAGATTGATAATGTCTTCAACCATTTGGCAGTTCTTTAATTCTTCCAAGATACTTTCTAAGTTTTCGTTATCTTCGTAAATACTCATTTTTATTAAAATAAAATATTTGTTTAAATAAAAAAATGAAAAGAGATGCATACGGCAAAGAGGCACAAATGGCAAATGCGCAAATAAAAATATTTTTGCAAGAGATGCGTTCATATGGACAAAGACGTGCCCTCGAACAACTAAAATCAAGGATAAATGCTATAAGACAAAACTATAATTTCAATTTACAAAAATTTTTAGATATCATAATTAATGCATTAGATAAATTGGAAATAGACGTTAGGGAAAAACCAAAGTATGTTGTTGTTAGGAATCCAGATGACTCTTATACAACTGGAAAAAGACTCACGTTTAAGTCTCGCCGTTCTCGTGCTCGTAAGAGTCGTGTTCGTAAGAGTCGTGTTCGTAAGAGCCGTGTTCGTAAGAGTCGTGTTCGTAAGAGTCGTGTTCGTAAGAGTGGCGCCCGTAAGAGTGGCGCCCGTAAGAGTCGTGTTCGTAAGAGTCGTGTTCGTAAGAGTCGTGTTCGTAAGAGTGGCGCCCGTAAGAGTGGCGCCCGTAAGAGTCGTGTTCGTAAGAGTGGCGCCCGTAAGAGTCGTGTTCGTAAGAGTAAAAAAATAATTGATGGTAGACAACATCCGAGATTAGTACTACAAGAAGATGAAGATGAACAAGACGAAGAAGGTGCCGGTGCTTATCTTAAATATTTACTCGACACTGCTATTGAAATAATATTTTCTGGACGTAATCCTGTTACTCGGTATGGAACTAATTTTGAGTCTGCTAAAGTTCGGTTACAAGATGGTTCACTTTATGATATTGAAATAACTGATATGGATATGGATACTCAACGTTTCAAGATGAGTGTTTCACAAGACGGTCGCATGCCATATGTTTCAAATTATATAAATGATAGAGGTCTCATAGAGTATGCTGAATATGTAAGAAATCAACTTTTAAAACTTGTTTTACCAAGCTTTGATTATCTTCGTAAATACTCATTTATATAAAAAAACTTTCTTCTCCCTCTATAACAATTTTATTTTTTAAAACTCGCATAAGTTTTAAAAATTTACCAGCAACTACTAGGTGGTTCTTCCGTCGAGTAGATAAATAATGCTGTATTTCCGAAACTCAACTTGCATTTCCATCCTAAATTTTCTAACTCTTTTGTAAGTACCTCAATAATATCATGGAGGAGGTAAATATCATTGTTCATGTGCTGTTTACAAAAATCATCAAGAACAAAATAATCTTCTTCATCACGCCTTCCAAGAATATAATCATAAAGATTACGGCGTGTCAGTTCAACTAGTCGTTCATGATTTTGCCGATTGAAATCGTCTTTGAAGTTAATACCTAAAGTTCTTGGAAATTCTTTCATTTTATAAAGTTTATTTATCTTTTAAATGTTTATTTTTGAAATTTTTTATATAATCTGATAATTTAAGATCGGCTTTCCAATCCAATTCTATCTCAGCTTTATTATCTTTCATATACGAAGATCTAGTTCTCTCGCCTCTCCTTTCTTTTATAAACACATAATTGGTATCAAACATCTCCGCCACATCTATAATAGATATTTCATCTTTACAACCAAGATGATACCCATCTCCGGAACCTAAAACAGCCACTCCTATTATACCATTGACAATATCATCAATATGCGTAAAACACCGTGTCTGAGTTCCTGGACTTATAACAGTTAATGGTTTACCAGTCATGTATTGTTTCTCAAAGATCCCGATAACTGTTGCATACGATCCTTCCGTAATTTGCCCTTCCCCGTAAACATTATAGAAATAACAAATTGAATATTTCAAATTGAACCATTCTTGATAGTTCTTAATCAACTCAATATTTTTAGCCTTTGTCCAGGTATAAGGTGTTGCGTTATAATCATTATTAAAAATGGCAGATGATCCACTATAAATCAGCTTGCAATTATTCATAACACAGTATTGAATTACTTGTTGGGTGCCAAAAGTATTTGATTTAAATACTTTATTAGGTTCATCAAAAGATTGGGGGATCCTTGAAAACTCACCGAAATGAAAGACATAATCAGGTTTAAAATCTTTTAATTCTATAATAGTTAGGATATCCCAGGTGTTTGAGTTGATATATAAGACACCGGTAGTATGATTTTTTTTTGAACCGGAAGAGTAATTATCAAGGGAGATAATTTTTATTGATTCGTCATAAAGTGTTTTAAGTTTTTTTATGAGACTGCTACCAATAAATCCAGCTCCACCTGTAACTAATATTTTTAACATTTTTATAAAAGATTTTATATTTTAAGCTAATATAAAATATCTATGAATAACTGAAAACACTAACGCTTCCATTGTTGTATAATGCATAAGCAGCTTCATAAGTCATTAAAGGTTTATCATGCCTTTCATTAACTTTATTATGGAAGTCCACAAAAAATTTAAAAAGATTATCACGGGAGCTGCAAATTTCATCAAGCTGCTCAAAATATTTTTCAATATATCCTGTTGCGTGCTCTTTACATACTTCACATGGAAGAAGTATTGGGATACCAATGATAACATTTTTCATTCTTTCACGAACTAATGAAGATGGACTAATGGGGTATTTTGACGCGCTATTATGAAGAGTAAACCACATTGGTGGACCCCATACTTTTGGAGATGACGTATTTGTGTACTTGTTAACTTGAAGTTTTATATTCAAATCCGAATTTTCTTTTTCAATCGATACAGAGTTGTTTGGAATTTCAAAATTTAAAGTAGCTTCTTCTGGTGCACTTTGCGGTGGTGGCGTACTTTGTGGCGGTGCACTTTGTTTTGGTGCGTTTTTCGCTTGTACACGTTGTTGTTTTGGTACAGGTGCATATCTTTCTTGTCTTTGTTGAAATTGTAATCTCTGTTTTTCTCGTTGGTCAATAAAACGCTCTTTTAGTTCGTTCTCTCTGTGTTTATTAATATTTTCTACGGCATAAAATTCTTTTACACTTTTATATGTTCCCCTCATTTATTATACAAAAATATTTTTTTTAAACTTGTAAATTCATTTTTTTAAACTCTGTTCATTATAATCTTCTGAAGTATAACAGGTTCTTAATTTTAAAATTGAAATAATATTATTTTAAATTTTTAAAATTTAAAATGTTCACAAATATAATGCATGATCTTTTTGATCATATTATGACAAATTATTTGAATTATGGATATAAAGAAGGCGCAGATTCTTATTTTTATAAAGAATTAATTCAGCTATTCAAGACTATATGGATTATAATTGATAAAGGAGATAATAACTATGACCCTGCTAAAGACCATGTATATGAAAAAATGGCAATGCTTACATTTTTTGAAATTAGCTGCAAGAAAAATATATGCTATTGCGAGAAGGCTGAATGGTGTGATACTTGTATTGAATTTAGCAATACTTTATATATCTTAAAATTAGAAGACGACATTGAAAAAATTAAATTAGAACAGTATTCTGAATAACTATCAGCGCGGGTATAATTAAGAATTTTATATATGTGGATCTGTAGAACGAAAAATAGGAACTACTTTTCTTTAAAATTTTAAAAAAAAAATTTTTTTATTCTTTGCTACAATAAAAATGTCAATTTCGTTAGAATCATCGATAAGAACTTGTAAGGTTGATACGGCTTATGCCAACAAAGTGGAATCCGACAGGTTCCTTAACCCTGCTAATATGGTATGCCCTATCTGGAACGGAATGGACACTGCTGGAAGGCGTGTCTGTCCCGATTCTTTTTGGACTAAGAACGCCGGATGTAACTCCGCTGAGGATCGTGTGATGGTTGAGAACAACCAGAGACCCCAGTACGCAGAGTACATTAACCTATCAGCTAATGGCATTGATGGGAGTATTTACGGAAACACTATGCCTTATAATGAGGTTGGTGCTACTACTCAAAACTTGAGAAATATCAATAACATCACTGGAAACTTCGGTCTTCAATTTGGTGCTGATGTATATCCATCTTGTGGATATTACCCTTACAACCAGGCTATGAGCCAGGAGGAACAAAACTTTAGAAAGCAGCAAGCAATGCAAGTTGGTTATCAAGCTAACCAATATAAGCATGCTGGTGGCTTCTAAATACTCTTTTGAATTTTAATTACCGAGAATAATTAAAATTTAGTGAAAAAAATTGTTAAAAAAAGTGTAAATTTTAAAATTGATATTTAAAAACAAAAACAGTTATAAATAAAAAATATGGAACAGAATCTTAACATTGCTCAACTTATTGAGAAGAACTCACTAACTCGTCTTTCTAAAGACTATCAGAATAAGCTACTTAACAAGATTAAAACTAATTTTACAGATAACCAACAACAATTATTTGTAGCAAGCTTTTACTGTTTTTTGAATTATGATACTAAAAAGGATTTCGTAATCGACTTTGATCATGTATGGAAATGGTTAGGGTTTTCTAGAAAGGGTAACGCTAAAACAGTATTAAATAAAAATTTTACGATTGATATTGATTATAAGATTAAAACCGCTTCTGAAGTTGCAGAAGCGGTTTTAGAGACTGTTAACGGAGGTCAAAACAAAGAAACTATTATGTTTACTGTTAATACTTTTAAAAAATTTTGTTTGAAAGCAGGAACAAAGAAAGCGGATGAAGTTCATGATTATTATATCAAGTTAGAAGAACTTCTTCAACAAACTGTTAACGAAGAAACAAATGAATTAAGATTGCAATTAACTTGCAAAGAAGAAGAACATAAAAAGTCTGTACTTGAGATCGAAAAACTAAATAAACAACTTCACAAAAGATATGAACCGAAAATTATTACAGAAGAAAAGTTTATTGTATACCTCTTAATAGCTCATATCAACGGTAGAACAGTTTATATAATAGGCAAAACAGCTGATATTACTAAGAGATATAGATCTTATAGATTAAAAGGAATTTTGATTCACGAAGAAGATATTAAATTAGAATATTATAAATCGTGCAGGTGTTCAATTATTTTAAATCAAGTTGAATCTTGTATAATTGTAAACATGTCCGAGTATCTAGTTGAAGGTACCAGAGAAGTGTTTGAAACAACTGAATTAAGCGAGCTAGAGATGGTGGATAAGTTCAAAACAGTGATCGATTTTTACGTGGATTCTTTTAAACATGTCTCATCCCATATTACAATAGAAAATAAAGATTTGAAGGAAGATACAAGGATCAGAACAGAACTTTATGTAGAGGAAAATAGAGATGAAATCAATGAAAAAGCGAGGGAGGATAGGATAGAAAATCCGGAAAATTTTCAAGAGAGAGAGAAAAAAAGAGATCCTGAAAAGAAGAAAGCTAAAAATAAAAGATATAATGAGGCGCATAAAGAACAAATTTCCCAATATCATTCTGAATATCGCAGTAAGCCAGAGAACAAAGAAAAAATTAATGTAAGAAGAAAAAAATGGATTGAAAAGATGACACCAGAACAATTAGAAGAAAAGAAACGCAAAGCAAAAGAGTACCGGATACAAAATAAAGAAAGAAAAAAAGAATTATCAACCCAACAAATTAAATGTTTAATATGTAAAGGTCTTTTAAGCCGTCAATGTTGGAAAAGGCATACAAAGACTATATTCCATCTTAATGCATATAAATTGGATCCGACCGCGACTGAAAGTTTTGAAGTACAAAATTAAGAAAAAAATATGTTTCAAACAAAAATGAAACATATTTATAAATATTGTCTAAAATAAAAATGATATCTCTTGTTGCAAGTAATATAATCTATCCCGAACTAATTTTAAGAACAACCATCTCACTAACAACAAGTCTTATAACAAGTTATAAATATTTATCAACAGTTTCAAAGACAACCGACGTTGATTTGCATACTATGTTACAAAGTAATGACATAATCTTTGATATAAATGTAATTAAGACATATGTAGAGGAGAGACAGAAAGATGGGAATTTGAGCCCTACTATAAACATGTGCATAGAGCATTTAAATAATACTTTACAGGATTTGGAGGAAAATATAAATTCTATAACACGAAAACTTCAGATACATAAGACCTTTTGGTTTGGATATTTCCGATCATATAATATAGATGCGGAGAAGAAGGAGATTCCACTTTTGATAGACAAGATGCGTCATCGATTCGATATGCTTATAAAGATTTCAAGTTGTAATTAATTAAAATAAATAATAGCAACACCATTTCCACCGTTTGCGCCGCCACCACCACCGCCACCTAATACACCATTGTTACCTGAACCTCCTGTACCTCCAGAACCATAAATATCTACAGTTTTATCATCCTGATCTATTATATTTACTTTACCTCCAATAGCGCCAATAGAAAGTGATCCTACACCTCCACCACCTCCAGTGCATTGTGGTATATTTAAACCAGTTGATACACCATTCGATGGACGGAGTTCTTTTGAAACCAAACCATTTTCAATTATTATACTCCCTCCCAATCCTCCATATATACCACCGCCATTACCACCAACATATTTTCTGGAAGAAATAGAAGTACTTTCATTACGACCTGATGTTCCTGGACTACCTCCAGAAACTTTAATAATATCTGTTAAATTATTTGTTACCAAATCAATTTTTGAAAGAATTGTTGGGTTTCCATAAAATCCAATCAAGCCACCCGTACCAACGGTAATTTTATATAAACCACTTGATAAGGTTTTAGTATTTTTTTCAATTGAGGCTCCTTCACCTCCACCACCGCCACATTGCACTGTTCGATTTGGATTATAGTGGAATGTTGAATTTTTACCACCGCCTCCACCTCCACCGACAAAAATATAATTTATAGTTGTATCTTTAGGGAAATATAGGTATGTATCGCTTTGAATTTTATAAACTGAACTATATTTTGAATTTGAGGTTTTCATATTAAAAAAATTGATTGTCCCATTTATAATATTGGACGATTTGCCAAGCCAAGATGCGTTACATATTTCGAATGCTTTTCCAGATTTTGTACCTGAAAGATCTTGCCCACCCCATAGTTTATCATTATCATTTTTAGCGTTCGTTACTACTTTATTACAAATAAGATCTAATATTGGTCCCGAAGTAGGGATCGATGAAACATTGGTGTTGTAAAAAAAGATACCTAGTATCAAACAAATAAATGTTAATAACAACGAAACCGAAAATATATTTATCATTTTTTATTTATAAAAATATAATAATTAAATTTTAATCTGACGAGATTAAAATTTCAAGAAACCGTTTAGGCAAGTGCAACTCCAACCCATGCAGTTGGGCCAGTGCAAACCCAAATCTTGGTGGCGGTAACAAGAATTTGTCCAGCAACACCAGGGGTAGTTCCGTTAACGGGGGCCTTCCCAGCGACTGTAAGATTTACTTGAAGGGTGTTAACACTCAAAGCGTTAAGGTTAGTAACGTTAAGGTTAGAAAGTTGACCAGCAGGGGCAGTAACGCCGGTGAAAGAATTATTTCCTAAGTTAGACATGTTTTATTGTATAAAAGATAATATTTTTTAAAAAAAAAAATAATTTAAAGAACAATTTTTTTGAAATTGCTATATAAAAATTTTCTTTAATACAATAAAATGAAAGGAAATAAACTAAAAAATTTACTTAAACAAGTAAAAACTAAAAGATCTTCTAAACCTAAAAAAGGAAAAGTGCAATCTACCGATGATCTACCTGCTAAATCGATCCCCGAATTGTTAAAGATGGCACAATCAAAAGGAATTGAGAGTTATATTGATAGTGAAGGTATTGAACGCTCCATTGAATACGCAAATAAAGACGACCTTATTCGTAGTATATTAGATTTTGTTCCGTCCGAGATGAGTGATCAAGATGCTCGTTTAAGAGATTTTTTTGGATCAATTAAAAAAATAGATGATTCCCAGTTTTTGCCAAGTTTGCGAGAGTTTGCAGCTGATCCTGACACAGATGACGAAATAAAAGACTTGCTAAATAAAATTATAACTGAGTTCGATATCAAGGTAATAAAAGGTTTAATAAATCTATATTTAAAAGGGTTAGTTGAAGGTGTTTACCAAAAAAGAATGGATAAGGAAGTACTTGTTGACTATAAAAAAGTAAAAATATCTATTCAAGAAGCGTACGAATTAACAAAACAACTTCAAACTATGGAACCAGTATCTGAAGGTGATATAAGAAAGGTATTAAAATATATTGATTTGGATGACGAGGATGATATAGATACAACTCTTATAAAAACCGGGGAAGACGAGTTGGTGGAGATTAGTAAATTACCTTTAGAATTAAAAAAACATTTTATAAAAAATTTCTTGAGAGCAAGAAGCTTAACGCTGTTCGACTTTTATCAAGAGTTTATGAACGACCCATATGTTGTTGGTAAAATTAAATTTTACTTAAAAGGTGAAAAACCTGAACCTGCTAAGCCTCCTAGGGTTGGTAAAGGTCGTATTAACCCTGAATATTTAAAAATTTTGAATGAACCAGTGAATGCTAATTTATCAAAATATGCAGGTGCTGAAGGTGTATATGCTTCAAAGATTGGAAAGAAAATACTACAAGACTATTTAAAAATGGAAAATGCGGATGAGGTTGCATCACAAATTGTAAAAGCAATTGTGGATCAGTCTAAAACAATTGGTGATTTTGCTATGCAACTGGGAAAATTAGTGATTTATTTAGATCCGAGGTTTAATTCCGATTTTATAAATAAATTAAATAAAGGATATTACAATCCAACCGCGTTAGTAAACTTATCACAAGAGGAAAAACTCCCAGAGATCTTTTTATCTACAAATGAAAGAGCAAAGCAAAATTTTGCGAATGAACTTACTATCAATCTAGATGTTTTTGTAATATACTTTGCTGAACGAGTTTATATTAACAGGGATCCTTTTGCAAGAATCACAAATACCGCCGATTTTACAGCTGGTTTCAAAGGTCGCTATAAGGTCGATGATGAGTTTAAAAAGAAATGTTTTAATTTCGATGATATTAAAAATGTACCAACTGAAAAATTATATTCACACTATGATCCAAATCAAAAAAAATATTGTTTGGTAATCGACGAAATATTATCCCAGAATAATGTTGTAGGCGGTGTGCGTGTTTATAAGAATCCATACACTGGAAGTGAGATTTCGTCTTTTGAAATAAATAAAATGAAAACTGAAGATCCCGCTATTGATTACAAGATGGATCCTCGTTCATATTCTTGTTCTAATTACAATGACATTAAGGATTTACCAAGAGAGAATTTAATTTATTATAAAGAAGATGATAAAATGTATTGTTTTGATATTGATGACGTACTCAAGAATAATAATTTTGTAAATACCTATACAAATAATGCTTTTTCTGAAGATTTTATAAATTATATTAATAGCCATTATCAGTTACCAAAAGAAGAAATTGCTGAAGTTGTAGTAGAGCAAAAGTTTGAGGTAGATGTTTTTAGTGCAGATGATTTACTTGATACATTGTTTGAAAGTGTTAATAATATTTTATCTTCAAATAATATGCCTTTGCTTAAGCCTTTTACTAATCGTTTTCCTATAGATAGCGGTGGAGATTCTGATTTCGAGGAGTATAAAAAATGTGAAAAATGCGGAGATGCGATAGATATTGATGATCATAAAAGTATCAAAATCAAGGATAACAATATCTATCTAATATATTTTTGCTCGAACGAATGCTTTACGGAAGATAAAAAATGGCCAAAACTTAAAAAAGATACAGAATTAATTAACTTGATTTAAATTTAAAAAAAATAATTTAGAAATAAAAATGTCAAAGAAGAAAAAGAATGACGAAGATTATAAAAAAGAACGGGTTCATATACATGATTTCGAAGATCAAAATCAAGAACTAGAAAATTTTATTATGGAAGAGATAGAAGATGAAAAATATTACGATCAAATAATCGATGATATCTACTATACACATAAACAAATTTTAGAATATGTAGTTGAAAACCGTTTGGAATTATGTGAGTATATGGATCTAGATAGTTTTGAGATGTTTCTACTTCAAAATAAGATTATTGAATAATTTTTAAATAATAATATTTAAAAATATTAGCTTAGTAACCCTAAACACTTTAGTATCTCTAGTTGTTCATTAGATAATTTATCGGATGGGTCTTTATTATATTGTATTTCCCGTAGAACTGTTTCAATATCACTATAATCTATTTTTGATTCTTCGATTCCTTGCCGCTGGGAAAGTAAATCAAACAATGTCATTTTCGGTGAAGGCGCCATTGCACTTGCGCTTTTCTGTTCTAAATCTAGTGGAGGTGGTAATTCAAGATAGGGTAATATGGGTTTTCTGGGACTCCCAGATCTAGATCTCGAACTTACAGATCTCGAACTTACAGATCTCGAACTTACAGATCTTGGACTTACAGATCTCGAACTTACAGATCTCGAACTATCCAATTTTTTTTTAAGAACATTTATCGCAGTTGTATTTCCCACCAATTTTTTGTTATTATACATAAATTGTTCGAGGTTACGAGACTCTGCGACACTATCCGCGATACATAATCCTGGTTTATTGGCAACATCACAAGATAATCCGTCTTCACAAAATTGATTATTTTCAGGATCGCATACATCATTACTTTCTAGAGCTGAAAGATATTCTATTATATCTGCTTTTTTTGTAGGTTTATTCGATTTTATAGTAGTCTGTTTGAGTAGATTATTTAACTCAGTAAGTTTTTTATTAATTAATTCCAATTTATAATCTTCTCTTGAAGCTCTTGGTGAAGCTCTTGGTGAAGAAGGTCTTGACGAAGGTCTTGACGAAGCTCTCGGTGAACCTCTTTGTGAAGCTATTGGTGACTCTTCTTCAGGCGTATTATCTTGAATAGCCTTAAAGATAACATCTTTGTTTAAATATTTAATCGACCGGTTATTAATTTTTGTAATACCCATTGATTCTGCTATCTGAATCAATTCATTTTTTGTCTTTTTCGATATATCCGGGGTACTACGGGAGGTACGACGGGATGTACTACGGGAGGTACGACTACTTGAAGATCTAGGAGTTTCCTCATTATTAAGTTTCACAATTTCTTCACATAATTGATTTCTAGATTTTTTTCCAGGTTCAATACCGCATTTTATCGCGAGATCAACTATGTCACTTTTTTTATATTTAGTGCTCGTTTTACATTTTTTTTCTTCAACATCACAATTGATTTCTGACATTTTTATTATATTAATATATTTTTATTTTTTTATATTTTTATATAATATATTTTCAAACAATATATTATAAAAATCTGTTTTCAAGCTATATCTGAACCACAAAATCCTTCAAAAAATTCGTGATTTTGTCTCTCGGTTTACCAAGCTGATTTCCCACTATTCTTGTACCATTTTCACTTTTAAAATCGAAATTGTGATGTATATGCCCGCATATCCAAGTATGAATATAATTCGAATTAAGCAAATATTCCAAGTTGCTTACATACAGAGAAATAAACTTATCTTTCTTTGTTTTTATATTATCCAATACTTTATAAGTAGGGCAATAATGAGTTACAACAACCAATTTAAGTTTTTTAGTCTTGCAGTACTTTATCATTTGATTAATATATTTCAAGTCTGTACTGAACTTCTTATCATATATATCATTGTTCATATCATTTATTTTTACAATGAATCTTGGAATCTTTACATTTACCTTGCTCCATAAAGTACAACCAGTGATACAAATATCACCAATAATGATACTTGTTCTGTTCAAAATATAAAGGTTATCAATCTCTTTTTCAAGATTGAGCAATCGATTTGTTAACTCTTCCATTGAAAGATGATTGTAATCAGCCATTAAATAGTATTCGTGGTTACCAGGTACATATATGACAATTTTAAAATGTTTACATAATATATCCAGAAATCCTTTTAATTGTTTTATTTTATACAGAGAACCAATATCTCCAGCTAATATTAAAATTTCGGCTGTTGGAGTGATATAATCCAACGGATTTGGTATTTCATCGTTCTTGTACTCTATGTGAATGTCAGAAACGATTTGTAAATTCAGGCACGCCATTATATAGTTATTATACTTATACTTATAAATAATATTTTTTAAAATCAATTTTAAAATATTTTAATAAATAAAATGAGTAAAAAATGTAATGCTGATCAAATATTAAATCCAGTTACTAACAGGTGTGTTAAAAAAAGTGGAGCTATCGGAAAGAAGCTTCTAAAAGGTATACGGTCAGCGAATAGGCGTGTCGCGAGTAGACATGTCAGACGTAGGCGTGTCGCAAGTAGAAGTGGTACACATAGGCGTCCAGGAAGTAGGCGTGTCGCGAGTAGACATGTCAGACGTAGGCGTGTCGCGAGTAAGCGTGGTGTTTGCGAAGATGATGAAATTTTAAATCCGGAAACAGGAAAATGTGTGAAAATAACAGGTACAGTTGGTAAAAAAATTATAAAAAAAATAAGAACAGATGAAAATAAAAAAAGAAAATCATATAGGTGGAAGATTGGAGGCTCGAAAAAAATTAAATCTAACTGTATAAGTAGGAGTAACATAAGTCTAAAAGATCATCAAATAAAAGTTGCACGCTATATGAATGATAATGACTCATTACTTGTTGTACATGGCTTAGGATGCGGAAAAACTTTAACATCTATTACTGTATCTCAATGTTATTTAGATCAGTACCCAGATCACCGAGTTGTTTTTGTCGGTCCAGCGGGGTTGATAGACAATTTCAAAAAAGAAATGAAGAAATACGGCGTCGAGAATTCTGATAAGTATAATTATTTTTCTTTTTCAAAATTTCTAAATGATACAAAAAATAATAGGGTTATAGATTGTAATAGAACACTTTTGATAATTGACGAGGTACACAATGTTAGAAGTTTAAAATCATCAATGTATGATTCTGTTTTACAATGCGCCATGAGATCTCATAAAAGATTGTTATTAAGTGCTACACCTTTCGTAAATAGCATAACTGATTTTGCAACTATAATCAATATATTATATGGTCGAAGAATAATTGGTACACAAAAAGAATTTAAGGAGGGTAAAGTATCCCAATATATTACAAAATCATATTCACCTGAGAATTTAGATTTGTTGGTTCGCTATTTGGAAGATAAGGTTGATGTCGTTGATTGTAAAGATGAAGCAAGTTTCCCGGAAAAAATCGAACATTATGTGAATATCCCAATGTCTAGGGATTATTATAAAAAATATTTAGATCTTATTTCGGGGGATCCTGTGGGTGATACTGTTTTCTATGAACCTGAGAAATTTTATAACGGGTACAGGAGAGCCATAAATACTTTATCAACAACAGATACTGAATATTTTAGCGCAAAGATAATTACATCTATACCTATCATAAAAAATGGAAAAACATTAATTTATACAAACTGGCTTGATTTTGGGGTGGTTCCATTAAAAAGACTATTTGAAAAAGAAGATATAACTTATGCCCTAATATATGGCGATGTGGATAAATCGGAAAGACAGGATATAGTAGACAAATTTAACAATGACAAGTATGATGTTTTGGTAATAACAAAAGCGGGTGGGGAAGGACTTGATTTAAAAGAAGTTAGGAATGTTATTATTCTCGGGCCACCTTGGAATGAATCGGCGTTAGAACAGGCTGTTGGGCGTGCTGTTAGATTTCAATCGCATATTAATTTACCGCCAAAAGAAAGAGTTGTCAATGTATATTATATGGTATCTACCGATCCAGGTATAAGAAAATGGGATCCTAGAAAAGAAAATCCACATGATCCTGAATTTTCAGAATCAGGGGATATCATATTATATAGAATCATCGAAGGAAAAAAACAAATTTCAAATGATTTTTTGAAAGTTCTAAAAGAATTATCAATATAATTTTTTTATTATTGTATATAATAAAAAATGTCCCAATTTCGCGCTCCTTTACCTAATCTTGGAGATTGTACAACAACTGATCTATGGCCAGATAGTAGTATGATCAATGATTGTAGTGATTGTGTAAGCTCAACTGAAGAAAAAAAATTTTATTGTAATGGACAATGTATGTCCCCATATGATATGAATAGTTCCTGTCCTACAAATGCATTAGTTGCTAAAAACGCATCCCAATGTGAAAAACCGTGTGTACAGGTCGGAAGTCCTTCATTATCTGGAGGCTGTAGTGATAAATACGACTGTCAACCAGATGAAGAATGTGTTTTACGTTCGGAACCTGGTAAATATAAAGATAGAGGATTTTGTGAAAAAAATCAATCACTCACGCCTACATATGAACCTACAGATGAACCTACATATGAACCTACATATGAACCTACAGATGCACTCGGTGGAAAATTAAAATCAAGGGGTACGACAGATAATTCTTCTTTATATCAAAATTTGTTTATTGGTTCTATGGTTGTATTCGGTTTATTAGTACTTCTTTTAATATATCTATTCAGTCGGCCGAATATTCTTGCTTTCCGTGGTTGCAGAAAATAATTAAAATAATTAAAAATATTTATAATAAATGAGTTTCTATAGCACCGGATTTTTACTAAATGATGATCTTGTCAGAAGAAAACAGTCTCTTGCACCCCAACAATTATCAAATGACTGCAAACAGCCTTACAATAGCAATAACTATACTTTGCCATTAAATCAAAATCAAATATGCAATAACGCAAACATGTACCCCTTAAAACTTGCGCAATTAAGTTATGGCGCTGCTGCAAACAAAATCCCCGACTCATGCCCTTGTACTTTATATGTTCAAGCACCTTAAATTTTTAAACACAACTCGGTTTAAAAATTAATTAAATGTAATAATTGTTTCGTATGTTTCAAGTGCTGAAATAATGTTTCCTTTCGGTTGATATATATCAGCTGTCTTCTTGTCCGTGTGAAGAAGTGTTATCAATAAAGGAAACTCTTCGCATTTATAGGTAGTTGCTTCTTTGGAAGTCGATGTTTTTTCTATTTGTGCAGTGAGAGGACCTTTCATTGATGGTGTATAATTTATCGTACCGACATCATAGTTTTCTTGTAGACTTCTAGTTTGTAGAGATGTCCAATTTATATCTTTTAATTGTTCGATGTACCCTGGCGCATTCGTATCAATATTTTTTATAACTATTAAATATCTACACTCCTTATTTAAAAGACAGTATGCCTTTGCTACATACATCGAATATTGTTCAATATCTTTCAGTTTTGTCATCTTTGGATTGTTGTAATAAGATGTAAACATATCATATATATGCTGCTTGTTTGGGATAAAATCGACATCAAAAGCTTCGCCGTAATTCATTTTATAATAATCTGAATTCTTTTAAATTAAAACAAAAATATATATCTTAATGATGATTATATTTATGACTTCTTTCATAGGAGTAAAAATATTAGGCATTTAAGAAAAAGATTGTATTTAAAAAATGAAGCTAGTTGTCATTAATTTAGAAAAAAGTGTAGATCGTTTAGCCTCGATAACAAAAAATTTAAACAATCTTGCTATTCCTTTTGAAAGATTTAATGCTATATATGGAAAAGATTTGACAGAAAAAGAAATTGAAGCAAATACAACTTCTGCTTGTAATGGCTTGTTATGTAACTACGGTATGATAGGTTGTGCGATGAGTCATATTGCTATTTGGAAATCGTTCGCTCAGTCTTCAGATAATGTAATTTGTATTGTCGAAGATGATGCTCTTTTCACGGACGAATTCCCGGATTTTGTGGCGGACATTGATAAGATATACTCGAAATTGAAATTTGACATAATAAGTTTAAGTGGGGAGACAGGCGTCTTTTATTCTTTTTCGGATGATGTAAAAGTTGATAAATATTTGTTTAATAAACCGTTATTCCCCTTGACAACAACTTGTTATATATTGTCTAAAAAAGGAGTAAATAAGCTATTAGCGGAAATTGAAAAAATAGAATATCATATTGATTTTATGATTGCTTGTAAAAACTTATTTGGTGGTAATCTTGAATTTTATTATCTCAAGGAGCCGACACTTTTATTAAATGATTTTAATGATTCAAGTATAACAGCAAGTTCAAATGGTATTCTTAATAATATATTAGCGGCTGCTGGTTTTAAAAAAATGAATTGGCTTTTAAATGTACCTGCTTTTGCTATAAATTTGAAGTTTACTGTAACACTTTATATGTTGATTTTAATGGTTTTGATCGGGGTAACTTTGTATTTTAAGAAATATTATATCGCATCTTTTTTATTATTTGAATTTATTTTATTAAATATTTAAAGATTTGTAGAATAGTATATAATAAAATGTCTGACGATTTGATTAAAGAACATGCTAAACTTATGAATATTATTAAAAAAAATGAAAAAATTATAAGGGAATATATTGTTGTGACTTTAAATGAAGTTGTAAATAGCATGGGTAGTGTAAATGCAGAAATGAGCACGGATGATGTCTTGAAAATTATCGCGGAAAATAAGACGAAAATTGAGGATATCATGGAGTGTTTAGACGGAAATTGAGGAGTCTTGATTAGTTTTTAATACTGGTTGGTGAGTATTAAAAATTTATGTTTTCCATATACCATATGTGTTCTGAAAATAGGTAGCTGTATCCCTCATTCTTTCGAATGCAAGCACTCTATCATTTGATAAGCCGTTATGATCTTCAATAATATGATGTTGATTATTAAAACATGAAATAAAGATTGTAAAATTATTTTTTAAAATATGTCCGGAAAACCATACATCATCGCTGAATTTATATTCTGGATTTGGAAAAATAAACACATCATCCTTGAAAAATTTTTTCTTTAATAAAGTACCCCTAAAAGCTTCAAAGCAATCTATATAACCTTCGTTCCTTTCTCTGTATCCACAAGGTTTAAGATTTTGAGAATTTGATTCTCTTATCCAATTATAATTATTAAATAAATAGGCTGAATTGGTAATACCAAATACTGTAATACAAGAGTCTGGGTATCTTACCGAATCCTTTAATAAATAAGAACTGAGTTTAGGATCATATAAACCATCATCATCGATAATAATAACAGGATCATCATCATCTATTTCATCTATATTCATAATCGGTAAAAATTTTGTGGCCGGACCGTAATCTTTTTCACAAATATTAATAACCACATTGGACATGTCTTTAATATTTGTAGGTATGAAACCTTCACAATTAAACCGTTCATAATATTTTGAAATATTTACAAAGATCTTTTCAGGTTTAATATGTTGATTTTGAAGTTTTTCTATAACAGAATTCAGATTTGGGATTCTAGAAGGAATTACACTAAGACTAAAATAATAAGGTCGAAATGGATAGAAATTAAATTTAATATCCTTATAAAATCCATGATTTGGATAGTCTAATGAAGTTGGAAATTTATCTTTTGTAAAAGAAGGATGTCCATCGTATAAATCTTTTCTAATATAACTAACTTCTATGACATCAGGGACATGATATATTTCATCTTTAATAATAACTTGAGCGTGGTTGTTTCCATGTATATGCACCGGATAAAATAGTTTATTGATTTTTTCGATACATTCAATCTTATTTTGTATATTATCATCACTTGATAACCAATGATATTCTACAACTATAGACATAAATTTATTTAAGCTACTTTCAGCTACAGAAGAAAGTGACTCATATTCATCGCCTTCAATATCTATTTTAAGTAACATATTATTGTTATTTTCTTTAGCCACTATATCGTCTAAAGTTTTAATAGTACAATTCATATCGTTAATAATTTTTACATCATTTATTGAACCTAATCCAACTTTAAAAAATTGTATTTTAGTTTTATCATAATCAATATCGGAATGAGGTAAATTAAAGATTGTTGGATCATAAAGTTCAGCAGTTGAATCATTATATTTATTAATAAAATCTACATCAAAAGACATATCATTTGATATACCAAAGCTATATAATTTAGTATACGGGAGATTTGGAAGCACATATCCACCATCACATAATCTCCCTAATCTAATTTTTTTTGAAATATCATAATTGTAACATTTGAGTGTTTCAAGAAGGTGACGATGAGAATGCATTATGTATTTATTTTTAATATGTTTATCTTTAAATTAAATTATTTTTGTCTAGGTATCGGGAAAAATAAAGTTATTATAGGGTATTTGTAGAATGATTTATTTTTAATACTGGTTGGGAGTATTAAAAATTCAACTGTTTATTGCATTTTGTTTCTCTTCTTTTTTCCTTGCGGTGTAGTTTGCTTTTTGTTTTGCTTTACAAGTTTTACAATTAGAATATAAACCGTCTTTATTTCCTTTGTCAGTTCCAAATAATTTATGTTCTTTTACATTTTCACATAAATTGCACCATTTATGAGTTGTTGTATCAAACTTTGGAATTACAACTCTTTTACGCCTTTTTCTTTTATCTCCATATGAAAGAGTTAAAGTGCATTCCCTACATAAACGTGCGTGTCCGTCTCTATTTCCTGAATTTTTATAAAACTCATTTAAACTTAAATATCTACTTTCTTTAGTTACATGAGTTGGACCTCCACATCTTTTAAGTTTACCATCTTTATTAAATTCTTTTTCTTCTTCATCAATTTCTATTTTATCAATATCTTTTAAAGATATAATATGACCATTAAATTTTTTAAGCTCTTCTTCTGTCTCAATTGTATAATTTGTTCTAAAAAATTCTGCAAATTTTATTACTGAATCAATCAATTCAATTAAAGGTACATCAGATATAAATTCTCTATTATTCAATAATAACTCTTTTTCATACCTTATTTTCATATTTCTTTCTATATCAATATTTAATGGAGTATACATTAAGAATAGTATTTTACATAAAGGACTTGAAGTTCTGAAGCCTGAAATTCTATCTGTAATATTTCCACTTTGACCTATCTTAAAATTTAATTTATCATTACCTTCCGTATTAATTAAATAAATACATGCGCCCTCTTTTAATTTGTAGAGTTCTCTTCGTTTTAAATAACACTGATGATTCTGTTCTAAACGCTTATATTTTTTTTCAATATAATTACTTTGTTCTGATTGAGAAATGATTATATTTTCGGCTGTTTCGAGCTTTTCTTTTAATTCTTTAAATATTTTCTCATATTCTTCTTTAATTTTTTCTTCTGATTTTTCATTTTCTAATTCAACGCTTCCTGTAAAAATAAGTTCTCTTAACCATTTTGAAACTTGAAGAGAAAAACTAGGCGAACACCATTGTGCTAAATTTAATCCTAGATCAGGGTGAATCCAAGTACCTTGATTATATCTACCCGAATTACCTTTATATACTTCAATTAATTGTGATATGTGAATGTGAAGATCACTTTTAAGCTTATTTTCAAGCTGGGTTTTGAAATCTTTTGTTTCCTTTAATCTTAACCAGTTACTAACTGTTTTTCCCGCAGCTTTGCATAATCCGGTTGCAAAGATATATCCATCCTCTCTTAATGGTATTGTAAAATCTGTACCATCTTCTAGTTTCAATTTGCATTGAAATATATCATTAACTTTAGTAAAAGTTTTTGAAGTAGTTGTCATTTTATATATAATTGTAAATCTTTAAATAGATTTATAAAGGTGGTCGCGGGGGACTTGGTTTACTTTGGTACCCTAGAAAAACTTGGTTTATATTTTCGTCTACATTTAAAAACATATCACAAATTTAGAACTTGATTCACCTTAAAAAATACATAATTCAAAATTATGACTTAAAAGACTTAAAAAAATCCAAGAAAAAATATTAAATCTTTAAATGAATTTTAAAAAATAATTTTTTTTTAACAAATTATTTTCTTTATTATAATAAAACAATGGCTTCTATTTGCACAAGTAACGTAACTTCTGGATTTATTGATTTAGCAACTTTCGACGAAATTGAAAAGTATATGTATGGTGGCCCCGATGCTACCGCTTATTTTGTAAGAGAGACACGTAAGGCTACGTGGTTCACCATGGTCCCTGTCGTTCTTTCCAGAGCTTCAGGAACACCTGCCTTTGGACAGGAATGGTCAGTCAGCATTTCTCGTGCTGGAGATTATTTGCTCCAAACTTGGTTGAGACTACAAACCCCTGCAGTTACCTTGGCCAGTGCCCAATCTGGATACTGTCTTAAGTGGACTAACAACTTGATGCACAACATTGTACGTGAGTGCTGTATCACTTTTAACGATTTGGTCGCTGCTAGATTTGATAGTTATCACCTTGATTTCTGGTCTGCCTTCACTGTACCTGCTGGAAAGCAGATCGGTTATCAAAATATGATTGGAAACATTCCTTCTTTGATTAACCCTGTTCTTCCCGGATACACCCTTCAGGCTGCTACTCTAAATCTTCCTCTTCCATTCTTCTATGGACGTGATAGTGGAGTCGCTCTTCCTACTGCTGCTCTTCCTTACAATGAAATGCGCATTAACTTCAGTTTCAGAGATTGGTATGAACTTCTTAACATTGTCCCCACTGATAACAGCGGCACTGGTACTCAAGTCAACAGCAGTGGAACCCAACTTTCTTCTGGTATCCCCTCTCTAAGTGGCGCCACTCAAGTTTGGGCGAACTATGCCATCGTCTCCAACGATGAACGTAAGCGTATGGCGTGTGCACCAAGGGACATTCTTATCGAGCAGGTTCAAACAGCCCCAAGACAGAATTATCAACCCACCGGCTCTAACTATGCCCCTAATTTTGATATCCGTTTCTCTCACGCTATCAAGGCTTTGTTCTTCGCTATTCGTAATACTTCTGACAGAGCTGAGTGGTCTAACTACACTGCCGCCTCCGGAGTTGCTGCCAACGGAACTGGTGGAAATGCTGTATACACTCTACCCACTGCAACTGCCCTTGACCCCATCCTTCAAACCTCCCTCATCTATGAGAACACCAACCGTCTCTCTCAGATGGGATCTGACTATTTCTCTCTTGTTAACCCTTATTACCACGCTCCAGTCATCCCAACTGTTACTGGTTATCATTCATACTCATATTCCCTTGATTTTATCTGCTTGGATCCTATGGGATCAACAAATTATGGTAAGTTGACCAATGTTAGCATCATTCCTGAAGCGTCCTCCGCCGCCGTCAATGGTTATGCTGGATCTCAAGGAGTCGGAACTGGTCAGCAATCTGCTCAAACTTACGAATTCATCATCACTGCTGTCAATAATAATATTATTAGAATCAGTGGAGGTAAAGCCCCAAGCGTGCCTCCAACAGTCGACTGCTATAAAAGATGTGATAATTCTTTTATGGGAAAACAGTGTAAATTATCACCACTCATTGAGTGTATATAATCGGCTAGTCGCATATCTTACGCGGCAAAACTATCAAATTGCGGGAAACCCCTTAGAGCTTCTAAATACTACCATAAGATAGAAATACCTTATCGGAACCAAGCGTAATGGCGTGGGCATAGTAAAAATTTTAGAAGATTGGGCAATCTGCAGCCAAGTTCTAAACCAATTTTTGGTAGAATGCAGTTCAACGACTAAATGGTAGTTGGGAAATTTATTTATAAATTTTCTTAAGATATAGTCTAATCCTTTATGAAAATAAAGGTACTCATTCAAGTTGATAAATTAAAACAACTTGAAATACAGGGTTAAATTGGCACTTGGGTTCCCTGTATTGTAAACACCTTAATTACACCTATATTTTTAATTTTCACAAAAATTAAAAATTGAATTATAAAATATCATAATTAATCTAATTGAATGTTAAAATATAACAATCATAAAATATTTCTTGAATCCATTGGGTTTCAGTTAGAAACTTCTTTTGATGAATCCAAAAATAATGAAATATCTTTCAGATGTACAAAAAATCATGTAACTAATTTGAAAGTTACTTCATTTATGAATAAAAAATGTAAATCCAAGGATGATTACAGTTTGCTATGTACTACTTGTACATCTGAAAATAATGACAAGCACAATTTTGAAATTTATTCTGAAAAAATCTTTACAAAAAATGGACATATATTACTAACCCTAGATTCAAGTACTAGAAAATGTTCATATCAATGTGGAAACTGTGACAACCTTACATACACAAGTATTCAAAATTTATTAAAAGGTAGCTCAACTGAATATTGTTCTAAATGTATAAATATAAAAAATAGACTTGACATAGGTAGCGTTAATGATATTTTGAAAAAAATTAATTATACTTGTTTAGAATATAACAATAACAAAGATTTAAAAGTTGAATGCGATAAAAAACATATCACGTCTACCCTGAGTTTATTCGATTATAAAAGAGGTAAGAGATGTCCTATATGCGCAATTGATAAAAGAAAAGAAACGTTAATAGAAAAATACGGAACAGAACAATTATTTTCTTCTGAATATTTTAAAAATAAAAGAATTGAAACATGTTTAACTAAATATGGCTGTTCTCATGCAATGCAAAACGAAGAAATTTTTTCAAAAGCTCAGAAATCAATGTTTTCTTTAAAACCTTTTACATTTCCAAGTGGAAATGTTGTAATGGTACAAGGGTATGAACCATATTGCCTTTTCGATTTAATTAATTTATACGCGGAAGAAGAAGAAAATATTATTGTAAATTCGAGCCTCATGCCAAAGTTTCTTTATAACTTTAAAGATAAGGAATGTCGATACTATCCTGATATTATGATTAAATACCCTGATAAACCTAAATTTATAGAAGTAAAATCAATCTATACTTATAATTTAGACTTAGATAAAAATATTTCTAAGTGGAATTGTGTTTTAAAAAATAATTATGATATCGAGATATGGATTTATGATAGAGATGGAAGTTTAATAGAAATCATAAAACATATATTGAAATAAGATATATTTACAAACTGTGTAAATATATCGAGTCGGGAATTCCCGAATTATCCACTCTTACAGTTTTTCAAATGTTTTGTTAAAGTATCTTTACGTGCATAGTCTTTTTCACAATTACCGCACTTATATCTGACTCCTGATTCTTTATCTGCTGTACGTACCTTATTTGTAGTTTGTTTGGCACAATCTAAACAATTATGTACATAACCATCTTTACTGTACATATGTCTTGAAAAATTGATAATATCTTTAAGTTCTTCGCAAGAAACACATTTCTTCTCAGTAAGTGGAACAAATTCATCTTCTTTACGTAATTTATATTCTTGTTTAATGACTTTTTCGCATTTTCTACAAGTTCCATGGTAACCATCTTTTTTTGTTTTATCTTTATTAAACAGGTCAATGTTTTGATTTATTAGACATTTCGAACAAGTTTTTAATTTATTTTCTTCAATTTGTTCTTGAATACCGTCTTCAGTTTGAACTTCTTCTATAACCTCGTCTTCGCTCTCATTTTCACTTTCGCACTTAATTTCTTCAATATTCTGATGACTTGTGAATTCCAAATTTAATAATTTAGCTTGTAATTCAATATAAGAAATTATTTCATATGTGTCAATATCGTTTAACCATTCATCGCAACCTTCTGAAATATTTTGTTTAAATTTTTCCTTAACACATTGTTCTAGTAGCTTGTTAGAGTTTGTAAAAATAATAAATATAAACTCAGGTTCAAAATAAGTTACATAAGTTGATAAACGCGAATTTAAATTTTTGGAAATCCCAACTTTAATTTTAGACTGAACATCAGGATTTCTTAATAAATAAAGACAAGGTCCTTTCTTTAAGGTATGTCTTTTCTTTTTATATAATATTCTTTTATGATTCTCTTCAAGTTTGAAATGTTTCTCTGATAAATCCATAAATTTATTTTCAATATTGCTTAATTGTAATCTCAATTCATTATTTTCTTCGTCAACTGTTTCCTGTAATAGTTCTTCCAACTTAATATAATAATCATGAACTTCATCGGCTTTCTTTGTCTCTGATTTCAAACAAAACTTTTTGAAGGTATTAATTGTAAGCATAATTTGTTCTTTATTTATTCCTGCACCACCCAAATTTCTTGAAGGTGATTTTGACTCTTCAAAAGCTGCTCCTCCGATAGAAGGAGCAGCTTTTGAAACTTGATAATCAATATCTTTAGTAAAAAACTTTTCTAATAATCTTTTGGCGTTATCCTTTCTTGAAAATCCTAGCCATTTCCATACATTATCAAAGTCGATGACAAAATCTTTTTTTGTATCATAGTTCAAAAAACAATAAAAACTGGCAACAAATAATTGTTGCTGGTTATCTGTAAAATTAGTTTTAATCTTGTTAAGTAGTTTACCTTCATAGTCTTTAGAAAGACGAGTTAGTGAGTTCTTTTCAATAAGTTCGGCGATGTTTAAAGTTGCTTTCATTTTATTAAGAATTGTTATATCTTTAGATAACAATTCTCAAATTTACACATTTTTTAGCACCCTTCGGTGCACTTGCCATTCAATCTTAATTTGAGATTCAAATTCTCAATTTCAAGCTCTTTATAACGCGCTCGCAAATTATCTAATTGAAACTTCAAGTCATGTTCATTTAACATATTAGCGACAATTTCAATAAAATTTTCTAAACTACCTGGTGGCTTATAAATTTCACATTGAAAATGAAACTTAACATTATACACATGTAGCAAATCTTTAATAATTTTTTCAATAGGTTGTCCTGAAACCTCAAACGCCTTAATAATTCTAAATTGCTCAAATTGACTTTCGCAGCTAGTATGTTTTTCTTCTCTTTTGCATAATCTTTTATCAGAGAAACCAAGTTTTACCAAGTTCTTTCCAATATAAGCTAGATATATTACAGTTTTGTTGGAATACAAAGACATATCGAACTTCATTTCTAATTCTTCAGCCTCGATATCAATTTCAGAGAGCGTAAGAAGTTGCCGCATAGGTCTTTGAAGTATCATCTTTTTCTGATTATCAAGTTTATATTCTCCTTTCTTACGGATAGTCGGTAACACTTCCTCACATACAAATTCTTGAAATTTTTCCGCATTTGGTTTATTAGATCTCATTATAATTTTATATACGGCTGGTTCACTTATAATTACCATTTCTTGATCTCCTCCAGGGGACGGAATAATTTTCCTCCCCTTCCATTTTTCAGGAATATTTAAAATTGTTTTATTAACCTGTGTCAATCCTAAAATTTCACATATATCTTTTGCTATAAACCAAGGTTTATCATATGTTCCAATTATTCTTATATTTTTATTATTAAAATTAAAAATTTCTAGTGTAGAATTATTTTTAGTCTCAGTATTAATTTCTTCTTTTTCCTCCTCAATCTCAATAATTTTTTCCTTATCATAATCCTCATGAAGCTTAATTAATTCTTCTTTTTTCAAATTATTATATTTAACGATTCCTCTTTCTTTTGCGAGGGTTTTCAATTGCTTAACGACCATCTTATCATAGTTTATTGTTTCATCTTGTACTTCCGTATAAACTGAGTTTAAAGGATTTCTTTCTAAAAGCTTAATGATTGAATTCTTTTGTTTAAGATGTGCATTTGGTAAAGATCGTTCCTTGCACAATGCGCGTAAATCTGGTACATTCATCATTCTATAATCAATATCTTTTTTTGGAGTCACCTCTTCAAATTTCTTATTCCAAATATTATTTTTTCTTCTTTCAAACATCTCCTCCATTCTTGTATGCAAAGTCTTTATTGCTTTACCGTTTGTAATACCGATCATATAACCATATTTAGGAGCTTCTTTTCCTAATTTTGGATTAGACAATTGCTTCCAACTTTCGCGAACGTCTTCGGGGATAGGCTTGTTAATTAATTCAACATAATCATAATATTCTTTTTTAGGCTCAATTCTCCGAGCAGTATATTGATCATGATCATCTTCATCAGGGTGCTGCTGAACGTATTCAAACGTTCTGATCCATGTATCGATAATATCGGCAGACACACCACCTCTTGAGCTTTTACCGATAAACATTCTCGCCACATTGGTACAGTTAATAGATGCACGGGCTTCAATCAAATGCTCATATCTTATATTCAGCTTCAATAATTCCTCACAAAAATTCTTCGGATTCGACATGTGCTTTCGTTCCGTCTTTGGCGACGTTTCCATAGATAGTTGTTGTTCCATATTTTATTATAGAATTCATTTCTTTAAATATATTATAAATTTAATAATATATTTCTATTGAGTTGATGCCGTTGTACAAAAATTTATTATAGTATTTGAATCATTTGGATCATTATAATAGCC
>Ga0187844_10000041_pt1 | contig 80776 bp, 65 predicted proteins | sample SpaLakP09_SKY_50_FD_134517 | JGI IMG/M metagenome (GOLD analysis project Ga0187844, IMG submission 134517) | Oligotrophic lake water microbial communities from Sparkling Lake, Wisconsin, USA - SP09_SKY_50 | ecosystem: Environmental > Aquatic > Freshwater > Lake | place: USA: Sparkling Lake...
CCTCGACGAGCCTGTACCCGCGCGGTTGCAGCCGCCTGCGCCCACCAACGTGGTATCGCTGGACGCCGTGCGCGAGAAACGAACTGAGCGCCGGCGCTGGTCGTGGCCGGAATGGGGCGCGCTGGCGGCCACGCTCGTCGTCGGCGTCCTGGCCGGCAGGATGGTCCCCGGCGGTGCGCCTGCCATCGCCGGCAACGGCAACCAGGTGGTGGCGCGGGGCGAACTCGCGTCCGCGCTCGACCGCCAGGTCGGCGGCCAGGGCAATGGCGCGGTGAAGGTCGGCGTCAGCTTCGCCGCGCGCGACGGCGCCTATTGCCGTGGCTTCGTCATGGGCGCGTCGGCCGGCCTCGCATGCCGCGAGGGCGGCCAGTGGCGGATTCCCGTGCTGACCGAGACGGAGAAGGAAGCGACGGGCGGCTACCGCCAGGCCGGCAGCGCGTTGCCGCCGGCCGTGCTGGATGCGATCGATGCGCGCATCGCGGGCAAGCCGCTCGACGCGGCGGGAGAGGAAGCGGCGCGGGCGCGCAAGTGGCAGCCCGCACGTTGATCAGCCCTGCGGCTTGAGGATGTTGGCCAGCGCCACGTACTGCTCGAGCCCCACGGCCTCCGGACGGGCGCCCGGATCGATGCCCGCATCGACAAGCTGCTGTTCCGTGAACATGCCGGCCACGCAGTTGCGGATCACCTTGCGGCGTTGCGAGAACGCCTTCTGCACGACGGCTTCCAGGGTTTTGGCGTCGGCCGGCAGCTGGCGCTTCGTCGGCACCATCCGCACGATGGCGGAATCGACCTGCGGCGGTGGATCGAACGCCGTCGGCGGCACGACGAACAGCATGGCCATGTCGTAGCGCCACTGCAGCATCACGGACAGGCGGCTGTACGCTTTCGTGCCCGGCTCCGCGACCATGCGCTCCACGACCTCTTTCTGCAGCATGAAGTGCTGGTCCTCGACGAGGTGGGCGAAGTCGGCCAGGTGGAACAACAGCGGGCTGGAGATGTTGTACGGCAGGTTGCCCACCACGCGCAGCTTCTTCCCTTCCGGGACGGGGATGCTGGCGAAATCGAATTTCAGCGCGTCGCCCGAGTGGATGGTCAGCCGCTCGCGCGGATACGCCTTTTCCAGGCGCGCGACGAGGTCGCGGTCCAGTTCGACCACGTGCATGTGGTCGAGCTCCTTGAGCAGCAGCGCCGTCATCGCGGCCAGGCCCGGGCCGATTTCGACCATGGTGTCGCCGCGGCGCGGATCGATGCCTTCGATGATGTTGTGGAGGACGTGGTCGTCGGTCAGGAAGTTCTGGCCGAAGCGCTTGCGGGCTACGTGTTTCATGGTCTTATGCGGGTTGTTGCTGTTGCGCGCGCACCATCGAGAGGGCGACGCGGATCGCCTCTTCCATGCTGCCGCAATCGGCCTGGCCGAGGCCCTGGGCCGCGAGATCGAGCGCCGTGCCGTGGTCGACGGACGTGCGGATCAGCGGCAGGCCGAGGGTGATGTTGACGCCGCGGCCGAACGTCGCGTACTTGAGCACGGGCAGGCCCTGGTCGTGGTACATGGCCAGTACCGCGTCGGCGTCCTGCAGGTATTTGGGTTGGAACAGCGTGTCGGCCGGATACGGGCCGCACGCGTCGATGCCGCGCGTGCGGGCGTCTTCCAGCACGGGCGTGATCACGTCGATCTCTTCGCGCCCGAGATAGCCGTTCTCGCCCGCGTGCGGATTCAGGCCCGTCACGAGGATGCGGGGCGATGCGAGGCCGAACTTGCGCACGAGGTCCGCGTGCAGGATGTCCAGCACCTGCGTGAGGCCGTCCTTCGTGATCGCCGCCGGCACGTCTTTCAAAGGGAGGTGCGTCGTGGCCAGTGCCACGCGCAGGTACGGCTGATCGTTGCCGGGCGCGCCGGCCAGCATCATGACGACCTTCGGCGTAGCCGTCTTCTCGGCCAGGTATTCCGTGTGGCCGGAAAACGCGACGCCCGCATCGTTGATGGTGCTCTTCTGCAGCGGCGCCGTGACGATAGCATCCCACCAGCCGGCCCGCGTACCCTCGATCGCGAGATCGAGCGTGGCCAGCACGGCGCGGCCGTTGGCGGCGTCCAGCCTGCCCGGCACGACGTGCGCATCGAGCGGCACGTCGACGACGGGAATGACGTCCGGGCCGAAGTGCGGCAGGCCGCTGTGGCGCAGCGCCAGCGTGGAGATCGCGGACAGGCGGATCGCCGGGTCGATCAGGCTCGCCGTAAGGGACAAAAAGGCGGCATCGCCCACGAGCACGCAGCGGGCCGCGCCGCGCAGCGCCCACGCGGCGCGGATCGAGATCTCCGGACCGATGCCGGCCGGCTCGCCGACCGTGATCGCCAGCGTGGGACGTGGGCTCGAGGTTGGCGCGAGCCGTAGGCTCGATGTCATTATTACTTGTCCTCGCGGAACTCGACGTACGCGCGGTCGCGGACCTGGCGGCTCCAGTCTTCCAGCGCTTCCTGGCGCTTGCGGTCGGTGAGGACCTGGCGCGCGGCCGAGCGTTCCTTCTCCTTCGACACGTCTTCCGCCTTGCGCTCGATGACCTGGACGAGGTGCAGGCCCAACGGCGTCTTGATGACGTCGGACACTTCACCCGGCTTCAGCGCGTTCATCGGGTTCTCGAATTCCGGCATCGCGTCGCCCGGATACAGCCAGCCCAGGTCGCCGCCCTTGGAGGCCGAGCCGTCGTTCGAGAACTGGCGTGCCATGTCTTCGAACGTCGCCTGCTTGCTGTCGATCTTCTGCTTGATCTCGGCGAGCTTCTTGCGCGCGTCGTCCTCGCTCTGCGTCGGGGTGATCTTCAGCAGGATGTGGCGCGCGTGCGTCTGCTGCACGACGGCCTGGTCGGACTTCTGCGCGTCCGCCAGCTTGCGCTGGTCGACGAGCTTGATGATGTGGAAGCCGACGTTGGTGCGGATGACCGGCGTCACCTGGCCCGGCTTCAGCTTGTGCAGTTCGCTCGCGAAGATCGGGGGCAGGCGGTCCGGGTCGCGCCAGCCGACGGAGCCGCCTTTCAGCGCGTCCGGCGAATCGGAATACGTGGCGGCGATCTTGGCGAAATCGGCGCCCGTGCGCAGCTGGCGCGCCACTTCGTCGGCGCGCGCCTTGCGGGCGGCGATCTGTTCGGGCGACGCGTTTTCCGGGATGCGCACGAGGATCTGCGAGATGTCCATCTCCACGCGGTCGGCGGCGGCGGCCTTCTCGGCGGCCATGTACGTGTCGATCTCGGCCTCGGTGACCTGGATCTTGCTGTCGACTTCGTGCTCGATCAGGCGCTGCATCATGATCTCGTTGCTGATCTGCTCGCGGAACTGGGAGAACGGCAGGCCGTCCTTCTCCATCGCGTTGCGCATGTCCTGCACGGTCATCTTCTGGTTCTCGGAGATGCGGCCGATGGCGCGGTCGAGCGTCGTGTCGTCGACGCGCACGCCCATTTCCTTGGCCAGCTGGAGCTGGGCGCGTTCGGTGATCATGGCTTCGACGACCTGGCGGCGCAGGTCTTCCTCGGCCGGCATCTGGGCGCCCTGCGCCTTCAGGCGCTGGGCGATCTCGGCCATGCGCTGCTCGACTTCGCGCTTGGTGATGACTTCGTCGTTGACGATCACGTACACGGAATCGATGACGTGGGCGCTGCTCGACGCCGGCGGCAGGAAGCCGGTGCCCGGTTTCGCGGCGGGCGCGGCCGGCTTGGCCGCGGCCGGAGCGCCGGCCGGTGCAGCCTGGGCCAGGACATCGCCCGCGGCGAGGGCGCACAGCAGCACCGCCGCAAGCTTGATCTGGTGCGGGCGGAGCGGAGACAGACGGGTAGTACGCATAATCAGGGAAGCACTCATTTCAGGTATCTGGTTGTCCATGGCCCGGTCAGGGGCGGCCGACGTTGGTGTTCAGCCGGGTATAGCCGGGAATGCTCTTGTTGAAAGTGTCCAGCGCGTTACCGAAGCCCAGGCGCGACAGGCCGTTCAGCTCGAGCTGGAAGAAGCTGTTCGTCGAGGTGATCTGTGCGGCGGTCACGAACCGCTGTGCGCCCATGCGGAACACCCAGCAATCCGCCTTGTACTCGAGCCCTACGAGGCTCTCGAGCAGCTTGCGGTCGCGCACCGAGTAGCTGACCCGGCTCACACCATACCAGCGCTGCGTCAGCGGCCACTGGCCCGAGACGTCGGCGTTGCGGAAGCCGTTGGCGAGGCCGAAGGTGTCGCGCTGGAAGCGGTATTCGACGTTCAACACCTTCATCGGGGCCGGCTGCCACTGCACCCCGACGTTCGAGCTGTACAGGCTGCGCGCCTGTGCATCGTATTGTACGCCGCTGTCGAAGGTCCACGACTCCGAAATGCGGCCCGACGCCGCCACCAGCGCGTCCGACCGCTTCTGGTTGCTTTGCTCGTTCGCATTCAGGCGCACGCGCGGGTCGGTGAAGTAGTAGCGGCTGCCGACGGCGAGGCGCAGGCGCTCGGCGCCGTTGGACTCGATGAAGCGCGACACGATCGCCGCCGTCAGCTGGTTAGCATCGGACACCTTGTCGGCGCCGACGAAGCGGTTTTCCGTGAACAGCTGGGCGTAGTTGAAGCCCGCGATGCCCGTGTCGAAATTCGGGATGTCGCTCTGGTCCTTGTACGGCGTGCGCACGTAGAACAGACGCGGCTCGAGCGTCTGCGTGCCGTCCGGGCCGAACAGCGACGACTTACGCTCGAATACGAGGCCGCTGTCCAGCGAGAACGTGGGCAACACGCGCGAGATCTTGTCGTCGTCGCGGTTATTCGCGACGACGTTGTGGGTCAGGTTGTACTGGGTCGCGTGCAGCATCAGCTTGGGCGTGACGAACCAGCCCGGATGCACCCACGGATAGCTCACCTGTGCCACCATGTTGGCGCGGTCGCCCTGCACCTGGTTGTCGTCCGGGTGCGTGAAGCGCGTGGCTTCCGCGTCCACCGCCCAGTCGAAGCCGCCCAGCACGTCGTAGCGGCCGGCGTGGAAGTTAAGCGTCGGCAGGCGGTTGTACGGCGTCGCGACGGTCAGCTGCGGATTCGCGACGGCGCCCGGGTCCTGCAGCACCTGGTAGCTCTGCACGCGCGCCGTCAGGTTCCAGTACTGGCCGTAGTAATCCGTGCGCAGCTCGCGCAGCAGCTGGCGTTCCGCACTGGCGGCGACGGTGCGCGAGAAGTCGGTCGGGTATTCGTTGTCCGACGCCGCGTGCGCATTCCAGCCGAACGTCCAGTTGGGTGCCAGGAACTGGTTGTGCAGCGTGTCGACCCACCAGCGGTTGCGGTGCTTCAGCCGGTCGTTCGGGAGGAATTCCACGTGCGTCTCGCCGTGGTACGGGCCGCTGTCCGTCTCGCCCAGGTAGCGCCCCGTCGCGCCCAGCTGCAGGCCACGCGTGAAGATATAGCGCGGGAACAGCGTCAGGTCGCGGTTGGGCGCGATGTTGAAATAATACGGCACCATCACTTCGGCCGCGCCCTTGGAGCCGAAGCCGGGCGTGGGCGGCAGCCAGCCGGAGCGGCGCGCGCCGGACAGCGAGAACGACAGCGCGGGAATGCCGAGGATCGGCACGTCCTTGAAATAGATGATCGTCTGGCCGGCCGTGCCGACGTCGCGGCCCTGGTCAAGGCGCAGGGTGCTCGATTTCAGATACCAGTCCGGATCGGGGCCTTCGCACGTGCTGTACGTGCCGTCCACGACGACGGCCTGGTCCTCGCCCAGGAAATTGATGCGCTGCGCCTTGCCCTGCGCATTGTTCATGGCCAAGCGGTATTCCGGATGCAGCACCCAGCCTTTACCCGTTTCCAGGTTCAGCTGCAGGGCGTCGCCCTTGTAGCGGTCGCCGAAACGCCACATCGTGATGTGCCCCTCGGCCGTGATTTCGTCGTCGACGCGGCGGTAGCACGCCGTGTCCGCCGTGACGCCGGTGGAGCCGCGCGTGATCTCGACGTTGCGCGCCATGTTCAGGATGCGGTCCGGGCGGCCGTCGAACTCCTCGGCTTGCATCGTGATCGGCAGGTCCTGCTCGTCGGGGCGGGGTGTCGCCGGTGTCGCCGTCTGAGCATACAGCGGTCCCGTGGCCACGGCCACGAGGGCGGACACAGCGGCGGCAATTCGCCGCGGCGGGAAAGGTAGGGCCGTCATCCAGCTCATGAAAGATCGCGTTGCACCATGGAGGGCGATTGTTTGGATTGAATCCCTTATTATAGGGGAATTCGTGCGGCACGGTCGCGTTAGTCGGCCCAACGGTAATGATCCCTGGGCGCGACGATGGACCATAACCCTTTGATTTTCAAAGGGAAATGATTTTTACCGATAGATACAATTTTAACAATGGGATCTTTCCCACCTTAGCCGCGGATAGTCCGATGCAGGGGGAATTCGCGTATCATTACATCGAACCGCCCCTGTCCGATTGCATGGGCAAACTTACAAACCAGTCACCAACCCGTTCACCGGGACGCTTCATGTCTTCTTCGCCTCAACACGTTCCCTCCGCCCCCGACAAGGATGCCCGCCTCGCCCAGCTGACCGAATGGCTTGTTTCGCTGGCCCTGGTCGACGTCGCCAGCCTGCGCCCCGCGTCGACCGATGCGAGTTTCCGCCGCTACTTCCGCCTCGATGTTGTGCCGGCACTACGCGACAAGCTGGGTGATACGCTCATCGCCATGGACGCCCCGCCGGAGCGCGAAAACGTGCCGGCCTTCATCCACGTCGACGGCCTGCTGCGCGACGCCGGCGTCACCGTGCCCGCCATCGTGGCCCGCAACGTGGACGCGGGCTTCCTGCTGCTGTCCGACCTCGGCACGACGACCTACCTGCAACGCCTGGACGTCGACAACGCCCCGTTCATGTACTCGGACGCCATCGACGCCCTGATCAAGTTCCAGATGGCCAGCCAGGCCGGCGTGCTGCCGGAATTCGACCGCGCCTTCGTGCTGCGCGAGCTGAACATCTTCCCCGAATGGTTCATCGAGCGCCACCTGGGCGCGACGCTGAACGACATCCAGCGCGCGCAGCTGGACAAGGTGTTCGAGGCGATCACGGCGAACGTGCTGGCGCAACAGCAGGTCTACATGCACCGCGATTTCCATTCGCGCAACCTGATGTTCCTCGACCAGGGCAACCCGGGCGTGCTGGATTTCCAGGATGCGGTGTACGGTCCCGTCACCTACGACCTGGCCTCGCTGCTGCGCGACGCCTACATCCAGTGGGACGAGGAATTCGTGCTGGACTGGGTCGTGCGTTACTGGCAAAGCGCGAAGCAGGTCGGCCTGCCCGTCAATCCGGACATCGACGCGTTCTACCGCGACTTCGAATACATGGCCCTGCAGCGTCACCTGAAAATCCTCGGCATCTTCTGCCGCCTGAACTACCGCGACGGCAAATCCAACTACATGGGCGACCTGCCCACGGTGATGGACTACGTGCGCAAGACCGCCAACCGCTACACCGAACTCAAGCCGCTCCTGCGCCTGCTCGACGCGCTCGAGGACAAGGCGCCGCAGGTCGGCTACACCTTCTGAAGACAAGCCGATGAAAGCCATGATCTTCGCCGCCGGCCGCGGCGAGCGGATGCGTCCGCTGACCGACACCTGCCCCAAGCCCCTGCTCAAGGTGCGGGGCCGTCCCCTCATCACCTGGCACGTGCTGAACCTCGTGCGCGCCGGCATCAAGGACATCGTCATCAACCACTCCCACCTCGGCCACATGATCGAGGAAGAACTGGGCGACGGCAGCCGCTACGGCGCGCGCATCGTGTACTCGCACGAGCCGACGCCGCTGGAAACGGCCGGCGGCATCGCCAACGCGCTGCACCTGCTCGGCGACGAGCCGTTCCTGGCCGTCTCCGGCGACATCTACGCGCCCTACTTCGACTTCGAACAAGTCCTCGACGCGCTCAAGGACGTCGATGCCGTGGGCCAGATCATCCCGCCCGAAAAGCGCGACATCGCCTGGCTGTACCTGACGCCGAACCCGTGGCACAACCCGGACGGCGATTTCGGCATGACGATGTACACGCTCTCCAACGAGGGCAACCCGAAGTGGAATTTTTCGAACATTGGCGTCTATCGTCCTGAAATGTTTGACGGGATCAAGCCCGGAGAAGTTTCGCGGCTGGGGCCCCTGATGCGCAAGTTCATTGACCAGGGTCGTATCGGCGGCGAGATCTACGACGGCCAATGGGTCAACGTGGGCACCGTGCGCCAGCTGGAAGAACTCAACGCGCCGCCGGGCTCCGTGTTGAAGGCGGGCGCCTGATGGATTACGCCGGACGACGTGCGCGCCTGGCCGCGCAGATGCAGCCCGGCAGCGTCGCCGTGCTGTTCACCGCACCGGAAGTGCTGCGCAACGGCGACAGCGACTACCCCTACCGCCACGATAGTTCGTTCTATTACCTGACCGGTTTCACGGAACCGGAAAGCGTGCTGGTACTCGTCGCCGCGACGGGCGACAAGCCGGCCCGTTCGATCCTGTTCTGCCGCGAAAAGAACGCCGAACGCGAGATCTGGGACGGCTACCGCCACGGTCCGGAAGCGGCGCGCACGGCGTTCGGCTTTGATGACGCCTACCCCATCGGCGAACTGGATACGCACATGGCGCGCATCCTCGCCAACGCGCCCGCGCTGTACTACGCGCTGGCGTCGAACGCGGCGCTGGACGCGCAGGTGACGGGCTGGATCAAGGCCGTGCGCGCGCAAGGCCGCACCGGCACGACCGCGCCCGACACCTTCGTCAACGTGACGCCGCTGCTGGACGAGATGCGCCTGCTAAAAGACGCCGACGAACAGGCGGTCATGCTGCGCGCCGGCGAGATCTCTGGCGGCGCGCACGCACGCGCGATGCGCGCGGCGAAGCCCGGCATGTTCGAATACGAGCTGGAAGCGGAACTGCTGTACGCCTTCCGCAAGCACGGCGCCCAGTTTCCGGCCTATACGCCGATCGTGGCGTCCGGCCCGAATGCCTGCATCCTGCATTACAACGTCAATGACCGGCAGATGCAGGACGGCGACCTCGTGCTGATCGACGCCGGCTGCGAGCTGGATGGCTACGCGTCCGACATCACCCGCACGTTCCCCGTGAACGGCCGCTTCACCGACGCCCAGCGCACGTTGTACGAGCTGGTGCTGGCGGCGCAGGACGCGGCATTCGCCGCCATCGCGCCGGGCCGGCCGTACAGCGCCTTCCACGAAGCGGCGCTGCGCGTGCTCGTGCAGGGCATGCTGGACCTGGGCCTGATATCGAACCATGCCAGCGTCGACGACGCCATCGCCAACAAGGCCCACGTCCCGTTCTACATGCACGGCACGGGCCACTGGCTCGGCATGGACGTGCACGACGTGGGCGCGTACCGCGATATCACGCAATCCGACAAGCCTTCGCGCCCGCTGCAGGAAGGCATGGTGGTGACGGTGGAACCGGGCATCTACGTGCGCCCGGCGGACGGCGTGCCGGAACGCTTCTGGCACATCGGCATCCGCATCGAGGACGACGTCGTCGTGACGCAGGACGGCTGCCGCCTGCTGACGGCGTCCGCGCCGAAGACGGTGGCCGAGATCGAAGCGATCGTGGGGACGGCACATGGCTGAAGACACGCTCTCCGTCGATGTCGCGATCTGCGGCGCCGGTCCGGTCGGCCTCGCGCTGGCCGCGCTGATGGCACGCCGCGGCGTCGACGCCCGCCGCATCGCCCTCGTCGATGCGAAGGCGCTGGGCCAGGCGATCTCGGACCCGCGCTCGATCGCGCTGTCGTGGGGCAGCCGCCAGCTGCTCGTCGACGTGGGCGCGTGGGCCAACGTGCAGCCGCACGCGACGCCGATCCACCAGATCCACGTGTCGCGCCGCGGCCACCTGGGCCGCAGCATGATGGACCGCGCCGAACACGCTCTCGACGCGCTGGGCTATGTCGCGCGCTACGGCGACGTCGTCGATGCGCTCGCGCGCGCCTGCGACCGCGCGGGCGTGCAGACCCTGCGCCCGGTGCGCGTGGCGGCGCTCCATGAAAACCGCGACGGAATCGTGCTGGACCTGGACGACGGGCGCAAGCTGCATGCGAAGGTGGCCGTGCAGGCCGAGGGCGGCGTGTTCGGCGAGCAGGCGGAGAAAACCCGGCGGCGCGACTACGCGCAGACGGCCGTCATCGCGCGCGTCTCGGCGAGCCAGCCGATCCCGCACCGCGCCTTCGAACGCTTTACGGACGAAGGCCCGCTCGCACTGCTGCCGCAGGATGGCGCCGACGGCCATCAATATGCGCTCGTGTGGTGCGTGCGCCCGGAACGCGCGCAGCAGCTGCTGGACCTGGGCGAGGCGGAATTCCTGCATCAGCTGGGCGACGCGTTCGGCGAACGTCTCGGCACGTTTGCACGCGTATCGACACGCGCGGCGTTTCCGCTCGGGTTGAATGCCGATCCGCGGTTCAGCGCGCGCACGGTCGCCATCGGCAATGCGGCGCAGACCTTGCACCCGGTCGCTGGACAAGGCCTGAATCTCGGGCTGCGCGATGCGGCCGTGCTGGCAAGGCTACTCGCACGCGGCATCGACCAGGATCATGGCATCGCGGACGCGTTGTCCCGCTTCGCGGAAGAGCGTGCCCGCGACCGCGGCGCCATCATCCGCACGACGGATGCGATGGCGCGCGTGTTCGCGGATACGGGGCCGTTGCAGCCCCTGTTCGGGCTCGCGCTCGCCGCCCTGGACACCGTCAAGCCGGCGCGGATGCTGCTGGCCGAGTTGATGATGTTCGGGCGGCGTTGAACGCGTTTATTCGACGGCTTTCACCATCGACTCGATCACCTTCTTCGCATCGCCGAACACCATCATCGTGTTCGGCTGGTAGAAGAGATCGTTGTCCAGGCCCGCATACCCGGACGCCATCGAGCGCTTGTTGACGATGATGCTCTTGGCTTTATAGGCTTCGAGGATCGGCATGCCCGCGATCGGCGACTTCGGATCCTTCGCCGCCGGGTTCACGACGTCGTTCGCGCCCAGCACGAGCACCACGTCCGTCTGGCCGAATTCGCCGTTGATGTCTTCCATCTCCGCCACCTGGTCGTACGGCACCTCGGCTTCCGCCAGCAGCACGTTCATGTGGCCCGGCATGCGGCCCGCCACCGGGTGGATCGCGTAGCGCACCTGCACGCCGTGTTCCGTCAGCTTGTCGACCAGTTCCTTCACCGTGTGCTGGGCGCGTGCCACCGCAAGGCCGTAGCCCGGCACGATGATGACGGATTCCGCGTTCTGCAGGATGAACGCCGCGTCTTCCGGCGAGCCCGATTTCACCGGACGCTGTTCCTTCGCGCCGCCGGAATCGCTCGATGCGGCCTCGCCGCCGAAGCCGCCCAGGATCACGTTGAAGAACGAGCGGTTCATCGCCTTGCACATGATGTACGAGAGGATCGCGCCGCTTGACCCCACGAGCGATCCCGCGATGATCAGCATCGAGTTATTGAGCGAGAAGCCGATGCCGGCCGCGGCCCAGCCGGAATACGAGTTCAGCATCGACACGACGACGGGCATGTCCGCGCCGCCGATCGGGATGATGATCAACACGCCCAGCACGAACGACAGCACGGCCATCACGATGTACGGCGTCCACGCGGGCGCGGCGCCGCTCGAGAAGCAGAACACGAGACCCAGGCCGATGATGGCAAGGGCGACGACCAGGTTGATCATGTGCTGGCCCGGGTAGCGTACGGGCGCGCCCTGGAACAGGCGGAATTTGTATTTGCCGGCCAGCTTGCCGAACGCGATCACGGAACCGGAAAACGTGACGGCGCCGACGAAAGTGCCGATGAACAGTTCCAACCGGTTGCCGAACGGGAGCCCCTCGCCGCGCGCGGCGATGTTGAAAGCCCAGGGCTCGGACACGGCCGCGATGGCGATGCACACCGCAGCGAGGCCGATCAGCGAGTGCATGGCCGCGACCAGTTCCGGCATCTTGGTCATCTCGACGCGCTTCGCCGCGATGGCACCGATGGCGCCGCCGACGACCACGCCGAGCAACACGAGGCCGAAGCCCATTCCGCCCGTCTGCATCTGCTCCTTCAGCTTGAACATCAGGGCGATGGTCGTGATGACGGCGATGCCCATGCCCGTCATGCCGAACGCGTTGCCCATGCGCGCGGTCGACGGCGACGACAGGCCCTTCAAGGCCTGGATGAAGCACACGGACGCCACGAGATACAACAGCGTCACGACGTTCATGCTGATCATGTTCATGCGGCCTCCTTGGCATGGACGGCGCCCGCGGCATCCTTGGCGGCAGGTAGAGGCTTCGCTTTCGGTTCCTTCTTCTTGAACATCTCCAGCATGCGCTGGGTGACGAGGAAGCCGCCGAACACGTTCACTGCCGCCAGCGCCACGGCGATGGTGCCGGCGATCCGGCCGGTCAGGCCTTCCGTCAGGCCGGCCGCCAGCATGGCGCCGACGATGATGATGGCCGACACGGCGTTCGTCACCGCCATCAGCGGCGTGTGCAGCGCGGGCGTGACGGTCCACACGACGTGGTAGCCGACGTAGATCGCCAGCACGAAGATGATCAGGTTGATGATGGTATGGCTGATTTCCATGACGCGTCTCCTTGGGTTACGCCGCTTTGCGCAGCACGTCGCCGTCGATGGGACGAGCACCGCGCGCACGATCTCGTCCTCGCGGTCGATGACGAGCTTGCCGTCCTTGTCGATCACGAGCTTCAAAAAGTCCAGCACGTTGCGCGCGTACAGGGCCGATGCGTCGGCCGCCACGAGCGCCGGCAGGTTCGGCTCGCCGATGATCGTCACGCCGTGCTTGATCACCGTCTTGCCCAGTTCCGTCAACGGGCAGTTGCCGCCCTGCTCGATGGCCATGTCGACGATCACGGATCCCGGTTTCATCGCGCGCACCGTCTCTTCCGAGATGAGCACCGGCGCCTTGCGGCCCGGGATCAGCGCGGTCGTGATGACGATGTCCGCCAGCTTCGCGCGCTCGTGCACGAGTTCCGCCTGGCGCCGCATCCAGTCGGCCGGCATCGGACGCGCATAGCCGCCCACGCCCTTGGCGATCTCGCGTTCCTCGTCCGTGAGGAACGGGACGTCGATGAACTTGGCGCCCAGCGATTCCACCTGCTCCTTCACGGGCGGCCGCACGTCGGACGCTTCGATGACGGCGCCCAGGCGCTTCGCGGTCGCGATGGCCTGCAGGCCGGCCACGCCGACGCCCATGATCAGCACGCGCGCCGCTTTCACGGTGCCGGCGGCCGTCATCAGCATCGGCATGAAACGCTGGTATGCATTCGCCGCCATGATCACGGCCTTGTAGCCCGCGATGTTGGCCTGCGACGACAGCACGTCCATCGACTGGGCGCGCGTGATCCGGGGCGCCGCTTCGAGCGCGAACGACGTGATGCGCTGCTGGGCCAGCGCGGCGAGGTTGTCGGTATCGAACGGGTTCAGCATGCCGACGAGGGCGGCGCCCGGTGTCATCAGCGCACGCTCTTCCGCGTTTGGACTGCGGACTTTCAGGACGAGGTCGGCCCCGAGCGCGTCCGCCGCCGTGCCGATGCGGGCGCCGGCGGCAACGTAGGCGTCATCGATCACGGATGCATGCATACCGGCCCCGGATTGCACGATCACTTCGTGCTGGGCCGCCAGCTTCTTGACGGTTTCGGGAGTTGCTGCAACGCGCGCCTCGCCCGGCCTCGTTTCGGCCGGCACACCAATTCTCATGATGCCTCCGTAAAATTGATAAACTGTCTACAATCTAGCATGTAATGCTCCCGATCAATACAGATGAGTGGTTTTTCGTCAACAGATCGGCAATTTTCGTGGCCAAGCCTTCGAGAACCTAGATAAAGTCTCAAGCTTTTTGTTGCATATCAATATTCACACCTGTCCGGAACTGTTGCACCGCAGCGTGCGCCCGAGCAACGCACGTTCCATCAAGGTAGAATGTCGGCTCATTACAAGGACGCGCATGACCCATACCTTCAGACCGTCAGTCACCGTCGCCGCGATCATCGAGCGCGATGGCCGCTTTCTGTTGATCGAAGAAGAAACCAGCGACGGCATCCGCCTGAACCAGCCCGCCGGCCACCTCGACCCGCACGAATCGCTCGAACAGGCGGTGATCCGCGAGGCGATGGAAGAAACGGCGCACGAGTTCATCCCGGAAGCCCTCGTCGGCATGTATCTGTCGCGCTACCACTCCAGGTCGCGCGGGCACGACGTGACGTATCTGCGCTTCACGTTCTGCGGCAAGGCCGGCAAACAGTACGACCAGGCGCTGGACCACGGCATCCTGCGCACCTTGTGGCTCACGCGCGACGAACTGGCCGCGTGCCAGGAGCGCCACCGCAGCCCCATCGTGCTGCGCTGCGTGGACGATTACCTTGCGGGCAAGCGTACCCCGCTCGAACTGCTGTACACGGACCACTCGGTCTTCGACGGCGGACTCACCATCAAACCGGACGTAACCTGAAATGAACAAAAAGAAAGTCGTGATCGGGATGTCGGGCGGCGTCGACTCCTCGGTCGCGGCCTGGATGTTGAAGGAACAGGGCTATGAGGTCGTCGGCCTGTTCATGAAGAACTGGGAAGACGACGACGATTCCGAATACTGTTCCACGCGCCAGGACTGGATCGACGCGGCCAGCGTGGCCGACGTCGTCGGCGTGGACATCGAGGCGGTCAACTTCGCCGCCGAATACAAGGACCGCGTGTTCGCGGAATTCCTGCGCGAATACCAGGCCGGCCGCACGCCGAACCCGGACGTGCTGTGCAACGCCGAGATCAAGTTCAAGGCCTTCCTCGACCATGCGATGAAGCTGGGCGCCGACCTGATCGCGACCGGCCACTATGCGCGCGTGCGCCAGAACGGCGAAAAATTCGAGCTGCTGAAAGCCCTCGATTCGACCAAGGACCAGAGCTACTTCCTGCACCGCCTGAACCAGGCGCAGTTGTCGAAATCGCTGTTCCCGCTTGGCGAGATCGCCAAGACGGAAGTGCGCAAGATCGCGGAAAAGCTGAACCTGCCGAACGCGGCGAAGAAGGACTCCACGGGCATCTGCTTCATCGGCGAGCGTCCGTTCCGCGAATTCCTCGGCCGCTACCTGCAGCACAAGCCGGGTCCCATGAAGCTGGACAACGGCCAGACCGTGGGCGAGCACGTGGGCCTGTCGTTCTACACGCTGGGCCAGCGCAAGGGCATCGGCATCGGCGGCCTGAAGTCGCACAAGAATGCCGACGGCACGAGCGAGCCGTGGTTCGTGGCGCGCAAGGACGTCGCCACCAACACGCTGTACATCGTGCAGGGCCACGATCACCCGTGGCTGTTGTCGGAACGCCTCGGCGCCGGCCAGGCCAGCTGGATCGCGGGCGAGCCTCCCGAGCCTCGTACATTGTCGGCCAAGACGCGCTACCGCCAGGCCGACGTGCCGTGCACGGTGACGCCGGAAGGCCTCGACCGCTTCACGCTGGACTTCACCGACCCGCAATGGGCCGTGACGCCAGGCCAGTCGGCCGTGCTGTACGACGGCGACGTCTGCCTGGGCGGCGGCATTATCGACACCGCGAGCGCCGTCTGATTGTTGTGTTCTTCCCCGCAGTTGCGGCATTTTTGTTCGCGATTGTCATTTGTCCATCGTATCTGACACGAAAATGTCGTAATCTCTCAGTATATTGCCACATGGAAATTAGCGAGAGATATCATGGCTGAAGACACCAACAACGCGACCGAAGTGCTGTCGTTCCGCCTGGGCGGCGAGGAATACGCCATCAGCATCCTGAAGGTCCAGGAAATCCGCGGCTACGACGCCGTCACGCGCATCGCCAACGCGCCCGCGTACCTGAAGGGCGTCGTCAACCTGCGCGGCGCCATCGTGCCGATCGTCGACATGCGCATCAAGTTCAACGTCGGCGAGCCGACGTATGACGCGTTCACCGTCGTGATCGTCCTGAATATCAGCAACCACACGATCGGCATGGTGGTGGACAGCGTCTCCGACGTCGTCACGCTGACGCCGGACCAGATCAAGCCGGCGCCGGACCTGGGTTCCACGGTGTCGGGCGAATACCTGCGCGGACTGGGCACCGTTGACGAGCGCATGCTCATCCTGCTCGATATCGACGGGCTGATGGCGTCGGAAGAGATGGGGTTGATGACTGCTGCGAAAGACGCCGCCTAAAACCGGCACGTAACTTCAAAACCGTCGTTCCCGCGCAGGCGGGAACCTAATTTTGCACGCGTTTCGATACGCGCAGATCTTGGGCCCCCGCCTGCGCGGGGGCGACGTTCAGGCGGCGACAGCCGCTCTCTTCTCCACCCACTGCACGAACGCCTGCGGCGCCAGCGGCCGCGCATACAGGTAGCCCTGTGCTTCGTCGCAATCCGCCTCCTTCAGCACGTCCACGACGTCCGTCGTCTCCACGCCTTCCGCCACCACGCGGTGCCCGAGGTCGTGCGACAGCTTGATCATCGCCGCCACCAATGAGCGCTTGCGCTCGTCGCGTTCGATGCCGCGCACGAACGACTGGTCGATCTTGACCACCTGCGCCGGCAGGCTTTGCAGATAGGCCAGGCTGCTGTAGCCCGTGCCGAAATCGTCGATCGCGAGCCGCACGCCGGCCGCGTCCAGCGCGTGCAACGTGGCCTCGGCGAGCCGCGGATTCTTCATCAGCGCGCTTTCCGTGATCTCCAGCGCGAGGCTCGATGCCGGCAGGCCGTGGCGGCGCAGGCCGTCGACGATGCGCTCGCAAAAGTCCGGTTCCAGCAGGTTCACGGCCGACACGTTCACCGCCACCTGCAGTTCGATACCCTCTTCCCGCCACGCCGCCAGCTGGCGCAGCGCCGTCTCCACGACCCAGCGCGTGGTCGCGCGCACCATCGACGTCTGTTCGACGATGGGAATGAACTCGGCCGGCGACACGTCGCCGAACGTCGGATGCGACCAGCGCAGCAGCGCTTCCGCGCCGATGCACGCGCCGCTGTAAAGGTCGACCTTTGGCTGGTACACGAGGCGCAGCTGGCCGCTGCTCTCGAGCGCCGCGCCGAATTCGTTGATGAGCCAGAAGCGGCGCCGGTACACGGCGTCCTGCTCCCACGAGAACACGGACATGCTGCGATCCATCTCGAACGCATGGCGCGCCGCCGAGTGCAGGTTGCGCAGCAGGTCCGCGCACGCCGTGGAGCCGATCTGGAACGGCACGATGCCCACCGTCGCCGTCGTCACGAAGCGCGACGTCACCGATTGCGCGCGCTGGCGCAGCCAGTCTCCCAGCTCCGCGTAGAACGCATCCAGCTCGCTGCCGGCCGGCGCGATGAAGGCGAATTCCGTCGCGCCGATGTGGTACACGGTGCTCGACCGGCCGATCGTCGCGTCCAGCATGCGCACGGCCTCGCCGACGATCTCGTCGAGGTAGGACGCACCCATCGCCCGCATCGCGTTGCCCAGCTGTTCCGGGCTCGCCAGGTTCACGAGCGCGGCGAGGCGGTGTTCGCCGCGCGGGCTGTCCATGGTGAGGTCCTTGAAATCGTCGAGGAACTGCGTGCGGTTCGGCAGCCGGCTGACGGCGTCGACGCGGCCCAGCGCGTGCTGCAGCTCGATCTGGTACATCACCATCGCCGCGAGGTCGGTCAGCGCCACGCGCTCGGCGTCCGTGATCGTGCGCGGGCTCGGGCCCAGCACGCACATCGCGCCCAGGCACCAGCCGTCGTGCGTGACGAGCGGCGCGCCCGCGTAGAAGCGCACGCCCGACGCGGCCAGCACGCTGTCGTGGTAGCACGCATCCAGCTGCAGGTCTTCGATGACGAGCAGGGCACTCTCGTCGGCCACCTGGCCGCACGGCGCTTTCATGCGCGGGATCGAGTCGTGCTCGACGCCCACGCGCGACTTGAACCACTGGCGGTTGCTGTCCGTCAGCGACACGGCCGCGATGGGCAGCCCGAACAGCTGGGCGGCCATGCGGGTGATGCGGTCGAAGGCTTCGCTCGGTGGCGTGTCGAGCAGGTTCAGCTTGCGCAACACGTCGAGACGGGCCGATTCGCCGCGCGGACGGAAGTGGGACAGGTGCATGGTTGCCTTGCTTGATTTGACGGATTTGACTATTTCAGTGGATTTTGACCGTCAAATTTCCATCGGTCAACAAATAACTGTGTCATACGACCAAATATTTGCCGAATAGCCGATTAGCCACAAATCAAATCCGTCAATTTTATTGATGTGCAGCGGCCATGCAAGTACAATGCCGTGACCATGCCGACACCCCGCATCGACGATTCGGACGACCCCGTCCTCACCACCGCCGCCGCCGCGCGCCTGCTGGGCGTGGCCGTCAGCACGACCCAGCTGTGGCTGGAAAGGGGCGCCCTGCCCTCATGGAAGACGCCGGGCGGCCACAGGCGCGTGCGCCTGTCCTCCGTGCAGCGCCTGCTGGCCGACAAGGCCGGGCAGCCGCCGCAAGCCCATGCGGGGCCGGGTGCCGATCCCGAATTTGGACTCACTTCGGCACCGGACCACCCTGTGCCGCCGGATGAAAAGGCGCGCCTGGCCGCCGTCGCGGCGAGCGGCCTGGTGGACTCGGGGCCGGAGCCCGTGTTCGACCGCCTGACGTGGCTCGCCACGCAGGTGACGGATTGCCCGATGGCGCTCGTTACGGTGCTGACGTCGCGCCGCCAATGGTTCAAGTCGCGCATCGGCGTCGACCTCGCCGAGACGCCGCGCGACTGGGCCTTCTGCAGCCATGCGATCGTGCAGGAAGAACCGCTGATGGTGGAAGATGCCACGCGCGATGCGCGCTTCGCCGCCAACCCGCTCGTCACGGGGCCGCTGCACGTGCGCTTCTACGCCGGCGTGCCGCTGGTCGATGCCGGCGGTTACCCGCTCGGCACCCTGTGCGTGCTGGACCGCGAACCGCGCCGCCTGCGTGCGCGCGAAATCAAGGCGCTGCAGGAACTGGCGGCGATCGCCGTGGAGGAGTTGCGGCGCCGGGGCTGAGACGTCGCCTCAGGGTCCGCGCTGTTTCTTGACGATGGCGATGACGGTATTGCGGATCGTGCGCAGTACCGTGTCCGCCTTGAACGGCTTGACGATGAAGCCGTGCACGCCAGCCGCGACCGCCGCCTGGATGGCAGGCGCGTCGAGCGAGCCGGAGACCATGAAGATCAGCGTCTTGGGCAGTTGCGCGCGCAGCTGCTCGACGGCTTCCTGCCCATCCTCGAACTGTTCGCGCGCGATGCAGAAGAGGTGCGGGTGGTGCTTCAGCGCGAGCGCGAAGCCGGCCGCCGCCGTATGGGCCTGGCCGGCGACGTCGTAGCCGCCGTCCGTCAGCACCGTATTGAGCAGGCCGCGCGCCACTGCGCTGCCGTCGACGATGATCGCCTTGAGCATCGGTTTCCTTTCTTCAGTCTGACTCGTAGGCCAGCATGTTCCACGTGACGCCCAGCCGCACGTCGGTCTTCAGTTGCACGAGCTGGCGCGACACTTGCAGGATCTCGCGTTCCGCGCGCAGGCGTTCGCCCAGCGGCGTCTTGAGGATGCCGGCGCCGGCCATGACGGCGTCCAGGTCGCCGTACGCATTCAGCAGCCGCGCCGCCGTCTTCATGCCGACCTTCGACACGCCCGGCACGCCGTCCGTCGGGTCGCCCATCAGCGCCAGCAGGTCGTGCAGGCGCTCGGGCGCGACGCCGAACTTGTTGCGCACCCATGCGTCGTCGTGCCACTCGCCCTTGAAATGATCCCACACGAGCGCGCCGTGCGCGATCAGCGCGTGCAGATCCTTGTCCGTCGTGGCGACGACGGCGTCGCCGCGCCCTTCCGCCAGCCAGCGTATGACGCCCGTGCCGATCACGTCGTCGGCTTCGACCTCCGGCAGCATCAGCACCTGCAGGCCTGCCTTGCGCAGGCGCTCGTGGAATTCCGGCAGCGCTTCGCGCAGCACGCCCGGCATCGGCGCGCGGCCTTCGCGATAGCGCGGATACAGCGCATGCCGCCACGTGGCGCCGCCGTAGTCGAACGCGGCCAGCACGTGCGTGGGCGCGTGCGCGTCGAGCAGGTTGCGGAACGACGAGAAGGCGTGGCGCAGCGCGATGCTCGCCTTGAGGTCGGAGTCCGGTTCGGGACTCGCCTCGTACACGCGCCGCACGATGTTCAGGCCGTCGATGGCCAGCAGCTTCGCCATGTCTCTACTACTTTACAAAATCGTATTGTCCGCCCCGTTCGAGCGCGCGCTTGTACGCCGGCCGCGCGTGGATCTTGTCGAGGAACGCGACGAGGTTCGGATATTCTCCTCCCAATCCGCCGCGCGCTGCCGCTGCTTCCAGCGGAAAGCTCAGCTGGATGTCGGCGGCGGAAAACGCGTCGTCCACGAACCACGCGTGCTTGCCGAGCTCACCCTCCAGGTAGGCCAGGTGCTGGCGGATCTGCGGCAGCACATAGCTGTTCCTGACCTTGTTCGCGATGGCCTTGGCGATCGGGCGCACGAAGAAAGGCGCCGGGCTCTTTTCGACCTGGTCGAACACGAGTTTCAGCAGCAGCGGCGGCATCGCCGAGCCTTCCGCGTAGTGCAGGAAATACGTGTAGCGCAGCCGCTCGGGCGTGCCGGGCTTCGGTGCCAGCGCGGGGCCGTAGCGGTCGACGAGGTATTCGACGATGGCACCCGACTCCGCCACGATCGTGTCGCCATCCTGGATCACGGGCGACTTGCCGAGCGGGTGCACGGCACGCAGTTCGGGCGGCGCCAGCATCGTCTTCGGATCGCGCTGGTACTTCCTGATCTCGTACTCCAGGCCCAGTTCTTCCAGCAGCCACAGGATGCGCTGGGAGCGCGAGTTGTTCAGGTGATGGACGATGATCATCGATATGGTTGGGCAAGGGAAAGGCGGTAGCTTAGCATTCTTGCGTGCCGATCAGAAGCAAACCGACAACATACTCAAGGAAAGATACCCCGTATATTGCTGGCCAGATCAGCGGCCTGAACATTTACAAGACTATAAAAGAACGTTGTAGAGATGCCTCGTCAAGGTCCCGAATTTGAGGAAAATCACTAATTACGGGCTTCATGCAACGCGTCCCTGATTACACTCAATAGACCTTTCCACGAAACAATTCACGTTCATGAACTTCCGTCATCTCGGCATCCGCAGCAAGCTCATGCTCAGCATGGGCGTGTGTCTGCTCGTCTTTATCGCCATCTCCTCGACTCTCTCCATTTCGATGACCAGTTCGCAGATGCGCGAACGCGTCGTCGGCAACGAATTGCCGGCCCAGGTCAGCGCCATCCGCAACGACATCCAGCGCCAGATCGCGGAACCCGCCGCGATCTCGCAGACGCTGGCGAACAGCACCTTCCTGCAGGCGTGGGAAGACGCCGGCAATCCGGACGACGGCCTCGCCGCCTGGACCGCGCAGGCCAAGCGCCTGCAAGAGGTCAACCACGCGGCTACCGTATTCTGGGTGTCGGACACCACGTCCAAATACTTCATCGAAAAGGGCCTCGACCGCATGATCGACAAGAAGTCCGACAAGGATGCGTGGTTCAAGAAATTCCTCGACAGTGGCGTCCCCTACTCGCTCAACCTGGACAAGGACGGCACCACGGGCGTCTACATGCTGTTCATCGATTCGCGCGTGCAGACGCCGGGCGGCAAGCTGGCGATCGCCGGCCTGGGCCTCTCCGCCGAAGCGCTGGCGAACAGCATCCGCAACTACCGCCTCGGCAAATCGGGCTACGTCTACCTGGTCAACACCGAGGGCACGCTGCTGATCCACCGCGACCGCGCCCTGCTCGACAATCACCACACCCTCGACAAGCTGCCCGGCTTCACGCCCGAACTGGCGCGTTCGCTGCTGGGCAAGCAGGCATTCGCGTCGAGCCATTACGACGCGCCGGCGGGCCGCCAGTTCGTCGCCTCGTCGTACGTGCCGGAACTGAACCTGTACGTCATCGCCGAGGTGCCCGAAGCCGAAGTGCTGGGCAATATCGGCCGCACGGCGGCGGTGTCCGCGATCGTCGCCGCCCTCGTCGGCGGTGCCGTGGGTCTCGCCGCGATCTGGTTCGTCGCGGGCGCCATCTCGGCGCCGGTGATGGGCGCGGCCGGCATGCTCGGCGAGATCGCCGACGGTGAAGGCGACCTCAGCCGTCGTATGCAAGCGGATGGCCAGGACGAAGTCGGCAAGCTGGCGCAGGCGTTCAACCGCTTCGTCGGCTCGCTCAGCGGCACGATCGGCAAGGTGCGCGACAGCAGCACCGTGATCGCCGGCGCCACCGAGGAAATCGCGCGCGGCAACATGGACCTGTCCGCGCGCACGGAAGCGCAGGCGTCGAGCATCGAAGAGACGGCGGCCGCGATGGAAGAACTGACGACCACGGTGCGCCACAACGCCGATAACGCGCTGGAGGCGAACCGCCTCGTGTCCGAGACGGCGCAATCGGCCGAGAAAGGCGGCGCCGTCGTGGCGGAAGTCGTGCGCACGATGGGCGCCATCACGGAAAGCTCGCGCAAGATTTCCGAGATCATCGGCGTCATCGACGGCATCGCCTTCCAGACCAATATCCTCGCGCTGAACGCGGCCGTGGAAGCGGCCCGTGCGGGCGAACAGGGTCGCGGCTTCGCCGTCGTTGCCGGCGAAGTGCGCACGCTGGCGCAGCGCTCGGCGGCCGCATCGAAAGAGATCCGCCAGCTGATCCTGGACTCCGTGGCCAAGATCGACGCGGGCAGCGCGCTGGCGGACGGCGCGGGCCAGGCGATGGAAGCGATCGTCGGCTCCGTGCGCCGCGCGGAAGTGCTGATGCGCGACATCGCCGCGTCCAGCCAGGAACAGAGCATGGGCATCGCCCAGGTCAACCAGGCGATCGCGCAGATGGACGACGCGACGCAGCAGAACGCGGCCCTCGTCGAAGAAGCCGCCGCCGCCGCGGCCGCGCTGCAGGAACAGGCGCGCGAACTGGATGCCGTCGTCAGCACGTTCAAGCTGGCTGCGGGCGCGCCGGCCATCGCAGCACCGTCGGGCCGCAAGCTCCTGTCCGCCTGACCTCCCGGCCGGTTCCCACCGGCCATTTCCCCAAACCGGGGTCAGACCCCGATTTTTGGCAATTGCCCGAAAACGGGGTCTGACCCCGGCGCGTTTGCAGACTTTTCCACGGTTCGGTACCATGTTCGGTTGCAATCTTTACCCAAGGTTGCTCATTCAACCGTCCCGTGGAGACCCATCCGATGTCGCGTTACCGCCTGCCGTCCCTGTCCGTCCTTTCCCTCGTGCTTGCCACCGCCTTTGCCGGCGCGGCGCAGGCCCAGACGTCACCGATGGCGCCGGACATCCCGGCCGGGAAGTTCGAGACCACGGTCCCGAACGCCGACTACGTCAAGCAGGACGTCATGATCCCGATGCGCGACGGCGTCAAGCTGCACACCGTGATCGTGATCCCGAAGAGCATCGCGGAAGGCAAGGCGCCGATCATGCTGACGCGCACGCCGTACAACGCGTCCGGCCGCGCCGGCCGCATGAAGAGCCCGCACATCACGTCGATCCTCGGCGACGGTGACGACGCCTTCATCGAGAACGGCTACATCCGCGTGTTCCAGGACGTGCGCGGCAAATACGGTTCCGAAGGCGACTACGTGATGACGCGTCCGGTGCGCGGCCCGCTGAACAACACGCAAGTCGACCACACGACCGACGCCTACGACACGATCGACTGGCTGATCAAGAACATCCCGCAATCGAACGGCAAGGTCGGCATGGTCGGCTCGTCGTACGAAGGTTTTACCGTGCTGATGGCCCTCGTCGATCCGCATCCGGCGCTGAAGGCCGCCGTGCCGATGAGCCCAATGGTCGACGGCTGGCGCGGCGACGACTGGTTCCACAACGGCGCGTTCCGCAACCCGAACCTCGCCTACATCGCCGGCCAGAACGCGGCGCGCGGCGAAGGCGAGAAGATCGTCACCGGCATCAACGACGACTACGAGGCGTATCTGCGCGCGGGTTCCACCTCCGACTTCGCGCACCTGTATGGCGTCGACCAGCTGAACTACACGAAGAAGCTGTTCGAGCATCCGGCCTACGACAGCTACTGGCAGGAACAGGCGCTGGACAAGATCCTCGCCAAGCGCCCGCTGTCCGTCCCGACGATGACCGTCGTCGGCCGCTGGGACCAGGAAGACATCTACGGCGCCTACGCGACGTATGCCGCCGCCGAACCGCAGGACAAGACCAATAAACTGAATTCGCTGGTGGTGGGCCCGTGGCGCCACAGCGGCGTCAATTACGAGGGCTCGACGCTGGGCGCGCTGAAATTCACGGGCGACACCGCGCGCGAATTCCGCCGCGAGGTCATGCTCCCGTTCTTCAACCAGTACCTGAAGGATGGCGCGCCCGCGTTCGACACGCCGCCCGTGTGGTCGTACCAGACCGGCGTCAATCGCTGGCGCCGCCTCGACCAGTGGCCGCTCGTGCCGGCCTCCACGCCGCTGTACCTGAAGCCGGGCTTTGCGCTGGGCTTCGACAAGGCGCAGGGCAAGGCCGACAAGACGGCCGCGTTCGACGAATACGTGTCCGACCCGGCAAAACCGGTGCCGTTCGTGCCCCGCCCCGTGCACATGACCGACGGTAACGTGTGGAAGCCGTGGCTCGTGACGGACCAGCGCAGCTACTCGGACCGCCCGGACGTGCTGACCTACACGACCGCTCCGCTCACCGCGCCGCTGCAACTGGCCGGCCAGCCGATGGTCGACCTGTACGCATCGACGTCGGGCACGGACAGCGACTGGGTCGTCAAGCTGATCGACGTGTACCCGGACGAATCGGCGGCGCAGCCGGAACTGGGCGGCTACCAGCTGCCGATCGCGATGGACATCTTCCGCGGCCGCTACTACCAGGGCCTGGACAAGCCGGCCGCGATCCCCGCGAACAAGGCCGAGCGCTATCGCTTCGCGCTGCCGAACGTCGACCACGTGTTCCTGCCGGGCCACCGCATCATGGTGCAGATCCAGTCCAGCTGGTTCCCGCTGTACGACCGCAACCCGCAGACGTTCGTGCCGAACATCTTCTACGCCAAGCCGGGCGATTATCGCAAGGCGACGCAGCGCGTCTATCACGCGCCGGGGCTGGAGAGCGCGATCGAGCTGCCCGTGGTGCAGGCCGGGAAGTAATCCATGCACTGTGGCTGAGCGGCGACACATATGTTAAATCCGTAGGACTTTCGTGAACGGCACGGTAGGCTGTCGTCTGTCGCGCTTGTTGATTCCCGAGGTCCTTGTCATGAAGTTCATCGTCACCGCCGGCGCCCTGCTGCTGGCCAGCACACTTGCCAACGCCCAGACATCCCACTGGGCCTTCAGCTACACGGGGTTCTACGACCAGGAAGCGGCCGTCTTCCTGCCCGACATGCGCATCGAAGGTTCGTTCAGCGGCGTCGATGCCAACGGCGACGGCGTCCTCGAACGGGGCGAGCTGACGTCGCTGCTGGTCGGTGCGAAGGACTACGTGGCCTGCGCCGCCGGCAGCAACGCGAACTACCACTGCGACGCCGACAGCTTCCGCTTCTCCGCGGAGAACGGGCTGTCGTTCGGCGTCAGCGAGTATTCCAGCGATCCCGAAGGCTGGTATGGCGGCGGCCACTTCGTCACGACGGGCCAGATGGTCTACGACTACCAGTTCAATCCGTACGGCGGCTCGGAACATCACGTGCTCTGGAACGACGGCACGGCGTTCGCCATGTCGTCCGCCCTCCCCGGCTCGGAATCGGTGCCGGCCGTGCCGGAAGCGCCCACGTGGGCAATGCTGCTGGCAGGCGTGGGCGGCATCGGACTGTGGCGGCGCCGGCGCGCCTGAGTCTCGCGATTTGCCCTAGACTGGGGGCATGGGCGCAATCTACATCGGCATCTCGGGCTGGCGTTACGAACCTTGGCGCGGGGTGTTTTATCCGCCCGGCCTCGCGCAGGCGCGCGAACTGGATTACGCCTCGCGCTTCCTGCCCACCATCGAGATCAACGGCTCGTTCTATTCGCTGCAGCGCCCGTCCAGCTACGCGGCCTGGTACGACGCGACGCCGCCTGGCTTCGTGTTCGCCGTGAAGGGCAACCGCTTCCTCACGCACATGTTGAAACTGCGCGGCATCGAGACGCCGCTCGCCAACGTGCTCGCCTCCGGTGTGTTCGCGCTGCGCGAGAAGCTCGGGCCGTTCCTGTGGCAGTTCCCGCCGCAGCTGCGCTTCGACGCGGACAAGGTCGAGCACTTCCTGTCCCTGCTGCCGCACGACACGGGCCACGCCCTCGCCATCGCGCGCGGCCACGACGAGAAGCTCGTGGGCCGCGCACTGCTGGAGATCGACGCCGTGCGCCCGCTGCGCCACGCCGTCGAAGTGCGGCACGACAGCTTCCGCGATCCCGCCTTCCTCGCGCTGCTGCGCAAGTACAACGTGGCGCTGGTGGTGGCCGATACGGCCGGCAAATGGCTGGAGGTCGATGACGTGACGGCGGACTTCGTCTACATCCGCCTGCACGGCGAGCATGAGCTGTATGCGAGCGGGTACGAGGATGAATCGCTGGAGCGCTGGGCCGCGCGCATCCGCGCATGGGCGGAGAATGGGGACGTGTACTGCTACTTCGACAACGACATCAAGGTCAGGGCGCCGTTCGATGCGAAGCGGTTGATGGAGATGGTGGGATTGGATTGGAAACCTGCGAACTAAAAACCGTCATTCCCGCGCAGGCGGGAATCCAAGTACTATGCGTCGACGCAAGCAAAATTGGCCCCCCGCCTTCGCGGGGGCGACGGGGTTCAGCGCTGGACGTGGACCTGGATGACCTTGCGGCCCTTGGCATCCTTCTCGGGCAGCGGCTCGGTCTCGCACGTGCCGCATGTATCGCACCCGCTGCCGCAGCTGGAATCCGTGCCGAGCCACCGGACGATGCGGCCACGGCCGGTGCCGCCCGACAGCTTGTAGACGAGCTTTTCGCGCCACGTCTTCGGCAGGTATTTGACGGCCGCATACAGCGCGGCGAAGGCGACGATGACGGCGACGATCAGGTATTGCAGCATGATCAGCTCCCCAGCACGGACCGTGCGATGTGGAAGGTCAGGAACGACGCCGTGTACGCGAGTGCGAACATGTAGCCGGCCATCAGCAGCGAATAGCGCACGCTGCCCGTTTCGCGGCGCACGACGGACAGCGTCGACAGGCACTGCGGCGCGAACACGTACCACGCGAGCAGCGACAACGCCGTCGGCAGGCCCCACGATGCGGCGATGATCGGGGTCAGCGAGCTGGCGACGTCCTCGCCGCCGCCCGACAGCGCGTACACCGTCCCCAGCGCGCCGACCGCGACTTCGCGCGCGGCCATGCCCGGCACGAGCGCGATGCAGATCTGCCAGCCGAAGCCGATCGGCTCGAACACGACGGACAGCGCGCGGCCCAGCATGCCGGCGATGCTGTAATAGATCGGCGGATGCGTCGCGCCTTCCGGTGCGCCCGGGAAGCTGGACAGGAACCACACGAGCACCATCAGGGTCAGGATCACGGTGCCCACGCGGGTCAGGAAGATGCGTGCACGCTCCCACAGGCCCAGCGCCAGGTTGTGCATGTGCGGCCAGTGGTAGGCGGGCAGCTCCAGCATCAGCGGCTGGTGGCCCTTGGCGCCCATCGTGCGCTTGAATACATAAGCGACGGCCATCGCGCTGACGATGCCGGCCGCGTACAGCAGGAACAGCACCAGGCCCTGCAGGCTGATACCGCCGGCCAGTTCGCGGTTCGGGATGAACGCGGCGATCACCAGCGCATACACGGGCAGGCGCGCGGAACACGTCATCAACGGCGCGATCATGATCGTCACGAGGCGGTCGCGCGGATTCTGGATCGTGCGCGCCGCCATCACGCCGGGGATCGCGCAGGCGAACGACGACAGCAGCGGAATGAACGCGCGGCCGGACAGGCCCACGCCGCCCATCATGCGGTCGAGCAGGAACGCGGCGCGCGGCAGGTAGCCGCAATCCTCCAGTACGAGGATGAAGAAGAACAGGATCAGGATCTGCGGCAGGAACACGAGCACGCTGCCGACGCCGCCCAGGATGCCCTCGACGATCAGGCTGCGCAGCGGGCCGTCGGCCATGACGCCGCCGACCCACTGGCCGATGCCGTCGACGCCGTTCTTGATCAGGTCCATCGGCACGGCGGCCCAGCTGAACACGGCCTGGAAAATCAGGAACATCGTGGCCGCGAGGATGACCGGGCCGATCACCGGGTGCAGCACGACGTGGTCGATCTGCTCGCTCAGGTTGCCCTTGTCGTTGTCGAAGCTGACTGTCGCGTCGATGATGCGGCGCACTTCGCGCTGGGTCTCTTCGACCGGGACGGCGTCGATGGCGGACAGCGGATGCGGTTTGACGTGCAGGTCGAGCGGCATGGTTTCCAGCGCCGCCAGCAGGCCCTTCTCGCCGCCGGCCTGCACGGCCACGGTCTCGATGACGGGCATGCCCAGTTCTTTCGACAGGCGCGCCGTGTCGATCTCGATGCCGCGCTTCTTCGCCACGTCGACCATGTTCAGCGCCAGCACCATCGGCAGGCCGAGGCGCTTGATCTCGAGGACGAGGCGCAGGTTCAGGCGCAGGTTCGTCGCGTTGACGACGCAGACGACGGCGTCCGGCGTCTGCTCGCCCGCGCGCAGGCCGGCGACGACGTCGCGCGTGATCGCTTCGTCGGGCGTGTGGGCGTTCAGGCTGTAGGCGCCCGGCAGGTCGAGCACGCGCAATGCGCGGCCGCCCGGCAGCGTGAAGCTGCCTTCCTTGCGTTCGATGGTGACGCCGGCATAGTTCGCGACCTTCTGGCGCGCACCGGTCAGGCGGTTGAACAGGGCGGTCTTGCCGCAGTTCGGATTACCCAGCAGGGCGATGAGCGGCGTTTTTGCGGCCGCCTGGACCTGCTGATCTACTGCTCCCATGTTCGTTCCATTACTCCGGCTGGATCGAGACCAGCGCCGCCTCGAAGCGGCGCAGGGCGAACGTCGACTGGCCGACCTTGACCGCCAGCGGACCGCCGGGCAGGCCGCGCTTGAGCATGCGGATGCGCTCGCCCGGGACGAAGCCCAGTTCCATCAGGCGGCGCGACACGTCGATGCCGCCGTCGCGGCTACCGACCGCGTTCGGCGCGAGATGGATCACGGTGCCGCTCTGGCCGGCCTTGAGGCTGTCGAGCGTGGTCAGGGTAGGAGCAAGAGTCATGGTGTCGCTTCCAGTCAACGGTGCGATGCAGTAACAGATGGGTACATCATAAACCTAAATGCGAATTATTTCTATTTGCGGTTTGTCTACTTCCGCTCTCTCAGCCTTCATTTAACGCAACAACGCAACAAAAACGCTTGCATTCGCGATTCAACTTGAGCAGAATACGAAGGGTAATGAGAATGATTCGCATTATAGACCAAGTAGCAACGGCCTGTGATGCATCCACCTCCATCGGAACCGTCCATGATCGTCTGTGTCTGCAATAACATCTCCGACCGCGAAATCCGCCAGGCGGTCGACCTCGGCCTCACCTCGATGGCCGACCTGTACAAGGAACTGGGTGTCGGCACCTGCTGCGGCAAATGCGTCAGCTATGCACGCGAAGTGATGCACGAACACCTGGAAAGCAAGACCGTCGTCACCGAGCTGCGTCGTGCGCCGGCCGACGGGATCGTGGCCTGAGCGCCTCGTCCTGCCAGACCACGAAGAAGGCGTTGCCGGTCGAGCCCATCGCTTCGATCAATTGCCTGTTGTCGAAATCGGCCAGGCGACGCTGCATTTCCGCCAATAACTCCCCCTCTCCTGTCGCCCCTTGCGGGTAGATCACCCGCGGCTTGCCGATCGCCCGCGTGTCGCCGCCGGGATAGCGCACCTCGATGACACGGTCATCGAACGTGACCGCACACAGCGCTTCAGGCAGCAAGACCGAACGATGTCCCTTGCGGACACGCCGTCGGAGAACCAGCACGATACCGGCGCCGACGATAGCGGCGGCCACGACGATTGCGACAAGCGGGTCCATGATCCATCTCCCCGATTATAAATTGGTTGGTCAACCAACTTACAATAAACATCGACCACGTGCCGCGTTTGTGCAAGTATGTTGGTTGAACGACCAATATTTGCGCGAACATGGCACGGAAACCCAATACCGAACAGCGCCGCGAACAGATCGTGAACGGTTTGCTGGAAGCGATCGGCGAGCATGGCTACGACAAGGCGACGATCCAGACGATCGCGCGGAAGGCTGGTCTCGCCCCGGGCCTGATTCACTATCACTTCCAGAACAAGGAAGGAATCCTCCTCGAGCTCGTCAAGTCGCTGGCGGCGGTGGCGCAGCGTCGGTACGAAAGCCTGGCGGCACCGGCCACCAATGCGGCTGCCAGACTGAACGCCTATATCGATGCGCGCCTGGCCCTGGGAAACGGCGCCGAGCCCCGGGCCGTCGCCGCCTGGGTCGTCATCGGCGCCGAGGCGATCCGGCAGCCCCAGGTGCGCGCGGCCTACCAGGACGCCGTCGCCGCTGAACGGGTCTTGCTGGAAACGCTGCTGCACGACTATCTGCGCGAACGCGGAAAATCGCCTGCCAGTGCCGGCCGGCTCGCTGCCGCGCTCATCGCGTTCATGGAAGGTGCATTCCAGCTGTCGAGCGCAGCGGGCGATATCATGCCCAGCGGCTATGCGGCCGACATGGCCCTGCAACTGGTCGGGCGCTTCGCCGACGCGGAACCCGACATCCGATAGCGAGCCCGTCATGCCGACTTTGCGAGACCGCTGGACGACAACGTGGCACGGACTCTCCCCCATCGTCCCGCCTCCGACGCTGTTCGACGAGGTGGAACGGCGCTACCGGGAAGCGCATCGCCACTACCATACGTTGCAACATCTGGAAGAATGCTTTGCCGCGCTCGACGATGTGCGCCCGCACGGTGCCGACACCACGGCCATCGAACTGGCGCTCTGGTTCCACGACGCCATCTATGACGTGCATCGCCACGACAACGAAGAACGCAGCGCCGCCTGGGCCGCAGCCTGCCTGGCGCGTGCCGGTGTACCGCAGGCGTCCGTCGACAAAGTTGTTTCCCTGATCCTCGCGACCCGGCACCATGCGCCCGGCGCAGACCCGGATGCGTCCGCGCTGGTCGACGTCGACCTGGCGATTCTCGGTGCCGCGCCGACACGATTCGACGACTACGAGCGACAGATCCGGGCCGAATATGCGCACGTGCCCGACCACGTTTTCGTGCATAAACGCCGGGAAGTGCTCGAGCAGTTCTTGCGGCGCCCGGCCTTGTTTACGACACCCGCGTGTCGCGCGCGCTACGAACGGCAGGCCCACAGCAATCTGTCCAGGGCCTTGGCGCGGCTGGGCTAGCCGTTTGGCCGTTGCCATGCAAAATCGGTACGTGCATCCGTCCACGCACGACCCGGTCTTGGTAATATGTGACTTCCGTTGCATCCGGATTTCACTCCCATGCCCGTCATTCCATTCCGCCCACCCAAAGCGCCCTTTACGGTCCAGCCGCCCCCGCAGCCGACGCGCCGTGCCGTCCTCGTCAAATGGCTGCGCAAGACGCACGGCTGGATCGGTCTCTGGGGCGCCGTCCTCGGCCTGCTGTTCGGCAGCACCGGCATCCTCCTCAACCACCGTGCCGTGATGAAGATTCCCGCCGTCCAGGCGCAGGAATCCACGGTCCAGGTTCCGTTGCCCAGTCCGGCACCCGGCAGTCCGCAGGCGCTGGCAACCTGGCTCAAGCGCTCCTTGCGGCTGGAGCCGGAACCCGGACGCGTGAAAGCCGAGGCGGCGCGGCCCGTTGCGTGGGGCGACAAGTCGCTGATCCAGCCCGCGCGCTGGAGCGCCAGTTTTACTTCGCCATCGGGCAATGTCCAGGCCGAATATTGGGTCGGCAACAGCTATGTCACCGTCAAGCGTGCCGAAAACAATGTCTTTGGCACCCTCGTCAATCTGCACAAGGGCGTGGGCATGAGTGCGGCGTGGATCCTGCTCGTGGACACGCTGGCCGGTTCCATCATCCTGCTGTCGCTGTCCGGTGTCGTGCTGTGGTCGCTCACCAACCGGCGCCGCACGGTCGGCATCGTGATCGGGGCCGTGTCGCTGCTGGCGGCGGGCGGCCTGGCACTGGCGGCGATATGATTCACCTCCTCATATGCCCTGCCCGCCTGCCTCGCGGTTTGCTATGATGCTACGACGACAACCGCACGAAAAAGGCAATCCATGAAGGGCGATCCCAACATCATCCGGCTGCTCAACGCGCAGCTGACCAACGAGCTCACCGCAGTCAACCAGTACTTCCTGCATGCACGCATGTACAAGCACTGGGGTTTCGACAAGCTGGGCAAGAAAGAGTACGACGAATCGATCGGCGAGATGAAGCACGCCGACCGCCTGATCGACCGCATCCTGATGCTGGACGGCCTGCCCAACCTGCAGGCGCTGCACAAGCTGCTGATCGGCGAATCGGCGCAGGAGATGCTGGAATGCGACCTCAAGCTGGAACGCGCGGCCCAGGTCACGGTCAAGGAAGGCATCGCCGCCGCCGAGGTGGCGCACGACTACGTGTCGCGCGACCTGCTGCTGGCCATCCTCGAAGACACCGAGGAACACATCGAGTGGCTGGAGACGCAGCTCGACCTCATCGTCAAGGTCGGCATCCAGAACTACCTGCAGTCCCAGATGGGCGAGTAACGCGGGCATCCGCGTGGGCACAGGGTGCCCACCATTCAGGCCGAGTCGCGCCAGCGCGCGACCCACTTGTCGTAGAAGCCGATATCGGCGGGCACCGCCCCGCTGACGGCACAGATCGCGCCGGCGAATTCGTTGGCGCGTGCCAGAATGCGCTCCAGCGGCCAGCCGCGCGCGCGGCCCAGCATGAAGATGGCGGCGAAGGCGTCACCCGCGCCCGTCGTGTCGATCACGAACGGCGGCACCGGGTTGTCGCGGGTGGCGATGTAGCTGCCGTCCGCGCCGAAGTACACGGAGCCGCGGTGGCCCAGGGTCACGATCAGCGCGTCGAGTGCAAACCGGTCCATCAGCGCGCGGCAGGCCGCGTGCACTTCTTCCGTGGACAGCGCCGCGTCGTTCGGGCCGATCTGGAAATACCACTGGAACAGCGCCTGTAATTCCTCTTCGTTGACCTTGACGATGCCGGCGGCCGTCAACGCCTTGGTGACGACAGGCTCGGTCGCCTGGCCCGCGCGCAGGTTGAGGTCGAGGAAGCGCTTGGCCGCCGGCGCCGCGTCCAGCACGGCCGCCAGCGCGAGGCGCGAGCGTTCCTCGCGCTGGGCCAGCGTGCCGAAATACACGGTGTCGTACACCCCGCTGGAAACGCTGGCGGCGGCAAGCGACGGGTCGATGAAATCGTAGGCCTGGCGCGGCTGCAAGGTAAGACGGTGGCTCGTCCCCTGGCGCTCGACGACGGCGCGGCCCGTCTCTTCCATCGTGTCGATCTGCAGGCCCGTTTCCGGGATCACGAAGCGCTCGAACTCGGCGCGCACGGCGGCGCCGTTACGGTCGTCGCCGATGCGGGTGATCAGGAGGGGCGGGGCCATGAAGGCGGCCAGGTGGCGCGCCACGTTGAACGGGGCGCCGCCCACGACCGGGGCGCCCGCGCCTTCCTCAACGAGCACCTCGCCGAACACCACCGCCATCCCGTTCCACTTCACCATACGCCATCTCCGTCCGTTCGATCGTACCCGGGGCATTGTAGCGCACCAGGCGCATCGCGAAAGCGGCGCAGACGAGCAGCGCACCGGCCAGGCGGATCACGTTTTCCGGGTTCCCGCCCAGCCAGCTGTGGTAGTACAGCGGCAGGGTGAAGATCTGGATGATCATCGGGATCACGATGAACATGTTGAAGATGCCCATGTAGACGCCCGTGCGTTCCGGCGGCAGGCTGGACGCGAGGATCACGTACGGATTGCCCATGATGCTGGCCCACGCGAGGCCGATACCGACCATCGGCACGAGCAGCAGCACGGGCGAATGGATGTGCGGGATCGCGAGCATGCCGGCGCCGGCCAGCAGCAGGCACACGGCGTGCACGACGTGCGGCCCGTGACGGCGCGCGAACGGCACCAGCGCGAACGCGGCAAGAAAGGCGATGAAGTTGTAGAACGCGCCGATCTGGCCGTTGAGGAGGCCCGCGTCGCGGAAGCCCGGTGACGCCGCGTCGCTCGTGCCGAACAGCGTGCGCGCCAGCGACAGCGTGATGAATTGCCAGTAGCAGAACATCGCGTACCACTGGAACAGCTTCACCAGCGCCAGCTGCTTCATCGTCACCGGCATGTCGCGCACGGCCGCGGCGATCTCCGCCAGCGTATGCCGCCAGCCGCCCGGCGTGGCACGCAACGCTGCCAGCGCATGCGGCGGCAGCGGGTCTTCCGGCGTCGTCTTCACGGACCACAGCACGGACACGAGCGAGCACACGGCGCCGATCAGGAATGCGGCGACGACGACCTGCGGAATATGGCTGCCGTTGACGGCATCCTTGTCCATGCCGATCCACACCAGCAGCGACGGCGTCAGGTAGGCCAGGGTCTGGCCCAGTCCCGTGAACGCGCTTTGCGTGAGGAAGCCGAGCGAATGCTGGCTCGCGGGCAGCTTGTCGCTGACGAACGCGCGGTACGGCTCCATCGTCACGTTGTTCGCGGAGTCGAGGATCCACAGCAGGCCCGCGGCCATCCACAGCGTCGGGCTGTACGGCATCGCCAGCAGGCCGAGGCTGCACAGGATCGCGCCGATGAGGAAGTACGGCGTACGGCGCCCCCAGCGGCTGACGGTGCGGTCGCTCATCGCGCCGATCAGCGGCTGCACGAGCAGGCCCGTGACGGGGCCCGCGAGCCACAGATACGGCAGGCTCGCCTCGTCGGCGCCGAGGTATTTGTAGATGGGACTCATGCTGCTCTGCTGCAGACCGAAACTGAACTGGATGCCGAAGAATCCGATGTTCATGTTGACGATCTGCCAGAACGTCATGCGCGGCTTGGCCATCATGCCTCCCAGCGGTCGATGAATGGACGATAGAACGCGCGGTCGTCCGGGACGGCACCGACGATGCCGCACACGGCGCCCGCGAATGCGTTGGCACGCGCGAGCGTGATATCAAGGGGCCAGCCGCGCGCGCGGCCCAGCAGGAATACGGCGGAGAAGGCGTCGCCGGCGCCGACCGTGTCGGCCAGTTGCACGGGCGCTGCCGGCGCGGGCGTCGTGTGGTACGCGCCATCCGCGCCGAAATACACGGCACCGCGCGGGCCCAGCGTCACGATCAGGCCCGCCAGGTTGAACACGCGCAGCAAGGTGGCGCACGCGTGGCGCACGTCGTTGCATCCCATGTCGTCCGTCGGGAGCCGCATGTGGGTGTACCAGCCGAACAAATCCTGCAACTCCTCTTCGTTGACCTTGACGATGTCGGCCGCGTGCAGCGACGCGAACACGCACCGCTCCGTCACCTGCCCTTCCCTCACGTTCAGGTCCAGGTAGCGGCAGGCATCGGTCGCCGCCAGCAGCCGCGCCAGCGTATCGCGCGATGCCGGCTCGCGCTGGGCCAGCGTGCCGAAATACAGCGTCGCGGGCGCCGCGGCCGTCATGGCGGCGACGGCGGCATCGGCCTCCATCGCATCATAAGCCTGGTGTGGCAGGATCGTGAAGCGGTGGCCGCCGTCGCTGTGGCGTTCCACACTCACCCGGCCCGTCGGCAAGGCGGCATCCACCTGCAGCCCGGCCATCGGCAGGCCGAAGCGCTCGAACTCCGCGCGCATGCGGGCACCGTTCTCGTCCAGGCCCACGCGGGTCAGCATCAGGGCATCCTGTCCCAGCGCGGCCAGGTGGCGCGCCACGTTGAACGGCGCGCCGCCGATCACCTGGCGGTCGCCGAAATCGTCGACCAGCGCTTCGCCGAAGACGGCGACCGGTCCTTGCACATTCTGCGTCATGTCATCCCTCGTCATAGCCATGCCTGGTCCCACGGCGCCAGCGTCACCGTCCCGGCGCGGCCGTACGCGGCCAGGTCGACGGTAAGCAGCCGGCTGGAAAAGTTGAAGAGGCCCAGGAAATCCTGGCCGCGTGCCAGCGCCAGCAGGGCCGGATCGCCGGCGGGCAGCACCGTGCACGGTGCGCCGGCCGCGAGATCCGGCGTGTCGCGGCGCTGGCGGATCAGGCGGCGCAGGCCCGCGTACGCGCGGCCGACCGGCGTCGCGCCGTCGTCACGTTCTGCGTAACGCGCTTCGTCGAACGGCGCGCGCTGGATCCAGCGGCTGTCGTGCGCCTTCGCCGGGTCGGCGAGGTAGCTGTCGTCGTTGGGCATCGCCAGCTCGTCGCCCATGTACAGCACGGGCAGGCCGCCGAAGCACAACGCGAGGCCGTGCACGAGCAGCAGCCGGCGCAAGCCCTCTTCGGATCCGTCGGCGCCGGACAGCGCCGCGGCCGTGCCGTTCGTTGCGAGGCCGCCCTGGAAGCCGATACCTGCGGCATAGCTCACCTCGTCGTTATAGAACCGTGCGACAGCGGCCAGGCGCTCCAGGTTGCCCGCTTCGGCCAGCAGGTGCTTCCAGCCGATGTCGTCGTGGCAGCGCACGTAGGTCAGCCAGCTCGCGCCGGTTGGCAGCGGCGGCGTGGCGGCGGCGACCGCGCGCACGAGGCCCGCGTCTTCCTCGGCCAGCGCGGCCCAGCCGGCCGTCATCAGGGTGCTGTGGTAGGCGAGATGGCATTCCGGTGCCGCGGCGTCGCCGAAGTACGCGGGCAGTTCGCGCGTCGGCACGATCGCTTCGGCCTTCAGCAGCACGCCAGGGGCGGCGATGTCGACGATGGCGCGCAGCGCCTGCAGCAGCAGATGCGCTTCCGGCTGGTTCATGCAGTCCGTGCCGAGGCGCTTCCACAGGAACGCGGTGGAGTCCAAGCGGAACACGTCGATGCCGCGGTTTGCGAGACGCAGCAGCGCGGCGGCCACGGCCTCGAACACGGCGGGATTGGCGTAGTTCAGGTCCCACTGGAACGGGTAGAACGTCGTCCACAACCAGCCGCCCATCGCCGGGACGTGCGTGAAATTGCCGGGCGCCGCCTGCGGGAAGACCTGGCCGAGCGTGCGTTCGTAGGCATCCGCATCGTCACGGTCCAGCACGTGGAAGTATGCGCGCAGGTCGGCGTCGCCGGCCGCCGCGCCCTGCGCCCAAGGATGGTCGTCGGCCACGTGGTTCAGGATCAGGTCGGAGCACAGGCTGATGCCCGCTTCGCGCAGCGCCGCCGTCAGGTCTTCCAGGTCGGCCATCGTGCCGACGCGCGGGTCCACCTCGTCGAAGCTGGCGACGGCAAAGCCGCCGTCGCTCTCGCCCGCGCGCGGGCGCAGGAACGGCAGCAGGTGCAAATAGGTGACGCCCAGGTCGCGCAGGTGCGGGATGCGTTCCTTCACCCCGCGCAGGTCGCCGCCGAATTGATCGACATAGGCGCTGTAGCCCAGCATCGTCGGCGCGCAGAACCAGCGCGGATCGTCCTCGCGGGCGGCGTCGAGTGCCTGCAGCGCGGCCGGGCGCGCGGCCATCAGGCGCCCGATCGTGCCTATCAGGTTGTCGAACCACGCGGCGTGGCAGGGCAGATGGCCGTACAGGCGGTGCAGGCGGTCGGCCAGCACCGCTTCGTGGCGCGCACAGCGGCGCTGCGCGTCGGCATGGCGGCCCGGCGGCAACGCGTCGAGCAGGCGGCGCAGGGAGGTGGACATCGTCGTCATGAATCTCAGGAAATCAAAAGAAAAGGCCGGCGTGGAAGCCGGCCCGGTGCATCGTCAGAACGCGTACTTGACGCTGGCCTTCACGGCGCGGCCCGTGATCGAACGGGCGGCGTGGCCGTCGCCCTCGATCTCGGTGTAGCCGATGCGGTTGAACAGGTTGTTGGCGTTCAGGGACAGCTGCACCTTCGGCGTCAGCTGGTAGTTCAGGAACGCATGCACGACGGTGTAGCCGGGCAGGACGAGCGTGTTGGCATCGTCGCCCCAGCTTTTGCCCGTGCCGACGACGGCCAGGCCGAAGTTGGCCGCGCCCAGGTCGTAGCTCGGCGTGAGCTGGTACACGGCGTGTGCCTGGCGGCGCGGGGTGTGGCCGATGGTCGCTTCGCCGCCCGGTGCGGTCGCCGTGATCTTCGCATTGGTCAGCGTGAGGCCGCCATTGACGCGGAAGTCGCCCACGCGGTAGGCCGCTTCCAGTTCGGCGCCCTTCGCGTCGTAGCTGTTCGCGGTCGACAGGCGGGTCGTCGCTTCGTAATTGCTCTCGCGGGTCTTCGCGTGGAACAGCGTCAGGAACGTGGACAGTGCGCCGCTGCGCCATTTCACGCCGCCTTCCAGCTGTTTCACCGTGTTGATGCTGACCGGCGCGCTGCCGTCCAGCGGGGTACCGAACAGGATGCGGTCGGCGTTGAACGCGACGCCTTCGCTCGTGCGGGCGAACAGCGCCAGCGACGGCGTGATTCTCCAGTTGCCGCCCACCGAATACGACGTGTGGCCGATGTCGTAGTCGACGTGCTGCACGGTGCCCGCCTGGTAGCTGGCGGCATTGGTGGCGATGTTGGCGCTGCCGCCGGCGTGCTGGCGGTCGCGGCGCACGCTAGCGTCCACGTTGATCGGACCCTGCTCCCAGCCGATGTTCGCGTACGGCGAGTTGGTGCGGTATTCGACGTCGACCGCGCGCGAGCAGCAGGCACCGAACGCGGGACCGACGTAGCCCGGCGTGCTGCTTGCCGTCTTCAGCAGCGCCGGATCGTCGCCGGTCGCCTGCATCAGGTACTGGTTGAAGTTCCAGGTCAGGCCCAGCTTCTGCAGCGACGAATACCAGCCGGCCGTCACGTTCAGTTTCGCGCCGTCGATGTTGAAGGTCTTGGTCAGGCGCGCATCGTTCAGCGTATTGCCCGCGTCGTCGATCGACGTGTTGAAGACGACGGCGTTGAAGGCGCGACCGTTGTAGGCCTGGCCTGCGGACGGGCCTGTCGCGAACGTATAGCTGCCCACCGTGCCGCTGTCGACCGGGAACACGCCCACGAAGCGGCCGCTGTTGGACGCCTTGCGGAACTTGTCCGTCACGGTCCAGCCGTTGCCCAGGTCGAACGAGCCTTCGAGGCCGATCGCATTGCTCTTCACGGACAGGCCGTCGTTGACGTCGCTCGCGACCTGGCCGTTGCCCTTGGTGAGCGAAACGTCCTTCACCCAGTACGGCGAATAGAACGATGCGTAGCGCGGGTCGATGCCGGCGATTTCCGAGATGTGGCCGCTGCCCACGAGGACCGGCACGGGTAGCGCCGTCGGGCTCTGGTCGTCGAGGTGTTTCAGCGAGACGCGCACGTAGCCGCCGTCGAAGTCGTGCGTGAAGTTCGCGCGCAGCTGGCCGCCCCGCTCGTCCTTGCCGGCCGCGTTGCGGATGCCTTCGCCGCGGCGGTAGAAGCCGCCGACGAAGAAGCGGTCGCGCTCCGAGATCGGGGCGCCGTAGTCGAAGTCGACGCGCGTACTGTCGTAATCGAGGCCGCGCGTCAGGCCGATGCTGCCGCCCTTCTGCGCACCGTCCTTGGAGATGAAGTTGATGATGCCGCCGGGCGAATTGGTGGCCAGCGTCGATGCGGAACCGCCGCGCACGGCCTCCACGTGATCGAGCGTGCCGTCGATCTTGATGTAGCTGTCGGGGGTGATGAAGTTGAAGTCACCGAACTGCAGCACCGGCAGGCCGTCTTCCTGCATCTGCACGTAGCGCGCGCCGCCCGCGGAAATGGGCACGCCGCGCACGGTGATGTTGGCATTGCCTTCGCCGCCCGACGATTCCGAGCGCACGCCCGGAATCGAGCGCAGGACTTCGGCGGCGCTGGTCGGCGCGAGATTCTGGATGGCGTCCGCTTCCAGCGTGCTGACCGAGACGCTCGACTTCAACTTGCTCGAACCGATCGGCGTGCCCGTGACGACGATGCGTTCCATCTTCAGGCCATCGGTCGACTGCGCTGCCTCCTGCGCGGATGCGGCACCCAGGTGCAGCAAAGCCAGCGCCACGGCACGCGCCGTGTGCTTCATGCGAACTTCCATGTCTCCTCCGTTTGTATTCGATTTGTTGGCACCTTGTCAGGCACGCGGCCATTATTTCGCGATTTTTGGAAAAATGCAAACGATTGCAATACCGTTGCAAAAACGCTGCAATGGGTCAACGTAGGGTGGGCACCCCGTGCCCACGCGGGCGCATGCTGCGCGTTGACGTCACGCGTGGGCACGGGGGCGCCCACCTTACACTTCAATTGCAAACGTTTGCAAAAGGAGATGCAACGCAGGTTTAGCTGCGGCGCCCGGTCAGGCGCTGCCGCGGACGATCAGTTCGGTGGGAAGCTGGACGGAGGGTGCGCTGCGGCCGTCGACGAGGACGAGCAGCGCATCGACGAGCGCGCGCGCGGCCACGTCGCGCGGCTGGGCGACGGTGGTGAGCGGCGGATGGAAATAACTGGACAGCTCGATGTCGTCGTAGCCGACGACGGCCACATCGGCCGGCACGTCCCGGCCCTGCGCGCGCAAGGCGTGGATGGCCTTCATCGCGAGCAGGTCGCTGCTGGCGAACAGGGCATCGTAGGCGACGCCGCGCCGGGCGAGTTCCGCCACGGCCTGGCAGCCGCTCTCGGGCAGGAACGACGACGCAACGTGCAGCTGCGGATCGGAAGACAGGCCATGCGCGGCCAGCGCTTCCACGTAGCCGCGGTGGCGCTGCTCGACTTCGGGCAGGCTCGTGTCGCCGAAAAAGGCGATGCGGCGCCGGCCCTGCGCCAGCAGGCGTTCCGTCGCGAGACGGCCGCCCGTGACGTTGTCGCCGCCGACCGTCGTGTACAGCTGTTGCGACAGCTGCGCGCCCCAGACGACGAACGGCACGCCGCGCGCGGCCATCTTGTTGAGTTCATCGTGGTGGCGGCCCTGGCCGATCAGGATCACGCCGATGGCGCGGCCGCCGTCGAACGGCGCGGCGGCCGCATCCACCTGGTCGGCATCGACGCGCGAGACGAGGATGTCGAAGCCCTGGTCGCTGAGCGCATCCGCAAGGCTGCCCAGCATCGACAGGAAGAACGGGTCGGACAGCTGCTGGCGCGTGGCCTGCTCGATCGGGATGACGACGGCCACCGTGCGGTTCTGCTGCAGCCGCAGGTTTTGCGCGCCGATGTTGATCGTGTAGTTCAGCGAGCGCGCGAGGTCGAGGATGCGGTCGCGCGTTTCCTGGTTGACGAGGGGGCTGTGGCTGAGCGCGCGCGAGACGGTCGACGTCGACACGCCCGCCAGGCGTGCGATGTCGGCCATTTGCAACCGCCGGGACGACGTCGTCATTGGCCGACGGTCAGTGCGGGACGGTGTCCTTGAACGACGGCCGTTCCGACAGCTTGTCGAACAGGCGCGCCAGGTTCGGGTACGGGGTGCGCCAGTCGATGTCCGGGAAGCGGAACGACAGCCAGCCGAGCGTGCAGCCGACGGCGACGTCGGCCAGCGTGTAATGGATCCCCATGCAGAACGGCTGCTCGCCCAGGTTGTCCGACATCACGGCCAGGCCGCCCTGCACCTTGCCCATCTGGCGGTCGAACCAAGCCTGGCTCTGCTGGTCGGCCGGGCGCCAGTTGCGCTCCAGGTAGGCCAGCACGGCCGCATCCAGCACGCCGTCCGCGAGCGCTTCCCACACCTTGACGTTGGCGCGGTCGCGGCTGTTCGCCGGCAGCAGCTTGCATACGGGCGTCAGCGTGTCGAGGTATTCCGCGATCACGCGCGAGTCGTACATCGTACTGCCGTCTTCCATGACGAGACACGGCACCTTGCCCAGCGGGTTCGACGAAGCGATCTTCGTTTCCGGCGCCCAGACGTTTTCCAGCTCGAATTGATAGTCGAGCTTTTTCTCTGCCAAGACGACACGCGCCTTGCGCACGTAGGCACTGGTGAAGGAACCGATGAGTTTCATAGATGCTCAGTCATGTGGATTGGCAGACAGTATAGCATCGGCCTATCGCCCGCCGAACGCCGGGGAACCGCCTGCAACGGTGGCCAAATGAGACTTGACAAAGCGGCCAAGCCCACCCTGCCGATGGTAGAATCTCGTTTTTGCACTCACCGCCTCCCTCCTCCCATGACCTCTACCGCATCCTCCTCGACCCTGTCGGCCCTGTCCCCGCTGGACGGCCGCTACGCCGCCAAGACCGACAAGCTGCGCCCGATCCTGTCGGAAGCCGGCTTCATGCACCACCGCGTGAAAGTGGAGATCGCCTGGCTGCAGGCGCTGTCGCAGGCCGGCTTCGCCGAACTGAAACCGTTCTCCGCCGACGCGTCCGCCCTGCTGGACAAGCTGGCCGCCGACTTCTCGGACACCGACGCCGCCCGCATCAAGGAGATCGAGGCCGTCACGAACCACGACGTGAAAGCCGTCGAGTACTGGCTGAAGGAACATGTCAAGGACGTGCCGGAGCTGGTGGCCGCTTCCGAATTCATCCACTTCGCCTGCACGTCGGAAGACATCAACAACACGTCGCACGGCATGATGCTGAAGGCCGCGCGCGACGGCGTGCTGCTGCCGTCGCTGCAGGCCGTGATCGCGAAGCTGACCGAAATCGCGCACACGAACGCCGACCTGCCGATGCTGTCGCGCACGCACGGCCAGACCGCCAGCCCGACCACGCTGGGCAAGGAATTCGCCAACGTCGTCGCCCGCCTGCAGCGCGCCGTGAAACGCATCGCCGACGTGGAAATCCTCGGCAAGATGAACGGCGCCGTCGGCAACTACAACGCGCACCTCTCGGCCTATCCGGGCTTCGACTGGCCGGCGTTCTCGAAGAACGTCATCGAACAGCGCCTGGGCCTGACATTCAACCCGTACACCATCCAGATCGAACCGCACGACTACATGGCCGAGCTGTTCGACGCGATCTCGCGCACGAACACGATCCTGCTCGACCTGAACCGCGACATCTGGACGTACGTGTCGCTGGGCTACTTCAAGCAGAAGCTGAAGGCCGGCGAGATCGGTTCGTCGACCATGCCGCACAAGGTGAACCCGATCGACTTCGAGAACTCGGAAGGCAACCTGGGCCTGGCCAACGCCATGCTGCGCCACATGGCGGACAAGCTGCCGGTCTCGCGCATGCAGCGCGACCTGACCGACTCCACCGTGCTGCGCAACATCGGCGTTGGCTTCGGCTACGCGCTGCTGGCGTACGACAGCTGCCTGCGCGGCCTGAACAAGCTGGAAGTGAACCCGGCGCGCCTGGAGCAGGACCTGGACGCGAACTGGGAAGTGCTGGCCGAGCCGGTGCAGACCGTGATGCGCCGCTTCGGCATCGAGAACCCGTACGAGCAGCTGAAGGAACTCACGCGCGGCAAGGGCATCACGCGCGACGCGCTGCAGGAATTCATCGGCAAGCTGGCGATTCCGCAGGATGCCAAGGACCTGCTGCTCGCGATGACGCCGGCGAATTACACCGGTTTGGCGGCGCAGCTGGCGAAGGCCATTTAAGTCAATGAACGTCGCCCCCGCGCAGGCGGGGGCCCAAGTTCTGCACGCGTCTCGACAGCTCGTGCAAATTGGAGGAATAGTGCCGGGGGCACTATTCCGCCTTCGCGGGGACGACGGTTTATCGCTCCCACGTGAATTTGACGCCCACCGTCCTCGGCACCTCGGCCCGGGTGGACGCCACGCCATATTCCGCGTGCCCACCGTTCAGGTTCGTCCCGATCACCGACACCTCCATCCCCGGCGCGACACGCCAGCCGAAGCGGGCATCGACGGCCCAGTAGGCCGGCACGTACGGGAATCCCAGCGCGCCGTTGCGGCGCACGGCCAGTTCCAGTTCGCGCGCCGCGTCGAGCGCGTGGCTGGAGCGCAGCTGGAACGTGTAGGCCGGGTCGCGGCCCGTCGTCATGAGGCTGCCCCGGTCGGCGCTGCCCGGCTTCAGCGCGAATTCCTCGTGCAGCAACGTCGCGCCCGCGGCCAGGCGCCACGCCTGCGTCATCTGCACATTGCCCCACGCTTCGATGCCGCGCGCCTGGCCCTGCATCAGGTTGCCGAACACGATCTGTCCGGCAGGCGTCAGGTCCTGCGTGCGCAGGTGGTCGTACAGGTTGCGGAACGCCGTCACGGAATACGACACGACCTGTCCCGCCTGGCCGCGGTAGCCCAGTTCCAGCACGCGCGCCGTCTCGCTCCGCACGGTCCGGCCGCCCGCCAGCAGGTACGGCGGCACACCGGGCACGTAGGCATCCACGTCCAGCCGCGACGGCGCGCGCACGGTGCGCGACACGGCGGCCCAGAACGCATGCTCGGGCGTGGCACGCCAGGACAGGCGCAGGTTCGGCAGGAATTCCGTGCCCGTGTACGGATTACGCTCCCAGCGCACGCCTGCCGTGACGCTCAGGTCGTCGCGCAAGCCCACCTCGTCCTGGGCAAACAGGCTGGTCCAGGTCTGCGTGTCGCGCGCGGGCAGGAACGCGACGAAGCGGCTGTTGTCCACGTGGTCCCGGCTGGTGCGGTGTTCGCCACCCCACACGATGCTGTGCCGGCCATGCGCGGGCAGCGCATGCTGCAGTTGCAGGTCGACGACGTCGACGGCGTCCGTGAACGTGGGCGGCACCTTGCGGTAGCGGTAGTCGTAATACGCCTGCGCGGTCACGCTGCCGCCGCCGTCGAGCACGTGTTCCCAGCGTCCCGTGACGTTGACGCCGTGCAGCCGGATATCGTCCACGCCGACGTTCGCACCCGGCGCCGCGATGACGCCCGGCGCCGGCTGGCCCTCGCGTCCGCGCCACGCATTCGCGTTGACGCCGAACCGCTCCGCGCCCCGTTCCCAGTCGCCGCGCCAGCCCACCTGGCCCTGCGTCCAGTCGTCGTCGATGGGGCGGCCGGACGCGAGTTCGCTGTGCCCCATCCTGAACACCTTGCCGTAGGCGCGCCAATGGCCGCTCTCCATCGCGCCGCCGTGGCGGAATGCGGCCTGCACACCGTTGTCGTCGCCGCGCAGCACGAGCAGGTCGCCCTGCGTGTCGCGGGCGTGGCGGGTCATGATGTTGATGACGCCGTTGACGGCATTCACGCCCCACAAGGTGCCGCCGGGGCCGCTGATCACCTCGATCCGCTCGACGTCTTCCAGCATCACGTCCGGCTCGTCCCAGAACATGCCGGAGAACAGCGGCGAATACACCGAGCGGCCGTCGATCATCACGAGGAGCTTGTTGGCCGGGCTGTTGCTCGTGCCGTTCATGCCACGCGCGGAGATGAAATAGCTGGCATTGCTGTAGCGGGCGACCTGCAGGTTCGGTGCGAGGTTCAGCGCTTCGACGAGATTGCGCGCGCCCGAGCGGCGGATATCGTCCGCCGTGATCACGAACACGGACGCAGGCGCATCCTGCAGGCGCTCGGGGCGGCGCGACACCGACATGACGTCGATGTTGGCCAGTTCCTCGATCGACAGGTCGGCGAATTCGGTGCGTCGCGCCGTTTCCCCGGCATGCGCCGGCAAGGTCATCGACAACGCCGCCAATAACACGGGCAGACCGGACGTATGGGCCATTATGTTTTATAAATCCATTGTTTCAATATTTTACCTTTGCTCATGTACTGCCCGGTGTGCACGCATGTCGATATGGCATATGCGCCACGGATTATCCCACTGGCTGAACAAAGTTATCCGTACGGATAGCTTCCGCGCAATATTTGGAACCGTTAAAGTATCCGTATTGCAAATCTACGCGTACCCGCAACTCATGCTAGTGTGCTGGTAGTTTGGTAAGATTTAGTTCTAACTCGTACTAATTCATTGGAGACCCGTCATGCAGCGCTACACCACGACCGCCATCGTGCTTCACTGGCTGATCGCCGTGCTGATCATCGGTGCGTTCACGCTGGGTCTCGTGATGACGGACATCCCCGGCATCTCGCCCACCAAGCTGAAGTATTTTTCGTGGCATAAATGGGCCGGCGTGACCGTGCTGCTGCTCGCGACGCTGCGCCTGCTGTGGCGCCTGAAGAACCGCCCGCCGGCGCTGCCCGACACGATGCCCGCGTGGCAGCGCGGCGCCGCCCACGGCCTGCATCACCTGCTGTACGTGCTGATTTTCGCCGTGCCGCTGTCCGGCTATTTCTACACGTTGGCGGCCGGCTTCCCGGTCGTCTATTTCGGCCTGTTCCAGCTGCCCGTGTTCATCGCCAAGAATCCGGCGCTGGCCGAGACGCTGAAACCGATCCACTACTGGCTGAACATGATCATGGCCGGCCTCGTCGGCCTGCACGTGGCCGCCGCCCTGAAGCACCAATTCGTCGACCGCGACGGCACGCTCGGACGCATGCTGCCCGGCCGTTCCCACTGAAGGAGAAAACCATGACATTCACCCGTGGCGGCCTGGCTGCCCTGTTGGCCGGCATGGCGCTGGTCGCCAGCGCCGTACCCCTGAAAACCGATGTGGCGCACAGCAGCGTTTCCGCCGTGTTCAAGCAGATGAACGTGCCGGTCGAATCGAAGTTCAAGACGTTCAACGCACAGGTCGATTACGACGCGGCGCACCCGGAAAAAGCGACGGCGCGCGTAGACATCGACACCGCGAGCTTCGACATCGGCGAGGCCGAGTACAACAAGGAAGTGGCCGGCAAGGACTGGTTCAACGCGGCCAAGTTCCCGAAGGCAACCTTCGTGTCGTCCGCCATCAAGCCGGCCGGCGCGGGCAAGCTCGCCGTCTCGGGCAAGCTGACGATCAAGGGCAAGACCCAGGACGTGACGTTCCCCGTCACTGTCAAGCAGGAAGGTCCGAAACAGGTTTTCGAAGGGCAGCTGCCGATCAAGCGACTGGCCTTCAACATCGGCGAAGGCGAGTGGAAGGACACGAGCATGGTCGCCGACGAAGTCGTCATCAAATTCCGCGTCGCCGCGGGACAGTAACAACCACTCATCGTTCAGTTTAAAGGATCGTCTTACATGAAACTCAAGCATCTCGCCCTGCTCGCCGTTGCCTTCGCTTCCAGCGCCGCCTTCGCCGCCGACACCTACAAGGTCGATTCGGGCCACACCTACCCGAGCTTCGAAGCCGACCACTTCGGCGGCCTGTCGAACTGGCGCGGCAAGTTCGACAAGACGGAAGGCACCATCGTCGTCGACCGCGCGAACAAGACGGGTAATGTCGACATCACCATCGACGCGAACAGCCTGGACTTCGGCCACGCCAAGCTGAACGAACATGCCAAGGGTCCGGACATGTTCGACGTGGCCAAGTTCCCGAACGCCACGTATAAAGGCAAGATCGTGTTCAAGGGCGACGTCCCGTCCACCGTCGACGGCGAGCTGACCCTGCACGGTGTGACCAAGCCGGTTACCCTGCACATCAACTCGTTCAAGTGCATCCAGCACCCGATGCTGAAACGCGAAGTGTGCGGCGCCGACGCGTCGGCCACGTTCAACCGTGCCGACTTCGGCGTGGACTACGGCATCAAGATGGGCTTCAAGCCGGAAGTCAAGCTGGCGATCCAGGTCGAAGCCGTCAAGCAATAATCAGGTCGTAGCAAAGAAAAAGCCCCGCGCTGCGGGGCTTTTTCATTGGTGCAATGGGTTAGCGGCCGTCGCGGTCCGAATCGCCCGGAATGGCACGCTCCACGCGATCCCACGCGGCGCGGCTGGCCGACTTGGCCTGCTGCCACGACAGGCGCGAATTGCCCTTCACGCGATCCCACTCGTCGGCCATGTGCGGCTCGGCCAGGTCGTAGCTCGGGAAGCGGCCGGCATTGTTGTAGCCCAAAGCATAGGCCGGCGAATAATCGTCGTACGAGTAGCCCGTGCTGTAGTACGGCTGGGTCTGGTAATTCGTGCGCCAGTACGCATCTTCCGCCGTCGGGTTGACGAGGTGGCCCGCACCCTTGCCGACCATGCCGCCGGCGATGCCGCCGATCGCGGCACCTGCCGCCATGCCGACCGGGCCGCCCACGGCGCCGATCGCAGCACCGGCTGCCGCGCCACCGCCCGCGCCGACACCGCCGGCCAGGTTGTGCTCATGCAGCTCGTCGCCCGGTTTCGGGTTCACGACTTCACCCGCGCCCTTGCCGGCCATGCTGCCCGCGATACCGCCGATGGCAGCACCCGCGACGGTGCCGATCGGACCGGCCGCGCTGTCCACGGCCGCACCGGTCAGTGCGCCCGCGCCGGCACCGGTACCCTGGGCCAGGTTGTGTTCATGCAGGCGGTCTTCCGAGTGCGGATTGACCACTTCGCCCGCGCCACGGCCCGCTGCGCCGCCGGCCAGGCCGCCGATCGCCGCACCGGCCAGCGCACCGACCGGACCTGCCACGGAGCCCGCAGCTGCGCCCATCGCGGCGCCGGCGCCGGCGCCCGTGCCCTTGGCCAGATAGTGTTCGCCCAGGTCGTCGCCCGATTTCGGGTTGACGACTTCGCCGACGCCCTTGCCGGCCATGCCGCCGGCGATGCCGCCGATCGCTGCACCTGCCGCCATGCCGATCGGACCGCCGACCGCGCCCAGTGCGGCGCCGGTGGCGGCACCCGCTGCGGCACCGATGCCGGTGCCGATCACGTGCGAGCCGCCGTTATCGGTGAAGGTCTGGTTCAGGTAGGCAACGTCCTCGTCCGAGCGCGGCGTCACGCCCAGCACCACGCCGCCGTTGTTGATACCTTCTTCGTAATGCTTGACGCGTTCTTCCGGGATGCCGGCACCGATCAGCGCGCCGATCAGGCCGCCGGTGACGCCGCCCGCGCCCGCGCCGGCCAATGCTGCCGCCAGCGGACCGGCGATGACGAGGCCTGCGCCCGGGATCACGAGCGAGGTGCCGATGGCGGCCACGCCGGCCAGCACGGCGCCGATGGTGCCGCCGATACCGGCACCGGCAGCGGCGCCTTCCGCGGCCTTGCTGCCCAGCTCAGTCTCGGTGTCGGAGAACTGGGTCTTGCGGGTGCTGTCCGACATCATCAGGTTGACGTCGTCTTTCGTATAGCCGCGGGTGGAGATGGCGCTGTAGGCGCGCTCCGCGCTGGCGCGGTCGGGGAACAGCCCGGTGACCATGCGGTCCTGTTTTTTCTGCTCGGTCGTCGTGTTGTCAAAAATAGCCATGATGTACGTTCCTTTCAGTAATCGAAGCGGTCCGGGGTTTTGCTAAATTCAGGGCGCCTCGAAAAACCGTCGCGAGTTCGCAGCAGTTTTTTCGACGCGCCCTTTGATGCAAAGTGATTTAAACGATATGCCTGCCCAACAGTGCGCATCTGTTCGCTGACGCACCATGCCAGGGACATTCCGCACCACAAGAGAACGACGCCGGAGTTTGCGCGTCTAACGTTCGGCAACGCACCGACCCCGAACTGTGTGCATCACTAGACTTTGCACATGGCCTCGGCATTCAATTGGCCTGGAGTATGTTTTTTCCAACTTGAGGAGGACTCAACATGTTATTCATTATCTGGATCGTTGTTGGTGGTGTGCTCGGCTGGCTCGCCAGCATGATCATGAAGACGGATGCTGAACAAGGCATGATTCTTAATGTCGTGGTCGGTATCGTGGGAGCCTTCCTGGGTGGCTGGCTGCTGTCCCCGCTGTTTGGCAGTGGCACCATCAATTCCGATGACTTCAGTGTGTCGTCGCTGCTGGTCTCGTTCCTGGGCGCCGTGATCCTGCTTGCAATCGTGAATCTGCTGCGTCGCGGCCGCGTCCGCTAAGCAGGTGCAAGGTCCACTCTGAAAACCAACGTCAGCTGGCGTTGGTTTTTTTACGTCTTAAAGTCGAACTCATGCGCATCAAACGTCCCATCGTCATCCTCATCACCTGCATCGCCACCCTCGTGGCGGGCTTGCTCGTGCTGAACTTCGCGCCCGGCGAAAAGAAGATCGACACCCAGCTCACGCGGCTGTACGACACGGACGACCCGCAATTCCGCCGCTCGCTCGGCGTGCTGCTGGGCCCGCCCATCATCGAGCGCAACAAGGCCGAAGTGCTGCTCAACGGCGACCGGATTTTCCCCGCCATGCTGGACGCGATCCGCTCGGCGCAGAAGTCCATCAGCTTCGAAACCTATATCTATTGGGAAGGCACGATCGGCCGCGAATTCACGGAAGCGCTGTCGGAACGGGCGCGCGCGGGCGTCAAGGTGCACGTGCTGCTCGACTGGATCGGCAGCATGAAGATCGACGACAAGTCGCTGGACGAGATGCGCAAGGCCGGCGTCGAAGTGCACCGCTATCACAAACCCGTCTGGTGGAAGCTGGCGCGCCTGAACAACCGCACGCACCGCAAACTCCTCATCGTCGACGGCAAGGTCGGCTTCACGGGCGGCGTCGGCATCGCCGACAAATGGCGCGGCAACGCCCAGGATCCCGAACACTGGCGCGACTCGCATTTCCGCGTGGAAGGTCCGGTCGTCGGCCAGATGCAGGCCGTGTTCAACGACAACTGGACCAAGGCAACGGGCGCCGTGCTCGACGGGCCCGCCTACTTCCCCGCACTCGTCGCGCAGGGCGACATGCACGCGCAGATGTTCTCCAGCTCGCCAACGGGCGGCAGCGAGAGCATGCACCTGATGTACTTGCTGGCCATCACGGCCGCGCGCCGCACCATTCACTTGTCGAACTCGTATTTCGTGCCGGACGAGCTGGCCGTGAAGGCGCTCGTCGCCGCGGCCAAACGGGGCGTGGACGTGCGCATCATCACGCCGGGCCCCATCATCGATTCCGACGTCGTGCGTGCGGCGTCGCGCGAGCGCTGGGGCGAACTTTTAGCGGCAGGCGTCAAGATGGCCGAGTTCCAGCCGACGATGTACCACGTGAAGGCGCTGATCGTCGATTCGCTGCTGGTCTCCGTCGGCTCCACCAATTTCGACAACCGCTCGTTCATCCTCAACGACGAGGCCAACCTGAACGTGCTCGATCCTGATTTTGCCAAGCAACAAGAGGCCGTGTTCGAAGACGACTGGAAACACGCACGCCCCATTTCCTTGCAGGCGTGGGAAAACCGACCGTTCATGGAAAAGATCGGCGGCAAAATCGCCGACCTGATCGGGGCGCAGCTGTAAAGGACACGCCATGAAACGGACTTTCATTGCGCTTGCCGTTCTCGCCTCGTTGTCCGCCCGCGCCGACGAAGGCATGTGGATGCCGCCGCAACTGCCGCACATCGCGAAGCAGCTCAAGACCGCCGGCCTCAAGCTCGACCCGAACACGCTCACCCGGCTGACCGACTTCCCGATGGGCGCGATCGTGAGCCTGGGCGGCTGTTCGGCGTCGTTCGTGTCGCCGCAAGGCCTCGTGATCACCAATCACCACTGCGTGTACAACAGCGTGGCCGTGAATTCCACGCCGCAGCGCGACCTGCTCGCCGACGGCTTCCTGGCGAAGACGATGGCCGACGAATTGCCCGCCGCGCCGGGCAGCCGCGTGTTCGTCACGGAGGAAGTTGCCGACGTCAGCACCCGCGTGATCCCGCCTGACGTCGCGGCAATGACGGGCAAGGCACGCCTGGACGCGATGGAAAAGAACCAGAAATCCCTCGTGGCCGAATGCGAGAGGGACGCCGGCTACCGCTGTACGGTGGCGAGTTTCTACGGCGGCCTCGCGTTCTACCGCATCAGGCAGCTCGAGATCCGCGATGTGCGCCTCGTGCACGCACCGCCCTCGGGCATCGGCAAGTTCGGCGGCGACACGGACAACTGGATGTGGCCACGCCACACGGGCGACTACGGCTTTTATCGCGCCTATGTCGGCAAGGACGGGAAGGCCGCGGACTACGCGAAGGACAACGTCCCGTACCGCCCGAAGCTGTGGCTCCGGATCGCGCAAGACGGCGTGAAGGAAGGCGATTTCGTCATGGCCCTCGGCTACCCGGGCCGCACGAACCGCCACCGCCTGCCGTCGGAAGTGGCGTTCACGTTCGACTGGAACTACCCCGCGTTCGTGAAGGCGTCCGGCGAGACGCTGGCCGTCATCGAACGCGAGACGAAGAACGATCCGGCCGCGCGCCTGAAGTACGCGGGCCAGATCGCGAGCGTCAACAACTACTACAAGAACCGCAAGGGCATGATCGCCAACTACGAAGGCAGCGACATCCTCGCGCGCAAGACGGCCGAGCACGATGCGCTGAAGGCGTGGGTGAACGCGGACCCGCGGCGCAAGGCAGCATACGGCGCCGACATCGAGGCGGCCGAAAAGTTGATCGCCCGGCGCGACGCGGACTCCCGGCGCGAATTCTTCCTCGGCTATTCGATGCCGCGCTTCCTGAATTCGGCGCGCACCCTGTACCGCCTCGCGAACGAGCGCACGAGGCCGGACATCGAGCGCAAGTCCGGCTACCAGGAACGCGACATGCCACGGCTGACGTCGGTCATCGGCGGCCAGGACCGCACGTACGAGGAGAAGGTCGACAAGGCCCTCGTGCTGAACTTTTTAAAACAGTACAACGCACAGCCGGCCGACCAGCACGATACGGCGTTCGACACAGCCCTCGGCATCAAGCCCGGCATGAGCGAGGCCGAACTGGGATCGGCGCTGGACCGCATCTACGCGGGCTCGCAACTGCAGGACAAGGACCGGCGCACGGCGTGGCTGACGAAGACCCCGCAGGACTTCAGGGCCAGCAACGACAGCTTCATCAAGGCCGCCGTCGCCATGTACGACGCCGACATGAAGCACGAGGCGGAAGAGGACGAGCTGGCGGGGAACATCCAGAAGACCTACGCCAGCTATATGAAGGCGAAGATCGCGTACCTGAACGGCAAGGGAAAAGCCGTGTACCCGGATGCGAACAGCACCCTGCGGGTCACGTACGGCCACGTCAAGGGCCGCGAGTACGGCACCGACGGCACGGGTTCATGGACCGCGTTCACGACCGTGAAAGGCGTCGTCGCCAAGCACACGGGCGAAGGCGAGTTCAATGCGCCGGAGCGCCAGCTGGCCGCGATCCGCGCGAAGGACTTCGGCCGCTGGGTCGATCCGAAACTGAAGACCGTGCCCGTCGACTTCCTCGCCACGCTGGACATCACGGGCGGCAACTCGGGCTCCGCCGCGCTGAACGCGCGCGGCGAACTGGTCGGCCTCGCGTTCGACGTCACGCTCGATTCCATCATCTCCGACTGGGAATTCAACCCGGGCGCCGCGCGCGACATCGTGGTCGACGTCCGCTACATCCTGTGGAACATGGAGAAGGTCGACCATGCGGACAACCTTCTCGAGGAGATGGGCGTCAGCCGGCCGCGCTGACCTTCGAACGCTGCAGCGAGTTCTCGAGTTCGGCCATGCCGGCCGGCAGATCCACGGTCGCGCCCAGGTCGCGCATCGTGCTGCCCAGGGCGTGCACGGTGCGGAACAAATGGTGCGCGCGGCATTGTTCGCCCATCTGCCCGATGCGGACGATCGGCAGCCCGAACGAGCCCGAGATCTCGACCTGGTAGCGGCTGGAGATCGTGGCGCAGACGGCCTGGCTGGTGACGCCGTCCGGCAGGGCGATGCCGACGACGGAATTGAGGCGCGATTCCGCGGGCGCGAACAGGGACAGGCCCATCGCCTCGATGCTGTCCTGCAGCGCGGTCGAGCAGCGCAGGTGGCGGGCGAACCTGACCGGCAGCGTTTCCTCGCACACGAGGCGCAAGGCTTCGTGCAGCGCCAGCACGCCCGACACGGGCGCCGTGTAGTGGTACGACGCCTTGTGCCAGAAATTCTCGGCCAGCAGCGCGTCCAGGCACCAGTGCGTATTCGGCGTCGGCCGTTCGCGGATGCGGGTCCACGCGGCGTCGGAAAACGCGAGCAGCGACACGCCGGGAATCGACGACAGCCCTTTCTGGCCGCCGGTGATCACCGCATCAACCTGCCAGGCGTCCATCTCGAACGGCGTCGTGCTGAGCGTGCAGACGGCATCGACGATGACGAGGCAGCCCCGCTCCTTGGCCAGCCGCGCGATGTCGGCCACATGGCTGTTGAACGTGGTGTTGGACGTCTCGCCCTGGACGAGCGTGAGGCAATGCGGCCGGTGCTCGTCCAGCAGCGCTTCCAGCCGCTCCAGCGACATCGAATGCGGGAAGATCTCGTTCATCGTGATGACCTCCGCGCCCGCGCGGCGGCTCATTTCCGCCATCCGGCCGCTGAAGAAGCCGTTGCAGATGGAGAGCACGCGCGTGCCCGGCCAGACCAGGTTGCAGATCGCCATCTCCATCGCCGCCGAGCCGGGACCGGCCACACCCAGCACCCAGTTCGAGCGGGTCTGGAAGACGTAGCGCGCCATGTCCTTGACCTGGGTGATGATCTTCGCCATGGTCTCGCCCAGGTGGTTGATGACCAGCGAGTTCGCGCGGGCGACCGCGCTGGGGATCGGCACCGGGCCGGCGCCCATCATCAGCAGCGGGTCGTCCGGCAGGATGGCGCTGAGGTTTTCCACCTGCGGAGGCAGGATGTCGTTGGGCGTCGGCTGGGGCAGTGTGTTCATGGCGGGCGTCTTTGTTATGTTGGTAGTCGGACAAGTGTATCAAGTATTCATCCGCGCTATCTGCAGCTCATTCCGCGCCACGTGCAGTCCATGCCATCGGGCCTGCGGCCATGCGTCCATCCCGCTACACTGCCTGCACATCACCCCATAAGGAGAACGGCATGAAACGGATCTGGATCTGGGCACTGCTCGCCATCGCATGCGCGAACGTGCACGCGCAGGACGATGCGAAAGCACAGGCATGGACGCAGGCCCGCGCCATCGTCGCGGACCTCGATAAAATCGTCGCGCCGCACGGCGTGCAGGAATCGTACAAGACGCGCATCGGCGGCATCGACCAGTGGCTCACCGTGCGCGGCCAGGAACGCGACAACCCGATGATCCTGTTCGTGCACGGCGGCCCCGCGGCGCCCGTCACGCCGACCTTGTGGCAGTTCGAGCGTCCGCTCGAGGAATACTTCACCATCGCGAACTGGGACCAGCGCGGCGCGGGCAAGACGTACGGCGAGACGGAACCCGCGCAGGTCGCGGACACGATCCGCATCGACCGCTACGTCGACGACGCCATCGACGTGGCCGAGCACCTGCGCCAGCGCTACGGCAAGAAGAAGCTGATCCTGATGGGGCACAGCTGGGGCACCATCGTCGGCATGAAGGCGGCGCTGAAGCGGCCGGACCTGTTTTATGCCTATGTCGGCATCGGCCAAGTGATCAGCGTGCGGGAGAACGAGCGCATCAGCTTCGACTACGCGCTGGAACAAGCGAAATTGCACAAGAACGAGGAAGCGCTGCGCGAGCTGCAGTCGATCGCGCCCTACCCCGGCAACCAGCCGATCACGCGCGAACGCATCATCGTGGCGCGCAAGTGGCCGCAGTACTACGGGGGCCTGAGCGCCTACCGCAGCGAGTCGGCCTATTACTTCGACGGCCCGCGCCTGTCGCCGGAATACAGTCCGAAGCAGGCGCAGGACATCGACCAGGGCAACCTGCTCACGCTGGGCCGCATCCTGCCGGAGTACCTGCAGGTGGATTTTTCGAACGTGAAGTCGTTCCCGATCCCGGTGGTGATGTTCCTGGGCCGGCACGATTACACGACGCCGACGGCACCGACCGAAGCGTGGCTGAAACAGGTGAGGGCGCCGTCGAAACAGGCCGTGTGGTTCGAGCGGTCGGCGCACATGGTGCCGTGGGAGGAGCCGGGGAAGACGCTGGTCAGCTTGCTGACGTACGTGCGTAACTTGTGCGTGGACGGCACTGTACGAAGCCCGTCCCGCCAAGAAGGCCACCAGCCGTAGTCGCCTGAACGGTACGCACAGATTGGCACGAGCATTGCTGCATCCTCTCAGGATGAAGCAATGCTCGTTGGTGTGGTCCGGTCGGCGCGAATGTCAAATCACCTCTGTGATAAAGCACGCATTTTTGACAAATGATGCTCTGGTAAAGTACCGACCTCGAAGCGTATCTGGTCGCCGGGCTGACCACCTTGTGATGACGACGACCGAGGCGAACGCGTGCAGCCAGCACGCTTGGAATCGTTTGGCAGACTTACTATAGACCGCTTATTCGGCGTGTAACCCATAACTTCCAATCACCCCGCTCTCTCGGGCGTGCGCCCCAAATGACATGTCCGCATTACCAGCCCTCGAGCATTGACCTCGAATACCTGCATATTAGCTTTTGATTTCAAACATAAGAACGGCACTCTGCAGCATGTGCCTCTTATTTCACCAAATTTCTTTCAGAGATACAGAATCCTGAAAAGAGTCACGTCGACATGATCAAGCGACGCGCCAAAGGCAGCCTGCAATGGTTTCTTGAAAAGGACAGCAAGACTCATCCCGTTCATGACAACAATCACTTGGAATTTCATATTTGTGGACAAGACGCATTTGCTGCTATCGAGAAAGACATTCGCGCGGCGGTCAGTAGTATCGACCTGGTGCTTTGGGGATTCGACCCTGGCATGGAATTGGTGCGCAAAGGAAACGGCTGGCCACGTGGTACAACCTATGGCGATCTGCTGAGCGCAAAGGCGCGTGAAGGTGTGCAAGTTCGTCTCCTGATCTTCTATGCACACACCCCCTTCATCGGGTGGGTTCCGGGTTACAACATTGCTTCAAATCTAGTTAATAATGCCCCAGATATTGGACCTATGAGCGGCATCCCATGGCCTGCGCTGCCAACGGAGCTGAGCGCCCCTTATACTGCTGGCAAGTCAGCGTTGGAAGTCATGAAATTGCGACAGGAGTATTGTCGTTCATGGTGGCGGATCGCTCTTCGTGGAGGCTTCACCAATCTGGAAATTCGTCTGCGCAAAGCGTATCCAGATGCAATTGGGAAAAATGTGGAAAAATATCTGCCCGGCTCCGTCAGGACTTTGACTGAAACTGCCGGCATGATGGAAATTGGCACGCATCATCAAAAACCGATTCTCATCGATTATGCACCAGACACGGCAAGCGCCGCCAAAGCCAACCCGTGTGGTTATGTCATGGGCCTCAACAGTGTCACGGACTATTGGGACACGAACGAGCACCGCTACAATGACCCCCTGCGCGAATACAGCCCCGAAAGCGCCTTCTGGACGAAGCCTTGGCACCTGAAGCCCTACCGCGATTACGCTATTCGTGTGCAAGGTGAAGCGCTCTACAGCCTTAACAAAAATTTTGTGGAAGGATGGGATAACGCCAGCGGCTACGGCATGGCAAACGGCGCCTCGGTTTTCAGCAGCAGCCTGGAAAAGCAGCGCAAATCGGTCCATCCCAAGGATCTTCCCGCTCCACGCGGTGCTCGATGCCGGGCGCAGGTCCTGCGTACTTTTCCAGAAAAAGAAGACGCTACCATCCTGAAGGCGTATGTCCTGGCGGCGTCGAATGCCGTCAATTATATTTATGTGGAAAACCAGTATTTCCAGCTGGACGACTGGCCCCGCATGATCAAGAAACTGCGGGAGCAGTACTGCCAGGCGATGATGCAGGCTGGTGCAAAACCGGCCGACATCGCGCCGCTGAACATCTTCGTCGTGATCCCGCAGCCCGAGCGTGCCGAGATGGTGCCGAATACCTACGACACCATCAACCAGCTGGGCCAAGGCCAGTCAGTCGGTGCTTACGACAAACTGGTGCAGGGCCGGCGCAAGGGTGACCCTAAAAACTCGGGCGGCCTCGTTGTCAAGGATTCGCTGAAAACCGCTCCCGTCAATCCACAGGCCGAACTCGAAGCCTTGGGCATCAAGACCGTTGTTGCCATGCTGATGACCTATGATGCGGGCAAAGACGCCGAGAATATCCGGATCAAGAAGCGCGACAACGACGCCCAGGAGGCGGAAGCCAAAGCGAAAGCGCAAGCTAAAGCCAAGGCGGAAGCTGAAGCGAAAGCTAACACCAAAGATAAGAACAATACTAAAGTCCAGGCTCAAAAAGATGGAGACGACGACCTAGATGCAGAAAACTATAGCGAATACAACATTAAGCCGCGCTCCTACCGCGAGATTTATATTCACAGCAAACTGATGTTTGTGGACGATGTATAAACCACGCTGGGCAGCGCGAATCTCAACGCGCGGAGCATGGCTGGCGACAGTGAATTAAATATCTGTACCGAGGAATGGGCTTTCACCAAGGCGGCGCGAAGACGAGTTTGGGGGAATTTGGCTGGTGAGGATCTGAATGGCGGCGAGGGCACAAGGAAGGATATCGAAACAACGCTTACGGGCTGGCAGCAGCGAATGGACCTGAATAAAAAGAATAAGCTTGCTGAGCAACCGCCGAAAAATAACAGCTTTCTGCATCCTTTCGAAGATCCACGAGGAGAGCCGCTAGTCAGGCTCGCATAAAATGAAAAGAGCTACCGGCGTTTCCATGCGTAATCAAATATTTTTTACTACCAAGGCGGCAATTTTCGCCTTGGTATTTCTCATATCAGGATGTTCCATGAAAGACCATTCACCGAATACGGCACTGCCGCGTTTTACCAAACTTGAAGCGTTCAACCCTCACCGTTCGGACTTCGTATGCAAACACGAAGCGGAAGTCAACCCGCCGATCTCGGCAGAGGCGGAAGTTCTCTTCCAGCAAGCGTTGACGCTGGACAATCATGATCTGTGGCCCCAGCAGCGCGATTATCCGAAGATCGCAGCCTTATACGAGCAAGCAATGAAGCTAGGCCATTGGAAAGCGCAATTCAATTTGGCCGGGCTGTACCTGAAAGGAATTGGCGTAGCTCAAGACATTGATAAGGCACTCATGCTGACCGAGGATCTGATGCAAAAAGGCGTGCCTGCCGCCTGGGACAACATGGGCGCCTACTACATGGGTGGCATTGGACCGCTCGAGCAAGACGCAACCGTGGCGTATGCCTTCTGGCAGAAGGCCGCTGACATGGGGAGCATGGCTGCGCAGACTTACATCGGCGCGAAGCTGCTTGCCGTTAGGGATCAACCACCGGAAGCGTGGGCCAACAGAAATGTGGGCATGAAGATGTTGGAATGCGCATATGCTCAAGGCGATGCCAGAGCGGGCTATGAACTGGGCCTCGAGTATGCGACTCTTGCTCAAGCAGACAAGACGAAAAAAGCGCCAGCGCTTCAATACTTTCATGAGTCAGCAAAGTTGGGAAGCGAAAAGGCAGCGAATTTTCTTGGTATTGATTTCGGCTCAAGTTCACTTGATACGACAAGTGTCGTTGTCGAAGTCGACAAGTTCCGTTCAGAACGTTACTTGGTTCTCGGCGACGCACTCCGCAGAAATCCGGACTTGCGCTTCCCCAACCTCGACAAGATATTGCCACTGCCGCCTGCCAAACTGCCAATGTGGAACGGGAACAAGGAAACCCTCATCAATGCCGCCAAAGCGGTCGTACCGAAACCGGTGACACCACCCAAACCCGTGCCCCTTTCGACCGAGCCGCGCACCGGAAAAGCCCATATTCCAGAGGGCTGGGCCCTTCCCGCCGAGCCGCAAACCCGCGTGGCCGCCCAGTACGAAAGCACTGCGGCGTCACTCGACGGTTATTGGATCGCGCGTCTGATGCATCCCGTCACGGACCGCCATCTCGCCTGGAATGCCGCCCAGCTCCCCCTCCATTACGAAAAAGGCGAACTGTTCGATCGCAGCCGTCCTGGCTTGCTTGACGAAGACGGCCGCATCCAGTTTCATTATCTCGGCCGGCCGGTCGAGCAGACCGTGCACATTGCGATCACCGAACATCCATTCGTCGTCCGGGGCATCGGCCGCTATGGCGACGTGCCCGCACTACCGCGCCAATGCAAAGGCCATTTTTCCTGCCCGCTCACCGGAATATGGCGCGCAGAGGTGCCACAAAGTCATCCATCGGCCTCCGCATTCAATCAATGGTATCGGCAAGCTTATGTGACGCAAGGCCGGGATTTCCCCGATCCCAAAGAACAGCATCTCGACATTGGTGCCCATGAGGTTACCTGGCATTGGCTCGGCAATGCCAACGACATGCGCGGCGACCTGGAATATGTCAGCTTGGGCGCACCCGAGACCGGGGCAAATACTCACGACGGCGCAACGTCCTCATCGTCATCTGACGAGGGCAGCCGCGATGCGTAACGTGATTCGCCTCGGCGACGCCACCTCGCACGGTGGCAAGGTCGTGAGTGTGAGCGCACCCCATGTCACGGTAGAAGGCATTGCGGTCGCACGCCTCGGCGATGTTTGCAGTTGTCCCATCAAGGGACATGACAACTGCACGATTGCGGAAGGCGATCCGCACCACGTCGTCGATGGCGTTCCCGTCGCCTATGCAGGACATAAAACCTCGTGTGGCGCCGTCCTGATTGCGAGCACAGGAAATCTGGGTACACCTTAAGGCGACGCTCACTTGTATGCACAGACGGATTTTTTTCTGAATGCGGCGACAATCGTCCTGGTTTTTCTCTTGCCGGGATGCTCCGGTAAAGACCATTCAAAAGACGCGGCGCTGCCGCGCTTTACCAAACTCGAAGCGTTCGATCCTCACCGTCCAGACTTCGTATGCAGACACGAAGCGGACGTCAATCCGCCGATCTCGGCAGAGGCGGAAGCCCTCTTCCAGCAGGCACTGATGTTGGACAACCATGACCTGTGGCCCCAGCAGCGCGATTATCCGAAGATCGCAGTCCTGTACGAGCAAGCAATGAAGCTCGGCCATTGGAAAGCGCAATTCAATTTGGCAGGGCTGTACTTGAAAGGAATTGGTGTTCCGCAGGACATTGAAAAGGCACTCACGCTGACCGAGGACCTGATGCGAAAAGGCGTGCCTGCTGCTTGGGACAACATGGGCGCTTACTATATGGGCGGCATCGGCCCACTCGAGCAGGATGCAACCGTGGCGTATGCCTTCTGGCAGAAGGCCGCTGACATGGGGAGCATGGCTGCGCAGACCTACATCGGGGCGAAGCTGCTCGCCGCTAGCGATCAACCGCCGGAAGCGTGGGCCAATAGACATGTGGGCATGAAGATGTTGGAATGCGCGTATGCTCAGGGAGATGGCAGAGTTGGTTATGAACTAGGCTTGGAGTACGCGACTCTTGGTCAAGGAGACAAAACAAAAAAAGCACCGGCGCTTCAATACTTTCAGCAAGCAGTCAAATGGGGAAGCGCGAAGGCAGCGATTGCTCTTTTCTCTGATTTTGACAGGGGCCCATCTACTGCATCAAGTGTTGTCGCCGAAGTCGACAAGCCCCGTTCTGAACGTTACGGGGTTCTTGCCGACGCACTCGAAAGAAACCCCGACCTGCGCTTCCCCAACCTCGACAAGGTATTGCCGCTGCCGCCCGCCAAACTACCAATGTGGAACGGAGACAAGGAAACTCTCATCAATGCCGCCAAAGCGGTCGTACCCAAACCTGTAACGCCACCTGAACCTGGGCCGTCCGAAACCCCGCAGGGCCGCACTGAAAAGGGTCATATTCCCGAGCGCTAGCCGCTCCCTGATCACCAGCACAGAAAGCGATTGCCGGGACATGCGCTCGGCCCCTGCGGGGACGTCGGGCATACGCTAACGATGGGATCAGTGCGTCAACTCGGTGTGCTGGACATCCGCCTTGTTCAACCGGCTATGCCGCATCCCGTACCCGAAGTAAGTGAGAACGGCCACCGTCATCCAGATAGTAAAGACGGTATAGGTCGTGCTGGACAGGCCGCCGACGAGATACAGGCAGGCGAGAATCGACAGCCCCGGCACGAGGTACGGCCCGAACGGCACACGAAAGCCTTTGCGGCCCGTCTCGCCCTGCTTGCGGCGGATGACCGGCACGGCGATCGACACGACCATGAACGCGACCAGCGTGCCCATGCTCACCATGTCCCACAAAAAGGTCGAGTCGACGAGGCCCGCCACGGCGCCCACGGCGATGCTGACGATCAGCGTGTTCGTCACCGGCGACTGCGTGCGCGGATTCACGGTGCGGAAGGCGTTCGGCACCAGGCCGTCCTTGGCGATGGCGTACAGGATGCGCGTCTGGCCGTAGATCGTCACGAGGGTCACGGAAAACACGGAGATGACGGCGCCGGCCGACAGGACGAGCGCCGGCCACGCCTTGCCCGTCACGTTCTGCAGGATCACGGCGAGGCCCGCTTCCTGGCCCGCGAACTTCGACGCCGGCTGGGCGCCGAGCGCGGCGATCGCGACCAGCATGTAGAACACGGTGACGATGCCGAGGGCGGCCAGGATGCCGATCGGGACGTCGCGCGTGGGGTCCTTGACCTCTTCGCCGGCGGTGGCGATGGTGTCCAGGCCGATGAACGAAAAGAACACGGTGCCCGCGGCCGCCGTCACGCCGGCGAGGCCGCCGACGCCCTTGCCGTCCGCCGGCCAGACGAACGGGTGGAAGTTGTTGATGTCGAACCCGGACAGCGCGATCGCGGAAAAGAACACGAGGATCGCCAGCTTGATCAGCACCATGATGGCGTTCGTCGTCGCCGATTCCTTGGTGCCGCGGATCAGCAGCACGCAGCACAGCACGACGAGCAGGATCGGCGGCAGGTTGATGTGCCCTGCGTGGAATTCGACGCCGCCGTTCTTGCCCGCGACGATCAATGGTGAGCGCAGCGCATCCGGAATTTGCCAGCCGAGCGCATTCTGCAGGAAGTTGTTCAGGTAATCCGACCAGCCGATGGCCGTCGCGCTGGCGGCCAGGCCGTATTCCAATAACAGGCAGGCCGCGACGATGAACGCCGCGAATTCGCCCACGGTGGCGTAGGCGAACGAATACGAGGAACCGGCGGCCGGCACGCGGTTGGCCAGCTCGGCGTAGCACAGCGCCGTGAGGCCCGCGGTAACGGCGGCCATCAGGAACGACAGCACGACGGCCGGTCCGGCCTTCGGCACGGCTTCCACCATCGTGAAAAAGATGCCGGTGCCGATCGTGGCGCCGACGCCGATCATCGTCAGCGGAAACAAGCCCAGCGAGCGGCCCAGGGCGTGGGCATGGCCGTCCTCGAGCTTGTGCTCGGACGTCTTGGTACGAATGAGCTTTTGGCCCAGTGTCTGGTTCACGGCGTCGTCCTCTTGGCGCGGTAGCGCTCTGTTATCTATCCGAAGTCCGCGATTATAGGGCCAGTTCCGTGGCTGCTTTCACTGCGGGAAAAAAATTCTTCCGTTAAACATGCATTTTTAATGCATATTTAGGTAGAATACGCCCAGGCAGGTAGAATACGCTCGTACCCACTGAGCTTACCCGATGCGACTTACCCGATTCTCCGATATTGGCCTGCGTGTTCTGATCTATCTGGAACGCGCGGGGGAACGTCCGCATCCGGTGACGGTGGCCGAGATCGGCAAGCAGTTCGATATCCCGCTGAACCACCTCGTGAAAGTGGTCGGGCAACTGGCCAAGCTGGGCTGGGTGCATGCGACGCGCGGACGCAACGGCGGCCTGCGCCTCGCCGCCGATCCCGCCACGCTCACGATCGGCCAGGTGTTGCGCAAGCTGGAGGGCGAAGAGGACGAGCTCGTCGACTGCGAAGGCACGGACTGCGCGCTGAAGATGGATTGCCAGCTGCGCGGCATGCTGCGCGCCGGCATGCGAGCCTTCTACGACGCGATGGACCGCTACACGCTGGCCCACGCCACCGCCGGCAGCACGGGCGAACAGGTCGTGCGCATGCACCGCATGTTCTGGAGTGGCGCGGCGGCCTTGCCTGAGCCGGTAAGTGAGGACTGACTGATTTTTTAAGGCGAGCCCGCCGAGCGGGCCTTTTTTTGAATCTTAAATCTGCATTTAAAATGCATAATTAAAGGAACCAACATGATTTCGGAAGCTTCCCGCCCCTACATCGATGCCAGCGTCCCCGTCCTGCGCCAGCACGGCCTGACGATCACCAAACTGTTCTACACGAACATGCTGGGCGCGCATCCCGAGCTGACCCGCATCTTCAACATGGGGAACCAGGCCAGCGGGGCGCAGCAGCAATCGCTGGCATCGGCGGTGTTCGCGTACGCGGCCAACATCGGCAACCCGGGCGCGCTGGGTCCCGTCGTCGAGCGCATCGTGCACAAGCACGTGTCGGTCGGCATCCGCGCCGAGCACTACCCGATCGTCGGCAAGCACCTGCTGGAATCCATCGCCGCGACGCTCGGCGACGCCGCCACGCCGCCGCTGCTGGACGCCTGGAAGGAAGCCTATAACTCGCTCGCCAAACTGCTGATCGAAGCGGAAGCGAACCTGTACAGCACGGCCGGCATCCAGCCGGGCGAAACCCGTCCGATGCGCGTCGTGGAAGTGAAAACGGAATCCGTCAACGTGCTGTCGATCCGTTTCGTCCCCGCCGACGGCAAACCCGTCCCCGCGTTCAAGCCGGGCCAGTACGTGAGCGTCGCGGTCGACCTGCCTGGCGGCCGTCACCAGCTGCGCCAGTACAGCCTGTCGGATGCGCCCAATGGCGAGAACCTGCGCATCTCGGTCAAGCGCGAAGACGGCGTGGCCGATACGCCGGCCGGTGAAGTGTCGAACTGGCTGCACGCGAACGTGAAGGTCGGCAGCACCTTGCAGGTGTCGCATCCGTTCGGCGAATTCCTGCCGGAGACGGAAGGCGACGCGCCGCTCGTGCTGCTGTCGGCCGGCGTGGGCGTGACGCCGATGGTGTCCGCACTGAAGCGCGTGGCGCAGGTGAATCCGCAGCGCCGCGTGATCTTCGCGCACGCCGCACGCGACGCGGGCCACCATGCGCTGCGCGCGGAAGTCGACGCGCTGCAGGCCGCGATGCCGAACCTGTCGGTCGTGACCTTCCACGAGGATGCCCAGGGTGCCGCAGGCGTGATCGAAGGCCGCATGGACGTGGCGAAGCTGCCGGCATGGCCGCGCGAGGAAGCGGAGGTGTACCTGTGCGGTCCGCACAAGTTCATGCAGGCCCAGTGGCTGGGCCTCCTGAACGCGGGCGTGCCGGCGGGCCGCCTGCACCGCGAGGTGTTCGGGCCGGAGCTGCTCGACCACCTGCTGTAAGCAAACGCGTGGGCGGAGGCCGCCCACGCGTTCTACCACATTTAATTCACGACCTGGATCAGCTTCCCGCTCACGGTCCGCTGCGACGGGTTGCCGTACACGCGGATGCCGCCCGAGCCGCCGTTCTGCGCGACGACCGACTGGCGCACGTTCGCGGTCATGCCGCCCGATCCCGTCGACGACAGGTCCGCCTGCTCGCTGACGAGGTCCGCCAGGTCCAGGTGGCCGGAGCCGTTCGAGCGCGCCGCCAGGCTGCGCACCGCGCCCGTCACGCGCAGCTGACCCGAGCCGTTCAGGTTCGCCGTCACGCGCTCGCCCTGCATGCGGCCCGCGACCACGCGGCCGGAACCGTTCAGGGACAGGTTGCCGCCGCCGCTCTGCAACGTCGTCGCGTCGATGCTGCCCGAGCCGTTCTGCGTCACGTCCAGGCTGGACACGCGGCCCGTCAGCAGCACGGATCCCGATCCCCGCCCTTCCACCACCAGCGGTCCGCCGTTCAGGTCCTGCACGGACAGGTGACCGGAGCCGTCGTGGCGCACGCTCGCGAGCCGCGGTACGGTATAGGTCACGCGCACGGCATTGTTGGTGCGGAACGAACGCGTCTTCTCGATGACGAGACGGTCGCCGCGCAGCTCCGTGCGGATGAATGGCAGCAGGTTGCTGTCCGCCTCCACGACCAGCGAAGTGGCCGGCCCCACGTGCACGTCGACCGTGATCGTGCCGTTCACCTCCAGCGCCGGCACGGTGGCGATCATGCGCTCGTCGCGCGCGGGCACGCCGTTGCCTTCGATGGAATCGCTGGAGAATGGCGTGCGGACCTGATAGTCGCCGTCGCCACCCGGCGCGACGATGATGGCGCAGCCGCCGAGGATGGCGCAGGTGACGACGATGGCTAGCGGAGTACGCATGGTGGATGGCCTTGTTGTGAGAGTGATCGACCATGCCACTGTAGCAACGCCGTCCCCGGCCGTCCGCCTGCGTGCGACGGACGGCGTAAAACGCGGAACGAACGGAGGAAAACCTGCGACGACCGTCAGCGCTGGCCCAGGCGCGTGTCCCCGAACAGATGCTTGTATTCGTGGGGCTGCGAGCGCCAGTACTGCGGCGGCGCGTTGACCGTCGCGCCCAATTCCGCCGCCGCATGCCACGGCCAGCGCGGGTCGTACAGCATCGCGCGCGCCAGCGCGACCAGGTCGGCCTGGCCAGTCTGCACGATGGTCTCGGCCTGCTTCGCTTCCGTGATCAGGCCCACGCCGATGGTCGGCATCGAGGTCTGCGCCTTGATGCGCGCGGCGAACTCGATCTGGTAGCCCGGACCGACGGGGATCTTCTGGTGCGGCGACACCCCGCCGCTCGACACGTGGATGAACTGGCAGCCGAGCCGCTCCAGTTCCTGCGTCAGCACGAGGCTCTGTTCCAGGTCCCAGCCGCCGTCGACCCAGTCGCTGGCCGAGATGCGCATGCCGACCACCATCTCGGGCGACACGGCTTCGCGCACGGCCTGGAACACCTCGAGCGGGAAGCGCATGCGGTTCTCGAGCGAGCCGCCATAGTCATCGTCGCGCCGGTTCGACAGCGGCGACAGGAACTGGTGCAGCAGATAGCCGTGGGCGCCGTGCAGTTCGATGGCGTCCAGCCCCAGCGCATCCGCGCGGCGCGCGGCGGCGACGAAACCGTCCTTCACGCGCGCTAGGGCCGCCGCATCGAGCGCCAGCGGCACGGTTTCGCCTTCCGCATGAGGAATCGCGGACGGTGCCACGGTCTGCCAGCCATTCTCATGGTCGGCGGGGATGTTCGCGCCGCCCTTCCAGGGTACCTCGCTCGACGCCTTGCGACCCGCGTGCGCGAGCTGGACGGCGATCCTGATGGGCGCATACTTGCGCATCGCATTGACGACGGGCTCCAGCGCGGCCGCATGCTCGTCGGACCAGAGACCCAGGTCGGCATAGGTGATGCGCCCCTCCTCCGTCACGGCGGTCGCTTCGATGATGAGCAGGCCTGCACCGGACAGCGCGAGGTGGCCGAGGTGGATCATGTGCCAGTCGGTGGCGTAGCCACGGTCGGCGGAGTATTGGCACATCGGCGCGATGGCGATCCGGTTGGCCAGCTCCAGCGGGCCGAGCTTGATCGGAGAAAACAGCTTGCTCATGGACACAGACCCTTCCTTTTGGTAGGGTGGGCACCCTGTGCCCACCAAATGCATACGTAAAAGGATAGTCTAGCGCGCGCGGCAAAAACGCGTTTTTCGGAACGGAGACGTGCGTTGAACGCGTGGGCACGTTTCATTTGGGGCCCCCGGCCCCAAATGCCCACCCTACGCCTTGACAACCATGATCCCGGCACGCAACCCCACGCGCACGTCGGGATTCGGAAACACGACGCACTCCTCGTCATGCTGAACGGTATAAACGGTATCGCCATCGCGCGCGATCACGTCACCCTTTTTCAGCGGCGTGAAGTTTTCGGTATCGCGTCCGAAGGTCATGGTGAAGGCATCGGACAGCTTGGTGATCGACTGGGCCGTGTTGAACACGATGGGTGTCTTGCCCTCCCCGGTGGTCGAACCGCGCAGCAACCCGTGCAACGCATCGGCCATTGCCGCGAACTGCGCCAGATCGTTCTGCCCCAGCGTGCCGATGCGCCCCAGTTCGACGGTGGTACCCGCGGTGCCGTGCCGTTCGGCCGTCCACCAGCTGTACGTGCCCGCGGAGGCCGGGTTCATGATGACGGCCTCGATGCCGCCCAGGCCCAGCCACGCGATCAGTTCGCGACGCGGCGCCTCCGCGATCAGTTCCGGCACGATGGCGAAACGCGGATAACGGGATCCGCGGATCGCCGTGTGCAGGTCGACGTGCCAGCGGCGCGGACCGCTGCCTTCGAAGAACGCGGCCGTGGCTGCGATCAGCGTGTCCGCGCGGCCTGCTTCGAACGTGCCGGCGAGGTCGCCGCGCCGGTCGCGGAACATGCGGTTCAGGTCCACGTCGATGAAACGCTTGCCGGCCGCGATGGCGTCGATGTTCCCGACGCACAGCATCAGGTCCACCGCAAGCCCGTCCGGCGTGCGCGACAGGGCCTCGATGGCATAAGCCACCATTTCGATTGGTCCCGTCTCGTCGCCATGCACGCCCACCGACAGCAGCACGGCGGGACGCTCTGCCATTGGCGCCGCCGCCTTCACGGTCAGCACGCCCTTCGCAGGCTGGCCGACCGTGAAGCCGGCCACCGCGAAGCGGGCGGCGACCTCGCCGAAGTCGCCTTCGGCCAGTGCCCGGATTTCCTTCGGTAAGGTGGCCGCCATCGCTTACGCCAGGTTCGCGACGGTGGTGGCGACGGTCGTCGCCGCGGTGCCGGAAGCGAGACGGTCCGGGCTCGAACCTTCCGACAGCGACCACACGGCCAGCATCGCCTGCTCCAGGTCCGTCGGCTGGACATAGCCGGCCGACAGGCCCATCGCCGCCGTCAGCTCGCGCACGGCCGACTGCATGTCGCCCGTACGGCGGCTCGCTTCCAGCACGTCCAGCAGCAGGCGTTGCTGCGTGCGGCGCAGGGCTTGCAGCGCGTAGTTGCGCAGCTGTTCCTGCGACTTGCTGGTGGCCGGCAGCTTGAGGCCGCGCTCCAGCGTGTCGATGCCGGCCTGCTCGCGCAGCAGCATGCCGACGCGCAGGAACTCGGCCAGCGACATGCCTTGCGGACGCTGCACGGAGACGGCCGCGAACAGGAATGCCGCCAGCGATTCGACCGTGTCGACGGCCTTCCACGCCTGCACGAACGACGGCGACAGGCCGGCGTGGCTGTCCGCTTCCGACTTCGCCGGCATCAGCTGGCGCAGTTGTTCCGGCTGGGCGAACAGGTTCGACAGCTCTTCCATGCCGCCGGCACCGGCTTGTTCCGCCGGCAGCGACAGCACGCCTTCGATCACGGTGCGCAGCATCACGCGGGTGCGGACGTCGACCGTCTGCGACACGTCGCGCGGTACGACCAGCGCGTCATGGTCCAGTGCCTCGAACACGGGCGCCAGGTGCAGCGCGGCCCAGGCCTGGCCCCACGCTTTCACGACTTCGGCGTCGTCGATGCGGTGTTCCAGCGCCAGGTCGCGCAGCATCAGCGGACCGCAGCGGTTGACCGATTCGTTGGCCAGCACGGTCGCGAGGATCGCATTGGCCAGCGGATGTGCCAGCGGGTCGCGCGTGGCGACCAGCTGCGCCGGGAAGTACGGGCGCAGGATGGTCTCGGCCCACGGCTGCTCCGTCAGCGGCAGCGCGGCCAGGATGCGCTTGAAGCGGTTCTTGACGTTGGCGACGACGACGGCCAGTTCCGGCGTCGAGAGGCCCAGGCCCAGTGCCTTGCGGCGCTGCAGTTCCGTCTCGCTCGGCAGCTGCTCCAGCTCGCGCGACACGGCGCCTTCCGCCTCCAGGCTCGCGATCAGGGCAGCGTAGCCGTCGACAACGGCGCTGTTCGATTGCGCCTGCGCCTCGCGCACCAGCAGGTGCGTCTGCAGCGTGTTGTCGCGCAGGACCAGCTTCTCGATATCGCCCGTCATCTCGGTCAGCAGGCGGTTGCGCTCGCCCTCGTCCAGCTGGCCCGCGTTGACTTCCGTGTCGAGCCAGATCTTGACGTTGACTTCGTGGTCGGAGCAGTCCACGCCGGCCGAGTTGTCGATCGCATCCGTGAAGATGCGGCCGCCGGCCAGCGCGAATTCGATACGGCCGGCCTGGGTCGCCCCCAGGTTGCCGCCTTCCGCGACCACCTTCACGCGCAGCTCGTTGCCGTTGACGCGGATGTTGTCGTTGGCGCGGTCCTTCACCTGCGCGTGGGTTTCAAGCGACGACTTGATGTAGGTGCCGATGCCGCCGTTGTAGAACAGGTCGACCGGCGCCAGCAGGATGCGGTGCATCAGTTCTTCCGGGCTCAAGCTCGTCTCTTCGATGGCCAGCGCTTCGCGCACCTGCGGCGACAGCTCGATGTGGCGGGCGGTGCGCGGGAACACGCCGCCGCCTTCCGAGATCAGTTCCTTGTCGTAGTCCTCCCACGACGAACGCGGCAGCGCGAACATGCGCTTGCGCTCGTTGAACGACACGACGACGTCCGGATTCGGGTCGAGGAAGATGTGGCGGTGGTCGAACGCGGCCAGCACTTTCAGCTGGCGCGACAGCAGCACGCCGTTGCCGAACACGTCGCCCGACATGTCGCCCACGCCGACCATCGTCACCGGGGTCGTGTTCATGTCGTGGCCCATCTCGTAGAAGTGGCGCTTCACGGCTTCGAACGCGCCCTTCGCGGTGATGCCCATCTTCTTGTGGTCGTAGCCGTTCGAACCGCCCGACGCAAAGGCGTCGCCCAGCCAGAAGCCGCGCGAGACGGCGATGCTGTTGGCGATGTCGGAGAACGTCGCGGTGCCCTTGTCGGCGGCGACGACGAGGTACGGGTCGTCCTGGTCGTAGCGCACGGTGTCGTTAGGGGGTACGATCTCGCCGCGCACGCGGTTGTCCGTCACTTCCAGCAGGCTCGCGATGAACAGGCGGTAGACGGCTTCGCCTTCGGCCGCCACGACGTCACGCGCCGCATCCTTCGGCATCTGCTTGCAGACGAAACCGCCCTTCGAGCCGGCCGGCACGATGACGGCGTTCTTGACCATCTGCGCCTTCACGAGGCCCAGCACTTCGGTGCGGTAGTCTTCCATGCGATCGGACCAGCGCAGGCCGCCGCGGGCGACCGGGCCGCCGCGCAGGTGCACGCCTTCGAAGCGGCGCGAGAACACGTAGATCTCGCGGAACGGACGCGGTTCCGGCACGAGCGCCAGGTGGCTCGTGTCGAGCTTGAAGATGATCTTCTCGCCGTCGTTTTGATAGTAATTCGTGCGCACGGTCGCCATCACGAGGTCGACCAGCGCGGCCATGATTTCTTCGGTGTCGGCGTGGTTGACCTTGGCGAGACCGGCCTTCAGCGCGGCCAGCCTGGCGTCGCCCTGGGCGCGCTCTTCGGCCGAGCGCTTCGGATCGAAGCGCAGTTCGAAACCTTCGACCAGTTCCTTGACGAGGTTCGCGCGCGGGCGCAGCGTCTCGGCCATGTAGCGGGTCGAGAACTTGCTGCCGGCCTGGCGCCAGTAGCTGATGTAGGCGCGCACGAGCTGCACTTCGCGCATCGACAGGCCGCCTTCGATGGTGAGGCCGTTCAGGCGGCCGTCTTCCGCTTCGTCGTTGAACAGCGCGGCGAACAGTTCGTCCGCGACGTCCGCGACACCCGGCCTGGCCAGCTTGGCGGCGGAATCCGCGTCGACGATCAGGCTCGTGATGTAGCGGCGGGTGCCGTCGGCGGTGTCGATCCAGAAGCTCTGTTCGCGGTCGATGGCGACGCCGGCGTTCTGCAGCGCCGGCAGGATGCGCGACAGCGACGGCATCGTGTTCGTCGAGTACAGGCGCAGCGACGTGACGCCCGCTTCATCCGTCTCGATGCGTACCGAGACGTGGCCCTGCTGGCCGTTCGCGATGATGGCGCTCACGTCGCGGAAGGCGATTTCCGGCGCCGTCGCGGCCACGTAGTTCACGGGCAGCGTGGGCAGCAGTTTGCGCAGCGCATTGCGGGTCGGGACGTCTTCGACCGTGTCGGTTAGTGCCGTGTAGCGGTCGTGCCAGCCGTCCAGCACGGACAGCAGCGGTTTCTGGATGTCGGTTTCCAGGTCGAGCGGATAGCGCGCGGCCTGGGCGATCAGGTAGACGCGGGCCAGCGGGCCGTCGGCGACGAGGGTCTGCGTGCGCACGTCGACGGCGCCCGAGCTGTCCTTCAGCGCCTGCGCCAGCGCGGCCACGACGGCGGCGCTGTAGCGCTCGCGCGGCAGGTAGACGAGGACGTTCAGGTGGCGCTGGTACACGTCGCGGCGGGCGAAGACTTTCGCGCGCGGCTGTTTGTACAGCGAGACAACGGAGCTGCACACCTGGGCGAGCCAGTCCGGATCCGCTTCCAGCGCTTCCGTGCGCGGCAGCGATTCCAGGATCTCCAGGAATTTCTCGGCACGGAAGCCTTCCTGGCGCACGCCAGCGATCGACAGCACTTTCGCCACGCGGCCGCGCGCGAACGGCAGGCGCGCCAGCGGCGTCGACGTGGCGGCGCGGGTGAACAGGCCGACGAAGCAGTGTTCGCCGATGGTATTGCCCTGCGTGTCAGTGTCGCGCACGCCGATGAAGTCCAGCGGCTGGTCGCGGTGCAGGGTGCCGGCCACGTCGGCCTTCACGATCGACAGCGTGTCGTCGCGCTTGGACAGGATCTCGAAGTCGCCCGGGATGTTCTGCAGGCAGGTGCCGTAGACGGGATGCGACGTATCCTGCAGCACGCCGATGCGGCTCGGGATGTCGCGTTCCAGTTCGCGCACGCCCGGCTTCACGAAGTAATAGGCGTAGCCGAACGGCTCGAAGCCTTCGTTCTTCGCCCAGTCGAGGAATGCGGCGACTTCCTGGCCGGACGGCGTGCCTTGCGCGGCGGCTGCCGCGGCGACGGCCGTCATGCGGTCGGCCATGGCGACGGCGTCGCGGTGCACGATGGCGGCGTCGCGCGCGACCATCTGGATGCGGCCAATGAGTTCGGAGAGTTCGTCCTGCGGCAGGTCTTCCGCCAGCAGGCACAGGACATACGATTCCAGCGGCGCGCCGGTCTCGCCAACGGCGACCACGCGGCCGGCGTCGTCGCGGCGCACGGGCAGCACGGCGTTCATGACGCCCGACGCGACGACGCGCTGGCGGCGCAGCGCCATCACGAACGAGTCGACGAGGTAGGGCATGTCCTCGTTCAGGATCAGCAGGGCGGTCGACATGCCGCAGCGCCCGTCCGTATGGCGCATCTGCGCGATCTGGGCGCCGTCCGTCGTGCGCTGCGCCACCTGGGCGAAGGCATCCCACAGGATGGCGGCGAGGTTGCGGGGATCGATGCCGGCGAGGTCGTCCTCGTCCAGTGCGCCGATCCAGGCGCCGATCAGCGCGCCCACTTGTTCGGGTGCGTCGGCCGGCTTGAACTCGTTGACCAGCGCGAGGGTCTGGGTGCGCAGATCGTGAGGCATGTCTTTGTTCATTTGCTTCTCCAAGCTGATAGTTGCGCCGGGTTCGTCACGGCTTGTGGCCACATGTTCCCGGCTTGTATGGACAGGGTTGTCCCGTCCAGATTCGTGCTTCCTATTACCGGAAACTATCCTTTACTGTAGGGTGGGTTCCCCGAGCCCACGCGTGACGCCCGCGGGCCGCAAACATCCGCGTGGGCACAGGGTGCCCACCCTACGCATCCTTCATGACAGATCATACAGCCCTGGCAAGCCCAGGATGCGCTCCAGGTCTTCCAGCGCCGCCGCGCACTCGATGGCCAGCTGCGGGTCGGCCAGGTCCTTCGGCTCCACGCGGTCGCGGTAATGACGCTCGACCCACGGCACGAGGCGCGCGTACAGGTCTTCCGTCATCAGCACGCCCTGGTGCATCGCGGCCGCTTCCTCGTCCGTGAGCACGACGCGCAGGCGCAGGCACGCGGGACCGCCGCCGTTGCGCATGCTCTGGCGCAGGTCGAATTCGACCAACTCATCGATCGGGCCACCGGATGCGACGAGCTGCTCGAGGTAGCGGGCCACGGTCGGCGTCTCGCGGCATTCGTGCGGCACGACGAGCGCCATGCCGCCGTCGGGTTTCGACAGCAGCTGGCTGTTGAACAGGTAGCTGGCGACCGCATCGGCGACCGGGACGACGCCCGTGTCCACGCGCACGGCGCGCAAGTCGGTACCCGTGACGCCCAGTGCACGGCGCAGCGATTCCAGGGTGGCCGCTTCGTCGGCGAACGCCTGCTCGTGGTAGAACAGCACGTCGCCGTTGCCGACCGCGATCACGTCGTTGTGGAACACGCCCTGGTCGATCACGGCCGGATTCTGCGACGCGAACACGGTGCGCGCCGCGTCCAGGCCGTGCAGGCGGGCGACGGCCTGCGACGCTTCCAGGGTCTGGCGCGCCGGGTATTTCACAGGTGCCGGTGCGGACGGGTCGAACTCGACGCGGCCGTACACGAAGAACTCGACGCCGGACGCGCCGTGCGCACTGGCGAAGCGCGTGTGGTTGGCGGCGCCTTCGTCGCCAAATGCGGGCGTGGACGGCAGCGGATCGTGCACGACGAAGCGGTCCGGGTTCGCGAACAGGGCGCGCAGCGTGCGCGTCGCCTGCACGTGTTCTTCCGCGCGGTGCAATTTATTGTTCAGGTTCGCGGCCGTGAAGTGCACGCGGCCGTCCGCCGTGTCGGCCGACGGGCTGACGGTGGCGGCGTTCGCCGTCCACATCGGCGATGCCGAGTAGGCGCATGCGAGGATCACGGGCGATTCGCGGTAGGCCTGCGCCAGCACGTCGGCGTCCGTGCCGGAAAAGCCGAGGCGGCGCAGCAGGCGGAAGTTCGGACGCGCCTGCGGCGGCAGCAAGCCTTGCGCGAAGCCGCGCGCGGCCAGCGCGCGCATCTTCGCGAGGCCCTGCAAGGCGGCCTGGCGCGGGTTCGACGCGCTCTTCACGTTGTTGAACGAGGCGACGTTGCCGAACGAGAGGCCGGCGTAGTTGTGCGACGGGCCCACGAGGCCGTCGAAATTGAATTCGCGTGCGTTGCGCATATCGTTCAGAAGGTGAGGCCGGGCGACAGCTTGGCCGGCAGTTCCAGTTCGGAGGTTTCGATGGAGGCAACCGGATACGCGCAGTAATCGGCCGCGTAATAGGCGCTCGGACGGTGGTTGCCGGATTTACCCACGCCGCCGAACGGCGCGGAGCTGGCGGCGCCCGTCGTCGGACGGTTCCAGTTGACGACCCCGGCCCGTGCCTTGATCGCGAAGCGCTTCCACAGGTCTTCCGACGGCGACAGGAGTGCGGCGGCGAGGCCGTACTCCGTGGCGTTGGCGGCGGCGATGGCGCGGTCGAAATCGGCCACGCGCACGATCTGCAGCAGCGGTCCGAACCACTCTTCGTCCGGGATGCCGGTTGCATCCGTCACGTCGACGATGCCGGCGGTGACGAAGCCCGCGTTCGGGTCGAGCTGGCGCATGCGCAGCAGGACCTTGCCGCCCTGCGCTTCCATCATCTCCTGCGCCTGCACGAGGCGCTTCGCCACGGCGGCCGAGACGACGGGGCCCATGAACGGCTGCGGGTCCGCGTTCGACGGGCCGACGGCCAGCGTGGCGGCGACTTCGACGAGACGGTCGACGAACGCCTGGCCTGCCGGCGTGTCCTGCACGATCAGGCGGCGCGCGCACGTGCAGCGCTGGCCGGCCGAGATGAACGCGGACATCACCGCATGGTGCACGGCCGCGTCCACGTTTTGTACGTCCCACACGACGAGCGGGTTGTTGCCGCCCATTTCCAGCGCCAGCATCTTGCCCGGCTGGCCGCCGAACTGCTTATGCAGCGCGACACCGGTCTGGCTGCTGCCGGTGAACAGGATGCCGTCCACGTCCGGGTGCTGCGACAGCGCGACGCCGGTCGCGCGGCCGCCGTTCACGAGGTTCAGCACGCCCTTCGGCAGGCCGGCCTGTTCCCACAGCTGCACGGTACGCACGGCGGTGCGCGGCGCGTATTCGCTCGGCTTGAACACGAGCGTGTTCCCCGCGATCAGCGCGGGCACGATGTGGCCGTTCGGCAGGTGGCCCGGGAAGTTGTACGGGCCGAACACGCCGAACACGCCGTGCGGACGGTGGCGCAGCACGGCGTTGCCGTCCGCGACCTTCGCGGCCGTCTCCCCAGTGCGCGCTGCATGCGACTGCACGGAGATGTCGACCTTGTTCGCCATCGTCGTCACTTCGGTGCGGGCTTCCCACAACGGCTTGCCCACTTCCTCGGCGATGATCGCGGCGAGTTCCTCGTTGTGCTCCTTGAGCAGGTCGCGGAAGCGCTGGCAGATGACGATACGTTGTTCGAGCGGCGTGAGCGCCCAGTCTTCGAACGCGGCGCGCGCGGCCTTCACGGCGCGGTCCACATCCTCGGCCGTGGATTCATTGCTGGTCCAGGTCTGGCGGCCGGTGGACGGGTCGATCGTCGCGAGCAGCGGACCGGAACCGGCCAGCCATTCGCCGCCGATGTAGTTGGAGACGTTATCCATTGTTCTTCCTTACGTTGAGGGCCAGCGAGCGGATCGGATCGCCCGGCTGGCAATGCAGCAATTGGAGTTCGCGCACGGATAGCGCGACCTTGCGGCCGCCGTCGCAGGCCTGGGTAAGGACCATGCGAAAATCGTCGAGCTTCGTGTTGGAGACGAGCGTGACTTCGCACTCGCCGTCCGGCTGGCCTTCCTCGGCCGTCGTCAGCACGCTGTCGCGCACGGCGCGCAACTCGGCCACGCGGCCCTGCAGCACGGGGCCCGCGTCGAAGATGTCGACGTAGCCCTCGTAGTGCATGCCTTCCTGTTCCAGCAGTTTGCGCGCGGGGAGCGTGGAGCGGTGCACCTGGCCGATCACGGCCTGCGCATCGTCCGGCAGGTACGCCACGTACAGCGGCTGGCGCGGCATCAGTTCGGCGATGAACGATTTCTTGCCCAGCGCCGTGAGACCGTCCACGTGGTTGAAATCCATCTTGAAGAAGTGGCGGCCCAGCCCTTCATAGAACGGCGACGTGCCGTCTTCCGCCTGGTAGCCGCGCATCTCGGCGATGATCTTTTCCGTGAACAGGTGCTGGAACTGGGCCATGAACAGGAAGCGGCTCTTGGACAGCCACTTGCCGTTGTAGCCCGTACGGTATTCCGGCATCAGGAACAGCGAGCACAGTTCGGTGGAACCGGTCAGGTCGTTCGACAGGTACAGCGTGTCCATGCGCGTGAACACGCCCAGCTCGCGGCTGGAGTGCACGAGCGTGCCGATGCGGTAGTTGTAAAACGGTTCGGTGAGGCCGACGGCGGCCTTGATGGCGCACACGCCGGCCAGGCGGCCGTTGGACGTGTCTTCCATCACGAACATGTAGTCGCGTTCTTCGGGCGCGATCGTCTGCGCGAACGATGCCACCGCGGTCTCGACGCGCTCGCCCAGCATGGCGCGGTCCGGCTTCAGCGTGGTCATGCCGCTGCCGACCTGGCGCGCCATCTCGATCAGCGGATCGATGTCGTTCAGGGTGATTGCGCGGATTACGAGCATGGGTTCCTCATGGTTGATCAGATGCGCACGCAGATGACGCTGTCGCCGGTCGCGACGGCCAGCAGCTCGCGCGCGGCGGGCGGCAGGCAGATGGCTTCCGAGCTTTCGGCCGGGTCGCACGGCAGCACGATCGCGCGGAATTTGCGCTCGCTGCTGGCCACCGCGTAGGTGACCATCGCGGCCTTGCCGCCGCGCGTGGGCGGCTGCAGTTCGGCGTTCGCGACTTTGCGCACCATCGAGCCGGAGAACGACCGCAGCGCGTGCTTGTGCGCTTGCAGGATCGGGCCGCCGTCGAAGATGTCGATGTATTCGTCGGCCTCGAAGCCTTCTTCCGTCAGCAGGTCGAACGCGAGTTCGCCGCTCGGATGGATCTGGCCCATCACGGCTTGCGCGGGACCGGGCAGCAGCGGCACGTACACGGGGTAGTGCGGCATCAGCTCGACGATCAAGGTGCGGTTACGGGCGCCGCCGATCGTGCGCTCCGCATCGAGGAAGTCCATCTTGAAGAACTTGCGGCCGAGCGCATCCCAGAACGGCGACTGGCCGTCGTCGTCGGTGACGCCGGCCAGCGGCACGAAGAAGCGGTCGCCAAAGCGGTGCGGCGCCAGCACGGCATACAGCAGGCGGGCGCGCGACAGCAGCGCGGATTCGCGGCCGGCCGTATCCTGATTGCGGATGTAGAAGCCGGACAGCTGCGAATACGCGGTCAGTTCCGAGCACAGGGTCAGCGCGTGCACGCTGTGGCTGATGTTCAGGTCGCGCGAGACCTGCTGGATCACATCGTTGCGGAACGCGAAATAGGTGCCGTTCGAGCCGGCCGACGCGTGGATCGCGGCGGTGCCGACCAGCTCGCGGCTGTCGACGTCTTCGAGCACGAACAGGTAGGACTCTTCGCTGGGGATGTCGACGTGGGCGGCGAACGACGCCACCGATCGCTCCACGAACGCGGCGATTTTTTCGCGCGTGCGCGGCAGGGTGTGCACTCCCGGCGTGGACGCGGCAAGCAGCGTCTCGAGGGCGCCGACATCCGCTGGTTCTACCGGACGAACTACGTACATGGATTCTCCCGACAAAGGCATCGAACTCACGGAGCCGGCCGGACTGGGGTGCCCCCTTCCGGCCGGGTGGTGCTGGCAGTATCAGCCGGCGAGGAACGCGTCGGCGGCCTGGCGCATGATGCGATCGGCTTCGGCGATCTGCTCGTCGGAGACGACCAGCGCCGGTGCCAGGCGGACGACGTCCGGGCCGGCGATCAGCAGCATCAGGCCCAGTTTTTCCGCGACCTTGGTGTAGTCCTTCGACTTGCCCTTGTAGCCGTCGGCCATCGGCAGGCCGAGCAGCAGGCCCTTGCCGCGCGGCTTGGTGAACAGCTGCGGGTAGTCGGCGGCCAGCTTCTCCAGGTTCGCAACGATCTTGCCGCTCGCCTCGCGCACGCGCGCCAGGAAGGCCGGCTGGTTGATCTGCTCGATCACGGCCAGCGCCACCGACGTCGCCAGCGGGTTGCCGCCGTACGTGGTGCCGTGGCTTCCAACGGCCAGGTATTGGCCGATCTCGGTCGTGGTCAGCATCGCGCCGATCGGGTAGCCGTTGCCCAGGGCCTTGGCCGTGGTCAGCACGTCCGGGGTCACGCCCACGTTCATGTAGTCGTAGAACGTGCCGGTACGGCCCACGCCCGACTGCACTTCGTCGAAGATCAGCAGCGCGCCGGTCTTGTCGCACAGTTCGCGCAGCGTTTTGAGGAACTCGATGTCGCCCGGGATCACGCCACCTTCGCCCTGGATCGGCTCGACGATCACGGCGGCCACGTCATCGCCGATGGCGGCGCGTGCCGACTCGATGTCGTTGTAGTTGATGTGGTTGATTTCCGGGGGCAGCGGCTCGAAGCCTTCGGTGTATTTCGACTGTCCGCCGACCGACACGGTGAACAGCGTGCGGCCGTGGAACGAGGAATAGCACGACACGATGCGCGACTTGTGGGGGCCGAACTTGCCGTGCGCGTACTTGCGCGCCAGCTTCAGCGCGGCTTCGTTGGCTTCCGCGCCCGAGTTGGCGAAGAAGCAGCGCTCGGCGAACGTCGCCTCGATCAGGGCCGACGCCAGGCGCAGGACCGGCTCGTTCGTGTAGCCGTTGCCGACGTGCCAGAGCGTGTTGGCCTGGCGGGTCAGCGCCTCGACGACGACCGGGTTGCAATGCCCCAGGCTCGAGACGGCGATGCCGGAGGTGAAGTCGAGGTAATGCTTGCCGTCCTGATCCCACACGTCCAGGCCCGAAGCGCGCACGGGCACCATCGCGGCGGGTGCGTAGGTCGGGACGAGCACCTCGTCGAAAGTCTGGCGTGTGACAGGCCGCGTGGCGACACCCGAGTCGAGCTTAGCATTCATGACGTTTTCCTCATCCAAATAAAAGGTTGCGCGGACTCCAGCAGCCGCGCCGAGCGACTCATTATAGAGAAGCCAAACCTTGCCGTTCTTTCCAAACTGCGACAGGCATTTTCATTTTTGGACGAGCAACAAAAAACCGGGGTCAGACCCCAGTTTTTGGAAATTGCCCAAAACCGGGGTCTGACCCCGGTTTTGGGCAATGTTTATTGACTGAGTTTGCGTTGGCGTTCTTCGCGCGGTGTGTTGCCGAACAGGGCGCCGAAGGCGGTGGAGAAGTGGGAACCGGACGAGAAGCCGCACATCAGCCCCACCTGCACGATGGAGTGGTTGGTGTCGCGCAGCAGCTGGCGCGCCCGTTGCAGGCGCAGTTCGAGGTAGTAGCGCGACGGCAGGCTGCCCAGGTATTGCTTGAACAGGCGCTCCAGCTGCCGGCGCGACACGCCCGCAAGTTGCGCGATGTCGTCGGTCGACAGCGGTTCCTCGATGTTCGCTTCCATCAGGGTGACGGCTTCCGTCAGCTTGGGCTGCAGCACGCCGAAACGGGCTTGCAGGGCGACGCGCTGGCGTTCGTCCGGGCCGCGCACGCGGTCCACGCACAGGATTTCCTTCACTTGCGCCTGCACCGTCGCGCCGAACAGCAGGTCGACGAGGGTCAGCGCGAAGTCGATGCTGGCCGCGCCGCCGCAGGAGGTCAGGCGCGCGCCGTCGATTTCGTACAGGTGCGGGCTCAATAAGGCCTGGTCGGCGCGCATGTCGACGTCGGGATACAGCGACCACGGCAACGCGGCGCGCGCACCGTTCAGCGCGCCCGCCTCCGCCAGCCACAGCACGCCGGCGCCGACGCCGCCCCAGCACGGCGCCGCGCGGCAGCGGGAGATCACGGTGCGCAGGTTGGCGGGACGCAGCCCCGCTTCCGCCTCGTCCGCGACGAGGAGCACGAGGTGCCAGTGGCGCTGGTCAGCCGCGAATTTGTCGGGGGTGCGCACGTCCACGTGCAGGCGTTCCGGCCCCAGCACCTTGGCCGCCAGGCGCAGCGGCTGCACGAGGCCGGACCACGTCAGCGAATCCGGCTCGCCCGCATGCACGAGCAGCACGCGCAGCGGCGCCTCCTGCGCGAGGCGGGATAATTCAGCTTGCTGCATCGGGACAAACAGGAGTCATCACTCGGGGGCGAGCGCGGCGGCCGGCCGGCTTTCGGCATTCCATTGACTGACTATCATACCGGAGATCAACAATGCCGCGCCGAGCCAGCCCTTGGCGCCCATCGCCTCGCCCAGCCAGAAGTAGGCGAAGAACGCGGCGCCGCCGGGTTCGAACGCATAGATGACGGCCGCTTCGTTGGCGCTCGTGCGCGCCTGGCCCCAGGCCTGCATCGAGATGATGGCCGCCGTGCACAGCACGCCGAGATAGGCGAAGTTCGGCGCGTACTGCAGCAATCCGTGCC